>Ga0335072_10005187_pt1 | contig 19206 bp, 13 predicted proteins | sample Lox_Sample_21_FD_206725 | JGI IMG/M metagenome (GOLD analysis project Ga0335072, IMG submission 206725) | Soil microbial communities from Loxahatchee National Wildlife Refuge, Florida, United States - Lox_Sample_2.1 | ecosystem: Environmental > Terrestrial > Soil > Wetlands | place: USA...
TTAAGGCAATTCTTGCCTTTTTGATCTCTTGAGCCAAACTGTCGTCGACATTCTCGAGATGAGCGAGTTCGTAGGCTTCAATGTCTCTTCCATCGCTGCCGTCCTTCCACAATAACCCTCGAAGGTGTATAATGTCTCCGAGGCCTTGTAGCTTCCGATCGGTGCCTCTCCACCATGGGATCATGCAGAGTGCTGGCAAACAACCTAACTTGGCAGCAATCTCCTTGATGGTCCTGGCAAATGCTGCACCATTGCGGTCTAACTTATTTACGTAAATGATACGGGGAATTTGGTAACCATTGGCCTGAGTCCAGACCTTCTCCGTTTGCGCTTCAACACCAGCAACGCCATCGAGGATGCAAACCGCTCCGTCGAGAACTCTTAGGGATCTGATGACTTCGAAAGTGAAGTCAGCATGGCCAGGAGTGTCGATCAAGTTGATATCACACACTTGGTTCTCCTGGTTATGTTGATTGTCCGGAATTGGAGGCCATCGAAAGTTAATGGCTGCAGACTGAATGGTAATGCCCCTTGCTCTCTCAGCTGGGAGGAAGTCCGTGACGGTTGATCCTTGGTCAACATTGCCGATTGTCCTAGTAAAGCCAGAATAGTAGAGCATCCTCTCGGTAGTAGTGGTTTTTCCGGCATCGATATGAGCAATGATGCCGATGTTTCTGGTCCTTGAAAGGTCTGCTGCTTTGGCTTCGGTTGCCGAAAGGGAGAGCCATCGAGCCTGTGAAAGCAAGCCGACAGCTTTGGGCGCCTTTACATTGTAATTAGATAAAAGCGGACAAGAGGCTCGAACAAGCCTCTTAATCCGCATTACACGCGAGCGATGTTGACGATAAGTTTGTAGGAAGAAGCTATGGTACCAAAGTTCGACATGGCTTCCAAGCGAGTAAAGTGCGCCGGAACCTCCAAATCTTCCTCCGCATCCACCACATTTCTGCTGCCTCCACCTCAACCTCCACCTTTCTTTAATCCCTCACTCTGCCACACCCTTCACCCTCAACTCTAATCGCCGGCGCAGCTCGGATACTCGACGATGGATTATTCCCACGCTCTTCCGACCGACGAACACGTCGGCACATCGCCATGGGCCTCTTCTCCAGACCATAACCGCGCCGCATTCGAAGCTCCAGGAACTAGTGATATCCCACCAGCACCTTTGCCTCAATCGGCCTACGCCCCAGAGCAAGGAGAATCATCAGCAGAGCCATCTCCCGCATTCGAATCACAACGACCGCCCACCGCAGACAGCACGCCAGCTAATGGGTCCCATGAACAGCAACCTGTCGTCGATGATCAACAGCAACGATCACAGGAAGTCGCGTATAGCGATGAACAACCTGCGCAAAGCCAACAGCCTTCCCGCGGGCAACGATACCACGGTCAGGCTGCAGCTCGTCAGCGCAATCAGCCAGTCTACAAGCTACAAGCAAAAGTCACTGGCCTTGAGCGTAGTGGCAAGAAGGACGCTATTGTCCACTTTGATGTCTATGTAAGCTCTCCTGACATTCATCTATTGACTAGGGATCCATATCCAAGACGCACAAGCTCTATGCCTTACGAATTGAGACTCAACTCACTGTGTCCACAGACGAACCTGCCTAAATTCCGAACAACACAGTTCCGAGACGTCCCACGCACCCATGCAGAGTTTGTAAAGCTCGCCGAACACTTGATAAGTGCCAATCCCGAAGCCATTGTACCGGCCGTGCCACCTTCGGTCACAGCTGCCGGCGCAGGCACCGAAGAAGATGAGGACCGGGTCAAGCGGAATATCCAGAGATGGCTGAACGTGGTTTGCTCTAATGAGGTGCTGATGCGGGATGAAGAGATGGTCTTCTTCGTAGAGTCCGACTTTGGATATTCTCCCGTCGTCCGTCGGAAACAGCCTGCCACCGGCGTGAGGAGAAAGATGATCAAGCAGTTTGCGCCTCCTCCCGACGACACACGTGAGCTTGCGGAGGCTCGCCCGATCGTAAAACTCTTCTACCTAGGCACGATGGACGCAGAGCAGAAACTTACCAAATTGGTTAAGGCACGGCGAGGTAAGTAGCTTTCCCGCTTCTCCACATTTTACCCAATTTGAAGTACAAGAGCTAACTCAATCGCGCGCAGCACTTGGCCTATCCGAATCGACCTTTGGGCTAGCCCTCTCGCAACTCTCTCCGCAAGAAACGCACGCGGGGCTCGGGCTTGCGTTCCGCAAGCTCGGCGCCACGGTGCGCGCAACGGGCGACTTCCACCTGCAGCAAGCGACGCTGGAGTCGTTCTCGCTGGGCGACCCGCTGGCGTACCACAGCGCCGACGCCTTCATCGTGAAGGAGACGCTGACGAACCGCCAGATCCTGATGCGCGAGCTGGTGCAGGCGCAGGGCGCCACGCGCTCCCGCTTCAACGCGGCCGAGCGGCTGCGCGTGTCCGGCAGCCCGAAGCGCGACAAGGTCGACGAGGCCCTGGCTGCGCTGGAGGAGGCGAAGCGCGGCGAGGAGGCCCTCGCGAAGAAGGTGGCTGCCGTCACGGCCGGTTTGCTCGGCGAGCAGCGCCGCTGGTTCGACCGCACCGCCCGCGAACTGCGTGACGCGATCCGCGAGTACGTCATCCGCCAGATCGAGAGCGAGCGCCGCACCCTCGCCACCCTTGAGACTGTGCGTCCCGACATCCGCGCTATCGATGCGACCGGTGGCCTCTCCAGGCTTGGCCGCGACCACCACCCCAAGCAGGTGCGCCGGTCGTCGCTGGCCTCGAGCCAGGGACCCAGGGGCGATGCGTGGTCCGGCGTTAGCAGGAGGAGTGATGGTGTGCGGAGGACTGAGGGCGCGAGTGTCGTGGGTCTGCCCGTGCCTGAGGAGGATATCGATGAGGAATTGGCGAAGAGACCGCGGACCGACAGCAGCGCCGGGAAGATGAGGAACGTGGTCGAGGAAGACGATGAGGATCGTGTGGATGCCAGGAACGCCGCCAGCAGATTGGCTCAGACGACCTTCTAATGAGTTGTTTGTGGATCGTGCACGTGATACATAACAGGTGTGGGTTCAAGCTTTGGCGGTCATGGCAGGAAGGCATAATTTGCTGGAAGCGTCTACGACTTTATTTTATTGTTTTCGGTCCATGACTGTTGGGTGGAGTTGAACCACCGACAGATGCAAGTCTTCTGCATATGGAACCACATGTAGATACAAACTCCACGGCGTAAGCAGGCAATCTGCCCGTTCTGACCGTCCTGTTACCAGCAGCAGGCTAGCAAGCGAATGAGCACAAAAAGAGAGTGAAATCCATCTCTACCTTCCCATTCCAACAATCAAACTCAGCGGCAGAGAGATCTCCAGCTACCAAGCAGTGATATCATCAACCTCCGCCTCGCCAAACGTGCTCGTCTTAACCGCCGCCATACCCTCGACGCCCACACTCTCGACCTCCGCGCGCGGCACGCGCAGCATAATGTCGCGCAAGTGCTCGTTCAAGAAGCGCAGGATGAGGGCATTGACCTGCTCGAACTCGAGCAGGAAGGCGTCGTGGCCCTCGTTGCTGACGATGGTCTCGAGGACGGCGCGCGGCACGGCGCGCGCCAGCTCCTGCTGCTCGGCGAAGGTGAACAGGCCGTCGCTCTGGATGCCGAGGATCAGCGTGGGCTGCGTGATCTGCGCGAGCGCCGCCGCCGCCTGCTCGGCTGCCGTCGGGTAGTGCTCTGTCGCGGGCAGCGCCGTCGCCCGGTTGCGCGACACGTCGTGCGTGTCCAGCTTGCGCGTGATCGCGATGTAGCAGTTTGCGTCGAACCGCGCAATGAACTTTGAGCCTTGGTAGCGCAGGTACGACTGTGCTGAGAAGTAGGTTGGTGCGCGATTCTTCGGGTCGGCGGATGGAGGCGGTGTGAGGTTTTCTGGAGTCTGGGAGAACTCAGGATCTAAGCTCATGGGCGTAGATGGACGTTCGGGTTGAGTGATCGCAGCATACGAGCTCGATTGGCGAGCACTCGTTGCATTGCGGTTGCCGTGGTTGTGGATTTCCCAGTGCCCATTGGGTTGAGAGACGTCGGTGATCTTCTGCTTTCGAGCCGTATCAGGAGTGTTTCGACCAAAACGCAGTTCAAACGAGTCGCGGCTGCGGTAAGTGAGAAGGGCAGCCATCCTTGCAGCACTAAGGCCAGTACTGGGCGGATCGTCAAACGAGTAGTAGCCGTCATCATACTTGGGGTCGCTGTAGATGCTCTGACGCTGAGCTTCACCCCAGCTTATCCCCCAAGCACTGTATCGAGCAGATGTTGCAATTGGCACAATCGTCCTAACGTAGTCCTGACCGAAGTAGGCGAATTCGAGCACAAGCATGCCTCCCATGGAACCACCAATCACTGCGGCGATTTGCCTCACACCTAGATCGTCCAGAATGAGTTTGAACAAGTTAACATCGTCTCGTATAGTGGTGAGCGGGAACTCAGGTCCATAGTATCCGAGCGCTGGATCCCCATCCTTGAAGGTGACCGGGCTTGCACTGCCGTATGGGCTGCCGAGGCTATTTATACAGACGACGAAGAACCTCGAGATGTCAAATGCCTTGCCAGGTCCGCCGAGAAGCGGTCCCCACCAATCTGCAACGTCCGCACTACCGGTGAGGGCATGGCATATAACCATGGCATTGTCCCGCTCGACAGACAACGTGCCGAAGGTCTTGTAGGCGACGGGAACATTGCGAAGCGTAACGCCGGATTCGAGCGTGAAGGATGGAACAACAGCAATTTTTTGATCCGGAATCAATTTGGAGAATGGGTTTTCAGGTTCTGAATGGAGCCGTTCTGCAATTGTTAGCATTTGTGTGCGGAATGAAGAATGGAAGTGGGAGTCGTACTGTACTGGAATGCCTTCTTCAGAGCTTCCTGGCTCCGAAGTCCAGTGACGGTCATGATAACGGATTGTGATTCTCGTAAAACTTTGATCCCCAGACTTCCATGTGGCTTGGGTATAGGGGCTGTTTTGACGGGCTGATGCGAGGATGAAAAGGACGAGAGGAAGTGTTTGGTGGGGAGAGAATATACTCTACTTACTACTTAGCGGAGGGCAAAAATCATCCGGCATCGCAATCGCACGTGCCGCTGCGTGCTTCGATGAAACCATGAATTAATCAATTCTACTCATTACCATATTTTCATTATGCTACAACAGATGAATTTATATGTACGGCCGTATAATGGACGCCGACTTTCACCTTTAAAGATTCCCTTGGCATATCCCTCACTAAATTCCTCGCCTCCCGCTCTCGTAAGCGAAGCGATTCCCTAATAAAGCCTGCCGAGAAACATCGAAAGATGAGCTGACTATGCTAATTGATTCCATTTGCTATCTACTATCAGGCCGCCGTCTCTTGGCTGCAACATACATCTCCCCTAACTCGATCCCTATAATGCTGACAAAGTGCTTCGAACGCTCATAACATGCTGGAATGCTTCACATCCTTCACTGTCCCTGCCGTCGTATCCATCTCCATCCAACTGCTGGTAGCCATTTTTGGTATTGGTCACGAATGTTACCCATCCATCCTAGAGTTCCTCCGATACCGTATTCCATCTGCCTTACTTCCCCCACTTCAATTCTTGACGCTAGATGCCAGCAGCAATGGCAGCCTTGTAGTAATCCATCGCTAACTGCCGCGAAACGTGCAATTGCATATCTTGGGCGAGTGGAAGGCGTAGAGCCATGGATTTATCCTTCATCTGTGAAACATTGTCAGCAAGATCACAGCTCCCAATCCGCCTGTTGCGGTATTCAGAAAACGGTACCTTCTCCTTGTCGAGGACATTCAGTATGTGCTGCGCCATCATTTGCATGGCAATTCGTTGTCTGAAAGCCATTGTCTTGAGTCCATCCTCCTTGTTGATACCGGTAAGTGTCTTTGCGATGCGCTGAACAACTGTCTGCAGCTCAGTACGCTTTTTGGCGCGGTTCTGCGAGTGCATTGTCTCCAGGTCGATGAGCTCGATATACGAATGATAGAGGTTGCCGCCCCGCTCCCAAGCAGCACTCGAAATTTGCTGTCTGCGTGCGCCGTCCTCGACGAGCGAGCCGAGGACTTCGCGAAGTTGATCGTAATCCTGTTCGATAAGGGCGTTTGGACCAATTACTTCGCAGACGACGCCGTGTGCCTCGGCAAGGTCACCAGCATTGATGAGCCAGCGTGCTTCAGAGATGGGATCGTGCTCAACGGCACGAGCGTAAAGAGCCTTTGCTGCACACTCCCACTCTTTAGGCACAAGCATGCGGGGCTCAGGCTCACCAGGGATGACAATTGCTAGTGGCTCGTCGTGTGGATTGAGCTGTGCTGCGTTGAGGTTAAGGAGCCGCTTGATGCTCAAAGCACGCTCGTTCGAGTCCGACAAATGTGTCAAAACCCATACTGCTGTCTTCAGCGCTTCTTTATTGCTGGAGGCGTTTTGTTGGAGACTCGCCGCATACGTGCGAATAAGCTGGTCTGCTGTTTCCTTTGATTCCTGAGAGAATTTAGCATTTGGTTTCTTCGACTGACGCTTGATGCGCGAGCGTAGTTCACTCACGTTTGCTTGGTAAACTCGCAGAAGGTGGAAGAGTTGAAAGCTAAAACGCGCTTCGATGGGGTTACCAGATACGTTCTCTGGCGCCGTTATGTCTGAAATCGATGCAAAGTGCTCGTCGACTGTGAAGGTGACAAAGAGCTTGAGAAGACCCCAGAAAAGGTCTTCCCTCTCATCGATATGCGGATCACTCCAGCCCGTGTTGATATGTTGCTCAACAAACCATGGCCGCGGTTGCACGGTTTCCCTGCCGTCTTTGAGGTAAGTAGCGTAGCTGCGGACGGCGTCTTGGATGCCACTTTCAAGTTCGATGCCGTAGAACAAATGAAGTGCAAACACCTGACGCCAAGTCAATTTGAAGTGCTGAGAAAAATGCAAATCTGCAACGCGATTCTCGGCAGTTGTATTCTTTAATCCCTCACTCATGCACACGTTGCCCGCGAGCAATTCGTATATTGCTCGAATCGAGTTGTCGAATTCAGAAAGTGTGTTGAGTGTCCTCCATGTGTCAAGCTGTTCCTTCATCAATCTGCGGAAGCCTTCATTACCGGGCAATTGGGCGACAAGTGTGGCAAGGTGCACGTTGCCATCATCGAGAAGGGCAGCGCACGCGTTGATGACGTCGCCGCAGGATAAATGTATAAACGCCTTCTCTTCCGTTGTTACCGCCTGTGGTAATTGCTTCTCTGCGTCCCTTTTGCATAGGTGAGACCAGAACTCCTTAAGTCGAGACAACCTATCCTGCTCGTGGGCAGTTGTTCCGTCGAAAAGGATACCTGCAAGATTCCAAGCCTGTCGTTCATAAGTTCGTGCAGGTGATGTTGGTGCCACTGCGTCACCAAATTCGCTGAACTTGAAGTCTGCCATGGTGGTCGTTAAGGGAATCTTCTCTGCATCGAACTCGAGCTGGGACGTCTCTTGCTGGATAGCGATTGTAGGAGGTACCGGGTCTGATTGAATTGCGTAGTGAGCAAACCGGATATCCTGACTTTCAGCAACGATAGATTCCTTTGAGTTGACAAAAAGTCCATCTTCCATTCTTTGCGCGCCTCCGGGTGCCACGTACACAAGGACATCATTCTCGCTAAACCGAGGTTTGACCGATTGATGAAAGGCAAATTCTGCGTTCTCGGACTGCTCCTCTGTTCTGACTCGTTTGCCAGAACGTAGCTCCATGCCATTAGCATTCTGTTCACCAGTCTTGGTTGTAGATTTGCCGAAGATCGAATGCATTAAGTCAATACTTGTAGCGAAACCTGCTCCATGAACACTAGCAGTTGATAGTGTTGCAGGTTGCTCATGATCCATCACGCCCATAGCTTGTATGTCTCGAAGAGCCTGCCGGTCTTTCTTCACCGGACTGACTGTGCGTTGTAGCTGTTCTGCCCAATCATCCACATCTATTCGCGCGGCTTTGAACGGGGTTCCGTCAATATCGCGCGTTTTCAGAATGGACTTCGGCTTTGATTGTCGAAAAGTTGTGTTGAAGGCAGCTCCGTCATGCTCCGCGGTAGAAGCCTGAGCAGGAAAGGAGCCTGCCATGTCCTTTCCCGCCTCAAGTTCGAATTCTTCATTTTGTGGTATAACGGTCATGGTCTGGTCGTCATCTTCAGTGGCCGAAGAACCCGCGGAGCGATCCCCTAAAAAAGACTGCGGTGTACCTATATCATCTTCAGCGTCGACGATGGGATGGTTGTCGAAAACGTCCATCTCTTGTTCATCGAATTGGCCTGGTAGGTTGTTACGTCTGCCCTTCTTGAATTCGAACGTGTCATCCGGGCTCGACGCAGGCGGACTCATAATGGAATCCTCAGGACTTTTCTGCTGAGCGTCGTTAGTGGCCGCTTCGACTGGAGCCTTCAAAGGCGATGGTGTCGGTGGGGCAGCCTCACTCAGTACGCTTGTTGATAGCATACTTTCATCATCGTCATCATCATAATCCAGTCCGTACGTCGTGTAATGGGGAACCCTGAATGTCCAGCAGCCACTCTTGTCGTCGTAGTTGACATATTCGGTGCCTTCAACGCGCTTCAGACGTCTGATGTGCTTGTTGAAACGTTCGCCATGTTTTTCGAATACGGGAAGACGACCTCCACTCGCTCTAGGCCATGAGTTCTCAAGAGTAATTTCCGAAGGTACATTGAGTCCACTACCGACGGACGGCTTGGGTACTGTTGTATCGTCACCATATACGGTGGCACGACGAACATCAAGCTTCACAATGTCACCAATAATCTTGTCCAGCGGAACTTGGGACAGATCAACATCGCCGAAATGGATTTCTCCGACACCTTTCCTTCCAACTTGGAAGTTCTTGATATTGGCAAGCTGGCTTCGTGAGAGCTTCTTCAATTCAGACAGATCCGGCTGCATCCAGTAGTCTCCAGGTTTTTGATCTTTCTGGGTGAGTCGAGCTTTCTCAGCATCAGTTAGCGTAACCTTGCTGATTGCAACTGGAGGGGATCCATCCTCAGCGATAACCGCGAGTTCCTTGCCGGTAGTGCCATTGACTTGTTTGACTTGTTCCATTTCAGACTGACCATTGAGCCGCGTTGTGGATACAGTCGGACTGATGCGCTCTGGACTTGAGGTTCGAACCAAGGCTCCGTTGACAGGATTGAGTCCATTCTCCTTTGACGTTCCATTCAGCTGTTTTGTCGAGGAATCGAAGCTGACTTGTTTGCGCAAACCACTTTGGCCAGGATATTCGTCGCTCAATTCGCCTTCAAAAAGGGATCGACGGGTGTTGAGATTTCGGTTGATGTTCAATTTCTTCATGCTGCCCGTGCCACTTCTGGTGCTTCCAGCAAATGCACCCGGAACAAGAAGGCTATCTTGCGCCGTGTACGAGTTGCGCAGGTTGCTGCTCGAGTAGCTCTTCCCAAGAGAACGGCCGATGCTGGAGCCAAGTAGCGAATTGCCCATTCCACTCGGGCTGGACCCCATAGCAGAGCCAGGTGTTCCATATGTAGAATAAGCGAAGCCGTAGCCTTGCGGTCGCTTTTGCGGCGTAATCAGTCTCGAAGACGCATTGGGATTTATGCGATAAGCAGGAATGATGGCCTGTTTCTTTGTCTTTTGACTAGTAGACAGTGGGGTTGCAATTGGGCCGGGCGATTGAGTAGGAGACTGCACGTCGAGAAACAAGCTTGGTGCTCCATATGGGAACTGGATCTGCGAGGCGTTGAGTTGTTGCGGCTGTTGTTGCTGCGGTTGCGATTGTGAAGCTCCAAATATTGAGCCGAAGCCGGTTTGAGGTTGCTGTTGTTGCTGATTGCTTCCGAACAATCCACTTCCCGCTGGCTGTTGTTGAGTATTGCTTGGGCCGAATATACTGGAGCCCAGGGTTGGTTTACTCCCAAAGAGACCACCGGACGACTGCTGAGTTGATTGACCGAATCCAGAGCCACTTCCTGCCTGCTGTTGTTGATTGTTCCCGAAGAGGCCTGAACCACTAGTGCCGGATCCTAAAGAGCCAAATGGATTAGTGGTTGCGGGCTTATTACCGAATAGTCCAGACGAAGATGTACCTCCAAAGAGACCGGAACCGGTATTTTGTTGATTTTGCTGACCGCCGAAGAGACCGGTGCCAGTTGTTGAACTCGATCCGCCGAAAAGGCTTGGCTTTTGTTGATTTTGAGTGTTGGAACCGAAGCCACCGAAGATGCTCCCACCTGTCTGGCCTTGCTGCTGGTTCTGCTGACCAAAGCCGCCGAAGGAGGTACCCGAAGGTTGTTGTTGCTGCTGGCCAAATGGTGAGGAAGTAGCGGTGGTGCTTCCGAATAGGCCACCTCCGGAGCTTGTGGTGCTCGTTCCAAATCCACCTCCAGTGGTCGAGCCGAATCCGCCGGTGCTTCCACCACCGAAGCCACCAAACGCAGGCTTATTCTGTTGTTGATTTTGTGGTCCGAAGAGGCTCGAACCGGTTGTGCCGCCACCGAATCCCGCTGTTCCACCTCCAAAGCCACCGCCACTCGTGCCGAACAATCCGCCACCAGACTGAGCAGACGTCGTCGTCGTGCTTCCGAATAGTGATGTACTGGCAGGCTTGGCTCCGAAAAGGCCGCTGTTTGTGGTATTGCCGAAGCCAGGCGTACTACTCTGTTGCTGGCCAAATGGAGAAGAAGTATTTGATTGACCGAAGAGTCCACCACTAGGGTTGGAAGTGCCGAAGCCGGATGTACCTGTCGATGACTGTCCGAAGCCACCAAATCCAGACGTGGCACCAAACGCGCCGGCCTGACCACTAGCATTGCCGTGCTTCCTGCCTTGCGCGTAGTCTGTCAGACGAAGCTCTTCGTACGAGAATGCTTTGTACGGGTCTTGAAAGGTCACCGCCTGGTATTGGTTTTTGGCGTTGCCCGTCTGACCAGGATCTTTCTCCTCCACGGCTTGGAAGGGTACGCTGCCTGTGCCATTGTTCTGCGGAGTGGGTCCAAAACTGCCGGTTGTACCACTTCCAAATGCTGGCGTTGTGGTTGACGTGCCTCCGAACCCACCAGATCCCGTTCCACCGAACAAACTTCCTCCACTTGAAGCTCCGAACGCCGGTTTGCTCTGTCCGAAAAGGCCACCGCCAGTGGTGCCAGTGCCGCCACCAAACGTGTTCGAGGAGCCACCGAAACCACCGAAGCCGCCAGAAGTGGTGGTAGTGCTGCCGAAGAGGCCACCACCACTAGTGGTCGCTGTGCCACCGAAGCCGGTTTTGTTCTGGCCAAACGGTGAGTTGTTTGCACTCCCAAAGCCTCCCGTGCCAAAGCCTCCCGATGTGCTGCCGAACAGGCCACCTCCGGTTTGGGTAGTATTAGTTCCGAAGCCTGCGTTGGTAGATCCAAAGCCTAGTTAAGAGTGTCAGTTACGGGAATTGCAATGCGAACAGTCATGATTAGGGAAAGGATAATCACTTACCTCCAGTTGATGTATTCTGGTTGTTGGAACCGAAGCCACCGAAGCCGCCGCTTTGATTATTGGAGCCGAAGCCTCCTCCTCCACCTCCTCCTGCACCAAATCCTCCAAATGTTGACATTGGGAGTTAAGCCGATGTGAAGGTAATCAGATGGTAAGAACGGTGGTGTGTTAGATGCGAGCGCTGGGGATCGATCGTCGCGGGTTGTGGCTCGATGCGATGGTAACTGAAGGGTGAGCGCGCCTGCAACGCGCAGGAAGGAACGGACGACAACGGACGCGCAGAAAACGCTCTCTCGTCAATGGAAGGGATGGAAGTAAAAGAGAAGATGAATTTGCACCTCGTCGTAGAGTGAGAGAAGTGCAGAAATGGTGTGTTGAGAAGGAAAAGTGAAGGGCGACGCGCCTTGAGCTGGCAATGTAGTTCTTTTAAGAGGGGGGAGAATACAAAAAGGTGCTCGATTGGATTAGTTAAGCGGTCAGGTGACACGCGCCATCCCTGCAACAGCAGCGATTCAGCAGTAGCAAGACAAGACAATCTATTCCCCTAAGACTCAGCCAGAACAACTGCAGCTCTCAACAAATGCTTGTTCGCTTCATCATTGGCAAGTCAATCGCTAGCACATAGCTGAAATACAGGCAGCCACGTGAAACTTGTGGCCTGGGGCTAGAATCGCATCGACCGCCGAAGCCTACAGTGATGCACTGTTGCCTGCCTTGCCCGCAGATACACCACATGCACAGCCAACCCAGCTCCAAATATGGTGTGACTTTTGCGAAGAGAACCTTGCTTCTATCAACTTTATTTCACTTCTCAAGTCAAGTTTCTACCATTCCTAAATTCTAATTCAGCCAACTCCGATGCCAGTCGTTTCAGGCGCATTCACCAATATGAAATTAAGGCTCCTGATTCCCCGTATTCATCAAGTTCAGCTCTTCGACCGAAACCATTAACAGTCAGTCCATGACCTGATAATCCTGTGGGATAGTCTTCCTCCAATGCTCGGGTGAACACGTGCTTTCAACCGTCGGCGTCGAAATTAAGCCCTGCCCTAGTCCGATCTGTTTCAACGGACCGCATTACGGAGTACCGCTCCCTGGAAAGGCTAAAACTGACGTCCCTTCGCCAACCACTGACTTCCTATTAATCCCTGAGCTGCTCTTCACTACTCATTGTGTATCTCCTTCAGTCATCTGCTACCCTCAATCGGTTTGTCGGACAAGCTTTGAGAACGAGATCGTTGACCGATGGCTTTTCCAGGAATGAACTTCGGATGTCCTCCGTAATACCAGTAATAAACAACTAGGCGTTCGATGAAGCTCTCCAAATTATCCCACGCCTCGAAAAATCCGGCATGATCGGCGTTCAGGATGGAACCTTTGGAGTTCGATTTCGGGAAAGGCGACTGAGGAATTGAAGAGATATCGAGAAAGTCGCACAGCGTGGTCCAGTCCCCACCTTTATCTATATTGATCTCCAGAAGTCTCTCAGGCTGGTCCTTGAAGTACTTGTGAACCTGCTGCTGATGTCGAACATAGAGATTTATGTAAGCATCCTTGTCCTCTGCTGCAGAGTATGAACCGTACACCAAATGGTGGCCAATCCATATCCTTCTGGCCGTGTGTCTGCTGATACTTTTCCACCACACTTCTTCATTCGCGCGCAGCGAAAGGACAAACTTTGCATCCGGATAAAGAGTTGCCATTTCTTGGTACACAAAGGGCCACGGTAGGTCCTCGAAAGCGTCGAACTCCATTGTATACTTTATCATCGGATCCAAATTATCGCTGTACCAGTCATGAAACAACTTCCTCGACTTAAAGTCATACCAGCCAAATCTCCTGTAACCAAGGATGTGCAAGGCATCTCCAAGCGAGGTCGTTCCAGTCTTGTTTAAACCTATGACGAACACTTTTGTCTTTTGCGCCACAGACGATTTTCTTGATAACTTCCTGATAACCAGCAAAACAGCGATGAATAACAAGATGGCCCAGGATAAGACGCCCATGGTCATCGAGATATTGATAAGATATTGAAATTGAACTGGACTGCAAGGTATTGACTTTCGCCATTCACCCTGAAGAAGGCTGCCCAAAGTAAAGTCCAGAAGCGCGTGCTTTGCTGAAAAGAAGGAACTTGGACCGCATGACAATGCATCTTGGCGGCAGTATGGCATGGCAATCTCAATAGCTACGAAAACTCGATTCTCTTGGCGGCAGTCATGGATGTCTAAAGTGCGCCCTTCAGTTGGCCGTACATTGGCTATCGTGAGGGACTTGAAGCCTTTGATTGGTCCCTCAAGCACACTGCGAGCCTTGCGAACGCGTGGCCAGCAACCACCAATGCTTTAGTGCTATTATTGATGAGATAGCGATTCGTGCACCTGTATGGTTGATTTACTGTGAGCGTGCGACCTGCTGCTATCCACAATGATTATTGCCTGCATCACGGCTTGGCATCCGTCTGGCGGATGATGTTACGAAGGAAATACTCTTCCATCGATACAGGTCATTGTTAAGAAGTGGAATGGGATTCGTTAAAATTGCCCAAATGCAGCTATTCTGAAGCTTGAATCAAATTCTGTACTCTCAAAGATAAACCTTTATCGGTCAGCCTCAGTTGCGAATATTACGCATAATGCACAATGTGCTGTCCATGTCTTCCGGACCGTGGAGTTTCAAAACCGATCCTGCAAAGTCTCTTCTCTACGCAACATCTATCTTTCTATGTTCGAATGAGTATTAAGTTTACAGCCCTTTCGTCGAACATCAAGAACTTCATCTTCCATGTCACATCATTCTTCTTGCCTTACACCTTGGCGCCCGAGAATCGACTCCGAATAGGTGGCCTCTTAAACATTGAAATTTCTCATAATGCCCCTTATGACCGTTTACATCATTCGATCACTTATTTTCAAATTCTTCGTTTTCCAACATCCTGCAACTCAGGAAGACCGTTTCGGGAATTGGTGTGTCGTAGTATGGCGCGCACTCTGTGAACCCAAACTTCCGATACATTGATTGCGCTTTTCCCATAAACGGGAGCGTATCTAGTCTCACTTCTTTGTATTTCAGTTCCTTTGCTTTGGACAGAATTGCACTGACGAGCTCGCGTCCGAGTGAAAGCGACCGGGCCTGAGGGGCAACCCACAGCCTCTTCATTTCGGCCACTTCTGGTGCTTCGAATGGCCGCAGGGCGACGCATCCCAATGGTACTCGTTCAGTGTTCGTCGAGCGAGCCAGAAGGAGGCAGCCGCCATTCTCTTCTGCGTATTTGCCCGGTAATGACGACAGCTCCACGGCATACGATTGGAAAGCAAGATCGATTCCGAGTGAACCAAGCCAAGTCGCGTAGTCATTGAAAAGGTCTTTGATGGCAGCCACATCACGACGTTCTTGCGATGTGACGATGTTGATAGTGAAACGGCTAGGTACTAGCCCTTGATTATGATCCTCCATATCAGCTAGAAAGCAGTATTTTGACAATAAGAAGAGAACTGAATAGTTACGCCCTTTGATAAGGGAAGCTTGAGTTAAGCTGGTGCGATGTCGGCGGGGGTCAAAAAGATACAATGATGCGTTCTAGCGATTGAATAGACTGAAGAAAAAATAGTTGAATCATTCTCTAGAATGTCGAGAGACAAGAAATGCAACTAATGGGATTTGGGCTCCTTAGTGCTAGATTGTCCTATTCATCCCGCCGACAAAAGCTGGTATTAAACGAAGTTCCTCATTCAACATAATAGAGGGTGAGAGCACGACATTTAGCTGCTCAAGTTGGAACGTTTGAAAGTCGATTTGCATAACCTCAATGCTTTCGCCGAGATATAGGTGAAAATCGCAGCACGACGAGCGTCTTTGCTTGGAGTAAGAGTTCGGATGTCCCCTTCTTTTAATATTGCCCCGCAAAGCGAACGGCCGCCACCAACCACTTCGGATCGCGAAAAACGCGCTCCGAACGCGTCCCACGTTCAACACCTTAGCGACCACCGCAATCCATCCCACATCTCAATCATCCCTCTTGTCCGTTCGAAATGGCCTCGAACCAACCCAACTTTCCCACGCGACCCTACACAACAGGCTTCAACCGGCCCGCCGGCAGCAACCCAGCAGCAGGCACGCAACCGGCGCACTTCAGCGCCGGCGGGCCATCGCACGCCTTCAGTAGCAGCGCGGCGGCGCGACCACAAGACCGGCAAGCACAGCAAGCGCAGCAAGCGCAGCAGAGCGCCCCGGCGGCGGAGCTGTCGGAGGACCAGCGCGAGGAGATCAACGAGGCGTTCGCGCTGTTCGACCTGGACAAGGACGGCTGGATCGATTATCATGAGCTCAAGGTCGCGATGAAGGCGCTGGGCTTCGACCTGCCGAAGGCCGACATCACGGCGATCCTGCGCGAGCACGGCCAGCCGCAGGGCGGCGGCGCGGCCGCCGCGCCCCCGGGCAAGAGACCCGCCGCTGGCGCCGCGCAGAGCGCCTTCTTGGGGCCCGGCAAGCTGCTGCTGAGCCTGGCCAGCTTCCAGACGTTGGTAAGTCGGCGTGTGTGCTGCGCTGTGAGGAGCGATGGGGCTGACGCGGGCAGATGGCGGCGCGGATTGCGGCGCGCGACCCCAGAGAGGAGATCAACCGCGCGTTCGACCTGTTCGACCAGGAGGGCAAGGGCGCCATCGACATCGACGACTTGCGGCGGGTGGCGCGGGAGCTGGGGGAGGCGCTGCAGGAAGAGGAGCTGGCGGCGATGATTGATGAGTTCGATCTCGACGGTGATGGGCGCATAACAAGGGATGACTTCGTCGGCATATGTTTGGGTTGATATCGTGTGCTTCCCGGAGTTTTGGGCGTCCCGCGCTAACTTTTGCAGTCGGGATTTGAGCGAGGCGCTGTGGGCTTTGGCAATCGTAGGATATGCATTCTTGGGCTTAGGTGCTCCGGGTGGGAGGCATGAATGCGTTCTGGAGTCATAAAGCATTTGACCTCGATCATCGCCAGTGTATTGAAATCTGAAATTAGCACAGTGAAAATCGTACAGAGGACTCTCACTGTCCTACAATAGAGTGCCACCACTATGTAACCACTTTCGCGTCGTAAATATACAGAGATGCCCTGAAATGGCCAGTTCAATCTTGTACATGAGCCACCTACAGCTATTTACTTTCATTCAAGTCGTCCGCCCACCCAAGAACGTCTCTACGGTCGTCACTTACCCTCGCCCACTCCAAAACAAGTCTCCAAAAATACAGAGCCATATCTTCTCTCCGCAGCACTTTGTCTGCCCACAGCCTGCCCTCGTCGGCGATCTTGGCCGCCAGCTCGTCATGTCTCCCCTTCCCCTCATAGCCCATAAAGAACTCCAGCACGGCATACATATCGACAAAGCTGTTGTCGATGGGGACGAAGTGCACCCACGGCGCGAGGCGCGCATCGTGCCACTCGCTGTAGATGGTGGCCTTGACGGGGACGCTGGTGCTGCGCAGGAAGGCGCGGAAGCGGCCGCTGAAGCTGTTGCCGTCGATGTCGGGCAGGTACTTGAACGCGTACTGCTGCGGCATCGGCACGCCCTTGCGCACCTCGAAGAACGGGTCGGCGTACGAGCACAGGTGGTCGGGTTCCTCGCGCGGGAAGCACCACAGGTGCGTGAAGGCGGCGTCCGTCAGGCCCTCGATCCACTGCGCTAACCCGTCCCGGTTCTTGCTGGATGCGAGTGGATAGAGTGCGGGCGAAGGAATGGTGAATGACTGCGCTGTGGAGCCGAGGGTCGAAGGTCCTGCGGCAGACGCGCTTTCCACTGAACTGCTGTTCAACATTTGTAGTAGTCGGTGTCGGTGAAAGTGAGGCCACGTGTCGACTTTATTACGGCCGCCACTCGCGACTCCGCGCCATATGATGCCATCCTTCTTTTCAGGCCAAGAAGGACCGATGTCACCTCCGCCGGAGTAATCAACGCTTCCTGTCGGTGAAGTTGCCAAGTACATTGCAGGCGGTATGAGTATGTCATTATTGGTTGGGAGCTTGCTGCCACCAAATATAGGCAGTAAATGTTGGGTTGTTTTGAGCGATATGGGTTCGATGAACGTACCATGGAGTGAGCGGAGATCGGGGTGTTCGCAAGGATCGCGAGACAATGTCCAATTGTTGACATAGCCTTGATAAGAGTGGCGAGGGTAAGTTGATGGCATTTTGGGAGGGTCTGTGTATATATCTATGGCAGGGATATCTCTTGCGGGCGAGGTCGGTGCACACGTTTTTCGGAAAAGGTCCCAGTAATGATTGCTGTCCTGCGTTATCCATTGAGGATCGAATAGTGCTTCATCACGAATGGGAGGCGCATCAAGAGGTGGCAAGCTGGAATACGAAGCTTGTACTTCCAATGGCGAAGATAAGTGACGCGATTTAGACTCCTGCTTCACCTTGTCGTTGACTTCTTCCCATGGTACTAGGACGCGCGATTCGTCCATGATGTTCATAGGTAAATCCACATCCGGAAGGTTTTGTTCTAGCTCTTGGATAAGGGCATGCCAAAGCGGCATCCTGCCCATTGCATCTGCCTCGGTGGTCTTAAACGTTGCATTGTGATCTCGAACGCTGATGACATGATCATGATTCCAAGGCGCAGATCGGTGGCGAATCTCTGACGGCTCCACAGCCCAATATGGATTCAAATCATCGTATATTCGGTCAAAGAAATCCTCTATCAGAATGGCATTGTGTTCCAGGGCATACTCGACCCATGCATCAAACCCAGGAGGAGGATGTCGGTGCCTGCGCGCACGGTATTGATATACGGCAGTACGAACATCACTGCTCTGTTTGGTCAGGAGGCAAGCTTGTCGCTCTTGCGCTTCAAGTATTAGCTGTCCGATGGGATGTCGGAGGCCAAGCGGGTCCGGTTGAGGTTGAGGGCGGTCGACATCGATGGGAGCGCTTGGAGGTAGAGGAGTTTGGTGATGCGGCTCGAAGGATAAGGAAGATCGACGCAGAAGCAGGATGATGCTGACTGTAGAGAATATTGCGATGACGACCAGATATCTGAAGTTCAATAGCCACGGTCCAAGAGTGCGGCGACCGGGCCAGCTTCCCAGCTTAACAGGCATCTTTCCCGTGCATGCACTGCTTCAATGTGCGGTCCTCAGACATGCCGTGACCATTTCCATGTCGGTCTGCTGCTATGAGTTGGTAGAAAATTCACCAAGGCAGCACCTTGGACCGGTGTCGGGCTTGAATGTGGCTTTCGAAAAGGGTGAGCAAAAAGGCAGCTTGGCGATCCTTTTGGGTTGGTGGATTGAGGATCTGTGGATTGTGGATCTGTGGATGGACGTGAAAGGCGACAAGGCCAGCATTTGATCTTCCATCCGACCAATGAAGCGTCGAATGTGCTTCCGTTGTAAGCAGACACTTTGGAGGCTTTGCAATCGAAAATTACCAAAGACCACCAAGTATTCCTCCGTTCTTTATAAATAAGTGACGCCTGTTTGTCGTTTAAAGTCTCCTGGGTGGGGCGACTTAAAGCCCAGCAACGGTCCTGGCGTGAACATTGGACGTTGGTACCGAAGACAGACGACACCGTGCAAGAGCTTGGGTTTTAAGCCACCGGCCTTCACACGCCCGATGGCATCCTTACGATATTTGCTATCTCTTCTCAGTTACCAATGCTGTGGAAGATTTACCGCTATCTATCGCGCCGCTAAGTAGGCCACAGCGATCCAATTCATCAGCTAGCAGATTTGGTACACAACTCGCCCGTTTGAATCTGCAGCCTGGCT
>Ga0335072_10005188_pt1 | contig 19203 bp, 20 predicted proteins | sample Lox_Sample_21_FD_206725 | JGI IMG/M metagenome (GOLD analysis project Ga0335072, IMG submission 206725) | Soil microbial communities from Loxahatchee National Wildlife Refuge, Florida, United States - Lox_Sample_2.1 | ecosystem: Environmental > Terrestrial > Soil > Wetlands | place: USA...
GTTGGCAGGAATTCGATTACCGTACGATACTCTACCGCACGTTCCGTTAGCAAGAGTTCAAAATTCTCCCAACATTTTGACTTGTCCTTTACGTTTCCTAGATCTCCTTCGCCATATTGAGTTTTAATCGCGAAATGCTCTGTATGATATGAGATATTCCTCTACGATACCGTATCAACGCTGACGTTTTTCATTAGACACCAAGTATCGGATCATCAACAGCATCTAAATGAGAAGGAGCACATAACGAGGTCTTGTGAATTTGATATTGTTTGGATCGGCATTAGTCTTTGTCCAGTTTCTTAATCGGTCTCAGATAAAGAAATCTTTCGCATGAAATGCAATTCGATACAAGACAACATCTGAGAGTCTACCCGAAATTCATGGAATCTGTCCCAATTTTGCAGGTAGTGTGAAGCCTACATTGGTCGTAGCACGAGTTTCAGCGGATGGAGATTAGAAATGGCTTGATAATCTGGTAGAGTATCTCTCTACCATATCTGTATCTCTACGGTAGACTCACCACGTTCTAACTCGAAATACCTTCAAGTTCCTACGAATCGAGGACATGAAGCCATGGCGCATTTGACTTTCACTATCGACAACTATGACGAAATACCTTCTGTAGGTGCGGTCTTCATACATGGCTTAAGATTTGCATGGCATAACGATGAGCCATACTATGATAATGCAGTTCTATTGATAACTCTCGATATATCTGCAGCTCTAGCACAGAATGGATATCACAATCTACGCTGTGATTGGAGTACAAGTACATGTTCTAAATCAGAATCACCACCTCAAGGTAGTCTCAAGACTTCAATACGTGCAATTGAGGAACCTTGGAATACACGTGTGGTATCAGATAGTTATTTATCACGTACTCTTGCGACTTTATTCGGATATGATGAAGACGATATCGATGACGACTTTCAAATTGATACTTCTACCTCAGTTAGAAAAGATTTGACTTTACATCTTGGTCGTAACGATGCCATTCGTTCACAATGTTGCGGTCAGTTGTTGTCGCGCGTGAACGCATTTGGTCACATTCTCGTGATGAGTATGTTGCTGTAAGACAATGGCTACTTGATAGTAGTAACAAGAGTCGAATTAAACGACAACGAGGATACTTGATCGCACCAAAAGATGATCGCATTTCAGGTTGAATTTTGTCGTATATGTGGCATATCTTGTTTATGGATAACGTTTAGGATTCTTCTTCAGACGCAAACAATGGTATTGACTTGGAAAACATCAATACTTTGGCATGTCTTCGTGCTGATGAATGTTACTGTCGACTTTATGGTCGTTACAATCTAAAGGGTTGTACGACTTCTGGTCATTGTAAAGGACAGTATGTTCTACCACCGGGTCTCAAATTACCTGATGATCAGGAGGATAAACATGTTTGAGAAAAGTTACAGGCTTCGTGAAGTCTTTAGAGTTCCCCGAATAAGAAGAAGGAGTATGAGTTTCATTTATAGTGAAGTACGAGCTGTTAAGAGCATTAAATACGTTATTTCACAATGAAATTCTGAGCAATTATATCGAAAATGTTGCTTTCAGTAGAATTTGACACCGAACTTTCGTGAATTTCCGAAAGAACAAGCCGCGAAGAGACTTAATGGTCCAACCATAGACGTTCACCGGCTCTACATCTAATAATTAGGAATTTAAGACACCTTGGAAATATCGATATAACCAGATCCTGTAATCTCAAGGCGTGAACACTTTTATGGTTCATCTTTCATTAGAGAACAGGCTTGGAATTATTCATGTTCTCAGCCAGACGTAACTCGGATCAGATGAACGACAAATTACAGAATTTCGACTACTACCGATCTTCTATATCTCACGGATCCTTGAATAGTAGAATTCACTTAACGTATTGAACTGAAATCTTTGTTGGCGCGATAACCGCCTCCGGTTTATTTACATCTCGGTCACCTTCTTCAGTATGGTCACCCCACCTGATAGAGTGAGTAAACTTCAATTTTCAGAGTTGAAATTTCTCTTTCGCATCTTCCTACTTCTACTCACGTCATTTTCGTAGTCCCAACCGTCGAGCATTTACCATTTTCTCAGCAAGAGAGCCGATCGACTCTAAATCTTTGAGACTCCATGGCGTATACTTCTGTCAATCCTTCCATTGTATCTGCTAAGAATGAGAACATGTTGACGTTGGCTAATTTCAATCTCGACTTTTCTCTCATTAAACTGGAGGCACCATTCGAATACACGACGCTTAGAATACATCTTCTCATCGTAGGAATATCGCCGAAGATGGTGTACCACATCGAACTGCCAGAAGGCTCGGTGCTCTGTTTGACCATATCTTACCTCACACACCTAATCTAATCAAAGCGTATGGTCGACGGTGTTCAGCAATATCAAAATCGCTCAACATAGCTGAAATTAAGTCATCGCACGGTCCATTTTCAGGGCATGCTGGTATTGATGGAATTTCTATCTGGGCTGCAGCCACTTCCGGACTGGCAGCAGTTACCGTATATCTTCAAGCATGTCTTGTCGCTCGCGCTTGGTCAAGCTCGGAAGCTACCGCCATATGGGTGGAGATTGTCAAAGAAAAGCAACGCTCCATTATGCAGCAACACGAGGAAGGTCTACGTAGCATCGCACTAGAAACCTTGACATTAGCAAGACAGGAGATATCTCGTCAAGACTTGTCACAATGGGATGCCAGTGCACGAGCGTGGCTTCAAGTTGCAGATGACGCTGAGCTACGCCGCCAGAAACAACTCATGTTGATTGTCAATAATATTGATATGACGGTCAATAAGAGGCAATCAACGTTCGACAGCGTCCTCGAAGCTTGGAAAACCGCGGCCGCAGGTCTAGAGAGACTGATAACCGGAGGAATGCATTATAATGATCCGAGATGGCGAGAGCTATGAGTACAACAGCAGTCCCGCACACTATGTGCATTACGAACGATATGGGTAAAGAATCGCCTATCGCACTTGGTTTTGTCGGTCTAATGTACATGATGTCGCTAGGTTTGGCTGCAAATGCCACTCCAAGGATCATTCCTGCTATGAACCACGATGTCCGTGCCTACGAACAGGTGTACGATGTACGGTGAAATGTCATGTTAAATGGTACAAGATGGAACACGCGTGCCAAGGGTGTCAATATACTCTTCCACTGTCAGCTGCTACTTTGTCTGCGCGGAACGATCAATTCGACAATCTTGTCGAGGACGAAATCTCACAATATCTGCCTTCAGATATCTTTACCGATGTGGAGTTTACAGAGATTCTACCTTAGTCTTTTCGTTTGATATCTCGAAATCTGCTTGATGAATCGGCCAGGAATCAAGTCATATCCACACAAGCATACTATAATCCACCAGACGAGCGCACTACAGCCAATATTACCAATGATAAGTACTTCGGAATCCAGTCAGGACTTTGCAGGTGCTTTGAACTGTGGCGAAAGAATGACCCCATTAAGTTCACAATTCTCGCTAGAGATGTATCCGATGTAGCTCTATTCGTCCGGTGTGAAGATTGGCGGCTTCGCAATCTTCAGCTCGCTCAACGGTGTGCCGAAGTTCAGCAAACGAATAGCTCTTCGAGTGTGAAAAATCGCGGCGAAGTGCTGAAACAACTCTCCGACGATTCACACGATACTATTGGACGCTTTGGTTTCATCCTTTTAACGATCGAGAAGGGTCAAGTCCAAGTACGGAGTACCTAGATTTTCAAGGAAACTCAGCATCATTAGGCGAGACTTCAGGCCTTTCATCACTTCTCTGGAGGCATTGGCCTTGGCGTATCGCCTGTACGATAATCTTCCCGGTGCAACTGTGGACTTGAAGTTAATGATTGGACAAATCCATGACGCACATTGGATTCCACAGTTAATGCGTAGTTGGGACAGCTATTGGGAATCCGCACTGAAGTCTGCAGCGGCGTTAACGTGCAGCCAAAAATTTGCTTGCATCACTATGTTCGAATCCGGCCATTACAATTTACTACCCTCAGATCTTGATGAAAATTTTGCCATCTCCTCAAGGAATCGGCTATATGTCTCAAGTTTACTTTTCCGTGATCCGTTCTTTGTCGACCATATCGATGATATCGAAGCAGTGATTGGAAACGTGGGTCATACTGGCATGGCATTGATGGTAGCTCCAAAAGAACCACGGATCAAAAGATTGCCATTAGAACATTGGCATGTTGGGTCTCATAGGTGCTTCGATAGTCAACTGGATAGCCATTTCGAGGTTACGTCTCTTCACCTTTCGTTCACGGAATACGAGATGCCATTCGATATCGGCAACCGAGGAGACATCGATACCGATCTTTGCTTTGTAGAAACTCTGATCTCTGTTCTTGACAAAGGATACTGGGTAGCCGATCTTGATGTTCTCGCACTCTTTAAAGACCTTGAGAAGAAGATGATTCGTAGAGTTGTACTTCCAAAACGTCTCGGGAACGATGAATGCCTCTATCATATAAAAGACAACCAAGCTCCTATCCCAGAACAGCTGGTCTCTTTCGATGATTGGAATAGCTATTCTAGAAGCTTAAGCGGAGATCCGAGACGATACCATTGGCGTAGTTCGAGCGCGTGGACAATGGATGGCCAGGTTAGCAACAGCCTGTGTCAGTGTGCAGAAGCGCCTTCGTACTAACTTACTACAACCAGAAACTTCTTCAGATCCATGTTGGTATTGCTTGCTACAGCAACGCAATAAACACTGGAGTCAAATGTTGGATGAAAAGAATACTAACCAAGAATTTCCCAAAACTGACGAAGATGATACCACCAAGGGTGTTGAGCAGAATCTAAACGAAGATGATGTTGTGGATCTAGATGATGAGGACTTTACTAGGCCACGAATTATCATTTGTTGATGACCGAAAGATATCAATAGTATATCACGACATTTACGACAGCTTAAGTTGTGTTGTAAAGAAAATGTATGGATGAATAAATCTCTTCAATCAAAAAATAGGTTTATGAATTTCGTTCATAGAGCAAAATATGAAGATCTTAACGATGAGCACATTTTACTACTGAAAGTACTTTTACTTTCGCTACCTATGAAGTAGCAAAACATTCAATGTCATCAAATGAATCGCCTACTGGAATTCATACATTTACGATGCAAAAGATAGAGAGACTATCAACTGTAATAAAGTAAGAACAACGACTTAGTACCATATACTGAATGCTACCATCGCGTATGGTTTGAATTACAATGACACTCACGCTGCCGGATTACCACTTTCTTGGTGTCAGTTTTATCTCAACAGCTCTTGAAGATGTAGAAGCCATAAAAAACGTTACACCAGATATATTGGCAATAGGATATGAGGTAGCATGTCATTTTGACATGGGTTTTGGACCTTATGGATACGATAGACTGTTCCACAATACAAGTACCTATCACCCGTTACCTGAAATTGTGGAGTAGTAGTCACGATATCCCAGTTACGCAGTCTCAATAGCGAGTAATAAACCTTCATTTGATTCGAGTTTGTCCAAAGCTTCCGAATCAATACAATATAATTGAAATGGCTCTTGGAATAAACGACTTCATCATGGATTTACTGTTCATGATACCTTTTTGTACGTTGAATTAGCCGAAGTGTGTGTAATTGGAGCTTTAGAATTAATAGAAGGAAATTTCGAACTGCTAGATCTAATCTTCAAGGCCAACGACAGACCGTCTTCTTCAACCTTTCGAATCTAACTGAGTCTTCCATTAGACATCTATCAAACCATATTCAATTTGTCGTATGATACACGGAGGTATAGAGATTGAATGTGGGATTGAATCACAAAACAAAGGTCTTCATTCCATGACTATTAGGATCAAGATGTCGGAAATAAGCAGTCAAATTGTCGAAGAAGCTGTGAAACTAAAGCTGGAGCCTCGGAAAACTGCTGAAGCATAGTTTAGCGAGTATTTCCAAGCCGCAGTGTAATGGATTTATGGTTTGATTGAACTCAAGGCCCATCAAAAGTTACCAAATCCGGTAATACGCAAATTTGTGAGACTGATTAAACCTGAAGCCGATGAGAACAACAAAGATCTGAACGTAGTATACCTGCGTAATGAGATGATTCAACCCAGCATCATAGAATTGAAGGGAGAACGTAGAAATTCTATCGATTGGTATACACCACTTACCAAATTCAACGACTTGAGTGAAAGGCGAGCAAAGAGCTAGGCTGATTATGATCTGAAATTTGAAACAGAGTAACGTTAGAGTATTGATAGATAATGGTTCGATTCAAAATCTCAGAATATAAGTTCTTTAATTACCGACAACGTACTCCGCAAGACCAATATTGTGTTCATAAATGATTCGAATATCTTTGAAGGGTATCAGCATATATAAGTGGGCATTTTTAGTGGGTACTACGCTGGAATTTCAGTAGCTAGCCGACCATTAACGAAGTGAGCTGTGAGTTGTGAGCTGTGGTTACTAAGAATAGCGGATACGAAGTCAGCCTTGAGAAGAAGTCTAAAAAGAAGCAACGTGTTTCTATTTCATGGAAGCTGCCTAGATTAAAAGAGACGGATCTTTGATCATGACTTCAACATATTCGAACAGAGATCATGAAATTATACACAGACAAATGACTCCCTCACACAAACTTCATGAGAATCGCTTCAACGCAACATCAGTACTCTATATTACTCCACACAACTCTCTTCATAGATACATTAGAGTTTACTACATCCAACGAAGTACAGAATCTGACCTACGCTTATCTATAGATGATATTCTTCAAGATTCTATCAAAATCAGCAAAACCATCAACAAGAAAGATATTCCAGTTTTGACGATACGTCAAGGTGGAGTATTTTGGGGAAATGGCAAAGTCTACATTGGTGATTTCGTGACCAAAGAAGAGAGCAAGAATGAAGTTATTGCAGAATGGAAGCCTTGTCGTATTATACATGGTATAAATGTTTTTACTTTTATTCCTCCAAATGATAACGACAAGGTCAAAGGCAAAGATACCATGAAGACAGACTTTGTACGTCAGAATCGACATCCTATAACATTAAAGCGTACAACCATAATCTCAAGTCGTTCAGAATCTTTTGTTAAAGATTCTGTAACGTATATATGGAGATTTGATAAAAAGATAAATGATTTTTGTATGACTTTGTACTCTCAAAGAGGTGGAATAGAAGAGATTGTTGCAAAAGCGCGTCGACCATGGTATTTTGACAATACAGGAGGATGTATAACTTTGGATGAAAGTAAGATTGATACACTTACTGTAGTTTTGACGACTATAGCAATGTGGAGGAAATTGAGATTGAGAACCAATCGATAATGAATGGAAAGGTGTTGAAACTGTGACGAAATGGTGTTGAACTTTGTTAGATTATTTATGGTTGTAATTCCTTCATCTCGCAAGTTTAGATTGATTAAGAAGGTACCAAGACTTTTTGTTTCATGATAAGTTAATCTATCGGAGGTTCTTATAACTATCAAACATGAAATTGGATCAAAATTATGACATCCTAACGCCGTAACTAAACATGTTGGAGTAAATATTGAAGGGTTTCGTTACAATTCTGTAGCCGAGCTTTTTAACATCTGAATTCTGCGTAGATTTTAATTTTATCCACCGGTAAATTATGGTTTTACAACTTAATTTCACTTCGTTCCACCTCGGTCTTATCCGGATAACTCAGTCAAAGCTCAATTGGTGGCGTTTCTTCTCCGCTTTTCTTCATACCATTGTGTAACGCACAAGGATGAACGGTTGCATCTGTCTTGGCGTATAACGGTTAAACATTCTTCTGGATTTGAATTGCTTCATTGTTGGCTTGATTATGGCGGGCTAATGGCAAACTCATGGCTTCCCCTTTTTCCTCATTTGCCGGAACAAATCAAACTGCCGAATATGAGCCGCACCATGTACCGTACCTTGCATTCGGAATTTTATTTCCTAAATTTCCTCCACTCAACGACTCTTCAAAATTTACCGGTGCCATGTGATATCATTTAGCGTTTCCAAATCTGTAGATTTTGTTCAATAAATGAAACCAATGCACATTCCATGTACGTTTCATGCCTTAAGAAACTCAAAGCACTGCATTTGAAAGTTTGAAGCACGCTATATATGCAAGCCTCATGTGTCATAGCTTGAAGTGGCGGTAGGTTGAGTAAGGGGGTACGATCTTTCAAGTTTGATTCTCGAAGGTCCTTTGTAATTCCGGAATAACAGACCATGGTTTTTCTGTCGTCATTGTAATAGAAAACACGTCGTACAGTTGAACGTTGTTGATATAACGTGGTGTTCAACAATCTTTATGGCAATCAAGTTAGTTGTGCGGAGTAGCGAGGTAATCATTAACTGGAATTCAGACAAAACCTTCTCAACACGGATCATATAGTGATCTGCTTACATGTTATAGCATCCTACCAATGAAGTTTGAACGTAGCACAAACTCCCAACGTAAAAACCCAACGATTTTATGCATGTTGGCTTGCATGCAACGTTCCTGAGATCTAATGTCCAATAGGGTGGTTATCCGTATCCGTGGAAAGTTAGAATGATACGACCGAGGATTCAAACCATGATCGACACTAAAGAGAAGTGATGGAACAAATCAGACCATAGTATTTCGCTTCATCTGCGGAGAATCTGAGCAAAGGATAAGGTTTGAAAAAAAAGCAATTCTGAAAAGATGGTCACCGAGTTTTTTTATTTCTTCGAAACCTCGTAGGTTTTGCGTAAGTGGTAAGCTTCTCCTCGTCATCTACAATATGTAGGTATCAGCTCGAAGATTGAATGGTTTGATTTCCTGCTTTGCCATAACATGACCTTCCTTCCAAACCTTTGACGTTGAACTGAAACGTCTAAATGGGTTCAAAGCAACATTGATCCATTCTGGGATCTATTCTCTTTCGATATCCACTTCTTCCTACATTTGGATTCAGTTATGGCTACTTCGACAAGTTCATCGATAAATCAACCACCAGATACTAATCAAGGTCCTTTGGCTCTTGGTATTTTGATATCTTTGGTGTCGATCGCCTTCATTCATATTCTTGTACGATTACAAACGAGAATATTTCTTTCCAAAGCAGTAGGATGGGATGATTTCTTTGCTGCTGCTTCTATGGTAAAGTTTTCCGTAAAAGTCATACTATCAGTCATTTTTCAGTCACCTAACATTGTTTATAGGTTTTGTCCATAGTACAAATGGGTCTAACCATCAAAAGTGTTCACAATGGCTATAGAAGACATGTCCGATATATTCCATCAGAGCAAATTGGTATTGCTTTGAAATATATCATCATTTCCGAACCTATTGATGTCTTAGCAGTTGGATTACAAAAGATCAGCATTGCTATAGCCCTCATAAGATTGAATCTTGGTCCGATGTATAAGACAATTGTATGGTCTGCAACTATTCCGAATACTACAGCTTGTCTTACAGCTGTAATTGTATTGTATGCAAGATGTAGACCATATCAAAAGAGTTGGGAATTCGAATCACAAGAATCTTTTTGTTGGTCAGGTGAATCATTAGTTATATTCTTCCGAGTGAAATCGCAACAGGAAAGTGATGCTCCTTCGTAGGAAAGGCGGCCTTTTTCCACCCCTGCTCGCCAAGCCCTTACCTTTCGACTTTCCCGTCTTTAAATCTATAAATCACCCTCGCCCTCCCTCTCGCCGGTTTAACTTCTTCGCCATCCATCGCTTTTTTCCTCTTTGTTTTCTCCCTTGACCCCTGCCCTGTCTCCTACCCTCTCTTTTACGAGGCATTTTTTCCATTCGGTGTTTGTATTCGCGCACTCACCCGCGCCTCGGCCGGCGGTTTCACTCGCGTTCTTACATGGCCAGGAACGTCAATGCGATAGTAAATCAGGATCTACATTCAACGCTGCACTCTCTGTACTTGTTGCCGTGTTGGTATTGTTGCTTAGCGTGGATCAGGGTCCGTCCAGGTCCTAGGATTATGTATTTTCATTACTACGAATCTATGTCGGCGGTTTGAGTGCGAAGTTCAAGCTTCTACGATCAATGGCAAAGCTCAAGACAAGACCATTAGTGAACCCGATAGCAATTTGATCGTCTCTTCCATCATAACATCGTGACTCGAAATCTAATGTCAGCCGAAACACTGGCACAGCTCCATAGTAAATCCACTGATTTTGGACCCAGAGATCTTCCAACGATGCACAGTCAGCGCTTTGTGTACCAATAAGGGTGCTTTCTATCTTGATCGGGCCGAGGTCTGTTACGAGGTATCGGCCATTTTCGGAAAATTTTAGGGAGCTGAGAGTCCCTAAGGTCTTGATTTCCTGTAATGCATGGAGCTTGATACGACTATTAATAGTGCCGCCTAGCATACTTGAGGCTTTCAAGAACTTGGCAACGTCCCAGAGCCTAACTGTGTGATCGCGGGATGCCGACGCGATCCGCTTGCTGTCAGGCGAGAATGCGACGGCCATGACCCAGTCGGAGTGGCCTACGAGCGTCTTCTTAAGGCGACCCGTCGCGGCATCCCATAGCTTGACAGTATTATCGCGGGACGCCGACGCGATCAGCCTGCCGTCAAGCGAGAATACGACGGCTGTGGGTGGGCTGGAGTGGCCTACAAGTGTCTTATGACCGCCTGTCATAGTATCCCATAGCTTGACGGTATCGTCGAGCGATGCCGATGCAATCTGCTTACCGTCAGGCGAGAACGTGACGGCGAGGACTGATTCGGAGTGGCCGACGAATGTCTTCTTGAGGTTGCCCGTCGCGGTATCCCATAGCTTAACGGTCTTATCGCGGGATACTGATACGATCCATGTGCCGTCAGGCAAGAATGCAGTGGCCGTAACTGAGTCGGAATGGCCTACAAGTATCCTCTCAAGGCTGCCTGTTGCGGCATCCCATAGCTTGATATTCCTATCGCCAGATACCGATGCGATCCGCTTGCCGTCAGGCGAGAGTAGGACGGCTACTACCCAACCAGAGTGGACTGCAGATGTCTTCTCAAGGTCGTCTGTCATAGCATCCCACAGCTTGATAGTATTATCGTCAGATGCCGACGCAATCTGTCTACCGTCAAGCGAGAATACAACGCCGAAAACCCAGCTGGAGTGGCCTACGAATGTCTTCTTAAGGCCGCCTGTGGTAGTATCCCATAGGTTAACGGTGTTGTCGCGCGACCCCGATGCAATCCACTTGCCGTCAGGCGAGAACGCGATGGCCATTACCGAGCCAGAGTAGCCTGCTAATGTCCTCTCAAGGTTGCCTGTCGCAGTATCCCATAGCTTAACGGTATTATCGTAGGATGCCGACGCGATCCGCTTACCGTCAGACGAGAACGCGACGGCTGCAAGCGAGCCAGAGTGGCCTACGAATGTCTTCTTAAGGCCACCCGTTATGGTATCCCATAGCTTGATAGTATTATCCTCGGATACTGACGCGATCTGGTTGCCGTCTGGTGAGAATACGACAGCGAGGACTGAGCAGGAGTGGCCTATAAGTGTTTTCTTAGGACTGCCCGTTGTAGTATCCCATAGCTTAACGGTATTGTCGCGCGATGCTGACGCGATCCATATGCCATTAGGCGAGAATACAACAGCGAAGACTGAGTCGGAGTGGCCTGTAAGTGTCTTCCCAAGACGGCCTGTCGCGGTATCCCATAGCTTGACGGTGTTATCGCGCGATGCCGAAGCGATCCACGTGCCGTCGGGCGAGAATGCGATGGCGAAGATTGAGTCAGAGTGATCTACGAGTGTCTTCTTCAGGCCGCCTGTTGCGGTATCCCATAGCTTGACGGTATTGTCGCGGGACGCCGACGCGATCCATGTGCTGTTAGGCGAGAATGCGACGGCGAGGACCGAGCCGGAGTGGCCTGTGAGCGTCTGAATTAGAGATGTCCAAGTGTCTTCTATTTGAGGAAGCTTTCTCAGCCATTTGGGAACTTTAGCTAGGTTGTCCTTCCTCACTGCGCTTGTTTGAGGACTGAAAGCAATCGTAGAGCTGTAGATCTGTAAGGGCCAAGTCGCTATAGTCTGGTAGTGCCGCAACAAGAAACGTGCAATATCCTCTACAAATATCGATAGGAGAGCTCCCTTCTTTAACTAGATAAAGCATTTAGTAATAGGTATAGAAATTGAACGTAAACGTTACTCACATCTATTGCATCTCTTAATATCTTTAATGCCTCCATAGAGCGTGGGAGCTTGTCCAGCAAACTCAAGCATTCTAACCACTCCAATAACTTAGTGTGAAGGAACATATCGACTTCCTTTTGGTCGGCAAGGGCGTTCTGTATCAGCATGCTTCGCTTAGCGTCCTTAAGGTGTTGCGCCCAGAATGTGGCTGCATAGTCTACGCTAGCCAATAATAAATTCCTCTTCGTATCGCTCAGCGCCTTTACCGATTCTCTTGTAGAAGTAGGTCGCAGTAGGTCAGCAAGGTTGAACTTGAGTCGTCCAGATAAATACGATAGACAACTCAGTGCGATCTCACCATGCCCAATCTGTTCATAGGAGTCGATAACAGATTGTGCGTGCTTCCCACCCAAATAGTCTCGAGCTGACTGATGAACGAACTCGATATCCGTTCCTTGCTTCTTGACGAATGAAGCGCATCGATCGACTAGCGCCTCAATAGCGAAGTCTTCGTCCGAAAGACCTGTCACACTACTCACTTCGTCCACTTTTAGAGGTCGATAGACAAGCAGCATAACCTTCAACAGTCGCATACATCTCTCCACAAGGGCTGACTCGCCTTTGCTGAGTTGATCGAATATCCGACTATAAAACGGATGTAACCCCGGTGGTAAATCGTGAATTGCTGTTAATACTTTATCCCGACTTACGCCCTCGAGTCTCTTGCACACTAAGCTCACCCACAAAAAGGTGTCCTCAGCTTTTGTAGTCAGTTCATCCTCGACCTTCCGACGAAGTGCTGGTCCATATTTCTGGAGACGGTCGAGCTCAGCCGCTCGAGCAATAATGTAAGCTTTTACAGCTTCAGACAGGTGTTTCGAGTTGAAGTCCAGACTGATCAGCACCTGATCATGTCCAGCTAATAACAGTCTCTCAGCGCTGTCCAACGATCGACATGTCAACAGCCATTTAATTTTCGAGGGATAACTGAGTCCGGTTCGGACAATGAGTTTTAGGAATTCAGCTACACCCTCATCTTGACATTCATCCAGAGCATCCACAATCACGTATACTCTCCGGCTCTTGCAGCGGTCTAGCATTTCCAACAAGATATTCCAGAGCGCTCGCCAAGAGGTAAGATCTTCGTTGAAACGCTCGTTTACGGTATCCCAGCGGTCTCGCAAAAGTTCCTTAAGCTCCTTTTGCTGGTTCACTAGTCGCAGGATCAGACCCTTGATGATAGCTTCAATGGTGTTGAGCTTATAGTTAGCATTTTGACAGAAGAAATATACAACCACGGTAGGTTCATCTTGTGGAAGGGAAAGTCGCTCAATAAGACCAATCGATATCATGGTCTTCCCTTTGCCCGCGCCACCTTTGATCCAGAGAAGACTGACATCATCTCCATCTTCCCAACTAATATATTTCGGGTCTTGAAGGATCCAGTCGATCAATTTATAAAGTAACTTGTCTTGCTCTTTCAATAGGTTTTTGACGAGTAAAGTATCGGGACATCGCAAAGCACGAAGGCAAGCGCGATCAATGTCATCGACGGTACACGCTGTATTCATCCATTAGCCTCACATCATTCCTATTTATCGAGTATTTGGAGGAAGTGTACCCTTGGTAAAGTTGACGTTGTTGATCTGAGTGGATCCGGGCTCTGCAACATTCCCTCGAATGACAACAGGAGTTGTCATCAATGCGCATGCCAGCCCAATATCGGCTTATCAAAGGCCTCTCTTCACTGACCGTAGAGGGTGTTGTGACGAGCGCGGATCGAGATACTGATCGAACCTGGCTGCGATTATTCGAGCTGCCGGGGAGTTGAAGGGGCTGCGAGCGCGAGAGCCGCCCGTTTGAAGGCAGCCAATTAGGATAGGGGTTATTATATCCCGCAGCACGTGCCACTTCCATGCCGAAATTTCTCCCAGCTCGCTGGACTTTAAATTTCTCCATTTAGCTCAGCTACGCAGGCTACATCCACGTTATTGGGGAATCACCGCCTCATTCCATTGACTCTCATTTCAATTTCGCACGTTGCAGATGGCTGATGCAATTGAATTAGCGTCTAGTCTTCTAACTTTAATCGTATTCACCTTTAACGCGAGTAAATCACTCTCCGAAGCAGTTTCAAGTTTCAGAAATCAGCGAAAAGCAACCAAAGACGTTCTAGCCGACCTCGATTCTCTCATCACTGTGCTTGGAGCGATTCGTGGGCAGGCTCAACACTCACAAGAAATTGGGAGGCTCGAGCCTCTTCGGGAGCCGTTGAGATGTTGCGCCACAGCGTGTCGAGAAATGCGCGAAATGCTCGACGCATTTATAACACATTCGAAAGAAGGTCAAGACAATGTTGGAGATTGGCTAAAAATGCGATATCATGAGAAGAGTTTCGATGACATGAAGCGACGACTCGCTAGTTACAAGTCGACACTTACTATTACCTTCAACCTCATTAATATGTAAGCGGGCAACAGTTTTCCTCCTGCGAAGATGCTTACTTTATTAGACAGGACCATTCTATCACGCAAGATTCGCTGAGAGATCTCAAGGGCCTAATCACCGATACCAAAAAAGAGCTAAAGGATCAATTGGATCAGGTGCGACAAACTATCAGTTCTGATGATACGTCACTGCGACAAATTCTCCAAGACGATCAAGCTCGATTGCAGAGTAGTCTCGACAGTATTAAATGTGCCCAACGAATTTTAGATACTACTCAACCTAAAGTCACTGTTGAGCATAACCGAGCTGGTCAAGGCAGCCGCGCAATCTTTGGCACTGATACGCCACAACCACTGTTCAGCTTGACCGTGTCAGATAATGAGGCCGGACTAGGTGCCGTGATGGGCTCTGGTGTCCATAGTCCACAGACCCTCCAAACGCTGCTAACAAATTCTCGGACACCGAATCTCGCGCTCGCACTTCAGGCATTGCAAACTCAATCACGAACCACCAATGCAGAGGCTTTGCTGTCTGTTCTGAAAGTTTTTTTATCTGAACGCAAAGAAGGACTCACAGACATACCATCGGATACAGATCTCTCTACGGGTCAAGGAGCCTCAGAACTTCTAAACACAACACGTACCGTTGAACCACTCGGGCAATCAATTGGCTTTGGGGGCAAGAGTGTCGTTCGCGATAGTGAAGCGCTTGAGCTGTACGAGGAATGATTACTATTTTCACATATGTGTCCACCACTGACATTTGTCGGGAATATTGGGGTGAGGTTGAAAGAGAGTTGGCTAGCTTTCCAAATGAGGAATAGGGCCTCGAAGAACTCGTTACGAGGCTCAAAGAGTGCATTTTCGAGCAAATTGAGCGAAATTGAGCACAGCAATAGAGCTCTACTGCTCTCCACTGAATGACCTCTCTCACGGCTCAACCAAAAAGTTTCCTTGGCTGAGATTCACACACATGGTAGCGAATACAACTACCTATTACCTCTATTTTTAATTGTCTCCATTAAATATGTTGTTGAGAAATCACTCTCTGAAATGTGTGTGATGAAGTCGTTTATTGCTTCACTTTTTTTCAGAATACGTGTGCTCACAAATACGCCTAGGTGCTCACAAATACGAGCAAAAGTTGCAAGGGGTGCATAAATTGATGGCACGATTTCGAAATGCTAAAGACTAATCACATTTGTGATGGTTGACAAATTTCAGGCTTCAAACCGTTCGAATTCAGCTGGCCAGCCATTTTATGCTGCCGGAACTTATGTTAAAGCAGCGAGTAGACAGGGCTTCCAACAAAGGTCGTCCACCATTCCAAATGAGGTGGAAAAGCATCCAAATTCGACCGCATTTTCACCTGGAATAATATTTAATGTAGTTATTACTGGTTATATTGAAGCAGGTATGTATACTATCTCGACGTCGAAAAAAAGCTAATTCGTAATAGCTGCAAATATCTTAGCTGATATAGCATATGTCGTATCACCAATTGTATATCTAGCAAAAGTACAGCTATCAAAATATAATCAATGGGCATTACGTGTCATTTTCTTAGTTGGTCTATTGTAAGTTAATCATTCAACATGTCTAACAATACGAGCTAACGTGTATTCAGTGCTACCATCTGTTCGATTGTTAAGATTACCTGCCTAGCATCTCTTAACGCTTCAAAAGACCAAACTTGTGAGCATATTCCATTACAAATTAACATGTACTAACAATTTCAGACGTTGGAATTCCGTTAAGTTTATGGTCTGCAGGAGAATTGAATATTGGATTAATGGTAGCATCGGCTCCAGCTCTAAAACCTCGATATGAAGCCTTCCTACGAAAATTCATGGAGATTACCAATATCTCGTCTCAAACGAAAAGATACGGTAGCAAATACAGAACCACGAAGTCTGGTTATGGTCCTGGTCGATCTATCAACTTGAAAGGTGATTTTGATGATACCGAAGATTTGAAATTGGATTACTATCACAAAACACTTGGTATGCCAACAAATCGTGTAAATGTAAGTCATGATTCAACAAATCCAAAAACTTTATCAAGTGATCATTCAAGTGAAGATATTATTTTTCAAGGAACTTCTACCGATGGAAGGAAGAATGATCAAATTACTGTTACAGAAACAGTAGAAATTCAAAAATCTCGTCATAGATGAATTTTATATATCAAAATCCATATGATTTGACAATAAATTTGTCGATTATCAACATATATGAAAGTACGTATGTAGATCTAAGTCCATAACAAGATCCACATCTTGACAGATGAAGCGGTTTCAGTTCCAGTTCAAATCGAGTTGAAGAATAAAATCCTGCATATATCATGATCTACACTACTAAAATGAATGAAATATAACCTAATTAGATGAGTAGAGTTATCAAAGAGACGTTAATAGCTTGTATCCGTCAATTCCTATACGAAGATCGTTAATCTTCAGGTGGGGATAAAGCCGAGGTCCAGAAATGTAATATCACGAACTTTTCGAAGAGAAATTTGGCTTCATCTTTAAATTGAAGTTGAAACGCACGAAAATTCCAACCGCATCGGAATACGAGAGACGCTGTTTGCCAAAAATGGCTTCAATAAAGGTTCCACCGTCAAATCACATCGTCGATGTTCGTATTATCGACACCACATTCCGTCTGATTAATGGACGTCCTGCAGCATTTATGAGTCCTACCATTAAAGGATTCGATAGAATGAATGCGCTTGCCTATTCCTTCCTCATCACTCACAAAGAAAATGACAAAGAACGAAAGTTCCTGTTCGATCTTGGAGCTCCGAAAGACTGGAAGAATGATCTACCTCCCGCCGTGGCTCAAGGCGTTGTTAGATGGGAGAAAGCTGGAATCGATATCAAAGTCGAAAAATATCTATCAGAAATCCTGGAAGAAAGTGGTATTCCACTCAAAGATATTGAAGGACTCATCTGGAGGTATGAAACCTCTCTCTGTATTAATCTTGCTGACTTCGTAGTCATCCTCATTGGGATCATATTGGTCAACCGTCTTTATTTCCATCGACAACAAAACTTATAGTAGGACCAGATATCAAATCGAATCTTGGACCTGGTTATCCAGAAAACGAAAACTCGCCATTCAGATCAGAAGCCTTTGCAAACAGAGACGTTGTAGAGCTTTCGTTCGAATCACATTTCGCTATCGGCAACATGAAAGCCATTGATTACTTCGGAGATGGAAGTTTCTTCTTCCTTGATGCACCTGGACATGCTGTTGGACATATCAATGCCTTAGCGCGTACATCAACGAATCCCGATACGTTCATATACATGGGAGGTGATTCATTTCATCATTGTGCCGCTCTTCGTCCAAATGAATACACACCTCTTCCGAATTCAATCAAAATACCGAATCTGAATCCGTGTCCATGTCCAAGAGATCTTTTCAGTCACTTTCATCCTTGTGCAACTCAAACAATTACAACACCGTTCGTCGTAGTTGGAGAAAAGTCTCCTGCAATCGATGTTACTGCGGCAAGAGAAGTTGTAGACAAGATCAAGGCTTTCGACGCAGATGAGAATATTCTCGTTATTGCTGCACATGATTGGAGTTTGAAAGATGTTATAGAGTTCTATCCGAAGCCTGCAAATAGCTGGAAAGCAAAAGGATGGAAAGAAAATGGTAGATGGCAATTCTTAGTCGATTTCCAAAAGGCAATTGATTTGACAAGGAAGCAAAAGCTGTAGCATACACTCAAGAGTCATACATTCGTATTTATAAAGAAAGTGACTTGAAAGACGACTTCATTCAGATCTCAAAACTCTGTTGACTAGCAAATGTGGCCTCAGAATCGAGGTTCAGATTCCCGGAGTTCCAAAACTGTAGTATCATATACGAATGGCCATGATTCAAAACGACGAAATGCGTTTTATATGCCGCGCCTGTAAGAAGGCAACCGAGGAAATAAAACTGTTCTCGTCGTATCTCGATGCCTATGAAGGTAGCCTGGCTAATGAAATTCTCCCGAGAAATCGTGGTTCGGTACCGTTCCAAGTTCTTTCTACAGAACTTAATTGCCAAAGACTCGTAAAACACGTCTGATACAGCTGAGGCCATAGACACGACCTAAGGTAGCGATCCTGGAGCCCTTGGACAGCAATATCAAAATGATCCGTACCAGCGCGCTCAAACTCGACGGCTAGTTCATTCGACTTGCTTTTCTGGCTTGTCGAACATGTCCTCGAACATCTGCAGTTGCATGAGGTGAAGTTTGGATGCCGTTCAGCAAAGCAACTGCGCTTACAGCTACCTCGACGATGAAATGACACGGGATGCCACTTCTACCGTGTTTCTGAACGCCACCAAGGACACTCAGGAGCCTCCAAAGGTGTCTAAATACGTTCCAAAGTGACCTAACCCTAACCAACCCTAACCTTATCACCCGGTCCGTCGCTTCGCTCCCCTACTAAACCTAACCCTAGCCGTACAACCCTAAACCTATGTTCATTGGAATTATGCGGCAGCGCCCCATAATCGGTTAACACCCCATTCCCCCATCCCCTTACCTATTTCTTTCACAGACCCTGCGGGTCTGTCCTGTCGGGGTGGGGGGGATTAGTCGGATGACCGCTAGGATGACCGCTA
>Ga0335072_10005189_pt1 | contig 19203 bp, 11 predicted proteins | sample Lox_Sample_21_FD_206725 | JGI IMG/M metagenome (GOLD analysis project Ga0335072, IMG submission 206725) | Soil microbial communities from Loxahatchee National Wildlife Refuge, Florida, United States - Lox_Sample_2.1 | ecosystem: Environmental > Terrestrial > Soil > Wetlands | place: USA...
CGATCGCTGTTGGATAGACTGACCTGCACATTGCCTCCGTAGCTCAGGTGGATAGAGCAAGGGCCTTCTAATCCCTAGGTCGCACGTTCGAGTCGTGCCGGGGGCACAGCTCAGAAGGTGTTTTCGGCTCGGTTGAAAATGCTGGTCATCGTTTATTCATCGTTTATGTCTGTCACCGTGCGATCCATTAGGTCGGCGACTTGCGTGTGGACGCGGCCGCGGGACATGTACCGATCCTGGGTCATGGAGACTTTCGCGTGCCCGAGGTGGTCTGCGCCGATGCGCGCTGAGAGTCCCGCGTCGTCGATGAGCGTTGCAACGGTCTTGCGGAAGCTGTGCGATGTCACGTCGGGCATGCCGAGCTCGTCGCGAACGGCGCGCCACGCGGTGTTGAAGTTTTCCGGGTCCCGAAGCGTCCCACTGCTAGACGCGAAAATCACCGGCTGTTCGCCGACGTACGGTCGCCTGCGACGGTCAATGAGAACCGTCACGGCGAATGATGGCAAGGGGATGGTGCGGCGGCCGGCTGCGGTCTTGGTTTCGTCGATCCGCGTTAGGCCGACTGCACGCTGGCGCACTAGTTTGCCGGTCACCGCGATGGTGCCAGCATCCGCGTCAAAATCGCTCCACCGCAAGGCCAAGAGCTCTGAGCGACGCAGGCCCGTAGCGATCAAAAGCGTCACTGGATCAACCAAGTCGCGCCGTTGACATTCTTCGGATGCGCGCATCTTTTTGAGCAAATCCCGAACTTGCACAGCCGTGAGTGCTGAGGCGCCTTTCGGAGCCGCTTTGGACCTGATCGATTGCACATCGCGGACGGGATTCGTGCCGACGACGTTGTTTAACACCGCGAGCTGCAGGGCACCGCGCAAAAGAGTGCGTGCGCGGCGAGCCATCGTGGGACCGTGGGCGTTTCGCATCGACCTAAGTGCGGCGTCAATCCGTGCCGGGGTTGCTTCGCCAACGCGCACGCCCGCGATGAACTTCGCGAACTTGGCCGAATCGTAACGGTAGGTATCCAGGGTTCGTATAGACCGACCGTCTTCAGCGAGGCGCGCGATGTGCTGGTCGATAAGAACCAAGACAAGGGTGTCGAGCCCGATAGCGTCCGGGCCGCCTAACGGGCGACGTTCAGCGAGTGCTTCGATCAAAGCATCCTCGGCGAGCTTTCCGTGCTTGTCGAATTCGTCTGGGGGACCGACACGTTGGACGATCCGGGTCACGCCATCTGTGTCCCGATAGCGGCATCGAGCAAGCCAGACACCTCCGCCTACGTAGATGCGGTTAACCTTGCCGTACTGCCCGATCCGCAGTGAGGGCCTGCCGGCCATCAGCGCGGAAAGCGGACGGAAGCTGCGGCAGCGATCCAACGCCAAGATACGATGTCGAACATTCGCCAATGCTAATTAGGCGGAGGGACGTTTGTCGTCGTTGAATTGCTTTCGTTCCCAGTCGATCACGTCGCTCAGTCGGTAGCGCACGTGTCGACCAATCGTGGCGTAGCGGGGCCCGGTCCCTTTCGACGCCCACTCCGCCGGCGTCTTGACCGGCAGCCCGTAGCGATCCGCGAGTTCCTGGCGTGTGAGCCACCTGTCCTCGTCGATTTCTTTCATAGCGTTTACTTCCCTTCAAATCCGCAGGAGGGGCTGGATGACATCACTGTAAGTCTGCGCAGAGACACCGCCGTGCAGTATTTCTACGTAGTCACTAGGGTTGGGAAGTCGCTTAAGGTGAGGCTGGGCGAACGCCACTCAGGCCCGAATCGGCCAGGCGTGCTACGCACCGGGGGTTTGCAGGCGCTCGCTAAGTATCAAAAGCGCAGGTCAGTCCGGGTTAGATGTCTCACTCGATGCGGGCTGTCGCACTGATTTGAGCCAGTTCCGCGGAGTTTTGTTCCCAAATCTGTTCCCAATCTTGCGGTCAGAAGCGGTCAGCTCACGCGACGGATTTGCCGTCCGCACAAAGAGATGTATTCCGGTCGCAATGCGCCGCAGACCCTCGACGCGTGTCGACTCCGACACCCTTCCCGGTCGTGCGAGACGCTAATGTTGTGAAGCTTCGCAGCAGTGCGCGCATCCTCAAACGTAAGGCGGTTTCCTCGCTACGTGTCAGCGTGGGCGCATTCAATGGAGTAAGCGACGAAGGCCGGGCTACCACGGTGCTGCTTCATATGCAGCATGCCTTTGAAATGCTGCTTAAGTCTGCGCTCAATCACAAGCGAGTCCCAGTGTTCGACAAGAAGACTGGACGTTCGATCGGCTTCGAATCTGCGATCCGTCAGGCACAACAGACAGACGGTATCAAGCTCACAGAGGAAGAAGCTGGCACGCTTCGCGCGGTCGATGCTATGCGCGACGACGAACAGCATTGGTACAACGAGGTCGATGAGGGAATTCTGTACGTCCATGCGAGGGCAGCAATCACCCTGTTTGACGATCTCCTACAGCGAGTCTTCAGTGAGCACCTGGCGGAACACCTGCCACTAAGAGTGCTGCCGCTCTCGACCGAAGCCCCGCACGATTTCGACTTTCTTGTCGACCGTGAGTACGCAAAGATCGCCGAATTACTTAAGCCAGGCCGCCGTGCCGGCGCTGAAGCTCGAGCCCGGATTCGCACACTCCTTGCGATGGAGGCGCACGCTGAGCCCGAAACAAAGGTGTCCGACAAAGACGTGACACGGGTGGAGAAGGGCATACGCCAAGGCAAGGCACGTGCAGTCGTCTTCCCGAAGCTGTCAAACGTCGGAGCGGCGATCAGTGGTTCGGGGTTGGAGGTACAGGTGCGGTTCGTCAAAAAGGGAGGCTTACCCGTGACGTATGTCGCGGATAGCGATGTAGACGCGGCTGCGGTTCGGACTGTTGATCTCCAGAAGAAGTACCATCGCTCCGCTTTCGACATCGCGGACAAACTCGGATTGACGCGGCCAAGGGCTCATGCGCTGCGTACCCATCTCGGCATCGACAAGGATCCGAACCTGACTCATACATTTCATTTCGGCTCACAGCACCCAGTTCGATACTCTGACCACGCCTTCAACGAAATGCAGGATGCATTGAAAGTTGTTGACATGGATGAGATTTGGCAGGCACACAAAGCGTTGGGCCGTTCTGGAACCAATGCGCCATGCACCCAGCCTGGCTGCAGCACGATGTAGCTGTAGGGACGCTCGCGATCGCATGGACATCACGGAGAAAAACGGGTCTGCTGCACGATCAGGTGACAGTTTCTTCACGCGGCCTGGCTGGCCGGTGTGGTCATGATTGCTTCGTATTCGATGGGGGTCAACCGTCCGAGAGCGATCTGGCGCCGGCGACGGTGGTAGGTGCGTTCGATCCAGGTGACGATGGCGATGCGGAGCTGTTCGCGGGTGTCGTAGCGGCGGCGGTTTAAGACGTTCTTTTGCAGCAGGCTGAAGAACGATTCCATGGCGGCGTTGTCGCCGGCCGCGCCGACGCGGCCCATGGATCCGACCATGTCGCAGCGGCCGAGCGCGTGGACGAATCGTCGGCTGCGAAATTGACTGCCCCTGTCGGTGTGCAGGATGCAGCCGGCGACGTCGCCGCGGCGGGCGACTGCACTGGCCAAGGCCTGGGTGGCCAGTCGTGACTTCATGCGCGAGTCGATGGAGTAGCCGACAATGCGGTTGGAGAAGACATCTTTGATCGCGCAAAGATAGAGCTTGCCCTCGCTTGTGCAGTGCTCGGTAATGTCGGCCAGCCACAACCGATTTGGCGAGTCAGCGGTGAAACGTCGACCGATCAGATCGTCGTGAACCGGCGGGCCAACCTTGCCGTTCTTGCCGCGCTGGCGTTTGCCGAACACACTCCACCATCGGTTCTCAGCGCAGATCCGCCAGGCGGTGCGCTCGGCCATCGGATGGCCGGCGTCGCGGGCTTCTTCGACCAGGAATCGGTAGCCGAACTCCGGGTCATCTCGGTGGGCGTCGAACAATGCGTTGGCCCGGTGCGCCTCGAGGTACTCGGCGTCGGTGACCGGGTCGGCCAGCCAGCGATAGTAAGGCTGGCGGGCGAGCTTGAGGACCCGGCACGTCACCGCCACGGCAATCCCGTTGGCAGCGAGCTCTTTCACGAGCGGGTAGAGCCTTTTCCCGGCAGATTTGACTGCGACAAATAGGCCGCAGCACGGCGCAGCACCTCATTTTCCTGCTCCAACAAGCGATTCCGCCGGCGCAGCTCTCGTAACTCTGCGGACTCGCTCGTCGAGGTGCCCGCCCGAGAGCCGTCATCGACAGCGGCTTGGCGCATCCATTTCGACAACGTGATCGGGTGCACCCCGAAATCGGCGGCGATCTGCTCGAGAGTCACCCCGGCATCGCGGTTGCGGGCAACCCGGACAACATCGTCGCGGAACTCCTGGGGATAGGGCCGTGCCATGGTGACATCCTTCCAGCCCGCCCACGCTGGGCAAGCCATCTCAGTTGTCACCTATTCGTGCAGCAGACCCCTCTATGGCTTCGCGATAGCCTTCAGTGACCATGCTGGATGTATCAATCGAACCAACTTGGCGAGATAGGGGCATCTCCTGCCTGAACCTGGCTAAAACGGCGTCGGATAAACCACTCATGTCCGGCATCTTGGACTCGGCGGATACGTCCGAGCTGATCGCCATGCTGAACCCCGCGCCAAGAACGTAGACCCTGCCTGACACCAAAACCTCCATGCACCGTTGCGCCGACCGACCACCACGGAACAGCAGCGGGGCTAGCTTTGGGGCATGGTAAGCGAAGACTATGTAACGGACGTCGTTACGACGGTCCTGCACGACTATGTAGTTCCAATCGGCGGCAACGTGTGGCATGTTGAAGCCGGCGACGGCAAGCCCGTAATAATCAAATCGTCCTTCGACATCCCGAACAAACTCAAGCAGAAGATCATCGACGTCTTGGCGAAGACAGCGTCTCCCGCCGAGGCGAACGGCGTCACCGACGTCAGGTTCGAACAAGAGATCCTCATCCGCAACGGAGTCCCTGACATTAAGTACGAAGGACCGTAGATGCCCCTTCATCGCGATCCCCGATAGCCTCACGGCGCACGCCGTGAACTGCGGCCCTCAGATGTTTACCAAGGTCACCGCCGACGAGTACGGCTGGGCCGACGCGTAGTGCGCTCCGCCCTGATGCCGTTGATGCCCGCCCGGAGGGGATGTTCGCAATCGCGGATCGCTATTGCCGCAAGTGCACCTTGGCTCTCTCGCCTCACTTCGGCCTAGCGCTGTATGCGGCAAACGTCTCATCAGATCTCGATTCCACAATCTGAGCTGCGTTGTTGACTTCTGTCTATCTGCCGCTGCTGGGCTTCTTCCATATAGCGGTTGTGTTCTTGTCTTGCGGTTTTCCAGACTTGGTAGCTCTCGTTGCGGTGTTGGGCGGCAGTGGCGCGCATGTCGAGAAGGTCGCGAACACGTTCGGGTAGAGCGTTGTTGATAGTTTGTGCCGCATAGTCGTGCGCAGTGATGGCCGGTTCGTCGTTGGCGAGGATGCCGTGGATAAGGGTGGCGGCTTCGCGGCTGTCACCTCGCTGGGCAACGTGGGTTCCGGCCGGTTCTTCACGACTGAATTCGATTGCTTCGGTGCTGCGTTCGTAGATGTGGGCGGCGTTGGCGTGGCGTCCGCGGGTCATGGCGACGTAGAGCAGGTTGCGGCTGGTGTCCTCGCGTAGAACAGCGAGGCCGGCGTCCGCCGTGACCCCTTGGGCGGAGTGCACGGTGACGGCGTAGCCGAGGCTGACGTGCTCCCGGAAATAGTTCTGGTCGAAGGCCGTGCGGGCGTTGTCGTCGAGGCGTTCGCAAGCGATGCGGTTGTTGTCGGTGTCGATGATGGCTACGCGCCAGCGGTTTCCGTTGCGCACTGACGCCGGCAGTTCAGCATTGCGAGATCCGGGACGGATTTCGATGGTGGGGTCGTTTCGGCGGCTGATGATCACATCCCCGACTGCCACCTTCTGTCCTCGGGCCACCGTAATGGTGGCCGCGGCCGGGGCGATGCGATCGTTATGGATGCGTTGGTTCAGGGCGTCGACCATTTCGGTGGTGTCGCACACCAACAGGGCATCGCGCCCCAGCTTCGTGTCGGCGGTGTAAGCGGCGAGAGCGTCCGCGGCCATGGTGATTTCGTCGCCGCAGTACAGTCGGTCGTGTTTGCGATACCACTCCACCGCGTCACGTACGGCTTTCGGCTCGCCGTCGCGCAGCGCCAAGGATGCGTGCCGTTCGTCGGGGTCGGTCATCCGCCACACTTCGGACAGCTGCTGCGTCCAGGGCAGATCCGCGCACAGTTGGGCGAACATGCCGCCGCGGGCTTTGACGGGCGCCAACTGATTGGCATCACCGACAAGGACCGTCTTCGCGCCGGCCTGCGTGGTGGCCGTGAGGAGCTGGCGCAGATCGTCGGTGCCGACCATGCCGGCTTCATCAACCACGATGAGGGTGTCGTGCTTGAGCTTCAATGTTTCGTCACGGAGTGCGTGCAACGCTTTGGCGATGGTCATGCCGTCGTCGCCGGCCCCTTCGCGCATCGCGACGTCGACCGCCTGGCCGGTCGGCGCCAGGACCAGAACAGTCGCGCCGTATCGGTGGTGCGCCGCGCTGACGAGCGCCCGCAGGGACGTCGTCTTGCCCGCGCCGGCCGGGGCACTGAGGGGTTGAACCAGCCAGGGCGAGGCGCCGATGTTCTCCACCACCGCCTTCTGATCCCGGGATAGGCCGACGGTGTCCTCGTCACGTACCCACAGCATGGCGCGAGAGTTCTGGGCGTCGACCAGATCGAGCACCGCCGCCTCTTCGGCCAGGATCCGCGCCAGGGTGAAGCGCTCATGCCCTTCGCGTTGGTGCGCTGCGCGCGGCGCGGTCAACCGCATGCCGATCTCGTCGACCGCGGCCTCGACCGCGGCGCGCGGTGACTGCTCCCCATCGACCGCGACTTGAGCGCCGACGATCTCGACCAGATCCGCGCGCGTGAACACCGCCTTATCGATCTTTTCCGCGGCCGCGGCCAGCCGCGCGTTACTCAACGGGGTTCGCGCTGCGGCGCGGCGCGTCGCGCGCGCTTGCGTAAACGCGGCGCGGTCTACCGCGAGACCGCGCGCGTCGGCGCGCCACTGTTCCTGTAACTGGCTCCAGGCAAGCTCTTCTGGTTTGGCCGGGCGCGTGGCTTTCTGCGCTGCCGCGAGCTGCGCCGCGCTCAGCGGGCCGTCTACCGAGACCAGGTTGTGGGCCGCCCATTCCCGCAGCTGCGACGAGCGCCGCGACCACGCCGTGATGCTGTCCCGAGTGACTCCGGCCGCTTCGGCCATCCCTGTCCCGGGATCGACTGGTTCCCATTCGATCCCCAACGATTGGAAGAGTTCGCGGCGCAAGGTTGCCTGATAGATGACCCCGGCGGCGCGGGCCTCGTGATACAACGATGTGCCGTCGATCGACACCAACACCCCGTCGGCGCGGGCTTGGCGGTTCGGCACGATCACATGGGTATGCAGGTGCGGATCCCCGCACCGAGACGTCTCATGCTGATAAGCCACCGCCACCAAACCCGGCAGCTTCACTAGGTCCTTCTCCCCAGTCACCCTGTTGTGCACCCGGGTGTAGCCGGCATGTGCAGCCAGATACTCCATCGCCTCCCCCAGCGCGGCGGTGTGCGCGGACGCGATGGCTTTCTGCGCGACATCATCCCCGCGTAGCGCGCGCATCAGCGACACACTCTTGGGTGCGGCGAACGTCAGATCAAAACCGTGGACACCGCGGGCGCCGAATGCGCGTCCCCGCGCGCCGTTCGGCGCGACGCCATCATCGAGCCAGCGCGCCACCACTCCCGCGTCCGCTTCCCCACCTGCGCGCCACGCATCAGTCAAACCCACCAGCCGCGCCGCGGTGTGCGCGTCACCGGCGCACAACCACACCGGCGTCCGGGTCTCATGCTCGGAGTAGTACTCCCCCAGGCCACCATTCGCGCGCTGCAGATCACCTGTCGCGCGCGAAGCTGTTGCGGCGGTGTCGATGTAGTAGTTGATCGACCATCGCTTGAGCTTTGAGATTGTCAACAACGACGCACCCACTCACAACCCAGAGGCTTCGACGCTTACTGTGCCACAGCCATTCTCGCACACTGTGCAAATGTGCCACACGTTGTTTTAGAGATAGGGATTCTGTAACTGTATGTGCAGCAGTAATTTTAGATGATCATGAGAAGCCGTAGATGGTTAGAGGGTGATGGAGCGATAACTTGGGCTTGGTTGAGAAGTGTTAGAGAGTAGTTGCTTTGGCGGGTTTTACGATTCGCGTCAGTCGCCGCCCTCGGCCGCGGCTACCTGAGCCCACGCTTCGCGGACGACGGCCAGTGCGTCGGCGGCCCCGACGGTGAGCCGCGTCTGGCCGGCGAGTTGTGACTGCCACGCGGCGTCGGACGGCGGCGTGTCAAAAACATAGCCGCCAGGTGGCTTATTGGTGGGACCGAAGCGTCGGTAGAGCTCTAGGGCAGCAGAATCGATTGCCCCAATTCTGTAGAGCGCCCACAAGTCCCATAGATCGCGCGGGGCGTGACGGTCCGCCCACGTCGCCGTCTTGGAGGCGGCGAATGCCGGCAGAGTAGGGACGACGAGTTCCGCGGTGGGGGCGTCGCTGTACCGCTGCTCGAGGAGTCGGCTCTCGGATGGCCAAACGATTCGGTTGCGCGATGATAAAAGTTGGATCTTGACCGCCGTTCCGTCGGCCGTGCCCGCTGTGACGGGAACCGTGTCCGCTACACGGCTGAACAAGGGCTCAAGCGTGAGTCTCCCGTGTGTACGGGCAACGGCGCGCGGCAGTGCCTCATCGAGTTCCTCCGCGATAGCTGTCCGGCTGTCGACCGCGACGAGGTCAATGTCCTCGCTAAGCCGGCCGCTAGGGAGATGGGTCCGCGCGAGCGCTGTACCTCCGATGAAGTGGACGCGGTCGCCGAGTCGGTCGCTGAGAAAACCCAATAAATAAGAGATGAGGTGATCACGCACGACTTGTTCGGGTGTTACTCCGAACTGCTGAGCCACTTGGTCGCGTTCATCAATTTCCATCGCGCGCTCCGGCCCAGATTTCGGCCCGCCGCAGCGAGGCCGTGAGCCGCTGCTCGTTTGCGATCGCCTCGATGCGCTTCTTATCGCTGCGGTCATAGAGGGCAGCGATTGCAGAAGGGACATCTACGTCAGCGTCGCCAAGCAAAGGTCGGTGCGCCAGATCGAGAGTCGTCTGTTCGGGTGTGGTCGCAAGGGTTGGCCCGAGCGGGGTCTGTACACGCTCGGCATCTAGACGGTGTGTGTCACGCTTGACGAACTGGACGACAGCGGAACGGTCGCTGAGGGTTATGGGCCGATGCTGTTTTGGTACGGCGACAACAGCCGTTGCTAGGGCCCGCGGTATAGCCCCCATAATGCGGGCAGCGCTGACGCCCATTAGCACGGCGTTGTTGGCGCCGTAGATTGCCGATGCGATCCCGGCCCCGGATGATTCCAGGTCCGGCAGCCACCGGTGCCCTACCATCTCTTGCGGAATCACAATGTAGTAGCCATCCGCTACGCGGTGGAGAAGCCCCCTCTCCACCAGGCGAGCTAGCTGAGTTCGGGGGTGCGGATAGGCAATCTCCGCGTCACGCGGACGAAAGGTCCTTAAAGGTAGGCTTGCAAGGTCGGCCAGCAAAGTCGTGGTTTGTCGTTGTCGGGCCATGATACCTCCTTAGGTATGCATAGCGTACTTCCTAAGAGTACGGAATGCATACCTAAGCTACGCCTACAGTCCACGCGCCATCGGCTCAGCTAACTCCCGAGGCTCTGCTAACCCGACCAGACCACTCTCTACGCGCACCAATCTTGGTCAGTCGCGCCGCCCGAAGCCGCTGACTCTTAATCAGCGGGTCCGGGGTTCGAGGCGCCGACGGCGGATCGTAACGCCCACTTTGAAGTTCCACTGAGCCCTCGCAGTTGTTCGCCCCGCTCTTGACCAGCATGCGCAGCAGAACACTTGGCCGAGAGACTCCAATCGCGGTGGTCGATTTGCCGGGTCTGGGTCAGTTGCCGTTGCTAAGTCGTGCGAATTGTCGCCTACCGGCGCGGTCACCGTGGCAGTGAGAAGAGAAATGCTGTGTCGCTTTGGAGGGAACTTTTGTGCGCTCTCATCGACTACTACCTGGGTGGAGTATTGCCGTAGGCAAGCGATGGCGTCGGTGAGTCTCAGCCCTTCAGGACAGCTGACCTCATGTCATCGTCTCAAGTTCGGCAAATACGCATGTCAAAGCTGATTGGTGGTACAAGGGTGGGGCTCATTTTCGCAATATTTGCCCAGACCGGCTCGATGGCAGAACGCACTCTGCGCGGACGGGGGATGTCGATGGTCATCGACTCAGGGGCAGCGTCGTGCCCTGGCATAGGTGAGCGGCGGCCATGACGACACCCATCTGGATGGCGTTCCCCCCGGAAGTGCATTCGGCCCTGCTAGCTAGCGGGGCGGGGCCGGGTTCGCTGTTAGCGGCCGCGGGAGCGTGGTCCGCGTTGAGTGCTGAATACGCTTCGATCGCAGATGAACTCAGCGCGGTAGTGGGTGCCGCGCAGGCCGGGGCCTGGGAAGGACCAAGTTCCGAGGAGTACGTGGCTGCGCATGTACCTTACGTCGCGTGGTTGACGCAGGCCAGCGCTAACAGTGCAGTCGCAGCTGCCCAGCATGAGACGGCGGCCGCTGCCTACACCAGCGCCTTGGCGGCCATGCCCACGCTGCCCGAACTGGCCGCCAACCACGCCATCCACGCAACGCTACTGGCGACTAATTTCTTTGGGATCAATGCCATTCCAATTGCCGTGAACGAGGCCGACTACTCGCGGATGTGGGTCCAAGCGGCCACCACCATGAGTGTCTATCAAGCTGCATCGACGACTGCGCTGGCGGCAACGCCGACCACGACGCCAGCCCCGGCGGTGGTGAAAGCGGACAGTGCTTCCGACGCGGATAGCACGTCTGACACGAGTAACCCGTACTACATCAACTGGTGGGACTTCTTGACCAGCGCGTGGCAGGATGCCGAGCTAGGCGAGGGTGGGCCACCGTCAACGTGGTGGTACCACATCCAGCTCGGATTTCAACTGATCGGCAACTCCTGGGGCCTGCTGGCGCAGAACCCCGCCGCCTGGTTCTACCTGATCATGACTCAAGTCGTCTTCTGGCGCCTCGTCGAGCTCCTAGAGCTGATCCAGATGCTTCCGCAGCTTATTCCGCAGTTGCTGGCCATCGCTATTCCTGTAGTGGTCGCCGGTTTTACGGCGATCGTCGGCGTGGCAGCGGTAAGTGGCCTGGCGGGTCTGGCGGGGTTGGCTGCGCTTCCCACCGGCACCGCACCGGTTGTTCCAGTTCCAGCCGCGGTGCCCATGCCGACAGCACCGAGTACCTTAAGCCCGGCTCCGGCTCCGGCTGCGGCTGCCGGCGCAGCCCCGGCACCCGCATCAGCGCCGGCCCCCGCGACCGCGGCAACCGCTGCAGCGAGCGCGCCACCAGCATCCCCGCCGGCAGGACCTGGCGGCTTTCCCTACTTGGTGGGCGGATTGGGTATGAGCTCCAAGGCCAGCGCGCATGCCAAAGCCCGGGAGCCGGCATCCGAAGGCGCCGCTGCCGCGGCCGCCGCCGCGGCAACGGCCTCGGCCAGTAAGCAGGCCAAGGCGCGTCGACGCCAGCTGGCAGGGATGCGCGGGCACGGCAACGAATACATGGACATGAATATCGAGGTCGAACCAGACTGGGACGACCCGAACCCTCGTGAGCCGGCCGCATCGGCAATGGCTTCGAATCAAGGTGCCGGCTCTTTGGGATTTGGGGGTACCGCCGCAAAAGCGGGCGCCTCTCGGGCATCGGGCCTGGCCACGCTTACTCGCGATGAGTTCGGTGGCGGCCCAACGATCCCGATGCTACCGAACACCTGGGATCCCGAAGCGGCGCAACAAGAGTAGTTAGGTGTTACTGAGAAGCGTTGGAATACAGTCTGTTTGGTGGCCCGCAAACTGGCTCTAGTCGCCGTGCTCGGCAGCCACAACGTGAGCCATCTCAACCCCCGGAGTATGCAAAAATTAGGCTGTAGGCCCTACAAAGCGCATACGGTGGATGCAACGGGTGTCCGATCGCGGCGCCAGTGGCGATGCAGTTTCCGACTTGGCCTACACCAACGGTTATCGCGATTCAACGCGATATCGTGTTGCCCTGTAACGCATCCCGCGCGCGACGCTGGGGTTATTTGTGGTCTACCGCAGGCTCAGCGGCCCAGCCGACCATTAGCGCACTCTCCCCTACTCGGGGCGCAACACACGGTATGGGCAGTTACCGCTCAGCGCTACGAACCAGGGAACGCTCCAGTTGATGTTGCTGGCCCGGCGCAACCGGGTTCCTGACAGGTCGTGAGCGCACCCTGATTGGCCACCAGAACCACCGCCCCAGCAGCGCGGCGATGGACGGGGTCATGAACGCGCGCACGATCAATGTGTCGAACAACAAGCCCAGGCCTATGGTGGTGCCCACCTGCCCGATCATCCGCACGTCGCTGACCACCATGGACGCCATGGTGAATGCGAAGACCAAACCGGCGTTGGTCACGACTTTGCCTGTGCCGCCCATGGATCGGATGATGCCGGTATTAAGGCCGGCGGGTAATTCCTGTTTGAACCGGGAGACCAGCAGCAGGTTATAGTCCGACCCCACGGCCAACAGAACGATCACAGACATTGCGAGCACCAGCCAATGCAAAGGGACACCGAGAATGTATTGCCAGAGCAGCACAGATAACCCGAACGACGCCCCGAGTGACATCGCGACCGTTCCCACGATAACTGCGGCAGGCATAAGGGCGCGGGTGAGAATCAACATGATGCAGAAAATGAGGCACAGCGAGGAAACTCCCGCGATCACGAGATCCCATTTGGCCCCTTCGGAGATGTCTTTGAAGACGGCCCCAATTCCGGTGAGGTAGATCTTGGAGCCCTCCAACGGAGTTCCCTTGAGCGACTCCTCAGCGGCGGCGCGTATCGGACCGATACTCGCGATCCCGTCTTCCGACGCCGGGTCGCTCCGGTGAAGAATGATCAAGCGAGCAGCATGCCCGTCAGCCGAGAGGAAGTGTTGCATTGCACGCTTGAACTCCGGGTTTTTGAAAACCTGTGGCGGCAGGTAGAACGAATCGTCGTTCTTGGAGCCGTCGAATGCATGCCCCATCGCCGTCGCGTTGTCGCTCAACTCATCCATCTGATCGAAAATCCCGGACATCGTGCTGTGCATGGTCAGCATCATGGTGCGCATGTTCGCCATGGTCTCGATCATCGGCGGGACCTGCGCGATCATCTCGGGCATAAGCCTGTCAAGCTCTTTGATATCGCGGACAAGGGAATCCAGCTTTTCGTCGACGCGGTCGACGCCGTCAAGCGCGTCGAATATCGACCGGAATGACCAGCAGGTCGGAATGTCGTAACAGTGCCGTTCCCAATAAAAATAGGACCGGACGGGTCGCCAGACATCATCAAAGTCGGCGATCCGATCACGCAGCTCAGCGGTGATTGCTTGCATCTCTTCGGTGTCGCCGACCATGTGGTGCGTAGTGGCGACCAGCTTGGTCATCAGGTCGTACATCCGCTGCATCGTGGCAACGGTCTGGGTTATCCCGTCGCTCAACTTCAACATGTCGTTCATACGGTCACGCGCATATTTCATATCCTGCGCCTGGCCGGCATTCTGCATGCTGATTTGGAACGGGATCGACGAATGGTCCATCGTCGATCCGTCAGGCCTGGTGATGGCTTGGACACGGGAGACCCCCGGAACACGAAAGATCCCCTTGGCCAACCTGTCCAACACCAGAAAATCGGTCGGATTACGTAGGTCGTGGTCCGACTCGATCATCATTACCTCGGGCTTCATCCGAGACTGGGGAAAATGGCGATCCGCGGCCGCGAATCCCTGATTCGCGGGAATGATATTCGGCAGATACGCCCGGTCGTCATAGCTGGGCTTATAGCCGGGCAGGCTGATCAGGCCCACCAGGGCGATCCCGCACGTCACGACGAGAACAGGCAGCGGCCAGCGCACTACGATGGTGCCCATCCGTCGCCAGCCGCGCACCTCGAGCAGGCGCTTGGGATCGAAAAGGCCGAACCGGCTGCCGACGCAAAGGACCGCGGGCCCCAATGTCAGCGCGACGACGACGGCGGCCAGCATTCCCACCGCACAAGGGATGCCCAGCGTTTGGAAATAAGGCATCCGAGCGAAGGTCAAGCAAAACGTCGCAGCAGCTATCGTCAACCCCGAGCCCAAAATGACGTGGGCAGTCCCACGGTACATCGTGTAGAAGGCGGTTTCCCGGTCCTCGCCGTCTTGGCGGGCTTCTTGGTAGCGACCAACAATAAATATCCCGTAGTCCGTCCCAGCGGCGATCGCCAGCGACGTGATCAAGGTGACTGCAAACGTGGAAAGTCCGAACAGTCCATTGTGTCCGAGCAGCGCGACAATGCCTCGCGCCGAGGCTAATTCGATGCCGACCGTGAGTAGTAGCAGAACGACGGTGGTTAGAGACCGGTAAACGAAGAGCAACAGGATCGAGATCGCCACGACGGTGGTCAGGGTGATTTTGACCATTGATTTGTCGCCGCTGTGCTGCAGGTCGGCGGCAAGCGCCGATGCCCCGGTGACATAGACGTTGACCCCGGGTGGCGCCGGGGTGCTGTTCACGATGCTGCGGACGGCGTCGACGGAGTCGTTGGCAAGCTGCTCACCTTGGTTACCAGCGAGCGTCATCTGAAGATAGGTAGCCTTGCCGTCGTTGCTCTGCGCGCCCTGAGCGGTCAGCGGATCACCCCAGAAGTCCTGGACGCTGAGCACGTATTTCTTGTCCGCTCGCAACTTGCGGACCAGGACGTCGTAGAACTTGTGGGCGTCATCCCCGAGGGGCTTGTCTCCCTCCACGACGATCATCGCCAAACTGTCGGTTTCGCCTTCGCCGAAGGTGTGGCCGATGCCCTTCAGGGCCACTAACGATGGCGCGTCCTTGGGACTCAGCGAGACTGATCGCTCTTGTCCGACCAATTCCAATGTCGGGACGAACATGCTCAGGATTACGACGACTGCCACCCAAAACAGGATGATCGGCACCGCGAGAGTGTGAATCACCATTGCGATGAATGGCCGTTCGGTGTGGATGGAGCCGTTCGGTCCGGAAGATCTGGTCCTCACGCGAATTTCGCCGGGCAGAGTGTGTTGGCGTTTGCGATCCGGCAAGAACCGCTCGGCTTTGGTCTCGCCGCCGGCCACGATAGGAACGCCGTGCCGTTGCTATGGCCTTGTGCCACAGAGCCTCCTATCACAACAGCCTTCCTAGCGGTGACGGAGCGACCGCGGCGTCTGAGTCGAGCAGGGCCCGAACCGACTGTGGCGGTGCGAGGACTTCGACCACAGATTCGATACCGAGCGCGATGGTCGGGTAGTCCGCGAGGTACTCGGCGTAAGTGCGTGTACCCAAACTCATTCCGAGGCTGACCCACGCGTCGACCACCGACCACCTGCGCGGATTGCGCTTCGCCCACTCGCTTTGATCCAGTCGGTGTTTCCACTCGGCGGCGTCGAGTTCATCGAGCCCGTACCCGCTGAGAAACTCCGCGTACGACACCGCCTCACCGCGAACCACGGTGATGCCGCGCCCCAGATCAGCCGATCCTCCCAGCTCCGGTAACAGGCCCAAAATGCTGTGTGCCGCGGCTCGGCCTGTTGTTACCTCTTCTGTCAAGGCAATAGATGGATAGGTTCGCAACGCGATACAAGCATCAACGACCGAGACCAGAATGTCCGCGGAATCGCGCAATTGAAACTCTGCACCTAGTACCCGGGGCAGACGTACGAGGGTGAAATCAAGTTCATGCGGTGATGCTGCCAGGACTAGCTCGCCGAGTGATTTTGATGCCGCATAGGGATAAGGAGCTTGCCGAGGATCGGTGACTTGCGGCACAACGACATTGGCGTTGACGACGAACGTCGACAAATGCACCATCCTCGTTCCGTGGCTTGCGCATGCCCCGGCGATTGTGGATACCAACTGCACATTCGCCGACCGAAGTTCGCGGTAGGGCACGACAACGTTAGTGTTGCCAATGCAATTCACGAGACTTCCGGTATCGAAGTCGCGGATCAGGTCGCCCAATTCGCGTGGATTGACACTGGGTGAGATGTATTCGATCTGAATACCATCGATTTCGCGGAGTGTGTCCCATGGATTTGCTTCAGGGAGTGGCGATCTCGTGACAAACACCACCTGCGACGACAATGCGCCGGAGCGTTTGAGGTCGAGGACCGCCTGCGCGAATCCTGTGCCAAGAATTCCCGACGCGCCTAAAACGACGATTGCTTGTCGTGCTCTAAGAGGCTTTTTGAGCAGTATTTCCTCAGATGCGCGTTGGCCCAGCACCGAGCTGAGATCGTGGTCTATCTCGGCCGCTGTGTCGACATCCATCCAAGCGCTGGCTGTGGGCGTTGCGCCAGCCAGGTCGGAAACCAGATTACTGGCGGTGTCGGCGCTGATCAGGTCCAGCAGCGAGATATGCCGACCGAGGTAATTGCGAGTATCGGGAAGAATTCTGATGAGATCCAAAGAGCCGATCCCCTCTTCAAGCAGTGATGAATCTGGCCGGATGTGCCTGGTGAGATGTCGACTCCAGAGTCCCGCCAGACCAACCGAGCTCGCAGCCGCCCCGGCCTCGTGTCCAACGCCGTCCACAAATTGCGGGATCGTCCGCAGGCCGTCGCTGTCGACCTTTCCGTTGGGCTTTCTCGGGATGTTGGGCACGCCGACAACGAAAAACGAGGACACCCCGAGGCTCAGCAGGATGAGCCTGATCCGTGCCGCTGCGGCATCATCCTTGGCGCCTTCGCGGGTCGGCTGAGTTTCGAACCACACCCCGAGGCTTCCGGCGTGCAGCTCGACGGCGACATCGGAGATCGTGATGTCATGGGAGATGCGCCTAGTCACCTCGGCGGTATCAACACGCTTGCCAGAGACCTTGACGATGGCGTCTTTGCGCCCGCAGAAGACCGGAAAGCCTTGGCCGTCAACAGCGACGCGGTCGGCAGTCGCGAACGCGCGACGGCGCACACCGTCACTAGTCATGACGGCACCGAAGCCGCGGTCGTCGATACCGAGATAGCCGGAGGAGACTAGTTCTCCAACGATGACGACCTCGCCGAACGCGACAAACACTGAGTTCGCTGTGATAGGCCGGCCTAGCCTGCGCCTGGCTCCGCCCGCGATGGGCGTCCCGCCGTAGTCGATCGGTAAATGGGTGACGACGACTGTGGTCTCCGTCGGACCGTAGGTTGAGACAAGCGAAATCTTCTGTGCAGCAGCCGATTCGATCCACTTGTCGACGACTCTGGAACGGATGGCTTCGCCGCCGATGACGATCTGGCGGAGGTGGGAGCGGCCCAGTGCCTCGAGCGCGTCGCGGTCCTCGCACAGTAGGTGCCACACGGCGGTCGGGAGGTCGGCGATCGTCGCTCTTGCAGTGGCAAGATCTTGGACGAGCGTTTCCAGATCGCCCCGTTTCATCGCCGTGGATCGGGTCAGTTCCGAACCGCAGACCGCGCTTACGAAAACCTCCTCCACGCTGATGTCCGATGTCAACGGTGCGCATTGGAGAATGGTGTCGTGTGGTCCCCATCCGTATGCGTCTCTAACCGCAGCACAGAAGAGGGCCAGCGACCCGTGCGATATGCGGACCAACTTGGGTCGTCCGGTCGATCCCGAGGTCGGCATGATGTAGGCCGTCTTGGTAGCGAGCGAGGGGTCGCGTGTTGTCTGCTCGATGCGCCCATCAACTAGCTTCCTTTGCTCGTCGTCCAGCGCCACCACCAGGTGGGCGGCGGCCACGTCGAGCGTGCGTGCCGAATACCCTTCGCCGTGAACTGTGATGGCCTCTGCACGCAAGGTCACTTCGTCGACGGAATCGCAGACGCTGTATCCGCAGCCCGCCAGATGACATGCGATCAGCAGATCGGTGCTCTTGTCGGTAGTGTCGTCGGCGAACACCAAGACATCGCCGGGCGCGGCATCGTTCTGAAGTAACCAGCCAACCCACGGATAGACGTAGCGGCGCCTTTCAAGACTCTCACTCACGCCGCGGGTGAGGTCTAAGAACCAGGCCGGCGCCGGCGGTCGCGCAACCTGCGGCACCGAATCACCTTGACAGCGAACACCTTCCGGGCCTATCAAGAACCACTCGTCGACGGTCATGGCGATCGGGTTATCCCACATCTCCGACATCGATTCCAACACAGCCGCGATCCGTTCTGCGACGTGCGCCTTTCGTGCCGGACGATCTGCTCTGTTCCAGATGGCCAGGTTAAGTGTGCGCTGCTCTTCGTCGTGAATGCAGGCCACCGTCATGCCCTCGACGGGACCGATATCCGTCGCAACGGGCGCTTCCGACAAGAAAGGCCGGAGCTGAGGAGCATACGCCTCGCGGATGAAATTGAGCGTCAATGCCTCTACGTGAGAGGTCCGGTTGATCGCCAGGTACATCCGCCGGTATTGCTCCTCACGAAGCCACCGCCGCCGCACCGCCTTGACATAGCCCCGGTCAAGCGTCCGAACTACATCGTCAACCGACGCAAACGGCGGAAACCGGATCGCATGCGCAACCGAATTAACCAGGCATGTAGCCACATTGAGATTCCGGTCGCCGAACCGGTTGTCCACGGCGTGAACCAGCAGGGTCTCGGTACTCTGCCGCACGCTCGCATCCACCGCTACCGCCGCTGCGGCGACCAACACGTTGAGTGGGACCTGCTTAACCTCCGAGAGGTTGAGGATGGCGTCATAAGCGCTGCCGGAGATCTCTACTGTTTCGTGCAGGACCCCTTTGGCCGCGGCCCCGGGAACGACGTCCGATCCTTGACCCAACCCGCCGTGGTGCGCCTCATCGGCGAGCTCGCGCCGCACGACATCGGCAAGACGCTCCGATGATTCTTCCACCCTGGCCGTCTCACGACGGTGCGCCTCCGCTAACTTAGTCAAGCCCTCTGTAATACATGGCATTTCGTCGCTACGATTGCCGGCGAGATACCGCGCCAAATCAGCTTCGATGATTCCCGTCGCGCCCCCATCGAGCAGGATGTGGTGGGTGTGCACGTCCATGCCCGAGACGCAGCCGTCCTCGTCGG
>Ga0335072_10005190_pt1 | contig 19203 bp, 20 predicted proteins | sample Lox_Sample_21_FD_206725 | JGI IMG/M metagenome (GOLD analysis project Ga0335072, IMG submission 206725) | Soil microbial communities from Loxahatchee National Wildlife Refuge, Florida, United States - Lox_Sample_2.1 | ecosystem: Environmental > Terrestrial > Soil > Wetlands | place: USA...
CATGAGTATTGACTGCGCCATTTGCATAAATCTATCTAAAAGATCCTGAACACCGCTGGCACCATGCCCCCCTGATTGCCTTCCGCTATCCTGGCTATTATTGATGATCGGACTATTCGGCTGAACCTGCTGATTGCTGTAATCAGGCATATTGATGGAATTATTCGGATAGTTGGTCTCTGTCGCACCAACGCCACTGCTATTCATATCTGCTTCCTTTATTAGACAATAATTTAAAATTATTAAATGCCCTTAAGCAAAACCATGGACCTTTACCATCAACAACCCCGAGGGTACTTTTTCGCAATAGTCAAAGGCCAAAAATGCGCAGCCTGGGCGCCACTGATCATGAAACTTTTTCAAGTTTAGGTCATCATTAGATCTGCACCAGGTCCATGCAAAAAGATAAGGCGGCTATTTTGGGGTAAATTACTCCGTCTTATCGTTGCCATCGATCATGGTTATGCCGTAAAGTAAACTAATAGTTATTACATTCAATGGATGACACATTGCTTTAAAATCGGTTCGAATTGTCTCGATTCCACGCTTCTCTCCATACTTTATTTGGCCATTACTATCACTTCATTGCTAGAAATCATCAACGGCATCGTCTCCACGTACAGCCTCAAATTTTACCGATATAACGATGAGACACCCTTGTTATTAGAACGCTTTTTTGACACATCAAATAGCCTACGAAATATCTGAAATAAACCAGTATCGAGTTCAATATCGTCTCGACTTCCATCGACAAGAAGCCGCCATGCAGCCAGTCTTTCATCTTTGGTCGGAGCATAACAATGGCGAGTAATGAATGAACGCGTCATGGCATCTTGCAATAGTTATCCAATAGCCTATCAAAAGGCCCATCCTGGCGGACAAAAAGTTGTGATCCTTATCCGCCCCACAAATAGCGTGAGCCCTCGTTTTGGCGAACACTATGGTGAATACATGGCCAGTCAAATGGTCATGTAATTCTCGAAAGCCTTCTCGATACCCTTTGACGACCGATGCAACCATTTACACGAGCATTTCATCATGAAACAGCTAGACAGCTGCCTGCTCGATAATTGGCCTATTACAATATCCATGATCAATTCTCGTTTTGCATTGGCGTGCAAGCATCTTGTCAAGGCGTCGGAATTTATAGGTGGTATATAATTGACGCGCTAATTGACGTCGGGCCAGCTGTCTACGTCGCTGCTCACCGCAGAGCTGCGACAGCGACGCATCCGACGGCGGAGGCGCGCCAGTATGGTTTGTCTCGGCAATTACCCAAAAAAAACACCGCCCCCTGACTGTAGTGATCACTAGAAGATCGCTTCCGGCAATATTTCTGATCTGCCTACAATTCGTGGCCCAATTTAGGGTGACTTGGTCTTGCTGTAGTAATAGATGATAGTGTTCTCGTCTTTTCGCGTTTCACTTGGACTAAGTTCGTATCCCGAAATTTGAGGTGGATCGGTCGGCGGCCGGCTCTCCCGGTGCCCGCCTTCAACGCGCCACTGCGGTTGATATACGATGATGCCGCGTGGACCCAAATCCTGGATGTAGTTCTGCCAGCCAGCATCGGGACCTTTAGTGACGTCACTGGCAATTGTCTGAAAGGGGGCCGGGCGAGAAAGGACGCGCGGCGGCTGGTTCTCATCCAGCACTTGCACGGCCCTGGCGAGCGTATCAGCGTTTTTTAGTGAACTATCCGTTGTATGAGGCGGTAGCGGCTTGGGCGGATCAGTCGTTGGTCGGCGTACGAAATCATTATTTTTCCCCGGATCCACATACCAGAGATCATCCGCACCCAACGCCATATGGCTACTCTCGTGTATGGCAGTTCTTGCAAGCTTTTCAATGTCGCTTTTATCGACATATTCTTTAGACCAATAGACCCTATTGTCAATTATTCTGCCATGCTCTCCGTCTTCATAATCGACACTTGCATCAGATTTGTTATTGCCGTTGATATTATTATCTTTAAGATATAGATTGGACCCGTCGCTTTTTATAAATGATTCAAGGTTATCCTCTATCTTATCGAGCCTCCACTCAAGCTGAGGCGCCAATTTCGCCTGGTCATCCGTCCCGAATAGAGACTTCATCTTTTCTTTGGTTTCCTTGCTCCACGGAAGATTAATCTTTGCACGCGCATCGCTTACGACTCTTTTCGCTTCGACGTACGATTTCATCAAACGATCATGCAGCATTTTATCGCCGCTTAACGGTACGGCATTTGCCGCCCACTTCGGATGGCCCGGCCCGCCGACCGCTCTGGAATCACGTGGCACTTCGACAAAATCACCGTCGTAGCGATGAATGCCGCCACTACCTTGTCGATTCGCGTCATTCTCCCAAAGCGGCTGTGTCGCACCTCGATTCATTCGATGGGAGTTGTCGCCAAAGATATAAGATGGCCGCTTTTGCAGGAAGCCACCTTCTTCCCACCCAGCGATTGGCTCACTGGGTGGGGGCCGCGTTATCCGTGATACGTCATCGTTAACAGAGGGCCAAAGGCTTCCTGAGTTCAAGTTACTGTCAACTCTACTCATACGCATCTCCATAGAGCACGCTTTACACGTATTGATCCTCACGCATCTACGATATGGAGATGGGGTAGTCCATCAACACATAGTGTGCCAAGACAAAAACTTAATCATTTGGAGATCCATCTGCCATTCCTGATTAGCCAAGCACCTTCAGTGTGAAGTCGAGCGACGTAAGATGCAGAAGGAGCCCGATGACACCTTGGTTCTACGAGAGGAAGCGTCATGGAGCAACGGAGGCACGCCGATGTGCCTGGGCTCGACAATGCCTGCAGAGGCCCAAAAAGAAAACGCCGCTGCAGGCGCCTTATTCAATCATGTCTTCGAGCATGGCCAGTGCCTTGCGCTTGGCTTTTTTGTAGATTTCAAGCCTTATTTCCAAGCCGGTGATCAGCTTCTTCACATCATTTAGTTGTCTAAGGATCCTCCGACACTCATCTGCCTGCATATCCATGCGCACATGCATTCTTCGCGTCTCAACATCGATTGCACGTAGCATACTCTGATATTGATCAACGCCATGCTCATTACCGGTTACTGCTCGAAGGAAAACCTGCCTGATAAGCTTGGTTTCATTTTTTAGCTGCGCCAGCTTGCTCGACATATTCAGGGCTCGCTGCTCAGCCAGGAAGAATGCGCGGGCAATGCGACTAAAACGAATTGATGTCAATTGGTGCCGAACCTGGGTAATCGCGAGGAGGTCGCTCCTTGCGATCATTTTTATATGCTTACGATTCACCAAAATATATCCGAAGAAAGGCTCAGCAGTGCACACGCGGCTAAAAGCCGTATAGATTTAAGGAAATTTCCGTTTAAGATCCGACCGCCGACGACTATGTTTGGGCAGCGCATATGCCCCGAAGGACTGCTCCAGGGGTAGCTCTTGGCTTTGTAAATGCGAGGTATAAGCGTTTCTCAGTAGCTTGCTAGGCCATCGCCAACTGCTGCATGGCATCCCTGGTTCTCTCCCAAGCCATGAAGTCTCCAGACGCCTGACGAAGCAAATCACTGATTGGCTCTTTTTTTTGCACAGCCACGTCAAGTTCGCGATCTGCGCCCTCCTTATACTCCCCAAGTCTTATAAGCAATTCCGATTTTTTGTAGTCTGCCATCCACCTTCTGATCCTTCCTGCCATAGACAAATGTACGGTGTCACAGATGTTCTGCATCACGCGGCTCTTGCTGGCAAGAATATCGATAGCCGGATAATGACCCGTCGCCGCCAGATCACTTGAAAGCACAATGTGTCCGTCAAGCAAAGAGCGGGCTTCTTCACAAATCGGATCACTTCCATCCTCGTCCTCCGCCAGCACGGTATAGAAAGCCGTGATGGAGCCGGATTCATCTCGGCCAGAGCGCTCGAGCAATTCAGGCAGTGCGGCGAAGACGCTCGGTGGAAACCCTCTTCTTGCGGGCGGCTCGCCCACCGCCAATCCTACTTCGCGAAGAGCGCGCGCAAATCGAGTCAAGGAATCAAACAACAGTAGGACTCGTTTTCCCTTTCCGCGCAGCTCTTCCGCAATCGCCGATGCCGTGTGCGCCGCCTTGATCCGCTCCGCGGCGGATCGGTCGGAGGTGGCCACGACCACCACTGAATGTTCGAACGTGTCCGCTCCCAGCCCTGAGTGGATGAATTCCTGAACCTCTCTACCACGCTCGCCGATCAGTGCGACGACCACCGCATCGACTGATGCAAAACTGGCCAGCATGCTCAACAATGATGTTTTGCCAACACCGGCCGGTGCAAAAATTCCCACTCTTTGACCGACACCGACGGTGAGCAGAGCGTCGATGGCAGCAACGCCTGTCACAAAGACCTCATCAATGATAGGGCGGCTGAGCGGGGATGGAATACTGCCAACTACTGACTGTGTACATGGATCTGTCATAGGGCGCTTATCAAGCGGACGACAGAATCCATCGACAACCCGGCCCATCAAGGCGCTCGCCTGGGGAATTAAAATGCCCGAACCAGTCGCTTCGACGATGCTCGCCGATGAAAGGCCAATCATCTTGCCTAACGGCATGACAATCATTTGACTGTTGTCGATACCAATGACCTCCCCCAACAGTCCCGCATCCGATGCGGACGAATAGATCCGACAGAGGTCACCGATGCGCAACTGAAGGCCGATGACTCGTACCAATGTACCCACCACGGATACGACTTTGCCACCTTTTCGAACAGGGGGCGTCTTTTCGATATAGCTCTGCGCGCCCAGTTCCCAAGCCGGTTCCCTACTCGTCATCGCTTCGCTCCATGACAGCTACTCTGCTGATCTCTACGGTACCCGAAGGAATTTCTTCGATAGCCAATATGTTCCGCTTCTTGTTAATAGCTTTCAGAAAATCGAGTACATGCTTTCGCAGGTTTGACGAAGTCAATAGCACGGCAGAAGGCGGTGCGTTTTCGCATACCTCCCGCAACGCTTGCTGGAAATGCTGGACATCCCGATATCCCAACGCCAGACAGGGCTCGCCATCGCTATCCGTTCGCAGCGCGTTTATCAGCACGTTACCCCAGGATTCACCGACCACGATTGCCTGAAGGGTGCCGCTTTCTGCATCTACGTAGTTAGATATGGATAAAGGCACCACGGCGATTCTTACCACCTCAAGCAGGCGATGCCGGGTTCGCTCCCCGGCTGGCATGCGCAGAATGGCCTCGCAAATGCCCCGCAGATTGCGAATCGATATCGACTCTTCCAGTAAATCGGACAACACGCGCCCAAGCACGGTAGGCGTAATGATAGTGGTCAACGACGACACCAAGTCAGGAAATACGTTGCGCAAACGATTAAGGAGGAACTGGGCCTCCTGCGTTCCGACGAAGTCGGAAGCGTGCCGATAGCACACCACATACAGTTGCGCCGCGAGTGCTTCGCTAGGTGTCGCCACGCCGGCACCCAGAACACGCGCTGCCTCGGCGCCCTCACGATTCACCCAGTACGCTTCGGGGCTGCTGGGGTAGAAGGCCGGCCGCTCGTGCGAGCACCCTTCAAGAGCCGAGGGCTCTCCATGTGCAACGAAGTCACCAGGGTAAAGCTCGCCCGACACGACGCCGGTATCATTGACCTCGATGACATAACTATGCTCGTCCATGCCAGGCTCTCCCACCATGGATAGGCCGGGGAATGGCAGCCCGATGTTCTGCATCAGGTACCCTCGCATGCTGCCGATCTCGCGATTGAATTCCAGCGGCACAATAGCGTTGTAGGCTTGCCGCCCGATGCGCACGCGCAAAGGTACCGCCGTTCCGAATTCGACGGCATCAAGCAAACTTGGCACGTATTGGGAGCCATCTCGGGCCATGGCCGGCATGGGTGCCTGCCTTGACCGGATCACGACCTTTTCGCGTCGGCTCTTGGCTGTACCAATGCCAAAAAGCGCCAGGCCAATGATGATGAACTGCGCATGCGGAAAGCCAGGAATCAGGGCCAGAATGAATGCCGCTATCGCTGCCATCAGGACCGGTCGCGGCTGGCCGGCAACCTGATCATAGATTCGCCGCCCGAGATTGGTCGACCCGCTCGGCACACCATCCGAATCACCGCGGGTGATGATCAATCCCGCAGCAATGGCCACCATCAGCGACGGGATCTGAGAGACCAATCCGTCACCCACGGTAAGGATCACATACGTGTTGACCGAGTCTGCAAAGGTGAGTTGTCGCTGCAGTACACCCACGGCGATACCACCAACAATATTGATCAGTGCCACGATGATGCCGATCATGGCATCGCCCTTCACGAATTTCATGGCGCCGTCGAGTGCGCCATGAAGCTGAATTTCTTGCTGCAGCGTTTCGCGTCGTTGCCGAGCCTTGTCGGCATTGATCGTGCCTGCCCGCAAATCGGCATCGATGCTCATCTGCTTGCCTGGAATGGAATCCAGGGTGAAGCGCGCAGCGACTTCAGCGACGCGGTCTGCGCCCTTGGCGACCACCACGAACTGCACCGCGCACAGCAGCAGGAACACCACCAAGCCAACTACCACGTTGCCCCCTACCACCAGCCGCCCAAAGGCATTGACCATCTCGCCAGCGTGCGCGTGCAGCAAAATACCCTTGGTTGTCGCCACTGACAGCCCAAGTCGGAACAAGGTGGTCAGCAGCAGCAGCGACGGAAACGTCGCCAGGTCCAGCGTGGACTTGATATAAAGGGCGACGGCGACCAGCAGGATCGAAAAGGAGAAGTTGGCGGCGATCGCCATGTCCAGCATGAAACCAGGCGTCGGGATGACCAGCAGCGCGACGATCGTCAACATGATCAGCGCCATCGCGATGTCGATATATTTCTCGACGAATGGCGTGATATCCCATTTTTTGAAGTCGCCGAATTGAACGATACTCACAGATTCATCCTTGCGCCATTTCTCGCTGCACGCTCTTACGTACTGCCTTGACTTGAGGATCGCCGTCCTGGTCGCGGCGCTCCCGTTTAACGTCTTGTTTCGACATCTTGTTTTGGTTCTTCCATATTTTTATTTGCACCATAAGATCTGCAACACCAAGGCATGCGCAGGCCAATACGCTGATGCCGGCAGCATTCCATCCGGCCGACAATGCCCGCATGAAAAGATCGGTCCACCGCCGCTGATCTGTCGGTGTGTGATGCAGATCTGCAAGCAGGCTGCGTCCCAGGTAAAAGCACACCCAGGCCACGATGATCATTCTGATCAGGCTCATCAGGACCACAAGCATGCGTTGCATACCAAAGAACTTCATTAACGAAGAAACAGGATTGATGCGCTTCAGATCGAACCATGAGCGCTTGCGCGCGATCTTTCCTCGCGATTGCACCAAGCCGAGCAGGATTGCCGCTACCAACCCGATGGCGCAAGGCAGCATCACGCCCGCAGCCATTAGCTGCAGGAAGAACTTGCGCGTTGCCAGTTCATCGTGCATCAGCCGCAACGAAAGCAAACGGTCCGCATAGGACAGGAGAAAGCTGAGCACCACCGTCGAAGCGGCCGGAAGCAACAGCCACCACAGGCCCATGCTCACGCCCATGGTGAATGCCAGGCTGCGCGGAAGTTCGCCTTTTTCCGCGGAATCCTTCAACTTCTTTTCGGTAGGTTGCTCGGTTTTGTCGCTATCGCTCATTGAACACGCGTCAGCCAGGGAATGAGGCGCTGCAGATAGCCGATCAGGCTGTCCAGGGTTACTACCAACATCAACGCCACCAAGGCCGCCTTGATCGCCAGGGAAACACTTAGGGGATTGAAATCGGGTGCGTAACGGCCAAACAAGGCAACACAGATATCGGCGAACATCAGCATTGCCAGGATCGGCATGGCCAACTGCATGACCATGTCGATCAGCTGATCGATCCCCGTGCTGAACAATCCGCCGATAAACACCTGCATCGACCCCGTCGGCGGTGCCAACGCGGTGACCGGCCATACCGCATAGGTCGCCATGATCATCTTGGGGAAATAGAAGCCCCCCCCGGCCGTCATCAGCAGCAGGATCAGCAGCGTGGTGTAAAGCGTTTCGATCGGTCCCGCCGTGTGGCCCAGGCTGGGATTGAAGAGTGCGCCCACGGTATAGCCAGCTTGTTGGTCGATCAGCGATCCGGCGGCGCCGACCACGATGAACAGCCGGCTGATCATGAAGCCCAGCATCACGCCCAGCAGGATCTCTTTGATGGCCAGCAGATAGAGCGTCGGCGACGACGAACGCGGAATCGTCACCGCACTCGCCACGCATAGGCCCACGGCCACGGAAAAAGGCAGCTTGAACAGCTGCCCTGCCGACGATTTTTTGCCCATCGGCAACAGCGCCACGATCATGGTGGCGCGCAGCATCCCGACCAATAAGCCGGCGATGAAATCAAAGGGGTCTGTGAGGTCGCTCATATCGGACCCGTCGTCATGGATGGAACGAGACGGAGCAGGGCGTCGAAGAACTGGTCCATGGTTTCCATCAGCCAGCGCGACGACACCAGAAGAACCAGACAAACCGCTGCCAGCTTGAGCACATAGCCGATCGCCTGATCCTGCACTTGCATCACCGACTGCAATACCCCGACCAGAATGCCGACCGCCATGGCAGCGAGCAACGCCGGCGCGGTGGCGAACAGGATGACCAGGAAGGCCTGATGCAGTACGTCGCTTTCAGTCATTAGCGCGGGTACGAGGCAATCAGGCCGTGCATCAGCTTGGAAAGGCCAAGCGTCATCACGAAAACCAGCAGTTTCAACGGAATCGATACCGTCGACGGCGGAAACATGGTCATGCCCATGGCCATCAGCAGGTTCGCCACGATCAAGTCGATCACTGCGAAGCCAACCGCCAGGAACATGCCGATCTTGAACGCCGCCCCGATCTCGGAAATAGCGAAGGCCGACACCAGCACCAGCCATGGCTCATGCCCTGGTTCGGACTGCGGGCGTTCCTCGCCATCATCGTAGAACCGCATATCCGTCACCAGCTTATTGAGCGAGGCAAGTTCGCCGGGGTCGACGTGTTTGCGCATGAACGCTTCCAGCGGCGCACGTCCCGCATCGACCATCTCCGTCATCGTAGGCTGCTCCCGGCCATCCATGATGGCCGGGATGTCCAGGCGCGCCGAAATCTGCTGCCAGACCGGCGCCATCACCATGATCGTGGCCGCCATGGCCAGGCCGCTGATCGCCATGCCCGACGGCGCTTGCTGTACACCCAATGCGTTTCTCAGCAACACCAGTACGATCGATATTTTTGTGAACGAAGTCGTCATCACCATGATCAGCGGCAATACGCCGAGCGCCGTCATCATCACCAGGATGGCTGACACACTCGGCGTGCCGCCAATCAGCGGAGTTGCCGCTAGCATGCGGCAGCTCCAACACCCTCGCTGATCAGCACTGCGAGCTGCCCGTCCACACTCACCAATTCGCCCCGCGCAAAAACACGGCCGTTGCAACACAGTGCCACCGTTTTTCCCGGAGTGGCCGGATTGATGGGGTAGATTGATCCCTCGACTACACGCTCGATCTCGGCCAGCGGAACCAGGCGTCGATCGAGCAGTACATCCACGCCAAAGGCCACATCATCCAGGGTTAGCCGTTCCTCATTGTCAGTCTGTGTCATTGTCATCATCCTCCATTGATTCGATACGGTTTCTATTGGCGAACCCACGCTCATGCCGCCATCCTCGCCACTCATGTTCAAGCGGACGCCCTGTGCCAAGTCCCCCACGTGCAAGGCGTAGCTCGGTTCGCCGAGCCGAAGCAACGCACCTCGAACCAGCTTGTGTATTTCATGCAGTGCAAACGGTCCCACTTCGATCAGCGTGTGCGCCTCGACAAAAGGCAACCCCGTCGGCCGCTCGGTCGTCGATGACACCAACAGGGTTCGATGCCACGGCATCTGCCCCAGCGCGCTGCCCGCCACGGCAATATGACCGCGACGGCCCTCCAGATCGAGGAGGAAGGCAACGCTATCCTGGGCAAAGGGTGTATTGACGTTGGCGTTACGCAGCGACAAGGTCACGCCGAGATAGTGCTCTATTTTTCCGACCCAGGGTGTTACCAGCCAATCGAGCCAGGCATGCAGGGCCTCATCGGTTCGCGCAACGCGGGTGATCGTCTCCGACGCATACTCGGGAAAGATCGCCCCCGCTTCCAGCCCGACATACAGGTCGCCGTAGCCGCATTCGTAGCGGCAGACCAGCGAGTATTCTGGCAGCGGCTCCTCCAGCGCGAGCGCAAACGAAAAACCCGGATGAGTCAATTCCGGGGCGGGTGTCAGGCGGTGATGGCCAGCAAAACGATTCCGCAGATCCTTGATGACATGGCTAAATTTTTTCTCGGGCGCCCAGGTTTCGACGTTCACGCAAGCACCCCGTCCTGCTCCAGGCCGATGCGCAGGTCATACAACAGCGCATCACACAACGCGCGCACCTGACGGTTGAAATCGACCTCGATCAGGCCGGTTTCCGTCTCGATCCTGCACTCGCTCTCCAGCAGGCGCGTATCGCTGATCACCTCGCAACCCGAGCGGCCATGTTGTTCGTCGAATTTAGCGACCATTCCATCGACCAGGGCGAACATGGACGGGTGCACGTGGATGCGCAGCACCGGATTTTGGCGTGCCGCCAAAATACCTTTTTGAATGCGTGCAATGAGCAAGGCATCCGGCGGAAAATTACCTAGCGCATCGCCAACAACCTTGGCGATGGACGCCTTCAGACGCTTCTCGACGCTACCCCACACTTTCATATGTTGGGTAAAGGCGGAGATAATTTCCTGCAACGCTTCGCTTCGCCCCCGCTCGTAGCCCTTGCGTCGCGCCGATTGCTTCGCCTTGTGCAAGGCTTTCGCCAGCCTCTTGCGCGTCTGCAGGTTTTCTTCGACAAGCTGATCGTGCAGGAGCCTAATGTCGTGGATAGCGTCCAATTCATCGCTAGGCACGATGCCGCTGCCATGAATCGACCAATCTCCAATCTTTGCGATAATCACGTCCGTGCTTCTCTCTGCCTTTTGAAATTTTCAATAACAATTGTGCCAATCGGCGCGCAGGATCGTCCCCGCATCTCTCTTATGCACGCGATGCATTGGCGAAGCCTCGGATCGTCTTTCGCCATGCGACGCAATAAACGCCGCGACAATTCCACACTCGACTTTCTCAGGTAGCGATACATCACCGCAAAACCAATGGCATGGAGGTGATGCTCCTCGCACGACGCACGGCAAGGTGTAACACTCTCATCCTCGTATCTGAGCGCAGCCACCAGGCGTTCCATGCCGATACTCTCTGCCCATTGCTTTCGCACAGGATTGGCCACTACCAATTTTCGCAATGCAACGCTCTGCATCATGATGCCCGCACATAACACGTCCGCGTGGACCGCATCGCTGTCACTCATAACCCATGCCAGGCCTGCACTTTGTACCTCGTTGACCGGAGGCAAAAAGGGCCGAAGCAGGGATAGGTTTAATCTACGCCGCTGGCGCGTATCCGCGGTGGTATAGGGATAAGGCAAACGATCGAGGGATGCGCGCATCGCGGGTGACAAGGCAGCGCAAACTATCGAGTAATCGACCGATAATGGCATGCTCACCTACTCCTTTTTTTCAGCCGGCTTGGGCCTCCGAGCGGCCAAGCCGGCGAGACTCTTTGTGACATAACTGGGACCGCGGCCTGCATCACCTGCAGAAGTCGCACCGTTGCCGCCACGATGCTGCCTGAACCATTCCCGCGATGCGGTCCACAAACTGCGCCACGAACCACCATCGCCTTTACTCATACCGCGCAAAAACGCTAGTAGGAGCAAAAATGCCACCAACCATGGCAATCCCGTGAAAAGCGCGACACGCAACCATTCCGATGCCCGGTAACGCAGCCCCGCATGGGTTTGCACCTCTTGCAGGGCTTCGGCCTGTGCCACCGGATAAATGGGCACCATCAATAGTTCAACGTTATCCGGCGAACCATCAACGACACTGTCGGCAATGAGCGCCTTCAATTGCGGTTTAAGCAGGTCCAGCCGCTGGTCACTTCGATACCGGATGACGGCGGATGCCGAAGGCTGCGCTGGGGTTACTCGCTTGGGATCTTTTTCGGGAATCGCCACATGCACGCGCGCGGAAAGCACGCCATCGATCTTCTCGATCGTGGTGCTCAGCTCTTGCGCAAGCGCATACTCGTAGCGAATACGATTTTCCGCCTCGCTGGGCAGCAAGCTGCCGCCAGGAAAGATATCGCCCAAGCTCGGATGTGCCGTGCGCGGGCGATCATAGGCCTGCATGATCTGGCCGGCCGTCAATTGCTCGTTTCGAGCAACGTCCACGCTCCAGCTGCCATCCTTGGCACGTACCTTATCCGCTTTGATACCCTGCTGTTCAAGCAGTACGACTATGTCGTCTGCCTGCTTTTCATCGAGATTTTCTCGAAAAGACGACTGGCATCCCGCCAAAGAAATAAATAGGCAGAAAGATAAACCTAATCGTTTCTTCATGATGTCATTTGCGTAAGGCTGTTTACAGCTTTTACAATGGATCCATCTATAGAGGAAATAAGGTTTATCTTTGTTGCGTAACTTCCAATGATTTCCTGCGCCCTGATACCCGTCGCAGCGTAGTCGCCAACATCATTTAAAATATGATTTACATCAATTCTATCAATAGAATCAAGAAATTCAAAATGTCCATGCTCATTATTTGCATAACTCGGATCATGAGCATGCCCATCAAGGCTCACGTTTCCACCGCTCATTAAACTTAACGTACTACCATATATATCGCTCATAAACATCCCAATCCGTTGTATTACGTCTACTAATCCGTAGACAAAATCAGCGTCACCGACCGTGAAGATTCTTCAAGATATTTCTACTATCGAAAGGCCGTCAAAGACCTAATAACGCCACCGCGCCCACGCCCTTATCTGCGCGTCTATTCGCACCTCTTTCGCCATTTCAAGCCATTGCCTTGGCTGCAGAATGGAAAGAATTAACTGGACCGTAAGTTACTTATGAAAAAGTTACTTATCAAAAACTGACAATTTTTCGTTACCCAAATAAGACATAGCTACTTTCGACACACCATCTTCGTCGTAACAACCTGATTTATCAATTTTATTTAATATATTATAAGCTTTTTTATAACGGCCAATCTTATATTCACATAACCCGTGCCATAAATGAAGCATTCGGTCATTGTTGCCAAGATCTATGGCCATCTCAAAATGATTACTTGCTAAATTATAGTTTCCTTTCTTAAAGTGAATTCTACCAATGCCGACATGTGGGAAAGCCTTCAAAGGATAAGCGTGGCTAAGATGCTCAAATAATTTCATGGAATGATTTCCAAGTTCAACATCGCACGCTATATGACCTATTCTTATTAACTCACTAAGCATGTCATTCTGTATCATTCTTTAAACCTTACAAATCATCACATCACAACTTCGCTCGCCTGGCCAGCTCCGCGGCTGCCAGCCACACCCTGTCGCTATTTAAATAATAGACTGGAATCCAGTCACAACAAAAATATGACACATATAGATCATATCTATTTGTCCACACCATTCATCAGAAAGGATTCCAGGTTAATTGCGTTACTTGTTGATAACCCTAAGCAGCCAGGTATTAATGCATATTTCGAATAGCCGCCATTTCAGCATCATGCATACCTTTAATTATCTCACTGTGCATGCCGTAAATTTCTCCTCGCTGACTCGCGGCCAATTGCCCCCTAAGCGCGGCACCGGGCACACCCGCATCGGCTTGGGCGGCATACTGCTGTATCTCTGCATCTTTTTCGCCAATAGCGACCTGCCCATTAGACACAATATCTACGGTATTAACCGCAGTCGCCGTTGAATTAAGAACACTCCTCATGGCAGAATTACTACCTAGAGTAGTATTAATTCGATTATATGCAAGATTAACGTCTTGATAATTGTAATAGTCCGGGAAAATCATATTTTGGAAGTCCATACTTCTCTCCTAAGTTAGCTTGACACTCATCAGTTCAACGCAACATCGATCTTCAATAGCATCGACATCACGCGGACTTTTTAAATTAAATAAAACTTACGTGTGCGGTACAAAATAATTACAGATCCACTTTTATCTTCGAAAGTATTTCACGAGCAGAAGCAATAGCAAGCACCAGCTCCTCTATCCTTCGCGCTTGCGCTTTTGAATCAGCCTTTTCAATTTTTTCTCGCTGCTCATTCTCAAGCACCTGCAGCAGGACCTGCATTTTTTTAACCCATTCGTAGTCAACTACCTTCTCGCTGGATGATGTGGGTACGGTTACTTGGGACGCATAGCTACTTGCAGACATCGCCTTTCTCCTTTTGTGCGAACATATTGAAGACCGCCGCATTGGCACTGGATACCAACGTGACCTGGCATAGATTGATGTCATTTAGCCGTCCCTCCTTGACTCGCGCTCCGGGAAACAGACGGTCACCGCGCTGATTGACCACAAAAGGCTGATCGGCTGAAGAGGAAACCACGCTGAAGCCGAGCCGGTCCAGCGGCACACTGACGTTGTCCAGCGCCGGCTTACTGAGTGCCATAGTGAAGGTTTTCAATTCCGGTAGCTCGTGCAACACCTTCGCCTGGACTGCGGGGAAATTCCATCCCTCCAGATCCTTGATGGTATCGACAGAGGCGATCTCCACCGTAATATCGCCAGGGCCGGTTACACTGACCTGCGGGTCACGATAGTGCGCGTCGAGCATGGCCGATACGTTGGTTGCCAGCACATCCATAGGCAATACGTTCATGACGACCTTGCCGTAATTAGCTTTCAGCGCCAGTTGCCGCAATGCACCGAGTTGCTGCCGATCCTTTACGTAGCCGGTATAGGTAGTAAAGCCGGTGACGGGATTCAATTGGTACTGGACATCCGGATAATTTTTTTGGATCTCTTCGGTGCTGTCCTCACGATATTCTGTGGAGAGATTCGGTCGGCCCAGCAACATGGCCACCACCGCCGCGCTGGCAGCACCCGCCCAAAGTACCGGCATTACATAGCGTTGCTGCGTAAACGAGCGAGCCCGTGCCACGCCGTAACGCCACGGGTGGGCCTTTTGTAGAAAGCGCATCCGCGCCAAGCTTTCCGCCTGGGCGTCGGCGGGTACCACCACTGGGTCACCGGTGGTGGTCAGTGCCTTGACGATGGCCATGTCGCAAGCGACATCTCCAAGGGAAAAGCGGCTACCCGCAATCAAATCTACCTCTGCGCCGGGTTTGAGCAGATAGTCAAAGACACGAATGTCGTTCGCAACGGCCTGCATATGCCACACCTGCTCGCCGGGCTCCCAGCTCAGCCGGGCGTGCAGTGCCTGGATGTTTTCATCCAGCAAAAACACATCGATAGCTTCACCACTGCCGATCGACCAAGCCTGTTCGGCGAGAAGGTGGACGACCGCCCCCGCATGCATGCCGGAAAGAATACGAAGCGCACAGGTTTCCATGGACTTACCTCAGTGTGCGCATCCATGGCGATGTACGGATCCGCTTTGCAGAAGCCAAAGCCGATAAACTGCCGAGCAAGTCATCGCTTCGCTCCACCAGCGATATCAGGTGCGTTCTTCTCGGCAGTAGCTTGGGTGGGTGGCTTTTCCTTGGGCGCCGACTTCTTCACCGCTGGTGCCTTGGCTTTACTGCCGGCCTTGGTGGCTGGTGCGGATTTGGCTGCGGTCTGCGCGTCGCTGGCTTTTTTTTCGCCGTCCTTGTCGTCCTCGCTATGTGGTACTGGCGGCAATGGCTTTACCGGAAGTACCGCCGGCGGCGCTGTATCGATGCTACGGGTGGGCGAGGCCCAGATATTCAGGAACTGCGGGTTGTCGCTGGATATCGAAGCTACCGGTGATTTCCTCGCCTGGGCGACGACGGGCGCCGCCTGCCTTGGCAGCATCACCTGCATCGTCGGCGTATCGTTGAGCTGGCTGTTCACGACGCGCGGCGTGATCAGGAACAGCCTTTCGATTTGCTGACGCGATTTCCGGGTACGCCGAAACAGCGCACCAACACCCGGTACGTTTTTCAATCCAGGCACCCCGGATGTGTCGCTGCCTACGTTTTCGTACTGGAAGCCACCGACCAGTAAGCTTTGACCGTCTTCGACCACCGCTTGCGTCGACAAATATTTATGATTGGACCCCGGCACACCATCGACATTGTTGTCGACAAAGCCGCCGTCATCGATCTCCAATGACAGCTTGATTTTCGCGGGCGCGTTTTCCACCGGAATGATCAACGGGGTTGCACGAAAGGAGAGTCCCGACGTAATAGGGGTAAGATTGGCGTAATGATCGCCCGTGGTCTTGACGTAGTAGGTCTGATCGTTGCCCATGTACGCCTCCATATTGTCCAGGGTCATGATTTTCGGCCGCGACAGGACCCGTGCTCGCCCTTGCGTCTCCAGCAAGGCCACGCGTGCACGCAGTTTGTTCATGGACGAGCCACCCAGCGCTTGAAAGTTGAGGCCGTTCGCGCCGGTGGAAATTCCGGAGTTATCCCCTCGCAAAGACAAATCCACGCCCAGATCGCGGACATCCCCGCTATCGATATCGATAATCGCGACGTCGAGTTGCACCAGGTTTTGCGGCCTATCCAACTGTTCGATCAGCTGACGATAGATCGTCATCATCGCGGGGGTATCGAAGATGACAACCGAATTGGTGCGGACATCGGCCTGGATATGCACTTCACGATCGATCAGGCCCTCCTGCGGATTGCCGCCACGTTGTTGTTGCTGCGCGGCGATGAAGGCGAGCAAGGCCTGGGTGCGAAGATCGCTGCCATCGTTTTCCTGCCCTGGTGGAGGCGCCAATGCTGCAAGCGCGTTGCCGGCCGCCAAGCCCTGCAACAGGGCATTTTTATCGGGAGGCGGCGTTGCGTAGGCGCCTTTCAGGAGATTGCGCAACAAAGTGGCGACGCCCGGCACTACATAAGCTCCCCCCGTCGTGTTGCTATTGAGGTGCCGTTGCGAATCTTGGGCCTGGGCATAACGCAAGGGGAAAACACGTACCTCCATATTGGGGCTACCCCCCCCCACCGGCGGCTTGGCTAGCGCGCCGACCAGCGACATGCTGCGTTGGTTGAGCGCCAACGATGCCCGGTCCCGTTCGCTATCAAGCGCCTGCACCACCAACTCGACATAGCGGCTAGGCCCGGATACGAGCACGCTGCCACCCGAAACACGCAGATTGAAGCGCGGCTCGATCAATCCGAGATCGCTTAGCGCCCTGAGTGCCTGCGCTCCGCTCAACGGAGCAATGGCAACAACCTGTGACGTGCTGTCGGCGCTGGAGGAGATGTACATGGTCGACCCGTCGTAGTACCAGGTGAACCCATAGGCCGCCTCAAGCTCTGAGAAGACCGCGCGCGCAGGTTTGTCGAACTCCCCGTACACGTCTCCGCGGACATCCGATTTGATAACGACCGGGAAGGGTTGCGTCGCCAGTACATCTTTCAACACTTGGGCCAAAGGTTTCCCTTTCGATGTATAGACAACCATGCCCTCCCGCCAAGGTACCGGTGCCGCACGACTGAGCAGTGGCGCGGTGATGATCCCCGCGGTAATGGCACAAACCAACAAGTTGGCTCGGAATTTCCTCACGGTCATGGAATGTTTTCCATGACTGATACCATCACCGCTTCGGGGCACATTTTCAGGAGCTGTACCGTGCTGACCACACGGATCAGTGAGCTGAAGTTCTTGATACCTCCGAGATGCATTTGCACATCTCTATCCATCGCCGTCAGCAATGTATTCGTGGTCGTTCCGTTGAAGTCGGCCATGGACTTCAGAATGGCCCAATAGAGCCTCTCAAGTCGTACGCACGTGGACATTCCGTCCAGCCGGATCGACTTCGGCTTAGGCTCTGCCATACGCATATCCATGTCGTCAAGAACATGGATATGCGACTTTACGACTTTCAGCTTGAACCACTGGGAATCGCCTTCCACCGAAAGTATTCCATTCCTCACAGCCACTCCCTTTCTTCTTCGTCTTGCTGACACCAGCCAGAACTTCGTGAACCAATAGTGATTTGAGATTGGAAGTTCTGGTGTTACATATCTATCCGAGAAAGGGGGCAGCAATAGTCATTCCGACGCCTCAAGCATCGCGATGGAATGAAAGGAGATGAAGTGCCAAGGCCTCCAATCCGCAGGCTGCGAAAAAGCGCGTGTGCACTTCTCATCGACGGGGTTTAACGGAGTCTCACCGACCGCAGGAAAAGTAAGAAGGCCTTTCCGTGCTCCGAGCGCACGTCCTACATGGTTTAGATCAACACGCGACTGGTTTAGAGGATAGCCTCACAGGCTGTTGCGATAGAGATGACATGGATGTGCCACGGACCTCCATATCGCATGCGTACATTGATGGATCCAATCAATCATCAAGTCAGTGACAATACGCTCAGCGCCATCGGGAGCAACTGCTCAACTTCTGTCCTCGGCGTGCTTACACACGCAGCCGTCCCATTCATCGGCGGTGTTACCGCGCATGCTTGTCGTTAACTCCACTCATCAGCCGTCTGTACAGCACCACTAAAAGCTAGTTTGTGATCGCTACCGTCGAACATCATGTGGTTTAAACGACAATCTCGAGCGCTGTACCAGACGAAGAGTGTTCCATGTCTGCTGATCAGTGTTCAAGTCTGCGAAAGACTCCACGGTTTTTGTTTCGCGCACCATCGAGCGTATCAACGTTGCCGCAAGCATCTCGTGTAGCACAAGCTCGACAACTTTTCGCAGTGGTAGCTGATGTGCGAGCCTCCGAATTCTTACAACCCCATAGGTAAAAGCTCATAAGCTGTGTTTGTATGCGATAAGACAGTTGACGCACCAAGCTACAAGCATGACGCGCTCGAAAGGCCGAGATGTGATGTGCCATAGCGTGTCGTAGAGGGAACCCCGCGTCGATTGTCAGCAGCGGAGCAATTGTCGATAGATTGATGGTTGCGGGCGTGTCACTACGACGGCAAGCATGCTTGGCGGCGAAAACCCATTGCTGGAATGTCAGTGAAAGTTGACGACCCAAAATGCGGTCGAGCTTTTGTGGACGACTCGTGACAAGGCGTCACTTCAATTCAAGTTCGGCTACGTTGCAGGTATTGCCTATTACTTGCGACCTGTTTGCCGGAGATTGATAGAGCTGTCGCGTGCCTCGGTGGGGCATTTGGTGAAAAGGCCGGGATTTAGTCCACGAAA
>Ga0335072_10005192_pt1 | contig 19201 bp, 13 predicted proteins | sample Lox_Sample_21_FD_206725 | JGI IMG/M metagenome (GOLD analysis project Ga0335072, IMG submission 206725) | Soil microbial communities from Loxahatchee National Wildlife Refuge, Florida, United States - Lox_Sample_2.1 | ecosystem: Environmental > Terrestrial > Soil > Wetlands | place: USA...
TAGCCGTTTACGACCCACGAGAGCGATCCATAGACGTATGTCGCAATAATGGTGCAGTAAACACACCAGAACACCCGTCCGGGCGGCCAGGACTTAGCCAGGCGAATGGCTGTGCTTTCTGCCGCAGCTGCGGGCGCGGCGTTACCGCAGGTCTCCGTTGACCATTCCGGTCGGCGCACTGGGCACCGCGATCAGGCCGAGCTCGGCCGGGTCTGCCAGCAGCTGGTGTCTGGGCAGCACGCGGACCGTGTAGCCGAAGGGCCCAGGCTGGCCTAGCTCGGCAGCCCCGCTGTAGCGGGCCACCCCATCGGCGGCCAGGTCGCCGTCGAGCTGCAGCGGTGACAGGGCGGGATCGATGATCTCGTCGGAGTCCCCGGCGCGACCATAGACAACCTCGACGGTGACGTCGTCGGCCGCCAGCGTGCCCAGCGCCACGCTGGCCCTGACGATCAGCCGGCCACCGGGGCTGAGCTCACCATCGTCGGACTCCACGTGCTCCACACGGACGCTGGGCCACGCTGCCCTGATGCGCTCCTTCCAGGCGGCAAGCTCGCGGGCACCGTCAAAGGGCGCGCCGTCAGGCCCGGCCGGGGCGGCCAGCACCCGAGATGAGCGCGCGGCCGGCGCGTACAGCTCAGTTACGTACTGCCTCACCATGCGCGTCGCGAGGGCGCGCGGCCCGAGGCCGCGCAGCGAATGCGCGACCCTGTCCAGCCAGCGGGCTGGCAGGCTGTCCCCGCTGCTCTCGTAGAACAGCGGCGCCACCGACTTTCCGATCAGGTCGTAGAGCGCTGCCGCTTCGAGTTCGTCACGGCGGCCCGGATCGGGGACGCCGTCCGCGGACGGGATGGCCCAGCCGTTATGCCCGTCGAACCACTCGTCCCACCAGCCGTCGAGGACCGAAAGGTTCAGGCCTCCGTTGAGCGCGGCCTTCATGCCGGAGGTGCCGCACGCCTCCAGCGGCCGAAGCGGGTTATTCAGCCAGACATCGCAGCCCTGCACCAGCGTCCGCGCCATCGCCATGTCGTAGTCGGGCAGGAAGACGATCCGGTGCCGCACCTGCGGCTGGTCAGCAAACCTGACGAGCTGTTGAATAAGCTGCTTGCCGCCGTCGTCGGCCGGGTGTGCCTTCCCGGCCACGACGATCTGCACTGGCCGGTCCGGGTCGAGCAGGAGCGCGGTGAGCCGGTCCGGATCGTGCAGCATCATCGTCAGCCGCTTATAGGACGGCACCCGACGGGCGAAGCCGATCGTGAGCACGTCTTCGTCGAGGACGCTGTCAATCCAGATCAGCTCGGCGTCCGAGGCCCCGCGCTGCCGCCAGGATGCCCGCAGCCGGCGCCTGGCTTCCGCAACCAGCCTGGCCCGGAGCAGCCGCCGCAATGCCCAGATCCGGGCCGGGTCGGAGGCCGCGCGGTCCCAGAACGTCGGGTCGTCCGCCGGGTCGGCGACCGACCGAAGCCTCGGGCCGCCCGCAAGCCCCGCAGCACCGGCAGGCGGGTCGGCCGAGCCCGCCACGAGCTCCACCAGTTCCGACGCCACCCAGGTTGGCGCGTGCACGCCGTTGGTCACGGACGTAATCGGCACCTCGGCGACGTCGAAGCCCGGCCACAGGCCGGAGAACATGCCGCGCGAGACCGAACCGTGCAGCTTGCTCACGCCGTTCACGCGCTGAGCCAGGCGCATGCCCATGACGGCCATGTTGAACACCGCCGGGTCCCCGCCGGCGAAAGTCTCCGCGCCTAGGTCGAGTATGCGGTCCAGCGGCAGCCCGGGCAGTGCGCCGCCACCGCTATCCCCGCCGGCGAGCTGGCGTGCTACCAGGTCCCTGGGGAACCTGTCGATGCCAGCAGGAACGGGCGTGTGCGTGGTGAAGACAGTGCCGGCCCGGCACAGTTCCAGTGCCTCGTCGAAGCTCAGGCCCTGCTCGATGTACTCGCGGATGCGCTCAAGTCCGAGAAAGCCAGCGTGCCCCTCGTTGGTGTGAAAGACCTCAGGCTCGGCGTGTCCGGTGGCGGCGCAGTAGGCGCGTACCGCCCGGACACCGCCGATGCCCAGTAGCAGCTCCTGCCGCAGCCGGTGGTCGGTGCCGCCGCCGTACAGGCGGTCAGTGATCTCCCGGAGGTCGGGCTCGTTCTCCTCCACGTAGGAGTCGAGCAGCAGCAGCGGCACCCGACCCACTTCAGCCACCCAGATCTGGGCCGACAGGACAGCGCCGTCGGCCAGCCCGACGCAGACCCGGATGGGGCTGCCTGCTTCGTCTCGTAGCAGGCTCAGCGGCAGGCCGTTGGGGTCGGAAGCCGGGTAACGCTCGGCCTGCCAGCCCTCCAGCGAGAGCGACTGGGTGAAGTAGCCGTGCCGGTAAAGCAGGCCCACGCCGATGAGCGGAACCCCCAGATCACTCGCGGCCTTCAGGTGGTCGCCCGCGAGAATGCCAAGGCCCCCGGAGTACTGCGGAAGCGCCGCAGTGATCCCGTACTCCGGTGAGAAGTAAGCAATCGAGGCCGGGAGCTGCGCGTCGGCCGGCTCGCCCTGGTACCAGCGTGGCTCGGTCAGGTAATCGCGCAGGTCGGCGCTGGCAGCGGCGAGCCGCGCCAGGAACCCGGAGTCCCTTGCCAGGGAGGCAAGCCGGTCCTGAGGCACCAGGCCCAGCAGGGCAACCGGATCCTGCTCGGCAAGCTCGGTGTTGGCAGGGTCGATGGAAGCGAACAGCCTGCGCGTCCCGGCATGCCACGACCAGCGCAGATTCAGCATCAGCGACCGTAGCGGATCCAGCGCCTCGGGCAGGACCGGGTGAATTGTGAACCGGCGGATAGCTCTCACGGACAGTGACCTTAGTGCCTGCATGAAGGCGGACACGCCAAGGGTTCCCCGGCAGCTCCCGGCTAAGCCGGCCCGCATCCGGGCACCCGGTTCGGCATTGGCTGCGCTCAGATGGGTAGCTTTCAACCGTGATCGGCAGGATCCCCATACTCGACGTGCAGCCGGTCGTCCGAGTGCCCGGTTCGGAGGCAGGCACCCCGGCCAAGGCGGTACCGGGAGAGAGCTTCCCAGTGGCCGCCACCGTGTTCCGCGAAGGCCATGAGATGCTCGGGGCCGGCGTGGTGCTGACCGATCCTGATGGCATCCAGCAGCCGCTGGTGCGCATGCATGAGCTAGCAGAGGGCACCGATCGCTACGGCGCTGAGGTGGCCGCGACCCGCGAGGGACTCTGGCATTTCACGATCGAGGCCTGGGGCGACCCGATCGCGCGCTGGCATCACGATGCGGCCATCAAGATCCCGATCGGCCAGGACACCGAGCTGATGCTGGCCGAAGGCGCGTTGCTGCTACGGCGCGCAGCAGTCCAGATCGCCACGCCCAAGACAATGCCGCCCGAGGAAGCGCGAAAGGCGCGGGCGGCCAGGAACGCGCTCAACAGGGCAGCGGCGAAGCTCTCCGACCCGGAGCTGGCCCCGCTGGCACGGCTGGCCGCGGCCGGGCAGGCCGAGGTGCACGCAGCTCTTGCGTCGTTCCCCTTGCGGGACCTGCTGACCAGAACGGAAAGCTTTCCGCTCATCGTGCACCGGCAGCGGGCTCTTTATAGCTCCTGGTATGAGTTCTTTCCGCGGTCAGAGGGCGCGGTACTGGACCCGACACACCGGCATATGCCACAGTCGGGCACACTCAGAACCGCGGCGCAGCGGCTTGACGCGATCGCCGACATGGGCTTTGACGTGGTTTACCTGCCACCGGTGCACCCGATCGGCACTACCGCGCGCAAGGGCCAGAACAACACGCTGATAGCCGCGCCCGGCGACCCTGGCTCTCCGTGGGCAATCGGCTCACCCGAGGGCGGCCACGACACGATTCATCCCGGTCTGGGAACGATCGAGGACTTTGATGCTTTCGTCGGCAGGGCCGCCGAGCTTGGCCTCGAGGTGGCGATGGACCTGGCCCTGCAGGCCTCGCCCGATCACCCGTGGGTCACCAAGCACCCGGAGTGGTTCACCACAAGGGCGGACGGCTCGATCGCTTATGCGGAAAACCCGCCGAAGAAGTACCAGGACATCTACCCGCTCAACTTCGACAACGACCCTGAGGGCATCTATGCCGAGGTTCTCGACTTGGTCCGGTACTGGATGGACCATGGCATCCGGATCTTCCGGGTCGACAACCCGCACACAAAGCCGCTGCCGTTCTGGCAGCGGCTGCTTGCCGAAATCGCGGAGAGCGACCCCGACGTCATCTTTCTGGCTGAGGCATTCACCCGGCCGGCCATGATGCATGCGCTGGCCGCCATCGGATTCCATCAGTCCTATACGTACTTCACCTGGCGGAATACGGCTGCCGAGCTGACCGAGTACAGCCAGGAACTGGCCGGCCCGGCAGCCCCTTACATGCGGCCAAACTTCTTCGTGAACACCCCGGACATCCTGTGCCAGTACCTGCAGCACGCCGGACCGCCGGCATTCGCCGTGCGGGCAGTGCTCGCATCGATGCTGTCTCCGTCCTGGGGCGTCTATTCCGGCTACGAGCTGTGCGAAAACATCCCGCTAGTGCCCGGCAGCGAGGAATACCTGGACTCCGAGAAGTACGCCTACCGGCCACGGGACTGGGACCGGGCCGCCGAGCTCGGCATCACCATCGCACCACTACTGACCAGGCTGAACCTGATCCGGCACGCGCACCCCGCGCTACACGAGCTGCGCAACCTCCGGTTCCACTACAGCGATCAGCCCGACATTCTCATTTTCTCCAAAAGAACGAGCCGGGATTTTCCTGGCCCGCCCGACATCGTTCTTGTCGTGGTAAACCTGAACCCCAACGCGATGCGCGAGGCTACTGTCTGGCTTGACAGCGCAGCACTCGGGCTGGACGCGGCCGCGGGATTCAAGGTGATCGACGAACTCACCGGCCAGGAATTCAGCTGGGGAGCGGCGAACTACGTCCGGCTGGATCCCGCCATCGCGCCCGCGCACATCCTGAGCGTGGTGCAGTGATGCCAGTCACTCCCCGCCGGCCCGTACATTTTTGTCAGGCGAGCGTGGCCGCCTAGATAGCGCGGTCGCAAGAAGCGAATCGAGCAGTAGCGGGAGAGCGGGCGTGGACCAGGCCGGGCACTCGGGCGGGCAGGCAGCAGATGCCCCCGTGCAGGAGTTCAGGGCAGCCGCCAACGAGCCGGTGCCCGATTCGTTCTCCTTCGAGACGCCGCGGGATCCGCACTGGTACAAGCGCGCGGTCTTCTACGAGGTCCTGATCCGTGGCTTCAGCGACTCCAACAGCGACGGCACCGGCGACATCCGCGGCCTGATCGAGCGCCTCGATTACCTGCAGTGGCTCGGCATCGACTGCATCTGGCTACTGCCGATCTTTGCGTCGCCGCTCAAGGACGGCGGCTACGACATCGCCGACTTCACCGCGATCCTGCCGGAGTTCGGGACCATCGGCGACTTCGTCGAGCTGGTCGAGCAGGCCCACGAGCGGGGCATCCGGGTGATTGCCGACCTGGTCATGAATCACACCAGTGACCAGCATCCGTGGTTCCAGGCCTCGCGGTCGGACCCGGACGGCCCCTACGGCGACTTCTACGTGTGGTCCGACACCGATGAGAAGTACGCCGACGCCCGAGTGATCTTCGTCGACACCGAGCGGTCCAACTGGACCTTCGACGAAGTGCGCGGGCAGTACTACTGGCACCGGTTCTTCTCCCACCAGCCGGACCTGAACTACGAGAACCCCACTGTCCAGGAAGCGATGGTGGAGGTGCTGCGCTTCTGGCTCGACCTGGGCATCGACGGGTTCCGGCTGGACGCCGTCCCGTACCTGTACGAGCGCGAGGGCACCAACTGCGAGAACCTCAAGGACACCCACGAGTACCTGAAGCGGGTCCGGGCCGAGATTGACCGGCTCTACCCCGACCGGGTGCTGCTGGCCGAGGCGAATCAGTGGCCGGCCGACGTGGTCGAGTACTTCGGCGACCCGGCCGTCGGCGGCGATGAATGCCACATGGCCTTCCATTTCCCGCTGATGCCGCGGATCTTCATGGCCGTGCGGCGGGAGCAGCGCTACCCGATCTCAGAGATCCTGGCCCAGACGCCGCAGATTCCCTCGGGCTGCCAGTGGGGCATCTTCCTGCGCAACCACGACGAGCTAACGCTCGAGATGGTCACCGACGACGAGCGTGACTACATGTACGCCGAGTACGCCAGGGACCCCAGGATGAAGGCCAACATCGGTATCCGGCGGCGACTTGCCCCGCTGCTGGACAACGACCGGGACCAGCTCGAGCTGTTCACGGCGCTGCTGCTGTCCCTGCCCGGCTCGCCGGTGATCTACTACGGCGACGAGATCGGCATGGGCGACAACATCTGGCTCGGTGACAGGGACGGCGTACGGACCCCCATGCAGTGGACGCCGGACCGCAACGCTGGCTTCTCCCGGTGCGACCCGGCCCGGCTGTACCTGCCGCTGATCATGGACCCGATCTACGGCTACCAGGGCCTGAACGTCGAGGCGCAGGAGCGGATGAACGGGTCGCTGCTGAACTGGACCCGGCGGATGATCTCAATCCGTAAGCGGCACCCGGTGTTCGCGCTTGGCGAGTACCACGAGCTGAACTCCTCCAATCCGAGCGTGCTCGCGTTCGTGCGGGAGTACCAGGGCGCTGATCCGGAGGGCGAGACCGACCGGATGCTGTGCGTCAACAACCTGTCGCGCTACCCGCAGCCGGTCGAGCTGGACCTGAGCCGGTTCGCTGGCTCGGTACCGGTCGAGACCATGGGCGGCGTCGCGTTCCCGCCCATCGGCGACCTCAGTTACCTGCTGACCCTGCCCGGCTACGGCTTCTACTGGCTGATGCTCAAGCCGCCCGCCAACTACGGACCCTGACCCAGCCGCGCTCGCACGTGCCATGATCATGAAGGGTTGGCGTGCGCATAAGTCGCGAACTTTACCTGCGCGGCTGATGATGCTGATTTCGCGCCAGGCTGGCGCTGACTCGTGCCGTTCTGGAGTAAAGCGGTGCAGTCGCGGGCAGTTAGGTGACCGTGTTCGACAGGACCGCACGCTCTCGGCGCATAGCCAGGCGTGGCGGCATGGCCGGGAAGGGCAGCATGGCCGGAACGAGCGGCATGGCCGGAACCGGCGGCATGGCCGGAACCGGCGGCATGGCCGGAACCGGCGGCATGGCCGGGACCGGCGGCATGGCCGGGATCGGCAGCGTGGCCGGGAAGAATGGCGTGGCCGGGAAGAATGGCGTGGCCAGGCCAGGAACCCCGGGCCTGACGGACATGCTCGCCCGCTGGCTGCCGCACCAGCGCTGGTTCCCCGGCCGCGGGGCGAGCCTGTCCGAGCTTCGCATCGTCTCGGACGTCATTCTCCGAACAGGCGAGCCGGCCCTGCGGCACCTCATCGTCGAGACGATCTTGCACGGCGAGTCAGCTAGGTTCCAGGTGCTCGTCGGGTACCGGCGTGACCTGCCGGGTGAGCTGGCCGAGACGATCATCGGGCACCACGATGGCGTGGCCTGTTACGACGCGCTGCACGACCCCGAGCTAGCCGATGTCTTGCTGTGCGGGATCACCGAGCAGCGGCTGGCCGAGCACCTCCGGTTCGTCCGCGAGCCGAGCGCGCCCGCCCTGTCGGCCCTCGAGCCCGACGCGCCCGGCGCCCGCGTCCTTCGCGGGGAGCAGAGCAACACCAGCCTGGTCTTCGGCGAGCAGGCCATCCTCAAGTTCCTGCGCCGGCTTTTCCCGGGCGCCAACCCGGATCTGGAGGTCGCCGACGCTCTGGCCCGGCTCGGCTCCGTCCGGGTGGCCGCACCGTACGGCTGGGTTGAGACCGACCTGGACGGAGAGCCGGTGCTGCTCGCCGTGCTGTCGGAGTTCCTGGCTGGAGCTAGTGACGGCTGGACACTAGCGCTCGCCGCGCTGACTCAGGGGTTGTCATTCACCGCGCAGGCCCGCACGCTCGGTCAGGCCACCGCCGAACTGCACGTGGACATGGCCCGTGCGTTCGGCAGCCGGGACATGACGGCCGCGGAGCTGTCCGACCTGACCGCTGCTATGCACAGCAAGCTGAGCGATGCCCTGGCGGTAATGCCTGACCTGCGTGAGCATGAGGCCGCAATCAGGTCGGCTTATGACGCGGTCGCCCGCCTCGACCAGCCGGTGCCCGTCCAGCGGATCCACGGCGACTACCATCTGGGGCAGGTGCTGTACGCCAGGCAGGGCTGGGTAGCGCTCGACTTCGAGGGCGAGCCTGCCGTGCCGCTGGCCGTACGCCGGGCTCTCGCACCGGCTCTGCGGGATGTCGCCGGCATGCTCAGGTCGTTCGACTACGCGGGCAGGCACCAGCTGGTTGACCACCTGGCTGACGAGCGCGTGGCAAGCGTTGCCGCCGACTGGGTGCAGCAGTGCCAGCAGGCGTTCTGCGCCGGCTACGCGGCCAGCGGCGGAGCCGACCCCGATAGCCACGCCACGCTGCTGCGGGCGTTGACGCTGGAGAAGGCGGTTTACGAAGTGATCTACGAGTACCGGCACCGGCCATCCTGGCTGCCAATCCCCCTCGGCTACCTGGCGGCCGCATGACGGCGGACATTCATCAGGCAGATCAGATCAGCCACGCTGAGATCGATGCGCTGATCGCCGGGACCCATCACGATCCGCACGGCGTCCTCGGCGGCCACCCCGGTGCCACTGGTCCAGGCGGCGTGACGATCCGCGCTCTGAGGCCGCTAGCAGAGTCGGTGGCAGTCGTCCTGCCGGACGGCAGCCGAGCGCCAATGCAGCATGTCCACGAGGGCCTGTTCTCAGTGACCGTCCCCGGCACCTCGGTACCGGACTACCGGCTCGCCGTCACCTACGCCGGCCTGTCAGAGACGGTCTCCGACGACGGATACCGGCACTTGCCGACCCTGGGCGAGCTCGACTTGCACCTCATCGCCGAAGGCCGGCACGAGACCCTGTGGACCGTCCTAGGCGCACGAGTCCGGCCCGACCTGGGTGGCACGTCGTTCGCCGTTTGGGCGCCGAACGCGCGCGGCGTGCGGGTGATCGGCGACTTCAACCACTGGGACGGCCGGGCGCATCCGATGCGCTCGCTCGGCAGCTCGGGCGTGTGGGAGCTACTCATTCCCGGCATAGGCGACGGCGCGACGTACAAGTTCGAGCTCCTCGGTCCCGACGGCACGTGGCACCGAAAGGCCGATCCGATGGCCGGCTGGGCCGAGCGACCACCAGCGACGGCGTCCCGTGTCACGCAATCCCGCTATGAGTGGGGAGACGCGAAGTGGCTGGCCGAACGGGCCGAACGGGTCCTGCTGGCGAGCCCGATGAGCATCTATGAAGTGCACCTCGGCTCGTGGCGGCCGGGCCTGTCCTACACCGAGCTGGCCAGCCAGCTCACCAGCTACGTCACCGAGATGGGCTTCACGCACGTGGAGTTCCTGCCGGTGGCTGAGCACCCGTTCGGCGGGTCCTGGGGTTACCAGGTCACCTCTTACTACGCGCCAAGCGCGCGGTTCGGCACCCCGGATGAGTTCCGGTACCTGATAGACAGCCTCCACCAGGCCGGCATCGGGGTGTTCCTGGACTGGGTGCCCGCGCACTTCCCGCGGGACAGCTGGGCGCTGGCCCAATTCGACGGGACCGCGCTGTATGAGCACTCAGACCCGCAGCGCGGCCAGCATCCGGACTGGGGCACGCTGATCTTCGACTACGGGCGGCCCGAGGTGCGCAACTTCCTGGTCGCGAACGCTATCTACTGGCTTGAGGAGTTTCACGCCGACGGGCTGCGGGTGGACGCCGTAGCCTCGATGCTCTATCTGGATTACTCGCGCAAGCCCGGCGAGTGGTCGCCGAACTCACTTGGCGGCCGCGAGAACCTGGACGCGGTGTCGTTCCTGCGCGAGGTGAACGCCACGTGCTACAAGCGCGTTCCGGGCATCGCCATGATCGCCGAGGAATCCACCGCATGGCCCGGTGTGAGCCAGCCGGTCTACGTCGGCGGACTCGGCTTCGGGCTGAAGTGGAACATGGGCTGGATGCACGACACGCTGGCCTACCTCAGCCGTGACCCGGTGCACCGCATTTACCACCACAACGAGATCACGTTCTCGATGATCTATGCCTACAGCGAGAACTATGTGCTGCCGCTGTCACATGACGAGGTGGTGCACGGCAAGGGCTCGCTGCTGCGCAAGATGCCCGGTGACGAGTGGCGGCAGTTCGCCGGGCTGCGCTCGCTGCTGGCATTCATGTGGGCGCATCCGGGCAAGCAGCTGCTTTTCATGGGGTCGGAGTTCGGCCAGGGCGACGAGTGGTCAGAGCGTGAGGGGCTCGAATGGTATGTGCTCCAGTACCCCTCGCACATCGGCGTGCAGCAACTGGTGAAGGACCTGAACCGCACCTACGCCGAGCATGCGGCGCTCTATCAGCTGGACAGCTCGCCAGAGGGCTTCCAGTGGATCGACGCGAGCGACTCGGCCGGCAACGTGCTGTCGTTCCTGCGGTACGCCACAGACGGAAGCGTGCTGGCGTGCGTCTGCAATTTCGCCGCTATGCCGCATGTGGGCTACCGGGTCGGCCTGCCACTGGCCGGCACCTGGACCGAGCTGCTGAACACCGATGCCGAGGTCTATGGCGGTAGCGGCGTCGGCAACTACGGCCGGATCGAGGCGGTCGCTGAACCCTGGCACGGCCGTCCGGCCTCGGCGCAGATCAGCATTCCGCCGCTGGGCGTGATCTGGTTCGCGCCAGAGCGCACGCCCACGGAGGAGACCTCGGCCAAGCAGCCAGCTACCCTCGCCAGCAGTGCCACATCCGGGCCTCCGTGGGACGGCGTAGCTCAGCCGGAGCCGGAGCCCGAGCCCGAGCCCGGTTCGTAGCGGAGCAAGTCGCCCGGCTGGCAGCCGAGCACCGCGCACAGGCCGCCGAGCGTACTGAACCTGATGGCGCGCGCCCGGCCGTTCTTCAGCACCGACAGGTTCACCACGGTGATGCCGACGCGCTCCGACAGCTCCGTCAGCGTCATGCCACGCTCGGCCAGCAGCTCGTCCAGGCGAATCGCGATCTCGCCGGATACGGCCTCGCTGTGTTCGATCTGGCTGGGCCCGACCTGGCTGGGCCCGACCTGGCTGGGCCCGACCTGGCTGGGCCCGACCTGGCTGGGCCCGATCTGGCTGGGCCCGATCTGGCTGGGATCGACCTCGCCGCGCCGGACTCTAGCCGTCACACCGTCGCCTTGATCTCGTCGTCAAGCACGACGCCGATCTTGGTGATCCTCGCGAAGGTGAGCAGCGCGGCCCCGGCCAGGGCCGGTACCGGCAACAGCGCCTTGCGGGCGGGTAGGCGTACGAAAACCGGGCGCGTCAGTCCAGGGCGACGATGCGCGCCTCGATGAGCCGGCCATCGGCAACGTCAAGCACGCCAAGCGTGCGGTGTGGCTGACGCCTCTTGTCGGTGGGCGAGCCTGGGTTAAAGATCCGCACGTTGGTGTCGCTGGCATCCAGCGGAATGTGGGAGTGGCCGAACACAACCAGTTTCGCGGCCGGGAACATGGCACGCATCCGCCGCAGCCGTCCGGTGGCCTCGCCACTGTCATGGATCATCGCGACCGGCAGGCCGTCGATGTCGAACTGCTGCGTCGGCGGCGCGCCCCAGTCGGCCACCTCCGGCAGGTCGTTGTTGCCGAGTACGGCACGCACCGGAGCGTAGCCGGAGAGCTCGTCGAGCACCTTCGCTGTGCAGACGTCGCCGGCGTGCAGAATGAGGTCGGCGCCGTGCAGCCAGGGTGCAACCGCAGGCGGGCACAACTTCCAGAAGTGCGGCGCATGAGTGTCAGACAGCACGATGACGCGCATTCACTCATCCTGCCCTGCGGTCTGGCATCGCGCCGGCGCCCCTACCACGTTATGGTCTCGCCATGGACGAGGAACTGACCGGGCAGGCGCCCGACCACGAGCCGGTACCAGGCGACGCGTTCGCCGAGGTGACTGCGCGCGCACAAGCGGGAGTCCGGACGGACCGGATGCCCGCCATCTATCTGGGACACGGCGCGCCGCCGCTGGTCGACGATCCGCTGTGGGTCGTACAACTGGAGGCCTGGGCGCGTGCGCTGCCCAAGCCAAGCGCCATCCTGGTGGTGTCGGCGCACTGGGAGAACGCGCCCCTCGCGATCGGGGCGACGGCGGACGCGGCTCCGCTGACCTACGATTTCTACGGCTTCCCGGAGCGGTATTACCGCGCCAGTTATCCATCGCCCGGCGCCCCGCAGCTCGCAGACCAGGTCAGGTCCCTGCTGGCGAGCCGGGAGCAGGTCACCGACGTGCCTGACCGCGGACTTGATCATGGCGCGTATGTGCCGCTGACCGTCATGTACCCGGAGGCCGACATCCCGGTGCTGCAGATCTCGATGCCGAGCCTGGACGCGCAGCGACTGCTGGCGGGCGGCGCAGCCTTGCGGCCGCTCCGCGACGAGGGGGTCCTGATCATCGGCAGCGGCTTCCTGACACACGGGCTGCCGTTCCTGAGGGACTTCCGGTTCAATGCCACTCCGCCGTCGTGGTCCAGCGAGTTTGACCATTGGGCCGGGACGGCACTGGACGCCGGGGACGTCGATACGCTGGCGACCTTCCGCGGCGCGCCGGCCGTCAGGTACGCGCATCCGACGACCGAGCATTATGCTCCGCTGTTCGTTACCCTGGGCGCGGCCGACTCGGTCGCGCCAGTGACGACGATTACCGGCTACTGGATGGGCCTGGCCAAGCGCTCAGTCCAGGTGGCCTGAGCCGCGTTGCTTCAACTCGGCCAGGGCGAGGCCGCCCGCGCAGGACCCTTCGCCCCATGCGCTGCGCCGGCGAGACCTGCGCATCTCAGAGACCGCAGGTCCCCCCCAAACTCCCGGCGTGCCGCACGAGCGCTGCAGGCCGGGATGTTTCCCGGCGCCACGGAGCTAGCGGACGCAGGCGCACCTCGCCCTGGTTAGGAAGACAGTCAACTGCCACCGGTTAGCCAGTTCCATCCCCGAGTTCGTGGATGCGCGTCCCCGGACAACTGCCTTAAACTTCGCGTCAACTCGCTTCCGGTCGCAGTTACCCGACCGAAGGCATGGGCTAGGCGGCGGGGTATCGGCAGGCAAGACAGGCGGACATAGATGGTGCTGGGCCCCACGTCGGCGCGGGTACATGTGACAAGCCCGACCGGTGCAGTGACTGCGATCCCGGAGGGCAGCCGGATCGTATTCGGCCGCGGCCCCGACGCGGACGTCGTCCTCGCCGCTGGACTAGGGCTGTCCCGTCGGGCCGGCCTGATCAGCGCCGTGGGCGGCGGAGCCTGGATCGCGAACATCAGCCGCACGCACGCCCTGTACGCGGAGGGCGACGGTTACCGGGTCAGGCTGCCCCGGATGGATTCCGGTGGCGAGCTCGCGGCGGCCGGAGAGCCGTCGAAAGGCTGGTTCCTGCGAGCCGGGACGGCGCTGGTCGGATCACGGGCCATGCTGGACGACGGCCAGCCGCTCCGGCTGGTGGTCGCCGCCGAGCCAGTCCCGGGTTTCCGTGACGACGCAGCGGACCACGTACAGCAGGCCGGCGGAGACGCGACCCAGCTTCCGTTCTACCTCGACCCCAACACCAAGCTGTTCCTTGTTGCGTTGCTCTGGTGCCGTCCGTGGCTCATCGACCCGGCGCGCAGCACGCCATTGCCGCGCACGCCCGAGATCGCCCGCGCCGCGCTTATAGTCACCGACGCCCATCATGAGCTGGACTGCTTCGACAACGACCCCGCGTTCCGCGACCGGCTGTCGGCCCGGGTCGGCGAGCACCTGAAGGTGCTGCGGCGCAAGCTGACCGAGCGCGGCATGGTCCGGGCAGGCGTGCGCTTGTCGGACGAGGTCGCGGTCGGAGCGCTGATCGAGAACGGGATTGTTACCGACACCGACCTGGACCGGCTCAACGACCCGGCCTGGTGCTCTCGGCAGGAAGACCTGTGGTGGACGCCCGTGCTGTGAGCACAGTGCTGTGAGCACAGTGCTGTGAGCTAGCTCAGAACCTCGAACTTGGCGGTGGCTGTTGCGCCATTAGTCCCGGTGACGCGGACCGTGTAGATGCGATCGGGCAGGCCGCTGGGAAAGAACTCGTCATCCTGGTTGATCACGTAGTTGAACGTCCCTTGCTGATCGGCAACCGGATGGATCGGTGATACGCGCACGCCGAGCAGGTCGATGGTCACCGGCTTGCCGGGCGGCCAGGACTGCCCATGAATTACGAACCCTGTGTCCGAGTCCCCGATCGGCTGACTGACTCCGATGACCGGCACTCCGGGCTTCGGCGTGACCTGACCGATCGCCGGGCCGAGACCGGACTGAGGGGGCGGGCCGCCGCCCGGCGGCGGTGCCAGTTCAGGACCTAGCCGGATTATCGGCCTGCCTGCCGTCGGCTTTCCCGTCACCGATGTCGCGCCAACCCAGCCAGCCGCCACCAGGGCGGCCGCCGCGGCAGCGAAGCCGACGGCGACCAGCACTCGCCGGGCCGCAGGCACGCGGGCGCGGCGAACCTGGCGCCCGTCAGCACCTCCGGCACTAATGCCGGGAACGGCAGGGCCGGGGATGACAGAGTCCGGCGGAACCCAGCCGTCTGCACCGCGAGGCGGCTGCGAGCCGACGGTGTCATCGTCTTCAGCCACCCCGTTCCCGTCCGGATCAACGTCTGCACCCAATGCCGCGCGCCCAGGCGCAGTCGGCGCCGTGCTGACGCCGCCTGGCGCAGCGCCCCACTCGGCCGACGACCGCGGAATCCGGTGGTACTCCTCGATCAGCGCCAGTACTTCGCCCGGCAGCGGCGGGGCGCCCTGGTCGTCGGCGGCGAGTTCTGGCGCCAGCCGGGCTAGCACCGATGCCGACGTCGGGCGGTTGCGCGGGTCGCGCTCGAGGCAGGCCGCCACTATCTCGGCCAGCTCAGGGGGCAGCCCGGCAAGGTCCGGCGGCCCGGTGGCCAGCTGGACGAGCACGTCCATGACGGTCTCGCCCTGGTACGGAGCGTGGCCGGTCGCCGCGTACAGCATGGTCGCGCCGAGGGCGAAGATATCGCTGGCCGCGGTAGCCAGGCGGGTGTCCCTTGCTTGCTCCGGCGCCATGTAGGCGGGTGTTCCGACGCTGCCACGGGTCACCGTGAGCTGAATTCGCTCTGCCGCCCGCGCGACACCGAAGTCGATGACCCGCGGTCCGTCCAGGGAGACCAGCACGTTCGACGGCTTCAGGTCGCGATGGACCAGGCCGACACCGTGGATCGACTCCAGCGCCTCTGCGCAGCCGGCCGCCAGCCACCGCACAGCCGGCACACCAATCGGCCCGCAGGTCCGGACCAGCCTGCTGAGCGAGGGAGCCGGCACGTAGACGGTCGCGAGCCACGGGATGTCGGCCTCGGAATCCGCGGCAACCACGGCGGCAGTGAACGCTCCGCTGACCCGCCGGGCCGCGGCAACTTCCTGCCCGAACCGGTTCCGGAAGTCTGGCTCCTCGGCCAGCTCGGCCTTGATCATCTTGACCGCTACCAGCCGGCCGGCGGCAGACCGGCCCAGGTAGACCCGCCCCATCGCACCAGCGCCAAGGCGCCCGATGAGCACGTAACCGCCGACTTGCTCGGGGTCCCACCGGCGCAGCGGTTCGACGAGCGGCGGCTGCGGCACGACGGACATCTCCTAATGACAAACGGATCAGCACACAATCATGTCCGGTTCCGCTTGCTCTGGCCCAGTCTTCCGCACACTTGACCGCATTGCGGCTACAGCAGCCCCAGCAGCCAGCCGGGACCGGCAACCGAGGCGCCAGCGGCGATGCAGCGCTGGCGGAGCTCGCGATCGGCCGTAACCACGATCCTCCGGCCGCTGATCTCACCTGCTAGCGCCGCGATGGTGTCATCCCCCGAAGCGCGCGCCGCGACGACCTGAACCGGCCCGGCGCCGCCTTCCGCAGCCGCCGGCCGGGCCGCACCCTCAACGACAAGCACCACGTCAGGCATCCACCGCATCGATATCCGTCCGCTGCCATGATCTGCCAGATCTGGCCCGGCCCCTTCATCTGGACCGGCCCCTTCATCTGGCCCGGCCCCTTCATCTGGACCGGCCGTTCCGGCTGGGAGGGCAGTTATGCCCTCGATCACCAGCGGCGCCAGCTGGTCCCGCAGCCGGATCGCGGCAGCCGGCCGGTCTCGCCACCAGCCGTCCGGGCGCGAACCGACGACATTCGCGCCGTCCACGATGATCGTCAGCGGGGACAGCTCGCGGCGGAGCTCAGCCCAGTGCGCCGCGAGGCCTGGATGAAGGCCGCGCCGGGTCACGTCGGGCACTGCCACCCAGGCGACCTCGTCGCTCTCGTCATCATCGGCCTCCACCGCGAATGGCGTAGCGGCCTCGGCGAGCACGGATGTGTACGACCAGCCGCCATGGTCGTCGGTGAACACCCCTCGCTGGCGTACCGCGTCCGGCGGAACGCCGCACTCCTCGGCAGCCTCGCGCAGCGCGGCCGCCAGTGCCGATTCATGGCTGTCCCTGGCGCCGCCGGGCAGGCCCCAGGTACCTCCGTGATGGCTCCACCAGGTCCGCCGCTGCAGCAGTACCGGGCCGTTGGTCACGTAGGCCAGGAGTCCGGCGGCCCCGAACCGCCCCCAGTGCCGATGACCGAGCTCGCACCGAACCCACCCGTTCCCGTCCCGGCTAACCATCGGCGCCGCCGCACTGCTCGGATTGTCTGCTCATGGCTTGCCCGCGCCGCACCGCATGCCGTCCATCAGTAGGTCAAGCAGCCGGCCAGCCTTTGCTCGCTGCCCGGGGTCGCCGACTGCGAGCGACACCCCGGTCACGCTCGCGAGCAGGTCCGCTGGATCGACGTCGGCGCGCAGCGTTCCGTCAGCCGCACCCGCTTTCATCAGGGCGCAGACCGCGGCCAGCAGCCGACTGCGGCTCTCGGCGAAGGGGTTGCCGCCAGATGCGATCACCATCCGCAGTGCATCCGACATCCCGCGCTTCGTCGTCGTGTACTCGATAAACAGATCCATCCAGGTACGTAGCGCCTTGTCCGCTGTGGAGCGAGCTAGGAGCCCGGGGACCGCGTCGCACAGCTTGGCAAGCTCGCTGCGATATGCGGCGTCGACCAGCGCCTCGCGGGTGGGAAAGTGGCGGTAGAGCGTTCCGATTCCGACGCCGGCGTCCCGCGCGATTGACTCCAGCGTTACTTCTGGGTCGTCGCGCGAGAAGGCGGTCACGGCCGCCGCGAGCAGCTGCTCGCGGTTGCGCTGCGCGTCAGCGCGAAGCCGCCGGTCCCCGCCTGTCACGGTTCCTCCCCACTCTGCTGCTCCCCGAAGCACTGTGGTTTCTGCAGCACTGTAGCGGAGGATCCTCCACTTTCACAGTTTGCCCCGCATCCCGGCGAGGCCTTCGCGCGCAGCCGGAGGCCGCCCGAGCTTAGGCTGTTGGGCATGCCTGAGTCGCTAATCTCCGCCCGGCTGGCGCAACTGCGACAGCACCGCACGGCTCCGCTCATCCTGGAGCTCGACCTCACCGAAGGGATCAGCGAGATCAGGCCGGCCGATCCGGTCTCGGCGATCGCGTCGAGGAACAAAGCGGTCCTGCCCGACGTGCTGGACGGCCTGCGCCGCGCCCGCGACGACGACCGGGTTGCCGTCCTTGTCGCGCGGCTGGGCGGCAAGGGGATCGGGCTGGCTGCGGTACAGGAGCTTCGCCACGCGATCACCGAGTTCGCCGAGGCCGGCAAAGCGACAGTCGCCTGGGCGGAGTCGTTTGGCGAATTCTCCGCGAGCAACGTGCAGTACTACCTGGCGACGGCATTCGAGAAGATCTGGCTGCAGCCATCAGGCGACCTGGGCCTGACCGGCATCGCGATCGAGCGAATCTTCCTGCGTGGCCTGCTGGACAAGCTGGACGCCTCATTCGAGGTAGCCAAGCGGCAGGAGTACAAGAGCGCGGCCGAACAGCTCACCGAGCGGCGCTTCTCTGGCCCGGCCAGGGAGGAGACCGAGCGGATGACCGAGTCGGTCACCGACCAGCTGGCGCAGGCGATAGCCGAGCGCCGCGGGCTCAGCCGGGAGAAGGTCAGCGAACTGATCGACGCCGGCCCCTTCCTCGCCGCGCGTGCCCAGGCCGAGAACCTCGTGGACCAGCTCGGCTACCGGGACGAGGTCTATGCCGAGGCACGCAAGCTGGCCGGCCCGGAAGCTGTCGTGGAGTACCTGGGCCGCTACACGCGCGGCAAGGTGCTGGCCGAGCGGGCCCGCCGGGCAGTAACCACCATGCCCGGCACACCAGAGCCGGGGGTCGCGCTGATCTACGCGACCGGGCCGATCCGCCGCGGCCGCAGCGGCCGCGGCCCGCTGACCGGCCACTCGATGGGATCGGACTCCATCTCCGCCGCGATCAGGGCGGCCGCGCGGGACGAGCTGATCCGGGCCATCGTGCTGCGGGTCAACAGCCCTGGGGGCTCGTACGTCGCGTCCGACACGATCTGGCGGGAGGTCGTCAGGGCCAGGGCCGGCGGCACGCCCATCGTGGTGTCAATGGGCGACGTCGCTGCCTCAGGCGGCTACTACATCGCGATGGCAGCGGACGAGATCGTGGCGCAACCGGGCACGATCACCGGCTCGATCGGCGTTCTCACCGGCAAGCCCGTCCTGGGCAGCACGCTCGGCCGGGCGGGCATCACCAGCGACCTCATCACGCAGGGCGCGCACGCGGCGATGTACTCCCAGTTGCGGCCGTTCTCGCCGGATGAATGGGCCCTAGTCAATGACTGGCTCGATCACATCTACGCGGACTTCACCGGAAAGGTTGCCAGCGGCCGCGGCATGACGTCCGAGCAGGTTGAAGAGGTCGCCAGGGGCCGGGTCTGGACCGGCACCGACGCCCTCGCCCATGGCCTGATAGACGAGCTTGGCGGCATGGACCGCGCCGCAGCGATCGCCCGCCGCCGTGCAGGCCTGGCTGCGACCGCGCCGCTGCGCATCTACCCGCGGGTCCGGCCTATCGACCGGCTGCGGCCACCAGGCTCCAGCGAGAGCCGCGGTGCCGCAGCGGCTACCGCCAGCCTGCTGGCCGACAGCTGGGGCCCGGCCTGGCAGCTGGTAAGCCGGCTCGGCCTCTCGCCGCACGGCCCGCTCATGCTTCCCGGCGACTGGATCCTTGAGTAAGGCGGCGGTGGCTTCGGCCAGCTT
>Ga0335072_10005194_pt1 | contig 19198 bp, 14 predicted proteins | sample Lox_Sample_21_FD_206725 | JGI IMG/M metagenome (GOLD analysis project Ga0335072, IMG submission 206725) | Soil microbial communities from Loxahatchee National Wildlife Refuge, Florida, United States - Lox_Sample_2.1 | ecosystem: Environmental > Terrestrial > Soil > Wetlands | place: USA...
CCGACCGTCACTCTTAAACTTTAACCTCCATATCCACAGCCCTCTCTAAAATCCCTGTCGTCGAAACTCCTTCCAGCAGCGGCAAAAGCTCCACCCTTCCGCCCCAACCCTCTACTAGTTCCCTTCCTACGACCTCTTTCCCCACATAATCCGCTCCTTTCACCAAGACATCTGGTCTTATTTTTGCAATCAACACTATTGGCGTTGGATCATCAAAAAGAACAACAAAATCTACACAGGCAAGTGCTGATAGAACTCTCGCTCTCCTAGCTTGTACAATTACAGGTCGTTTCTTGCCTTTCAGCCGCGTAACCGATGCGTCAGTGTTGAGGCCCACGACGAGAATGCCGCCAAGCATTTTAGCAGCCTCGAGCGATTGAACATGCCCGGCATGGAGAAGATCGAAGCAGCCGTTTGTGAAGATTATTTTAAAGCCCGATTTGCGAGCGGAATCTAACTGGGGGAGCAGGCTGTCGAGAGTCACAGTCTTTCCTTCAGTTCCCTGGAATGCAGGATGTGAAGGAGAATCTGGAGATTTAGGAGCAAGTTGATGGAGAAGCTCTGCGCGAGATATGGTTGCCGTCCCGCGCTTGCGGACTACCAACCCAGCGGCAATGTTGGCTATCTGGGCTGACTGTAGAAGGTTCGCACCGCCGCAGTACGCGAGAGAAAAAGCGGCAGCAAAGGTATCACCGGCACCGTTCACGTCGCACACATTTCCTTCCGCTAGGTGTGCAGAAATTGCGGCATGGAATCCATTTCGTGCATAAATACTAACTCCAGCTTCCCCACGAGTCACCAAAATAGCATCTGCCCCTGTCTCACGCAATAACATGTATGCAGCAGCATCGAGCGCTTCTTGTGGTCTTACGGGCTTCATCGTCAACATTTCTAACTCTGCTATATTTGGTGTTAATATTGAAGCTCCAGCATATCGCGAAGCGTCAGTCCATTTAGGGTCAATGATAACGGGGATGTTGACAAGCCTTGCTTCACGTATGATCCCTTGAAGTAGAAATGGAGTTAAGCAGCCTTTATTGTAGTCTGAGCAGACTATTCCTTGGATATGTGGCAGCTTGCGCCGGACTGCTGTCAGTAATGCTTCTTGGACGTGATCTGGGATATGCTCTGTGGCTTCTCGGTCGATTCGTAGCAACTGATGGCCCATTTGTGCGACAACACGCCATTTATGCGTCGTAGGTCTGTCAGTGATGACCTGAATGTCGCCTACCCGGATACCGAGCTCAGAGAGAAGACGCATGAGTGAAGATCCAGCATCATCATCCCCAATCGTACCGAGCAGTTCGACCAGAATCTTTGGCCCGAGGCTGGCCAGGTTCTGAGCGAGATTCGCAGCTCCGCCGGGGCTTTTTAAAGTGTTAACAGAGTTCAGCACCGGAATAGGAATGTCTGGAGCCACACGAGAGACATCGCCCATTATGAATTCGTCGAGGATCAAGTCTCCTACGACCAATATAGACAACGACTCCGGAATAAAGGGGGAGAGGCCCTTGGGCATCGATAGGAAGTGTTCTGTCGAGGACTGAGCTTCCGTCATGGTAAGCTCGATAGATCGCTGGCACAAAGAGTCCTATACTCGTTCTTCTTTCCTGGCAACTGTCTGTACAACATCAATTCTTGCTGTAGCGCTTTGGAGTCGTATCAGTGATTGCGAGAATTATGCGACAATTGGTCATTGCTGCCGAAGCTTCTGCCGCTTCCAGGAGTACCCTTGAACCTCCGACTACCACGCCTGACTAGTATACGGAGTAAATAGCACATAGGTATATCTTAAGACGCGCATGCATGATTCAAGTATAAGCCACCCCACCCTTCCAGCGCCTAAGCCACCGGCGCTAAGGATGGATGACGGCCCGTCTCGTATGTAGAACAAGGATTCGCTCCCCAACCCCACACGTAGATCACCCTGATCCTTTCAGCAACAAGCGCGCTCCTTGAGGCTTGGCGATCGGGAACTAAAGTACCTGAGATCCAGTGATCTTGCCTCCCATCTTAGTTAAATTTGGGGGCGCAGTGTAGTAATTCGTTGGGCTTACTTATCCGGTCGCGGAACTCCACGCTATCCACCAGCAGCTTTAAAGTTAGCTGTGCGGTTCCTAGTTTAGAGACTTCTGAGCAGGGGTGCTTAGGGTCGCACACTTCTACACCCGCCGGCGCTTAGCACTCTCATGATCCACCGCCACAGTTCCTTTATCGGAGCCTATCTCATCCTAATTTAGGATCTGACAATGCAAATGAATCTGTACGTTGGGGGCCTTAGTCTTAGGATTGAGAAATTCTCACCCCTTCAGCAATGATGGAGCACTACGGCTAGGAATTCGGCCCGCGGCAGGGCAACAAGATGGAAGTTGTTATCAAGACTATTCGTAGAGCCGGAGTTCCACCCTTATTGAAGATCATGTAACTTGGTAGTGTTTTGGAGTCAATTTGTTCAATGAATATCAAAATACGATTCTCTTGGTTCCGTTAGAATCATGGTGAATGAGATCCGCGTTCCTCGGGAGCTTAACAAAACTCAACCTTCAGCTAAAAGCCAACCTTCGGCCAAAAGCGAGATATCTTCAGATGCAGAGGTCAATCCAAATGAGACGCGAGTTCCTCGGAGGCTTACGAAACCTCCAGCTAAAAGTCAACCTTCGGCCAAAAGCGAGATATCTTCAGAGGCAGAGGCCAATTCAAATGAGACGCGAGTTCCTCGGAAGCTTACCAAAAGATATCCTATAGTCAAGAGCGAAGCGGTTCTGGAAGAGATCCATTCCGGCAATTCTGAGAAAAAGCTCTCTTTCTTAGGCCTCTTCCAATATGCCTCACGATTTGATCGAATATTACAGCTTACAGGATGTCTTGCATGTGTCATTGCCGGGACCATGATGGTAAGCTATAGTCCTATGTTCCCACAAGCCAGTGCTGTATTTTTTATCACTAATTGTCCTCATAGCCTCTAATGACCGTCGTACTCGGGTCCTCTATTCAAGTCTTTGTTAATTCAGGCAATACTGGGGATAATTCTCAGTTGACGCAAGATATTAACAAGCGTATTTACCTCCTCATGGCCATTGCCGGTGGAGCAATGGTTGCTTCCTACATCCAGAACATTTGCTGGATGCTCTCTGGAGAGAGAATCAGCGTACGCATCCGAGAAGCCTACTTTAACTCACTGCTCCAGCAAGACATTGAGTATCTCGATGGAGTAGGCACCGGGCACGTCACAACGGCAATATCCTCCCACATAAACATCATTCAGGACACAATCTCTCAGAAGACAAGCCTCTTTATATCCTCATCATCCACGTTCTTGTGCGCCTTCATAATCGCCTTCATACGAAACTGGAGGCTGGCGATCATAATAAGTGCGATCCTGCCCATGATGACCCTTCCAACGGCTTTCATGTCTATGCGCATAGCCAGTAACGTCAGAAGAGCCTCAGAAGGCTTTTCACAGGCGCATAGCCTTGCTTCGGAAGCCATCACGCATGTCCCCACTGTGCGAAGCCTCGGCATACAGGATGTGATGGTAAATTTGTATGATGATCTGCTTCGGCGCTCAGAGCGTCTCTTATTTAGGAAGTGTTTCTGGCTGGCCTCTATTCATGGGTGGACGTACTTGATTCTGTTTTCAGCATACGCTCTTGCATTTTGGGAAGGTTCCCGGCTCGTGCTCTCCAACAGTTTAGATATCGGAGTCGTCGTCAACGTCCTCTTCTCCGTTGTGATAGGAATGCTCGCGCTCGGTCGTGTAGCCCGATACCTGGAATCTTTCGCGACTGCTATGTCTGTTGCCAAGCACATTTTCGGGATTATTGATCGCCGAAGAGGAAGTCTTGACTCCGAACCTAAAAAATGGACGTTGATCAATGGAGACATTATGTTCGAAAACGTTACATTTTCATACGCAGCCCGACCAGAAGCGCCGGTTTTGGGCAATTTAAATCTACATATTCCTGCGGGGAAAATGACAGCCATTGTTGGTGCTTCTGGGTGTGGAAAGTCTACCATAATAGGGCTTCTGGAACGATTTTACGAGCCAACATCTGGCAACATCTTAATAGATGGTTTACGTATTGAAACCCTCAATATATCAGCCCTTCGATCACAGATATCTTTTCTTTCTCAGGAACCTACTCTCTTTTCCATGAGTATATACGAGAACGTGCGCTTAGGGCTTCTCGGGACTCCATTTGAAAATGCTAGACCGTGCGTACTGCGGCGCATGGTAGTGGAAGCATGCATATTAGCAGGCATCTCTGACGTCATTGATGCTTTACCTCAAAGATATGACACATCTGTTGGACCGAAAGGTACTCTTCTCAGTGGCGGCCAGAGGCAGCGTCTCGCATTTGCTCGAGCAATAATTCGCAACCCGAAAGTCCTTGTACTTGACGAGCCTACATCGGCCTTGGACCAGGAATCTGAATATATCATCCAGGATGCTTTAGAGAAAATTTCTGTGAATCGAACGGTCATTATTATCGCACATAGGCTGAACACCATCAGGAAGGCTGACTCAATCGTAGTTATTGATGGTGGCAAGGTTGCTGAGCAAGGAACTCACGAAGAGTTGTTACAGCGAAAAGGGGCTTATTTCTCGTTATCACAAGCTCAGGAAAGCTCTATAGGCCTGAAATCTGAATATGAAAGTTCCAGCTGGTGGGAAAAGAGGATGACAGGCAACACAGAGGAGCTATCGCGGTGGTCATTAGACACAACGGATTACCAGGAACGTCAGTTCGACATCCCCAAAGCAAAAGAATCAAAGCACGGGACAATCCACCACCTCCTCCAAATACAGAGATTCAACATGCGAGAAAAATATCTCATGATATTGGGATTTATCGCCGCCATAGCCTGCGGCGCCGTCTATCCTGTCCAAGCCTTCCTCATTGCCAAGATGATGGTCCTGTCCACCACACCCAAAGACCCCTCCTTTTCCTCTTCTGCAAATCTCTTCTCTCTAGCGTTTCTCATCATCGCAGGTGTGAAATTCATATCGCATTTCACGTCCACATTCACGCTCGGCGTTTGCTGCGAGAAGATGATTGGCTGCGTCCGCTCCCTAACATTCCGCAGTATTCTAGGAAAGAACATCGAGTGGTTCCATGACTCCGAGCACTCCGCAGGGAATTTAGTATTCTGCCTGTCAGAACTGTGTGCACATTTAGTTGGCCTTCACGGTTCTTCTCTCGTGACATTCATTGAAATAGCGACGAATCTAATCTCCGGGTCGGTATTCTCAGTCATCATTGCATGGGAATATGCACTGGTGATTATTCCCGTTGTGCCGCTCATTGTCTTCGCGGGTTACGTGCGCGTTCTCATGCTCGGGATCTTTCAACATGCTATCGCAGAGTGGCATAATCGGTCAGCGATTCTAGCTTGCGAATCGATTGCTTCGATTAGGACTGTTGCTGCGCTGACGAGGGAAAGGCAACTTATGCAGATTTACCGAAGCACTTTGGACAAGGCGTCGAGATTGGCAGCATTCTCGATCTTGAGATCGTCTGTTATACTCTCCGTGGCTTATGGAATGACATACTTGGTCAATGCTTTTGCAATCTGGTATGGCGCGAGGCTGATCGTACAAGGGCGAATTGACTTGTACCAGTATTTTGCTGTGTACATCGCCTTGACTTTTGGCGCACAGGACGCGGGAGAATTGGCGGGCCGCGTTCCTGATTTTGCACTTGGAAAGGAGGCAGCAGATCAACTTCTGGAGCTGAGGAGTCAGGGAGATGAGTTGATAGAAGATCATTCTCGGGTCAGCAAAGTCAGTCTGTTACAAGACGAGGACTGCTCGATCAGCATTCATAAAGTATCTTTTGCCTACGGCGACGGCACAGAGGAGGCTGTCCTCTCCAACATCTCCATCTCCATCCAGCAAGGCCAGCACATCGCCCTAGTCGGTGCATCTGGAAGCGGGAAAAGCACTCTTCTCGGCCTCCTCGCCCGCTTCTATACGCCCTCATCCGGCAGTATAGAAATCTCTAGGCAAGAAATTAGCACAATCGACCCCCCTTCCTACCACTCCGTAGTCTCCCTTGTTCCACAAGAGCCTGTCCTCTTCCCCGGCACCATCCTATTCAACCTGATTTTCAACGCGTCCGACATTAGCCAAGAAGCGCTCGAAGAAGCCTGTCGACAAGCGAACATCTTGGAATTTATCCAATCTCTCCCGGACGGCTTTGAGACACAGTGTAGCAATGTAATGCTTTCAGTGGGGCAAAAGCAGCGGATTGTGATTGCGCGGGCTCTTGTTCGGAACCCGAAGATCTTGTTGTTGGATGAGCCGACTGCGTCGCTGGACTCGTTATCCGTCAATCATGTGTTGGCGGCCCTCGAGTCTGCTTCGAAGGGGCGTACGACTGTTACAGTTGCACATAATTTAACTAGCGTGCTAGGGATGGATGTGGTGTATGTTCTTCAGAGGGGAAGGATAGTGGAGAGTGGCCCTCCTTTAGATCTTTTGAGAAATGGGGGTGCGTTTGCTGATATGGCGCGGCAGAGGATAAAGTCTTTATAAGAGCTAGATATCCAAAACATATATATCTTCTTCAAGATCCATTCTCTATCCCCCAGCGGCTGTCTGATATCGGACATTGTTGGTAAGAGAGGCCGTTGCGTTCCTTGTAATACGAACAACACATAATATGCCCAAAATCTGCTCGTGGTTATGCGTTCGTTCGCTTTAAAGCTCTTGCATTCCATACCCACTCTCCACCACAGTCTCTCCACTTAGGCTCAACACCCCACGTGTGCTGTATTGGTGCAGTGCCTCCCATCTTCCGACAGGTTTAGCGCCTGATCCTTTCTGTCTGAAACATGCAGTACGTGTACCCCCCTTGCCGCAGTTTGGTGTAGCTGGATAAAACCAGTCAAGTGATTCCATGTTTGGGAGTGGGGCTTTTTTGCGAGATAGAATGTATAGAAACGCTGTTATGATCAGGGAGACCGCTCATCTTCAGGTGTAACACGCAGATATTAGTGTAGGACTCATCTAACACTTGATTACATGCGCCGGGCGTTGTGGATTTTTTACACTAGTTCACACAGAGGACATCCTCGATGGATGGATCTCAAACAGGGTTTTGTATGTCGTCATTTAGCCCCTCTTCCAGCTAATGCAGAAGACCTTGCCATCTTCTCATTCCTCTCTCTATCCCACGCCCTCCCACTCCCGCCGCTCCGCGCCTCCCTTTCCGCCCTCTTTTCCTCCTTTAATGTCCTTGCCTTCTCCCGGGGATCGATCACCACCATCTCCTCCTCCGCCTTCTTTCTATAGTTCAGATCCTTTCCAAGCTTATCCGCTTTAAAAGAGAGAGCGTGTGACATCCAACCACGGTCATCGTCTTCTTCAGGGTCTCCACCTTCAGCGTGCGTGTCCCAGGATTTACATGACTGACAATTGGAAATAAAGTGAAGGTCGCAAAGGTTAGCTTCCTCGTCGTCTTCGCCGGCCTTGACGGACTCTATGGTCTCTGGTAGTGGGGTGGTGGAGATGTCCTTCTCTGGAGGCGCAGCGTCGAGCTTTGATTGAAAGGCTCTGAGGATTTCAATGGTCTGTTTGTCACTAGAGGATGTTGCTAATCCACCCTGTCGCCGCTTGCGGCCTCGGATTGATGTTTTGGGAATCATCTCTTCTAATGCCGATTTCTTCTTCTCTTTTATAGGTGCTGTCTGAATATTTCGCTTCATTGAAGCTTTCAGCTCTGCAATCTGTTCATTCGTTCGATCCAGTAATGATGAGACTTTTTGTACTTGCGGTTCCGGTGAGGACGATAAGTCGCGCGATTCAAGTTTCGCAGCACGATTTGGTAAAACCTCGGGAATTACTGGTGAAGAGTCTCGTGACGATTCGTTGGAGAGTACCTTTTTGATTACTTTCTCCGCTTTTCGTTCTAGCTTCTTCTCTGGGACCTCCAGGGAAGCTTCTCCGTCAACATCCATTGCGATCCTTGTGTCAAATTTGGTCTTCTTCAACACCGGAGCAGCCTCTTCCGCATCCCCGTCTTCCCCACTAAAGCTTAGCAGCTGCTTGCCGCCTTTTCTCTTCTTCGTCCTTGTAGGTTGCTTGGTGCTTGTCAATGGTGCAACTGTCCTCACTCTTGCAACCATATCTTTGAAAGGATTAACCAATACCTCTACTCCAGTAACTTTCACTGGATAGATCGGCCTATCTCCCTCTACCTCAGCTTCTCCCATCCGCGCAACATCGTAGATTGTATCCCCAGCTACTCTCCCAAAAAGAGTATTCTTGCCCTGCAACTCTGGCGTCTCTCCCAAAGTTAAGAAGAACTGACTTCCATTCGTATCAGGCCCCTCATTCGCCATGCCCAGCAACCCTCTTCGATTGAACTTCAAGCGGCTATGGAATTCGTCCTTGAAGCCCACACCTTGCGGTCCAGCATTCTTCCCTTTGCGTTCCTCCTGAGGCCATATACCACCCTCTTCACGGGGATCATCGAAGGCTCCGCCATCGTATATCGATTCGCCGCCCGAGCCGGTGGAAGTAGGGTCGCCACCCTGAAGTATGAAACCTGGGACAAGACGATGGAATATCGTGTTGTCGTAGTACCCGTCGAGGCAAAGCTGGAGGAAGTTGCGGCATGTTAATGGTGTTTGTTGAGCCCATAGTTCGAGGGAAATGTCACCAGATGTCGTATGTAGAATGCATGAAGCGGTGGGCTGGGGCTCTAGGTTATAAAGTGAAGACATTTTGAGGACGAGAAGGTGTAGCAAGAATTTGGAGCGTCCCAGGGAGAGAGGCTCCCGTGGTACTGCACGCCCGAAGGGAAAAAAGCTGCACTTCAGGTTGTCTGATTGCGGCCTGAAGTTCGAGGCTTAATACGCTGGCAGCACGTGATACCAGGAAGTTAGTCAAGCATTGGAACGAGCGTTACTTCTGTTTGTCATGTCTTCCACATAAATCGAATCAAAACTTAGTTTTGACGATTCCTTTGATTCTAGCTTTCAGTACTCTGTGGCTTTAAAAATTGGGCAAAAGAGCCACATGTACAGTACACTAAAAGGACTTCATGATCTGATTGATATAATAGATCTAGAAAGGCCAAATACTTTGGGGGGGAAATAGGAAACAATACAATTAAAAACAAGCCTGAAGGCTGTTGTCCAATGTACTGGATCCTAACCCTTGCGGGAAAGAGCCTGTCTCTTGATCTTCTAGTCCGATCCTTTTATCCATTTATCGCTCGTTTTGTCGCTAGTACCATTGCGAAGGAACATGAAGTCAATCACCAATACAAGGTTCCTGTCATTAGACCTGGCTGTGACCGTAGACCAGGTTGTCGTTAAGTGAAATCTGCTTATTTAATGATGTAAATGCCAAATGAGCGCTCAATGACCACCCGGATATTCGTGCAACACCCCTGTGCCTACCAAATCGCATTTAGCATGTTTCGGAACTAAGCGGATTTTAGTTGAGGATTTTTCTTGCATCAATTGTGAGTCTCACTTCAATTATTCATTTCGGATTTGCGCTCAGTGGACCACAGCAGTTTCGGGCGCATCTATTTCCTTCATTACAGACCTGCGAAGCTATTCTTTTAATTTTTATAGACCATTGGCAGCGGTGGCTGGCTTGGCAAAGGTAGCTGCTACGATCATGGGAAAGCATGCGGTAGCTTCCACGTATACCTAAGAGGCGTGAGCAAATGCAGTTCAAAGAGGCCCAATAAATGAGTCATGCAGGAAGGACAAATTATCTTTGAGAGTTACCTTTACACTATCACCCCCAATCTTGATTTTGCCCCAGCTCACAGCTTCATCTGGTCGAGCACCTGAATCACTTCCATCAAATTCTTGCCCAGTATTGATGTAAACAGCGCTTTCAGCTCCATTCCTCATCAAGCAAGCATTCGCTATATGGTGCTTGATTACACCGCCGCCAAGAACAATCATCCCAGCTCGTTTCGCTCTCACAGCAATTGTGTTTATCCGCCGAATGTCCTGTACGATATCAATTTTCAATTGCAAAGGCGATGATTTGAATGTGTGGAAATAAAGCATATCACCAAGACTACCATCAGTCAAGGCTGGGCAGAAAACTGGTATCTCGTTCTTGTAAGCCCAGTAATATACCGACCGCTCATCGTTGATTTCTTTGCCAAGGCGATGGATGACCTTCGACGGCGTCCAGTTGATTTCTTCCTCGGTACCCTTGCTTGTCTCTTGCTCTTCCAGCATTTTGTCCAGGATTGGAACTACCCAGTCTTCAAAGGCACAATAGTTACTATTGGGGACGAGAAGGTTCCCGATGCGATTTAGGCCTTTGGCTCGGAGCTCTGCACCTGGAGTACTGAATTTGCCGATATATGTATCGCCCAGGCACTTGATAAAATCTTCTTCAATACCGCCAGCAGACGTAACAATAGCGGACACATGCCTGTGTTCAACAAGATACCGAAATGTCCCACGTAAACCAGATGATATGAGATTTGACGTATAACCAAGAAATATCGTAGTTCCATCACCAGTTTCTGGGTCGTGCCACACTCTCTAAGGCATTTGTTAGTTTCTTGTGCGATTCCATTAATAGATCCTGCGATAACAAAGAGACACAAGTTGTGCGACTGTGCACATACCATGTCATTGATGATGCGTACGGCTTCGCCGATGGAACTTGCTTGGAAACCCATATGATTCATTCCGCCGATGAGATCCTCTGCGGTAATAGGTCGACCAGCAAATGCATTAAATTCAAGCTCCTCAACTTTCTGTGACCCTTGAGGCATTTCATGGGATGGTGTGAGAACTGCCGCTGCAATGGACGACGGCACGGCAGTTTCAGCGCTTGTTGAACCCATCTTTTCTGATTTTCAGGGCCTATCGACTGTCGTTTTGATGTATTGATCAGACGTTCTTGCATATGATGGCAGACAAGCTACGTCTGGTATTGAGTGCAGAAGTACTGAAGTAGTAATGTAATTAAGCACAAGATATCAAAGCTTTCGAAGGTTCTGATCAAATGTATTGAAGAAATTAACAGATAATGAAAAGCTTCCTTTATATTATTTTAACGTCCACAACAGTATTTCCTTGGTTGTGCGTTTTTCGTAACACTAAATTTCGCAGAGATAATTTTTCCATCGAAGTTCAAAAATGACGTCTAAACAATAGCCGCACGTGCAGTACCCCAAACACGTACCGGCAAGCCATCACGCTAGTCAAGGGGCCGCATTAGCGAAGTCCTTAGCGTGCAGCCAATTCGAGATCGAAGTTCACATCCGACGCATCTTGTACTTCACCTCTTCACCCTCTTCACCCTCTGTCACCTCTCATTCTTTCCACTCACGACATTAACGATAGCACCCACGATCTACCAAACTCTCACAGCTTCCCTTCTTTCCCCTTAACAGTCACGATAACACCCACAATATACGGAACTCTCTCACCTTGGCTTTCCCCCACACAACGCTCACACGCCCACGATATACGAACGTCTCTCTCCTTTTCCTTCTCTCCATATACGACACTTACTTTACCATTGGCAAAATACAAGCCCTACTCAGAACAACGGGGTCATTGCCCATGACTATGAATGTAAGTCTCAAGTACCTGATTAAATTGTTGATTTTAACTCACACTTCCCCTCCCAGGTCGCGAAGTAGACCTTATGACTCGGGCGAGTCTCGTCGCTCTCCTCGCGAGAGGTCTCCTGCTCCTCAGCGATACAGTGACTCAAGAGACTCAGGTCAACAACGTGGCCAATCATACCGGAACAATGACGTTCCATCACGTCCAAGTACCGATCCCAGATCCAGCAATGATGCCTTTTTGTCAAATCGTGATAACTTTAGAGACGGGATGAGTCGTCAGGTCCCTCGGGATCATACGATAGGCCAGGCACCACCGCGAGCCCCAAAAGCTTTTAGTGAGGCACCAACTGGACCTCGAGCAATCAGCTACACAGCGGATTCTAGCGGGCGAGGTGGCGGGCGAGGCCGTGGACGAGGTTGGCATGACGATAGTCGTGACAGAGGACGTGACTCAGATTATGACTATAGAGATCGGAGAGATGCTAGAGGAGCACCATCCTTTCGTGGCGATAGAGGTCGAGAGCGTGACTGGATGGATCGAGATAGGAGAGATCGAGATGGTCTAAGCTTTCGAGGTCGTAGACCCTCATCTCCCGGTAGTGGAGGTGGTTATATGAGAGGACGTGGACGTGCGCGCGGAGATTGGGATGCCAGAGGGTATGGTCGAGGATACGATGAGCGTGACCGCTTCCGAGGCCGCAGCCGTTCACCACCATCAAGCCGGCGTGCATCAATTGCATCCCCTCCGCCACAGGCACCAGAGGTCCCCGCGTTTGGCTCTGTTGTCAATCATGCGCCGGCGGCATCGGGCAACTTTGATAATCAACAGGCGCCTCCCGCAACTCCAGTAACCATTCCAACTGGCCCTCGCTCTACACGAGACCTACCCCTTGTGAAAGCTTGGCAACCCCAAAGTGTCAATATCAAGCATATCCCCAGTGCGCAGTGGGTCCGAGGTTCATCAGCTTCACAACCACCTGAACCCTCAAATGCCACCAAAGCGTCTATAAAGTCTATGGTGGTGGCTGATCTAGTGGCTCGCAAAACTGCTGATAGCACTCAGATTCCGCCTATGGTATCTCCTTCTGAAGCTACACCGGTGATGATTCGCATGCCTTTGCCAGCAGATGACGTCTTTGAGGAAGATGACTCGGAGTCTGAATCCGGAGATGATATGGATGACTTCTTTGAAGATGAATCCTTTGAAGCAGAGGTCCAGAAAGTCCGAGACCAACTAGCTCAGACTTCCCTTGGTGATGTCGAAAGAAGCTTCACGTATGCATCTCAAGATGCGGTCGCTTTGTTCCCTCTTCTTGAACCACCTGAGAAGCTCTCGGACGATGGTAACGAGGTGGAACGACACGAATTGCCTCCACTTCTGTCACCAGCACCACAGCGTTTAGCAATGCCATCATATCAATCTGATGGCGACGAATCGGAGGCTGAGTATCAAGAGCAGTTTGACGCAGTCAAATCTAGGATGAAGACGCCACCCATGTCACGCTTACCTTTCGGGCCCCTCAAGAAGAAATGGTATGAAAATGAAGAGTTTATGCAGGAAATAGAAGAAGCAGCAAAGCATCAATCAACGTTGGAGGAAGAAATGGCAGAAGAATGGCGAAAAAAGGAGGAGCATCAGAAGCATCTAAGAAAGGAGTATGCGCGCCATTACAAGCATTATCTGGAGTTCTGTGATTCCAACGACCCTGCTGCCGTCAACTACCGTGCCAAGATAGCCGCGAATGAGAAAGCGGCTAGTCGAGCTGCGAGTCTTACTCCTGCAGCTGAGGGCCGCCCTGAGGGTAGGCGAGCTGCGAGCAGATTTGCAACCGAACATGATATAGCTCGAGTCATTCAAGAGTCGAAGCGGGAAGCTCAAGAGAAACAGGAGAGGTCTGAACGAGCTGCGAAAGCCAAGGCTGCAACCGAAAAGGAAGCAATCATCCCAGATATGATGTCTCTGGAAGAGTATCGAAAAGAGAACTTCACAGATACCTCCCGCCTCGTTCCATTTGATCGAGCGCCCGCCCTTCTCGGCATTCTCCCGCCCTTTGACAATTTCACTTCAGAAGAGTGTGAAATATTCGAGAAAACATATCTCGACTTTCCAAAACAGTGGTCAAAGATTGCGGCAGCTCTTCCTGGTCGGGATTATAAGAACTGCATCCAGCACTATTATCTTGTCAAACACAAAGACAGTTTAAAGGAAAAGCTGAAGAAGAAGGAGAAAGGCAAGAAAAGAGGAAGGGCCTCAACTGCTGCGTCAAAGCCCAAATCGCATGCCCTGATGGCCAACCTTGGGTCTCGTGATGGTGAGACTGATGACGGACAGGATGCTGTCGATGGTGAAAGACGCCGACCACGACGTGCCGCGGCTCCAATCTGGCCTATCGAGCCACCGAGTGAATCAGAGACTACAACTCCAGCCCCTACACCAGGTAGGAGAATAGTTTCCACGAGTAAAGGAGATACAGGCTCCGAATCCGGTCTTACCAAGCGGAAGACCAAGTCATCTGGGCGTGACAAAGGCCCGAAACAGCCAAAGAATGGCCAACTCTTGGCAGCAGCGCCTCCTGCTAAGACACGTGACCCAGATGACACCTCACCTTCGACGCAGATGGCAGAAAAGGCACAAGGCAAGGTACCTTGCGAACCGAGTAGGTTTCTCGGCCAATTCGATGGCACTCCACAAAATACAAATACCTATCCTACTGCGCGTGTACCTCAGGAGTTAGTTGCTGTGCCTCCTTCCGGAGGAGTTGACAAGATTTTTCATAGCTACACTGATCAAGAATATGGAGAGTCTGCAGCTGTCGGTGTGCCTTTTGATTCGCAACATAATGACCGTCGCAATGCAAATCCAACTTCAAGTTATTGGAGCGTGCCCGAGCAGACGGACTTCCCCGCACTTCTACAGCACTTTGGTACCGATTGGCATGCTATTGCGAAGTTTATGGCGTCAAAGACGCACATCATGGTATGTACACTTCAACCATGGGCGATAATTTATTTAGATAGGGTGACTTGTTCCTGACCTCCGTTTACAGGTCAAGAACTATTATCAGCGCCAAATTGATTCTGGCCGGCACGATCTAGAAGAGTTTGCGAGAAATGCAGATGCACGAAGAGCGAGAGGAGAGTCCATTGGTCCACCGCCGACTCCAACCGTGCCAATAAAGCGACGTTATGACGGCCCGGCAGGAGCACTTCAGCGATCCGCAGTTCCAACCATGGAGACAGTAGAAGACTTACCTTCAGGTCAGCAGCCAATAAGTATGCAGAACGCATCATCGCCGAAGCCGCCAGCAACATCTCGCTTTCCAACACTTGCTCAGGCCGGTCCCGTCCTCCAGACATCGCAGCCTGCTCGCACCATCTCCACATCAAGCAAGCCAACTCAGAATCAGCCCCAAGGCCCACAGTGGGTCCCACAGGTGTTACAGCATCAGCAGCAGCAGCATCAGAGAGGACCGCAGCTCGGATACTTCACTGCTCCAGACAGAGAGAGACCTATACTGCAGGCTGCTTCAACGCAGCCTCCGATTAGCATTTCAGACTCTCTTAGGATACCACGCTCCGAAATGGTGGCTTATGAAGCTCAGCTAGAGAGAGACCAAGCTATGCGTCTTCAAGAGCAGCAGGTTCGAGAGCAGCAAGCCCGAGAACAGCAAGCCCGAGAACAGCAAGCCCGAGAACAGCAAGCTCGAGAACAGCAAGCCCGAGAGCAGCAAGCCCGTCAACGGCAACGACTTGGGGAGCAACTAGGACGGCGGCAACAACACTCATTAAAATCAGAGACAGAGTTGCAGAATCTGAGCCAATATGAGCAGTATTCCACTCAAGGTCAGCAACCTAACATCGTCGCTCGGTCTCGTATTGAAGAGACTTCTCCCATCTATGGCGGCGAAATGAGACGCAGCGCACCTACCCTTACTTATACTCCGAGAGATACTCAGGTTGCGAGAGATATGAGCAGCGACAGTGTCGTCGGAGGAGCATCTGGATTAATGTCTAATCCAGCACCCCAACCTTCTCGTACCACCATAGCGGTAGCGAATGTCCATCAGGACCCACCTGTGGCTCCTCGCCCACAACCGCCAGCTGTAACTGCAGTTCGTCAGCAGGACACCGTTCGCAAGACTTCGAGCATCATGTCTCTCCTGAACAATGATGAACCTAATGAGCCGAGACTTCCTCCAACCAAGCGCAATAGTGATGGACCACCTCCAACTGTCCAGCCATCTCCTTCCCCAGCAACACAGCAGCCGCTGTACCCTCCTACACGATCTCTCTCCGGAGGACAACCTGGACAAATGCGCCGAAAGGCATCGATAGGGGATATGCAGGGCCCAGGCCATAGCTACCCACGTCCCACAGCCTCCTCCCAAGGCCCAATGAGGGTTGTCGAATCTCCATATTCTGCAGTCGTACAATCTCAAGCTCAATCTCGACCGCAGATAAGCCCCACTTTGGACGCGCAACCAGCCTCGGATCGAGATAGCTATGCTCATCAGCAGTACGGAATGCCGCGTCCACAGCAACCAGCAGCCAACTCTCCACAAGTTGGACAAGTTGGACTCCAGTACCCATCCGCACAGCCGGCTCATCGTCAGATGGCATTTGGTCAATCTAGCAAGCGCACCGCTTCTCCACCAGGCCAGTATCCACCTCTCCCTGCCTCCAGAAACAACAGCTTTGAGTATAGTCATCATATCACCCCATCGTCGGTACCAGCACAGATGCATTACAGTGCCGGACTAGCTGGACTAGCTGGACAAGCTGCAAATATGCCATTTCAGCCTGCAGCTTCGGCTCAACATCAACCGTCATCTATTCGCTTTCAGCCCTATCCCCCATCTTCTTATGAAGCTCGAGACAAGTTCAGACCTGGCCAGTCTCAACATCCTGTCGTGGATCGAGTTCAGGCAGAACAACAGCAAGCACTCCTGCGTCAGCAGATGCTGCAGCAGCAACAGCAGCAGCGTGATGACGAGGCTTACCCGCAGCGCCGCCCGGAGGAACGGAGATATGAGGACAGAGGCCATGGATAGCCTTCTACGACCAGATGTACATGTAATAATTTCTGATGTAATGATAGTTCCTAAGGATCGAGTAATGTCGATCATGACCTGACTTTTATGAGTGCTAATAGATATGAAGAAATATCCGAATGCACGAATAAAACAAAATGACATTGATGGATCTAGTGCATGTGGAACCTTGTGTCATCTCCGAATGACTAGCTTGGTCTGGAAGCTATTTAACTGCTGATAGTAAAACGAATAACCAGTTATTCGTTTAATTGACCTTTTGGGGCATGTGTTTTGTGCTGATCTATCAACTCGCTTAAAATAACAGACGGAGCAGCCATGACTTCACATGAGACCGCGAAAATGGCTCCATCTCAACCCGTCACCGAGACTGTCATAGTTCACCTGAAAGAAGGTGTCAACCTCGAAAATGTGGCATGCGGCGCCAGCGCCAGCGGCAGCCCAGCAATACAAGCATTCGTCCAGTTGACCAATACCCTTAAGGCCCAACGAGGGTTCGTATGTCAATTTTGGGTAATTGGTCTCTAGCTCTCTCAATGAGTAAGCTGAAACCTATAGGGTCATCAAGTCGAAAATCCAAATATCTTTGTTTGGTTTATCGGTAAGTCACTTCTAAATGATCCCCGGTGGGCCGACGCTGGCCGTAGCTCCCCGTCTAATTGGTATAGATTGGGAATCCTTTGAACACCATGCCGCATTCATCAATTCCGAAGAATACAACTCTTTCATAGCTGGCTTCAATCAAGTGTTTGATCTTAAAGTGGCAGCACCTCTTACGAGTATAACTGACCCGAATGTACTTCTGCCTTGTATGGTCAGATTGTGCTGATCAAATCAAATCAGTATATACCCGTTGGACCTCTGACGCAGCTGTAGCTCTTAAAGCACCAGTGACAGAAGTTTCCTTCTTCACGCTAACAAACGGCGCCAGCGAAGAAGCGAAGACTACAATCGAAGACGCGTTGAAGCCTATTCTTCAAGCTGTAAAAACGGTCGGCAAAGCCTCGGGATCTGCTATCGGCTGGTGTGAGTTGATTCTGCCATGTGTTAGCTTTGAAATCTGACGTTGGGCAGCGCTTGAGGTGATGCCACACGCTGCGGCGGTGCCGCAGCCCGGTGGGGAGTGGCTTCATGGAGTCTTTGGATATGCAAGTATCGACGATCACATGAGGTGGAGAGAACAACCAGAACATGACAAGGCTGTCGAGATTTTTGAAGACCTAGATAGGAAAAACTTGAGTCTACGGCCTGCCAGTGTCCCAGGTATAGACCCGAGCACGGGTTATTTCCACGTGAAGTTTCACGCAGGAATGTGAAGAAAATGGGATATTCTTACAGCCTCTTTCGCATGCACAGCATATACATTCATACATATAACCAATGATTGATCTTCTAAAAGAAGCCCTAGCACTAGAGCAGTATCGCATGCATCGACATTGTCGCCCGCCAACCAAGATCGGGCGTCGAAAAAGCGGCACCACAATCATGATAGTTTGCCATACCACCTTATAAATCCGGCCTTTAGTGATCTATCCTTCTATCAGTTATTGAGAGCAGGAAATTATTTCCAAGCACCAAAGATCCAAAGATGGCACGACGGTAATTTCATACAGTTTAAGTGGTATAATGTAGTACCTCAACAGCTTCCACAATTATGTGAGCGCTGCAGCAATCTGAGCACATTATCCTATGGATTTTTTTACTTAGTCAACCTTTCGGAACTAGGAAGTATAGCAGAATCTTGCGAGTGGATGCAGAATCTTCCGCCAATATTTAATACAGTCTGGCGCCAGCGATCAGGAAAAGATCAAGGTCTACAGGAATGATTCGATTTTGAGAACATCCTATGATATCTCGCCTGTTTTAAGAATCTGACTTGTTATCAAGGTCTGTGGACATACTCATTGCCTCATTTCTAAATAAAGTTGGACTAATAAAGAGCTTACACCTCTATCACGAACAGAATCCGAGGCTTCCAAGGAGGGAATCCAAATCGGATTTCCAATATTGCCTGAAGCAGGCAGCTCGATACATTTCGAGTTGCTCCGTGAATGGCTTCGAGTTTGTGACAGAGACCATGAATGTCGCTCGAAACTGGGAGAGACTACCTACAAGAGTCCTTGACGTAGGAGATCGGAATAGCCCGGGTTCGCTACGTCTTCATTGTACGCAGCAAGATGAACGAGGAGAGTATATCGACTCGCTTTCCATAATTCAGGATAACAAAAATGCTGTCAAAATTCACTCCTAAACTCACGTGTTAAATCTCCAAAACAAAGGAAAGCTAAAGCCGAGATTCCCATAAATGGATCATTTCGCTAACGGCACCGCAGTTTCCGTGGTCAACTTTTCCGTCTCTTTCCTCTTTTCCTTCGCATCTCGCTTGAACAGGGATAGAAGCGGCCTGAACCTCTCCCCCATAGTCCTCCCACTGCCCTTTCTCACCCTGATCAGATAGTACAGCAACACTGCGACAACAATATTGAACCCAATGTAGGCAAACCCCAGGCCCCAGTTTCTCCATCTCTGGTCCCAGAAGATGGAGTTACCAGCCAGAAACTCATCTGCCAGTGTGAC
>Ga0335072_10005195_pt1 | contig 19196 bp, 15 predicted proteins | sample Lox_Sample_21_FD_206725 | JGI IMG/M metagenome (GOLD analysis project Ga0335072, IMG submission 206725) | Soil microbial communities from Loxahatchee National Wildlife Refuge, Florida, United States - Lox_Sample_2.1 | ecosystem: Environmental > Terrestrial > Soil > Wetlands | place: USA...
GCCCACCGCCAGACCGACTGCCAGGGCGAGGAACACGGCGATGATGGAGACCAGGTGATACCTGAAATCGATCACTAGAAAAGTCCAGTTAGCGAGTCCCACAGCCCACGCAGCGCCAGGCTGAAGTATCCGACATAGAGCTTGCCGACCGGCGTCAACGCCAGCGCGATGATGGGCAGCAGTGCCGCGAATGCCAGCAGGATCAGCGACTTGGCAGAAATGCGGCTCTGGTAGAGACGACTCACGCCTTTCGCGTCGACCATTTTGTCGCCGACCCGGATCCGGGTAAGCACAGCACTTGCCATCCCTGCCCGGCCCTTGTCGAGGAACTCTACCAGCCCGAATCGCATGCCCACTGTGACAATCAGGCTGGCACCCGCCTCCTCGGCGATCAGCACCGCGACATCTTCGCTGGTGCCGGGGGCCGCGCAGGTGACGGAGCTAATGCCGAGGTCCTGAACCCGCGGCAGGCCCGGCGCATGGCCGTTCCGGTAAGCGACGACAACGATCTCTGCGCCCGATTTAAGTGCTTTGTCTGATACTGAGTCCATGTCGCCGACGATGATGTTCGGCCAGTAACCCGCTTCGATCAGCGCGTTCGCGCCGCCGTCCACGGCGATGATGACCGGCTTGAACTCCCTGATGTAGGCGCGAAGTGCCTGCAGGTCCTCGTGGTAGTGGTAGCCGCGCGCGACGACGAGCGCGTGCTTGCCGGCCAGCCTGGTGCGCAACGGAGGCATCCGGATGCCCTCGACCAGCACCTCAGGATCCCGGTCGATGTACTCGAAGGTGTTAGTGACGAAAGCCTTAAGCTGCTTGGCAAGTCCCTCCTTGGCTGCCGCCATGTCCGCAGCAACCGACTCGGCAGTCTGCCGGGTTCCCTTGGCCGCAACCAGTTCGTCAGCGTAGAGCGTCTCGCCATCCAGCCTGACTTGCTGGCCTTCCTTGACCTGCTGAAACACGTCCGGGCCCACGTCGTCGAGCAGGGGGATGCCCGCTGCGACCAGCATCTGCGGGCCCTGGTTCGGGTACCGGCCGGTAATGCTGGGCGCGACATTAACCACCGCCGAGACCTGGCACCGCACGAGCGCGTCAGCGGCCACCCGGTCCAGGTCCGCGTGATCGATGATCGCTATGTCGCCTGGCTGCAGCCGCTTGGTGAGGTTCTTGGTCCTCAAATCGAGGCGAGCCGTGGCCCACACCCCGGCCAGGTCCTTTGACCTGGCCCGATGCGGCAGCGCGTGTCCTAGGCCCGGCACCTTCATTGGCTAGCCATTTTGCCAGATGTGCGCTACCACTAGCGCTCGCCCGGTTGCATGCCAGCTGCTGGCTAGCTACCCTCTGCCAGCGATTCACGCTCGGCGCCAGCAGCGGCCAGCAACTCGCTCGCGTGTGCACGGCCGAACTCGGAGTCCTCGAGGCCGGCCAGCATCCGGGACAGTTCACGAACCCGGCCGTCGTTGTCCAGCTTGCTGATCCCGCTGTGCACCACCGAGCCGTCGCTGGACTTCTCAACCACGAGGTGCGTATCGGCAAAGGCGGCGACCTGCGGCAGGTGAGTCACAACGATGACCTGAGCCAGCCGGGCCAGCCGGGCCAGCCGGCGGCCTATCTCCACGGCGGCCTTGCCTCCGACGCCAGCATCGACCTCGTCGAATACGAAGGTCGGCACCGGGTCCGCGCCGGCAAACACCACTTCGATGGCGAGCATGATCCGGGACAGCTCACCCCCCGACGCGCCCTTGTGCAGCGGCACGGCGGTCGCGCCAGGATGCGCAGCCAGCCTGAGCTCCACTTCGTCGGCCCCGTGCGGTCCGAAGCCAGCCGCCGGCGTGACCGCGACCACGATCTGGGCATGCGGCATCGCCAGCGCCGTCAGCTCGGCCGTGACCTGCTCGGCGAACCGGGCAGCGGTCTGCGTCCTGGCCGCGGTGAGCTGGCTGGCAAGGTCGGCCACGCTCGCCCCGAGCTCAGCTTCCTCTTGCCCGAGCGCGCCAATCTTGTCGTCGTCGCTATCGAGCTCAGCCAGCCGCGCTCCGGCGGACTTTGCCCAGGCCAGCACCGCGGCCAGGTCGCCGCCGGGCGGCCCGCCCGCCACGCCGGCTCCGTAGCTGCGGATCAGCCGGGTGAGTTCAGCGCGGCGCTCCTGCACGACCGCGAGCCGTACCGGGTCAGCCTCGACCGACTCGACATACGAAGCAAGCTCCGCGGCTACGTCAGCGAGCAGGTACGCGGCCTCGCTGACCCGGCCCGAAAGCGCCGCGAGCTGAGGGTCGTGATCTGCTGCACCCTCCAGCGCCGCCCGTGCTGTCGCTAGCAGGCCAGTCACGTCAGCAGCGTCGTAGTTGCCGCTGGCCGGGTCGCCGACGAGCGCCTCGTGGGCTGTCGTCGCCGCCGCGTGCAGCGCATCGGCGTTGGCCAGTCGCTCTTCCTCAGCCATCAGCTCGATGTCCTCGCCCTCGACGGGCTCGGCACGCTGGATCTCCTCAGCACCCCGGCGCAGGTCCTCGGCCTCCCGTGCCCGGTCGGCGGCCATGGTGGTCAGCTCTGCCAGCTGCGCTGAAACTTGCTGATGCCGGTGGTAGACCCGCTGATATTCGGCGAGCAGCGTGGCGAACTCGTGCCCGCTGAACTGATCGAGAGCCTGGCGCTGACGGCCGGGCTTCAGCAGCTGCTGCTGGTCAGCCTGCCCGTGCACGGCGACCAGGTCGTCGGCCAGGTAGGTGAGCAGAGACACCGGCACCGACCGGCCCCCCGCAGTGGCCCTGGACCGGCCCTCGGAACTTACCGACCGGACCAGGATCAGGGTGCTGCCATCGTCATCCAGGTCACCGCCGGAGTCATTGACCTGCCGGGCGACGGTGCCGCCCGGCTCCACCCGCAGCCTGCCCTCGACGACGGCACGGTCCGCTCCAGGCCGGACCCGAGACGGATCGGCCCGGCCGCCGAACAACAGGCCCAGGCCGGAAACAACCATGGTTTTGCCGGCTCCGGTCTCGCCGGTAACCACGTTGAAGCCCGCGGACAGGTCTAGCACCGCCTCGTCGATCACCCCGAGACCGGTGATGCGCACTTCCTCAAGCATGGCCGCCAGACTCCTCGTCCGTCACCTCGGCGACTTCGTCGCGTGCCAGCCCGTTCTCGCCTACAGCCGTTCCTGCTGCCATGGCCTCGGCGGCTGCCACCTCGTCCCTACCTGTCTCGTCCTTGGCCGACTCAACCGTGCCTGCTTCCACTGACTCAGTCCGGTCCGCGGGGCGACCGCGCCAGCCAGCAATCGGCAGGCCGAACTTCGCCACCAGCCGGTCTGTGAACGGCGCGCCGATCCGGACCTCAGGACCGTCGGCAGAACCACGCCGGCCGGTCGCACGGGCAGCACCAGCTACGGCGGGCAACCGGGCAAGCAGAACGGGCAGGCTGCCGCGCCGCACCTCGATGCGTGACCCGGGCGGAAGCTCGACCATACGACGCCCATCGCACCACAGAACAGCCCCCGCCGTCCCAGATTGCACGGGCACAAATTGCTCGACCGTGCCAACAGACCCCGGTACAGCCAGTTCGGTCACCTGCTGTCCCCCGGCAGCGCCGATGACTTCCGCGGCGAGCACCGATCTGGGTGACACGACCATCGGCCCCGCGAACAGCGCGTGCGCCGAGATCGGCACCATCAGCAGGGCTTCCACCTCCGGCCAGACCACCGGGCCGCCCGCCGAGAATGCGTATGCCGTTGACCCGGTCGGAGTCGCGAACACGACGCCATCGCAGCCCCAGCGGGACAACGGCCGCCCGTCGACCTCAATGACCAGGTCAAGCATCCGCTCCCTGGCCGCCTTTTCGACCGTCGCCTCATTGAGTGCCCAGGTGGCCGCGATCTGCCCGCCGTTAACCCGGACCGCGACCTCTATGGTCATGCGCTCCTCAACCGAATACCGGTGCGCCGCAATGTTCGCCACGGCCGCGGCCAGATCCTCCGGCTCGGCTTCGGCAAGGAACCCGACGTGACCGAGATTGACCCCGAGAAGCGGGACTCCGGCAGGCCTGGCCAGCTCGGCCGCTCGCAGCAAGGTGCCGTCACCTCCGACGACCAGGACCATCTCGGTCCCGGCAGCGGCCGACGACGAGGCCGGCACTACCGCAGCGGCGTCGCAGCCGAGCTCGGCTGCCTCCGGTTCCAGTACCCGGACGCCAATGCCTGCGGCGGCCAGCTGGGCGAACAGGACGCGAGCCACTCGCAGCGCCGCTGGCCGGCCGGTATGGGCGACCAGCAGCATGACACGACCAGCGGCTGACTGAACCCCGGTTGATTGGGCCCTGGCTGCCTCGCCGCCCGGCGAACGGCCGACGACTCGGTCACCGCCGGGCGGCAGCGGCGGCTCCGCGCCGGTCCTCATTGCGGGCCCGCCGCGACCGCCTGGCGGAGCGCCGCGTCATCCAGTGGCCCGGCGCCGCGACGGAGCCAGAGGAAGTACTCCACGTTGCCGGACGGTCCGGGTAGCGGGCTGGCGGTGATGCCGGCCACGCCCAGTCCGACGCCGGCCGCGGCATTAGCCACGCTCGCGACCGCTGCGGCGCGCAGCTCAGGGTCACGGACCACGCCGCTGCCGGCCTTTTCTTTGCCGACCTCGAACTGCGGCTTCACCATCAGCAGGAAATCAGCGTCAGGGGCGGCGCACGCAGCGAGAGCAGGCAGCACCATCGTCAGGGAGATGAACGACAGGTCGGCCACGACCATCCCGGGCGGCGGCGCCACCTGGCCGGGCGTCAGGTTGCGTACGTTGACGCGGTCCAGCACCGTGACCCGTTCGTCGGTCTGCAGCGACCAGGCAAGCTGGCCGTAGCCAACGTCCACCGCCAGCACGTGCGCGGCACCTGCCCTCAGCAGCACGTCGGTGAATCCACCGGTGGACGCGCCGGCATCCAGGCAGCGCTTGCCCGCCACGATCACACCGGGAAAAGCCCTCAGCGCGCCCGCCAGCTTGTGGCCGCCCCGTGACACATAGTCAGGCCCGTCGCTGGCCTGCTGTACCGTGATTGGCGCGTCCACAGCGACCTGGGTCGCGGGCTTGCCCGCCCGCTGACCAGCCACTGCCACGCGCCCGGCCGCGATCAGGTCCGCCGCCTGGTCACGTGACCTGGCCAGTCCGCGCCGGACAAGTTCCGCATCGAGCCGCAGCCTCCTGCTCACCTGGGCCTTCGTCAGCGTCAGCCACCGCCCGGACCGGCCGCGCCGGGCCCGAAGTCCAGGTCGCCCAGCACCTCGCTCAGCTGCGCATGAATCTGCTCGAAGAGTTCCGGGTGGTCGCTAACCGGCATTCCCGGCAGCCGCTCAAGCAGTTTCAGCGCCGCGTCGACCCGCGGCTCACCAGTCGCGGGCGGTTGAGGTGCGACCGGCGCCTCCGATGCGGCCGGGCCCGTGCCGAGCGATCCGGCCGGAATGTTTCCCTGGTCGGACCCGGCACTGCCAGCGCCGCCGACCGGGCCAGCAACTGCCGGTGCAGTGCCGGTGTCGTCGGCCGGGTCAGCAACTGCCCGTTCCCGGCCGTTACTCTCGCTGTCGCGAGAGTCCCGGCGATGCTCCCCAGCCGGGCCGGTCCAGCCCGCCCCCGCCTGGTGTTCCATCTGCTCCACCAATCTTCCGCGTCTACTCTTCCGGGCCGCCAGCATGGTCGCGCTGCAGCGTTCCGGCCACTACTGCAACCCGCCACTGCCGCAAGCTTCTCCTCCCCTGAACGCTACCGCCCAGCGCCGTCAGGCCATGGCACCCGGCGGTGCCCGCGTGCCCCCGGTATCCCAGTGCAGCCGGCGTGACGGAGAATGACCTTGAAAGCGAGGGATGAATGGCGACAGCCGAGGAATGCCGCGCGGCGCTGGAGAGCCTGACCGGACGCATCGCGAACATGGACGCCAAAGCCCGCGAAGCACACCTGGTGGACCGTACTCTGAGCTGCCGCGTTCCCGACCTGGGCTTGACGTTCGTGACCAGGCTCGGGCCGGACGGTGCCGAGCCGGTCAAAGTGGCGAGCAATGGCACGCCCCAGGCTCAGGTGCGATTCACGGCCGACAGCAACACCGTGATCACCATCGCCGACAACCCTGGCAGCTTCATGCATGCCTGGCTGTCAGGCAAGCTTAAGGTGCAGGGCAGCGTGTTCGACCTGTTGCATCTTCGCAAACTCATGTGACGACCAGGGGTTTGCAAGGACACGGCGCCGTGACGACTCGCGCGCTGTGCTGACCGAGGGCGCCTCGCACTTCCCCGGCTACGCCGGCACGACGTAGGGAAAGGCCCGCGATCGCATGCCTTCGGCTACCGACGGTGTCAGGCCAGAGGTTACCGATGTATTCAGGACCAGCGAGAACATCACCTCGGGTGCGTTGTCCGCCAGCGCTCTGCCGTTGCGCGCCGCGAAGCCGTACGTCGCGGGCGTCCCCACGACGTATCGCAGGACGTCGGGAAACAGCACCCGAGCCACGGTGTGGCCGTAGCCGTCCGGGTCGCCCGACGTTCCGTTCGCCCCGACGACCGCGGTGACGAGATCGGCAATGTTCTTGCCCTCAGCGTTGAGGTCAGCGGACGGGTGCCGGTCGTTGGCGGGGTTGGAAAAATCTGTGTCGTCGGGCCAGAAGATCGGCCACATCATGGGGTGGCCCGCGCGGTTGATCTGCCGCCAGCCGCCGGCGTCAGTGGCAAGCTTGGTCGCGCACCAGGTCCCGGTGCGTGCCCCGGCGTGCAGCTGCGAGTGCTGGTGAGAGATCTCCAGCACGATCGACTCGACAGTCGTGCCCGCGAAGCTGTTCCGCGCGTTTTCCGCCCGCCATGCCGACCAGCCGACCTTTGCGCCGTTCTTTACTGCGGCGTTGATGACCGTGAGCTCGTCGAGGTCGATGTAGAACGGGTCGGCGATGCGCCCCGCCCAGATCCGCGCGTCGTCTCGTGTCGCCGTCTCGCCGGTACGGCCTTCCAGCACCAGGCTTCCGGCCGCGGTATCCGACCGGGCGTCATCGCCGGTAAGAGCACGCACCTGCAGGGCCTGCCGCCCGCGGGTGTCCGGTTCGCCGAACGACACCCGGTAAGTCAGAGTCTCGAACTCTTCCCCGTCGAAGTGCACCTTGAACTCATAGCGCGCCTCCGGGTGGAAGCCCGGCTGGACGTCCGGGCCGGTGATCGTGGAGTTGACATCCATGACGAGCACGGTGCTGTGGTCGCCTGGAAAGACGTACAGGTCATCGATATAGAGCTGGCCGTTCTGGCGTGCTAGGGGTGTGTCAAGGTGGTGAGACATGCGCAGATCCTCCCCCGAGGCGATCGATTCTGGCGGCGCTGGCAACGGTGCCAAGCCACGACGATCTCACCGGCGGGCGCCCCGCGCCAGCGGCCGCCGAGCTCACGGCGGCGGCTGAAGTGATGAACTGGCTAGCCGCAAATCCCGCCTATGTCTTCATCAGGCTAGCCCCGCGCGCACCGCACCGGCTCAGGCGGGGCTGCCCGGCGCGGGGCTGCCCGGCGCGGGGCTGCCCGGCGCGGGGCTGCCCGGCGGCCGGGCTTGATCGTTTCGTGGCCGGGTGAAAGTGCCGATCAGGGCAGCCGCGCCCGCGGCTCCGGCAGCAATGGCCAGGCTGATCATGGGCTGGGTTGCGGTAAGGCCGGCCAGAGCGGCACCGGCTGCCGCCCCGCCGTTCATCATCGAGTTGAGCCATGCCTGCGCCTCGGTGCCATTGCGGCTGTCGGCTGCGCTGGCAGTCATCGTGAAGAACGTCGCGAGCGTGGGGCCGACGCTCAGGCCAGCCAGCGGCGTGACGATGGCCAGCGCCGGCGGCGCCAGCACGGCGACTGTCAGCGCGGCGAGCCCCAGCGTGTAGCTGGCCAGCAGCCAGGCCAGGCGATGCTGAGCGCGAGCGGCAGGTGCCCGGCTGCCCAGCAGCAGGCTTCCGAGGATGCTTCCGACGGACAATTCAGCCAGCAGCGGGCCTGAGGCCCACAGTGCATGGTGCAGCCGGACTACCGCGATGAGCGCGACCTCGCTCGCGCTCAGCGCAAGGTTGGCCAGTGCCGCGGTGACCAGCAGCCGGCGCAGTGCGGCGGAGCGCAACGGCCCGGGGCCTGCCGCACTGGCGTTCGCGGCCGGCTGCTGCGGGAACCGGACGCCGACGACAGCGACGGCGGCACCAGTCAGGGCAAGCATCACGACTGCCGCCGCCGCGGGCGCGATCGCGACCGCAAGCGAGCTGGCGACAACCGGACCAGCGATATAGGCCAGGTCAAACACGGCGGCATCCAGGGCAAACGCGGTTGACAGCAGCCGCGCGGGCGCATGCACCGACCACAAGCTGCGCATCGCCGGGCTCAGCGGCGGCGTGCAGCAGCCGGTCGCGATAGCCAGCACTACCAGCAGCGCTGCCGGCCCGCGAGAAGCCGAGACAGCCAGCAGACCGGCCCAGGCGGCAAGGTAGACGGCGCAGCAGAGGACAATGGCCCGGTGGACCCCGGACCGGTCCGCGAACCTGCCTCGCAGCGGGGCTGTGACAGCCAGCCCGACCGTGGAGCCTGCCAGCGCGAACCCGGCTACCCGCATCGAGCTGTGGTCGGCAACTACCAGCAGGACGGTGATGCTCACCATGCCCTGCGGCAGGCGAGCGCACAGGTCCGCGACCGTAAGCGCGCGGGAACCCGGCACTGCCATCAGCCGGCGATACCGCCCCAGGCCGCTGGCGAGCTCGCCGGCTTCCAGAGTCACGATCGGCACCCGGACTGGCTGACGTGGCTGTGGCGGGGGCCTGCCGGCCAGCCTGGCGAGTGCTGCACTGTCGTCAATCTAGCGGGCGATTCTGACAAGCTGCCGGGAATCAGCACGCCAGTGGCGAGGCGGGGCGGGTGGCATCAGGCGCGGCGGCCGGGCGCGACCGGATCCGGCGGTGGGTCAGCGGGCGTTCCGGTGGCTATCGTCTACGCCATGCCAGAAGGTGACGTGGTCTGGCGGACGGCGCAGCAGCTGCACCGTGCCCTGGCCGGCCGCGAACTGGTCCGTAGCGACTTCCGCGTGCCAAGGTTCGCCACGACCGACCTGACCAGGCGAGCCGTGACCGAGACCGTGTCGCGCGGCAAGCACCTGCTCACCCGGGTCGAGGGTGACATCACCGTGCACACTCACCTCAAGATGGAGGGATCCTGGCGGGTCAGCGCGGCGTCCGGCTTCGCCCTGCGCGATCACCGGATCCGGCTCATCCTGGCCAACTCGCAGTGGCAGGCCGTCGGATCCCTGCTCGGCATCGTCGAGGTCGTCCGGACCAGCAAGGAAGACCTGGCCGTCGGCCACCTCGGGCCGGACCTGCTCAGCCCGGACTTCGACCCTGCCGAGGCGGTCCGCAGGCTCAGCGAGCAGCCTGGCCGGACCATCGGCGAGGCGCTGCTTGACCAGCGGAACCTGGCCGGGATCGGCACTATCTACCGGGCCGAGACCCTGTTCCTGCGCGGAGTAAACCCCTGGCACCCTGTCGGCGAAGTGCCTGACCTTGCCGGTCTCGTGACGATGGCCAGACGGCTACTCGATGCGAACAAAGCCCGCGTCGACACGATAACCACCGGGAACGCGGCTCGTGGCAGCCAGCTGTGGGTCTACGGGCGCGCGGGCCAGCGTTGCCGGCGGTGCGGCACGACGATCCAGCGCGGCAGCCTCGGGCCGCAGCTCGAAGAGCGGACAGCCGTGTGGTGCCCGCGCTGCCAGCCGCTGTAGTCCGGGCTCCCGACAACCGTGACCGCGCCGGGATTGCGCCTCGCGAGGCGCCGTCCGCCCCGCACCCTACAGGTTTGATGACCTTCGGGGTCCGGTATGTGAGTTTCGTACTCACCAAACCTGTAGGGTGTCGCGACTATCGCTGCTACGCGGCGCGAGGTAACCCCTAAGCGTCGCGCTTGCGGAAGAGGATCGCCGCCGCGATCAGCACGATCGCCGCGTACCCGCAGAACACCGCGAACCCGGTCCACGGCGCGAACAACGGCGGCTGGCCGTGGTTCGGAATCGTGGTCCAGATCTGCGTGCCCGCGTCGGCGGGCATCCACTTATCCAGGTGGTTCTGCCAGGTCTGCGGCAGGAAGTTGACCAGGATCGTGAGCAGGAACAGCAGCCCGACGACCGTGGTGATGGCGCCCGCGGTGTGCCGGATCAGCAGCCCGAGGCCGAACGCCAGCAATCCGCAGGCGGTCAGGAACAGCGCCCCGCCGATGACCGCGCGCAGTACATTCGGCTGGCTGAGGGACAAGCTGATGTGATCAGACGACATGATCGCCTGCCCCAGGAAGAACGAAACGAAGCAGGTAATCAGGCCGGTCACGAAGGCAACGACCGCGAACACCACGGCCTTCGCTGCCACCATCAGCCCGCGCCGCGGCAGTGTCGTCAGCGTTGTGCGGATCATGCCGGTTGAGTACTCAGACGTGATGACGAGCACGCCGAGTACGCCGATGACGAGCTGGCTGATATAGAGCCCGCCGAGAGTCCGCTGAGTCGCGTCGAAGAGCGGACCGTGCGGGCCGCGTGTCGAGCCAAAGCTGGCCAGCGCTCCGAACCCGACGGTAACGACCACCAGCACGAGCAGTGTCCAGTACGTCGACCGGACGGACCGGATCTTGGTGAACTCCGAGCGGAGCACCCCCGCGAACGTCGGCGTGCCCGCTGCCGGAGCGAAAGCGGGGCTCGTTGCAGGCGGCACCTGCATTGTCGTCGCTGCCATGTCAGGCCTCCTTTCCGGTCAGAACCTGCCCGGCCACGCCCTGCCCGGCCACGCCCTGCCCGGCCACGCCCTGCTCGCCCGGCACGCCGGCCCTGAACTGCACACTCGACGCAGTCAGCTCCATGAACGCCTGCTCGAGCGAGGCCTGCAGCGGCGCGAGTTCGTGCAGCCGTACCGCATTCTCGTACGCCAGGTCCCCAACCTGGCTCGGCTCCAGCCCTGAGATTACGATCGACCCGTCGCCCGGCTCGTGTACCGTGCCGCCGGCCGTCGCGACCAGCTTCGCGAGCTGGTCTGGCTGCGGAGTCCTGACGCGCACCCGCAGCTGCGAGTTCGCGGAGATGAACTCGTCCACCGTGCAGTCGGCGATCAACTTCCCGCGGCCGATAACCAGCAGGTGGTCAGCGGTGTTCTCCATCTCCGACATCAGGTGGCTGGACACGAAAACCGTCCGGCCCTCTGCGGCAAGCGCCTTCATCAGGTTCCTGATCCACAGGATGCCCTCCGGGTCCAGCCCGTTGACCGGCTCGTCGAACATCAGGATCTTCGGGTCGCCAAGCAGCGCGGCGGCGATGCCAAGACGCTGGCCCATGCCGAGCGAGAATCCCTTGGCCCGCCGCCTCGCCACGTCGGTCAGCCCGACGAGAGCGAGCACTTCCTTCACCCGGCTGGTTGGCAGGTTGTTGGACTGGGCCAGGCACAACAGGTGGTTGTAAGCGCTCCGGCCCCCGTGCAAAGCCTTCGCGTCCAGCAGCGCGCCAACTTGGCGCATCGGCTGAGTCACCTGCATGAATGGCCGTCCGTCGATGGTGACCGTGCCAGCCGTCGGCCGGTCGAGGCCCAGGATGAGCCGCATCGTCGTTGTCTTGCCTGCCCCGTTCGGGCCCAGGAATCCAGTGATCTTGCCAGGAGCCACACTGAACGACAGATTGTCGACAGCGATAGTCTCCCCGTATCGCTTAGTGAGGCCCCGTGCCTCAATCATGGTTGCCGCCCCTTCTGGCCGACTAAGTCCGGACGCGATGGCGTCCGGACTGCTTCAAGTTTCGGGCCAGACGCGATAGTCCGCGTCCGCCGCTGGATTGATCCCCTGTCAGCCTGGAGGGTGATTTCGGCGCGCGGCCCGCGCACCGGGCGATCAGCGCGCAGCTTCGATAGCCGTCAGCACGGCCTCGGCGGTGCGGCGCTGCTCCTGCGCGTCGCCGGATGGCGGGCCGGCCGACCACGCCGCGGCACACAGCGCCCGGAGCCCGTCCAGCCATGCGCCGCTACCGGACACCGTGAGCCAGCCATCGCCGTCCCCTGCGGCCTTGCCCGCAGCCCTCCCGCCCGCAGCACTCGCGCGCCCGGTAACCACAGCCGTCCAGCCGCCGCAGCTGAATGCACTGGCACTGGATTCACCGCCGTTGGCTCCAGCCCCATCGAATCCAGCACGGTTCGTGGTGATCTGCGGGTGGCTGGAGTTCAGGCCGGACAGGTCGGCAGCCAGGTAGGACGGACGGCGCCGCGGACCGGCCAGCAGCACGTCAGCCGGCCTGCTGACGCCCGTCAGCACCAGCAGGCTGTCGGCACCGCCCCTGACGGCCCCTTCGATATCGGTGTCCAGCCGGTCCCCGACCACCAGTGGCCGCTTCGCGCCCACGCGCTCCACCGACTCGGCGTGCAACGGCGGCTCCGGCTTCCCGGCCACGATCGGCTCCCGCCCGGTAGCGTGCACCAGCACCTGGACGAGCGAGCCGTTGCCCGGCTGCGGGCCGCGCGGTGTCGGCAATGTCGCGTCGGCGTTGGACGCCACGAACAACGCGCCCGCGTTAAGAGCGATCGCTGCCTCGGCCAGTAGCCCGTAGCCGATCCCGGGCGAGTAGCCCTGCACGACGGCCAGCGGCCGGTCAGCTGCCGTCGTGACCGGCCGCAGTCCCCGCTCCCGCAGGGCCAGGCGCAGGCCTGTCCCGCCGACCACCAGCACGGGCGCGCCTGCGGGCAGCCTGTCGGCCAGCACGTGCGCGGCCGCCTGTGCCGACGTCACGATGTCCGCCGCGGTCGCGGCCACGCCCATACCGGTCAGTTGCGCGGCGATTGCATTCGGTGACCGGGACGCATTATTCGTGACATAGGCCAGCTTCATGCCGCGCTTGGCCGCGTCGGCTAGCGCATCGGAGGCACCGGGGATCGCCGTGCCGCCCAGGTAGACGACGCCATCCAGATCGAGCAGCGCGGCGTCGTAATGCTCGCTGAGCGGGCCGGGGCAGCCCGTCAAGCCGGGAGCATGCGGGCCGACAGCGTCTGCCCCGGCTGCGTTCGGAGTCAATCTCGACGGTCCTGTCGAAGCTCGTTCCTCGCTCGCAGGGTCGCGCGCACGTTCCGCAACGCGTCGGTGTAATGCCGCTGATGAGGGGACATTGCCGCGGCCAGCGCGAGGTGCTCGGCTGCCGCGCCGGGATCGCCGGTGCGGGCCAGCGCGAGGCCGAGCCCGAACTGGGCATAGTCGTCGGTCGGGCTGGCCTCCACGATCAGCCGGAAGTTGCTGGCGGCCGCAGCGTACTGACCTGCGTCGAACTGCGCTCTGGCAAGGGCCTCTAGGATGCTCCTGGACCGCGGCTCAGCTGCTGCGGCCCGCTCGAGCAGCTGCGCGGCCGCCGCCGCGCTACCGCGGCCGAGCAAGTCCAGGCCGCGCTTGTAGAGCTGATGGGTGTCGGCACCGTTGCCAGCCACCGAATCGGGAGCATCTTGTGACGAAGCCGGATTCTCTGGGCGGGAATCGTAACCGCCCGCCGGTCCTTCTGACATGTGTGCCAACCCTTTCGTCCAGCGAGGCGCCGGTCGTGAGAGACGCTCCGGGCCTCGTGCTCGCGCCGTTCCGCGGCGTCCGTTATGCCGAGGACCGAGTGAGCGGGCTCGCCGAAGTCACCTCTCCACCGTACGACGTGATCGCGGCCGATTACGAAAACCAGTTGATGGCCGCCGATCCGCACAATGTGGTCAGGCTGATCTTGCCGCGCCATGCTGCAGGTCAGCCTGGCAGCCCCTACATAGACGCCGCCCGCGACCTGTCGGGCTGGCTGGCCGACGGCATCCTGGTCGCTGACCCGGAGCCGGCGCTCTACGTGTACGAGCAGGCCGGGCCGGGCGGCGTCATCATCCAGCGCGGGCTGATCGGAGCTCTCGGGCTCGCGCCCTACGCGGCCCGGATCGTGCAGCCGCACGAGGACGTGGCACCTGGCCCGGTGGCCGGCCGGCGTCAGCTCATGGAAGCCACGCAGGCCAATCTCGAGCCGATTTTCCTGCTCTACCAAGGCGGGAACGGCACTGCGACGGGGCTCGTCGATCTGGTCGCCGACGGCCGTGCACCGCTAGCAGCGGCCGTTACGGCCGACGGCCTGCGGCACCGGCTGTGGGCCATCACCGATCCTGGGGAGCAGGCCTTGATCGCCGCGGACCTGGCGCCGCGTACCGCGCTGATCGCTGACGGTCATCACCGCTACGCGGCCTACCTGCAGCTGCAGGAACAACTGCGGCAGGACGGCGCCGGGAACGGGCCCTGGGACCGCGGGCTTGCCCTGCTCGTCGACTCGACTGCCTATCCCCCGCTGCTCGGCGCGATCCACCGGGTGGTGACCGGGCTGGTGCCGGATGTCGCCGCCCGGCTTGCGGAGAGCGCGTTCTGCGTCAGCGAGCTGCCCGGCGGCCCCGGTGCCGTCGCTGCTGCGCTGGCGGCGCTTAACGAGGCATGCCTGCGCGGCGTGGCGTTCCTGCTCGCCGGGAACTCGAAGATCTGGCTGCTCACCGACCCTGACCCTGCCCAGCTGCGGGCCGCGGTGGCAGATCACCCCCCGGACCTCTGGCAGCACGTGCCCGCCGCTGTACTGCAAGGGCTGCTGTTCGCGCGGATCTGGGCGATCGAGGACGATGCCCGCAGCGTGCGGGCTATCCACGATGCGGCCGAGGCGATCAGGGCCGCCGACGACGACCCCGGCGGGACGGCCGTCATCTGCGGCCCAATGTCGGCGACGCAGGTTTACCGGGTCGCCGAGCTAGGGCGGCGGGTGCCGCGGAAATCCACTTCGTTCGGCCCGAAGCCACGGACGGGACTGGTACTGCGGTTGTTCGCTGAGGGCTGAAGCCGTCCCGCACCGTCACGCCATCTCGACCAGCAGGTCCCTGAGCTTGAAGTCACCGTCACGCACGGGCAGGGTCGGCTGCCAGCCGGGGTCGAGCGCCAGGTAGGACCCGGGATCACTGCTGATGATCCCGATCAGCACTTCGGCGATGATGGTCCCCCCGACCTCGCCAAGGCGGTTCCCGGCGTGCCGGGAGGCCGCCTCTCGCTGGATATACATCCACAGCGGCGTCTCGCCGGTCCAGCCGCACCCGGATAGCCCGAGTTCGTCCTCGCTCAGCACCTCGGCACCAATGAGCCCGGCGACGCTCTCCCCTGACGGCAGGGCGAGACGGCGCCCGCGCTGCAGGTCCCGTGCTGCGAGGGAGGCGTAGGCGGCGTGGCTAACCTCGCCTGAAATGGCTTCCGGAAGAGAAATCAACGACGAGACAAGACGCCCGTCTATGGGCTTGCAGCGCTGAGCCGGCTGATGCCCGGGCACATCGAAGAACAGCGTCCAGTCAACTTTCCGGTCGCCGACCGGCCCGAAGCCCATGAGATCGGGGAAGAACCGCACGGATTCGCCGCCCGGCCGCAGCACATAGGTTTCACAGATTTGCGAGTGACCGTACCGGTAGGCTGCATCGGCGAACTCTACCGGGATAAAAGGCGCGCCTTGGGGTCGGTAGAAGCGAGGACCACACGCGAGAATCGCATTCACCAGCGCGCGGCCGGCCAGCTGAGGCAGGAATTCGTTGACGATTACCCACTGGTAATGCCAGGCGAGCGTACGTTGGGCGTCCGGAAATACAGTGTGGTCGCTCGCCCCGCCGGCGCGAAGCCGGTCGACGATCCGGTTGTGTGCCCGGATTAGCGCGACTTGCAGCTGGTTCATGAAAATGTGCGAATCGTTGCGAGGATCGACGACAATGGCGGTGCCTTCGTGATTACGAGGGACGTCGCCGTCGGCTTCAAGCAGCTTCGCCGGATCGCCGCGGCTGTACAGATACGGTGCCCCCGCCGGACCCGGCCCGTAGAGCGGCTCGAGATCGGCCCGAGGGCTTCGCAGGTTCGCGAGATTTTCCAGTTCAGCGTACGTTGTCAGGGGCGAGCGGTCGGCGCTGAGATCATGAGCGACAAACTGACCGAAAAATGGCCAGCCGGCCTCGATCCGGGCGTCCCGCGTTTCCGCAGAAGAACCCGTTCCTGCCGAAGAGTCACTGTCGGAATCAGCTGTATTTTTAGTACTTGAATCACAGAAACCGCCGGATCCACCGGTGCGGCGCAGGGCGTCCTCGTCCGTCATAAGCGCAGGCAGGTCGAACATTCGTCCGTAACGTCCGACTGCATCAATCGGTGTATCCACCCGGTACGGCGCCAGGCATCCTTTGCAGCCTGTCTCGGCTGAGTGTGTCGCAGGTGCTGGTGACGAATGCATCGGAATCGTCCTTTCCGATCACCGACACCATGCCCGCGGTGCGCCGCGATGAACCTACCCCGTCGTGGTTACTGGGCTGCCCGTTGCCGCGGGCGGCCTGGCGTGCCAGGGCCAGGCCGCTACGAGCCCGTTCCTCTTCGCGCCCGTCACCGCACTGGATCGCCAGGGCCAGCGCAGCTGCATGCCGCGCGCATGCCTCGCCGGCCTGGCTGGCAGCGAGTGACGCCTCGCCAAGACCATTGAGCGCCTCGGCCTGACCAGAGCTATTGCGGGCCTGGCTGTGGAGGGCCAGCGACTGCTCGAGATGGCCGATGGCCTGCCGCCCGCGGCCTTGCCGCAGCTCGGAGATGCCGAGGCAAGCCAGCGCCTGGGCTTGGCACAACCGGCTACCGGTCTCGCGGCCCAGCGCCAGGGAGCGCCGGAGATGATCGGCGGCCTCGGCGTACCGGCCCTGCTGCAACTTGAGTTCGCCGAGGGTGCCCAGCACAAAGGCTTCGCCCGAGGGGATGCCGACGTCATCGCGGAACAGGGCCAGTGATCGCTGCAGGTGTCCTGCAGCCTGCTCATAGCGGCCCTGTCGCAGGTGAACGGCTCCGAGAAGGTGCAGCTCACGGGCTTCGCCGGCGTAGTCGCCTGCCTCGGTGTAGATGGCCAGTGCCGCTGCGTGGCGCCCAGCCGATTGCGGGTAGCGGCTCTGGCAGAACTCAGCCATGCCGAGGTTGCCAAGCGCCCGGGCCTCGCCGATCTTGTCGCCGCTCTCACGGCACAGGGCCAGGGCTTGTTCAAGATGGCTGGTCGCGCGACGCAGACAGCCCTGTGCCGCTTCGGCAGTACCGAGCCTCGTCAGTGCCGCCGCTTCGGCGGTCCGGTCGCCGGCCCGCACGGCAGCACGGCGGGCATGGCTGTGCACAACGGCTGCGGCGGTGAAGTAGCCGACATCCAGGTACCGGAAGATGGTGGCTCCGAGGCCGATAGCGTGGCCAGGCCATCCGTGGCCGGCAGCATGCGCGGCGACCGCGACAAGAGTAGACCGCTCCGCATCGAGCCATGCCAGCGCTGCCGCGGGGCTGGCAACCGGTGGCACTAGGCCCGCGGGCACGGATAGCGCTGGCTGGTCAGGGTCGCCGGGGAACAGGGCGCGGGCCGCGACGGCGGCAGTCGCCAGATAGTGGTCGAACAGGCGAGTCAGCGCCGCCCCTCGCTCCAGCTCACTGCCGGTGTCGGCAGCCTGATCGGCGGCGTAGGCGCGCAGGAGGTCGTGCATGCCGTAACGGCCTGTCCCGGCGGGCTGGATCAAGCTGGCGCGAGCTAGCCGGTCCAGCACCCAGCGAGCCTGCCGGAGTGTGGTGCCCGCGAGCGCGGCGGCGGCGTAGGCGTCAAAGTCCGTGCCGGGGTGCAGGCCGAGCAGCCGGAACGTACGCGCGGTCTCATCATCGAGGTGCCGGACCGACCACGAGAACACGGCCCTCACCGCCGTCAGGCGGTCCCCGGCGGCGTCCAGAAGGTCCAGCCGGCCCTGCTGATCAGCCAGCTCCGACGTAACGGCCGCCAGCGAGACGCCAGCTGAGGCGGCGGCGCGCTCAGCGGCCACGCGTAGCGCCAGCGGCAGTCGGCCACAGTAACCGGCCAGCGCCGCGACCGCTTCAGGCTCGTCGTCTGCCCGCTCGCCGATGAGCGCCCGCAGCAATCCGACTGCCTCGGCTAGCGGCAGCGGCCCCAGGTCCAGCCGCTGGGCACCGTCCCTGGCCACCAGCCCTGCCAGCGCATCGCGGCTAGTCACAACCGCCACACACGACGGGCTACCGGGCAGCAGCGGCCGCACCTGCTCCGCATCCCCGGCGTTATCGATCATGATCAGCATCCGCCGGCCTGCCACCAGGCTCCGGTACCGAGCCGCACGCTCAGCAGTCTCGGCCGGGATGTCCCGCTCGGCGACGCCCAGGCTGCGCAGGAACCCGGCCAGGGCGTCACCGGCCGACATGGGCTGACCGGGGTCATAACCACGCAGGTTCACATGCAGCTGCCCGTCCGGGAACCGGTCCGCTACCTGATGCGCCCACTGCAATGCCAGCGCCGTCTTACCCGCCCCGGCCATCCCCGAAATCGCAGCGACAATCAGGGTCCGCGGTCCCTCGGCACTGGCCAGCGCAAGCATCCCGGTCAGCTCCGCCAGCTCGGCTGCCCGGCCCGCGAACTGCGCCACCGGGCCCGGCAGCTCCTGCGGCACCACCGCGCTCGGGCTGGCACCACCCGGCACCAGATGCCCGGATTCAGGCCCCGCCTGGACCGGGCCAGTGGTGAGAATCTGCCGGTGCAGCTCGCTCAGTTCGGCTCCTGGCTCGGCGCCCAGCTCAGCGATGAGCAGCCGCCGCGCACGCTGATAGGCCGCCAGTGCCTCGGCCTGGCGTCCGTCGCGGTACAGGGCAAGCATCAGCAGGGCATGCAGGTGCTCGCGCAACGGGTGGGCCGCCGCCATGCGTTCAAGCTCGGCGATGACCACGCCGTGACGGCCGAGGCGTAGCTCAGCTTCGATCCACAACTCCGCGGCCTGTAGCCGGAGCTCCGCCAGCCGGGGAACCTCGTGCAGCGCCAGTGCCTCCGACTCCACGTCCGCCAGCGGCTCGCCGCGCCACAGCGCCAGTGCCTGCCTGGCCTGCGGCGCCGCAGTTTCCCAGGAACCGCCGAGCGCAGCGCTGCGCGCGCGGTCCAGCAGGACTTCGAAGCGCGCCACATCCAGTTCCGCTGGATCAACCCGGATCACGTAGCCGGGAGACCGGGTCACGATCCGGTCCTGGTCCGCGGTCCCCAGCACCTGGCGCAGCCTCTTCACGTAGTTCCGCACGGTCGCCGAGGCTGACGGCAGCGGCGCCGGCCCCCACAGCGTCTCGGCGATCTCGCCGACTGACACCACCCGGCCGGCGTTCAGCAACAGCA
>Ga0335072_10005196_pt1 | contig 19191 bp, 23 predicted proteins | sample Lox_Sample_21_FD_206725 | JGI IMG/M metagenome (GOLD analysis project Ga0335072, IMG submission 206725) | Soil microbial communities from Loxahatchee National Wildlife Refuge, Florida, United States - Lox_Sample_2.1 | ecosystem: Environmental > Terrestrial > Soil > Wetlands | place: USA...
CGCTCCGGTCGACCCGAGCGGGATTGAGGCGCAGGCGGATTGGGACCACCTGCGCACGCCCGAGACTTATGTGGGCTCCGCGCGGGGCGAGCGGTTCGCATCGCCGGGCGGCGCGACGCCCGGGGTCCGCCGCGAATTCGAACTGCCCCGGCATCTGCGCGGGAACCATTGGGCTCTCGCGGGCGAGTGGACCGTCGGCCGGGAGAACGTGGTGCTGGACCAGGCGGGCGGGAGCATCGCGTTCCGGTTTCAGTCACGCGACGCACATGTGGTGCTGTCCCCTGGCGCGCGTGGGCCGATCCCGTTTCGCGCGCTCCTGGACGGCGAGGCCCCCGGCCGCTCGCACGGCCTGGACGTCGACGACGACGGGAACGGCGAGCTCCGAGACGGCCGCCTCTACCAACTCGTGCGTCAGGACGGTGCGGTCCGCGAGCGGACGCTGAAAATTACCTTCGACAAGCCTGGCGCCGAGGCGTACTCGTTCACATTCGGATAGTCGCCTCCGGTGGCATCGCGCCGATCGTGCCGACGGCGCGCGCGGCCGCCTCGATCGCGCACTCGGGTCCTCCGACGAGGTAGCCGGCCGCCAGCGCGTCGCCGGCGCCGGTCGTGTCGACGGCGACGACCGATCGGGCGGGGTACGCGCCCTCCGGGAACCGCGCGCCTCGCGCGCCGAGCTTGATCACCCAGGGCGCGTCGAAGTCGGGAACGGCGGCCTGCTCGGCCTCGGTGGCGAACACGACGTCCGGTTCGAGTGCCGCGAGACGAGCGGCGAACCTCGCCGGGCCGACGATCTCGATGTCGTGGGCGGAGGCGAGATCGACGGTGACGCGGCGGGCCAAGCTCGCCGCTTCGATCGCGGCCTCAGCCATCGGCTCGCGGAGCAGGCAGTAGCCCGACACGTGGAGCACATCACACGACCGCACCCAATCCGGTTCGAGCTCGGCGGAGTCGAGCCGCGAGGCGACGCCCCGATCGGAGGCCATCGTTCGCTGGCCATCGGCGCCGCTCACCGAAACGACGACGCCGCCGCGACCTTCGAACACCGGTCCGCAGATCTCGACGCCGTAGCGCGCGAGCTCGGTCGCCGCCAGCCTGCTCGCGGGATCGGTGCCCCTCTTGCAGATGAGACGGCTCCTAGCACCGAGCGCGCTTGTCCATGCGGCGACGTTCGCGGCCTGACCGCCCGCGCCAAGGCGGATCGTTGCCGGCGTGTCGGCGTCCGGGGCGATCGGGGCATTCGGCAGGACGATGATGTCCAGGATCAGATCCCCGATCGTGCAGATCGACAGCGGTCTGCCCTTGTCCGTCGCGGCGATCGGGGACTGCATGCCCGACATGATCGCGGTCCGAGGGCGCACGGGCGCGCCGGCAGAAGCGTGCGCTAGGTTGGCGGCGTGAGACCGGGAGTGGCTCTCTCAAACAACGTCGCCCGCGCGCTCCGCGACGGGGATCCGGTCGTCGCGCTCGAGTCGACGATCATCACGCACGGACTGCCGCGCCCCGAAAATCTCCAGGCCGCGCTCGAGTTCGAGCGGACGGTCGTCGAGTCCGGCGCGGTGCCCGCGACGATCGCGGTGCTCGATGGAGTCGCGCACGTTGGCCTCGAGCCTGACCAGCTCGAGCGGCTTGTCGCTACCGATGGGGCACTGAAACTCAGCGCCCGAGACCTGCCGGTGGCGATGGTGAGGCGCGCCACGGGCGGCACGACCGTCGCCGCGACTGCGCTCCTTGCCTCGCAGGCCGGCATCAGGGTGTTCGCCACCGGCGGGATCGGCGGCGTTCATCGCAACGCTGAGGAGACGTTCGACGAGTCGGCCGATCTCGGGATCCTTGCCAGCTGCCGGATCACGGTGGTCGCCGGCGGCGTCAAGTCGATCCTGGACATCGGCGCCACGCTCGAGCGATTGGAGACCCTGAGCGTGACCGTGCTCGTGTTCGGCACGAATCGCTTCCCGGCGTTCTGGCTCACCGACAGCGGCTATACGGTCGACTTCGCCGTCGCCAACGCTGAGGAGATCGCGGAGGTGATGCGGGCCGCTGACGCGCTCGGGCGTCCGGGCGGGATTCTGGTCGCGAACCCACTGCCCGAGGCGGCACAGCTCGACCCTGCCCTGCACGACCGGCTGCTGTCCGAGGCACTCGGTGCAGCGGACGCTCAGTCCGTGCGCGGCAAGGACATCACCCCGTTCCTGCTCGACTACGTCCACGAGCACACGGACCGCGACAGCGTGAGCGTCAACCTCGAGATCGTCCGAGGTAACTGCACGCTGGGTGCCGAGATCGCTCGGGCGTGGTCCTCGTCGCGGTAAACGGCCGCTCCGCGAACCTCCTGAACCGCTGTCCCACTATCGCGCGCCGAAGTAGTCGTGCGTCGCGGGGCTCCCCTGCTGCCAGAGCAGCCTGATCTGGGAGTCCCTGACCGACACCAGCTGCTGTTCGGCCTCGAAGGCCGAGTCCCCTGGAATCTCGTCGGCGTAGGTGATGCCGCCAGGACCAAACGCGAAGTACGTCAGCCAGAAGTACTCGCCGTTCACGCGGCGGTTCCCGAACGTGAAGGCGGTCGCGAGCCGGTTCTGACCGACGCGGAGGACCGCTGGGCCGTCCTCTCCGAACACCGCGCCGCCCGGGCCGCGCTCGAGCACCGACTCATCTCCACCGCTTCTTCGCGCGCCCGCCGCGCTTCCGATCTGGCGCGCCGACCCGTCCGGAGAGACGCGCCAGATGGCCCACCCGTTGACGCCTGCGACGTCGATGTCGCCGTCGCGATCGACCGCGATCGGTCCGAAGCCGCCGAGCGGATGCCCAGCGTACGGCCCGGACTTCATTACCCCGCGGACGGTGTCGAGCTTCCCCGTCGGTGTGAGTCGCACTATCTGCGAGCCGGTCGAGATATAGAGCTGCCCGCTCGGACTGACCGCGAGAGAGAGCGGGTCGCCCCGGCCGACGAGCGAGCGAGCCGGGCCGAGCGGTGCCGCCAGCGCCGCGGTGCCGTTGGCCACTGCTTGAAACGGCCTGCCACGGCCGCTCCCGGCGATCGTCCGAATGACGCCGTCGCGCCTGACCGAGCGCACGTGCCCGCCGTCGGCGATATAGAGCGTGCCATCACGGGCGAAGGCCAGATCGGAGACGGAAGCCAACTCCGCGCGGACGGCAGGCCCACCGTCTCCGGAGAAGCCTGCCCTGCCGTCGCCCGCGACCACGCGGAAGCGGCCGGCGGGCGTGCGCACGAGCACGCGGTTCGCGGCGACGTCGGCGACGTACAGTGCACCGTTGGGTGACACCGCGAGTGGTCCCGCGACGTGCAGCGCCGCGTACGGCCCCACCGGTAGCATGCTTGCGGCGGTCGGTGCCGCAGCGGTCTTGGCGGCGCCTCCGCGGGTAACGGTAAGGACGGCGAGTGCGACGATCCCTCCGACCAGGACGGCGACAACGACGCCAATCATCCGCCGCCGCCGGCGGAGCCGACGCGCCTCGGGGAACAGCGCCTGCTCGTCCGGCGGGACCGCGGGAGGGCCCGGCTCGGACGCCGGTGCCGGCGCGGAGGGCGCTTCGATCGTCAGCGTGATCAGTCGGGACTCGTCGCTAATAGTGCTAGGTTAATGCACACCATGTTCGATGGCAAGATCGACCCCGCCGAGCCCACACCGCTGTATCTGCAGGTCGCGGCCGAGATCAGGCGCGCGATCGCCGAGGGCGAAGCCGGTCCCGGCGAGCGACTGCCGCTCGCCAAGGACATGGCGAAGGTGCTCGGTGTCAACACCAATACGGTGCTGCGCGCGCTCCGCGCCTTACGAGATGAGGGCCTGCTTGAGTTCCGCCGCGGTCGCGGCATCACGGTCGCCGGCACGCCGCAGCGAGGCGCGGTGGTGCGACGCGTCAACGATCTCGTCGAGTTCGCGCGGACGCACGGCTACCGGCGCGATGAGTTGATCGGGATGATCGAAAACGCCCCGTGGCCGCGGGTGGGGAACGGCGCCTGATCACCGGGCGGCCGGACGGCGACCGCCCGCGTCAATCCCCGATTGGCTGCCCGAACGCGATGTCGTAACCATCCGGGTCGGTGACGCCGAACTCGCGAAAACCGTGCGGCGCGTTGTACAGCGAATAGTCGATCGGCACCCCGCGTCGCAGCAGTTCGGCGTAGATCGCGTCGACGATCAGCAGTACGGCCGAGCTACTCGTGAGCCGCGCCACAGCCCGTGACGATAGGCGACACGGCCGTCACCGCGACTCACGCCACCGCGAGCAGCGTCGTCGGATTGGACATCACCCGCTCGATCGCGTGAATCGCCCCGCCCTGCGCGGCGGCGGTGAACCCGAGCGCCGAGGTTGCGAGTTGCGGCGTCTGGGCGGCGCCGGCGAGGGTCCCGGCCTCGAGCGCCGCCTGAGCGGCCGGGAGAATCCAATCGCTGAGGTGGACGAAGTAACCCCCGAGGATGATCACCTGGGGGTCGAACAGGTTCGCCAGGTTCGCGGCGCCGATGCCGATCCACCGTCCGAGTTGAGCCAGGACCTCGAGCGTGCGCTCGTCTCCGCTTCGGGCCCGTTTCACGAGTGGCTCGATCTTGCGCTCGGGCGGCGCGTCGCCGCGGGGCCGCTGGCGGGCCGACTGCAGCAGCGCGTTCAGCCCGACGCAGGCTTCCCAGCAGCCGCGCCGGCCGCATCCGCACAACGGGCCGTCGGGCATCACGTTCATGTGCCCGACCTCTCCGCCGTAGCCGCGCGTGCCGAGCAGCGGTTGCCCGCCTACGATGATGCCGCCGCCGATCCCGACCTCGCCGGTGATGTACACCAAGTTCGGCGTGCCGGCCCACTCACCCGACCGGTACTCGGCGATCGCCGCGAGGTTGGCGTCGTTGCCGACGTGAATCGGCGTGTCCCCGAGGCGCAGTCCTCGGCGGAGCGGCTCGGCCACCGCCACGTCCCGCCAGCGGAGGTTCGGCGCCTCGGCGACGACGCCGGCGCCGACGTCGACGAGCCCCGGCACCGCGACGGTGAGGCCCGCCACGACCGGCGCCGGCCGGCCGCGGCGCGAGATCAAGCGCCGGCGAGCGGTCCGGCAGAGGTCGGCCAGCGCAGCGATGCACGCGTCCGGGCCGACGCTGGCGTCGAACGGCATCCGGTCGCGGAGGACCTCGCGGCCGGCGAGATCGATCACCAGCACCGACAGGTAGTCCACGTTCACCTCGGTGCCGATCGCGACCACACCGCCCCCCAACTCGAGGCGCGTGCTGGGCCGCCCGGCGCGGCCGCCTCCCTCACGCCCGGCCTCGAGCACCACCCCGAGCTCGATCAGCTCCGCGACCAGCCGCGACACGGTCGCCCGGGTCAGCCCGGCGCGCGCGGCGATCCCGGCGCGGGAGTCGGGCCCGACCGTAGCCAGGTGGCGCAGCACCAGCTCAAGGTTGTTGCGGCGGATGTCGTTGTGCCCCGCGCGCTGCGGGATCACCGAATCTCTTGACACTGGATATGACGGTGGATATATGTTTTGCATCGATTCAAAACATTTCCGGTCGACGGCGCCAGTCTAATGCGGCGGCGGTCGGCCGGGGAGACGGTCGGACACCGGCGCGCCGGTCAGCTCGCGCCGCCCGATCCTGAACCACGATGCGCACGCTGAACGATCCACGCACACCCGTAGCAAGAATGCGCGACCGCGCCCGGTCGAGGACGATCGGCGTGCTCAGCCTGGATCCGACGTCGTACGACAAGGCGTGGACGCTGCTCGGGATCGAGCGCGCGACCCGAGACTCGGACTACCTGGCGAGCATCGTCAGCGTGCCGGCTCCGACCCGCCGCACGCTGGCGATTGCCGTCGCGCGGTTGCGGGGCCTGGGGGTCGACGGGATCCTCGTCGTCGCTCCGCAGCAGGACGCGATCGAGACGCTGGCCGAACTGTCGGGCGACATTCCGCTCGTGGCGGTGGCCTCCGGACCCCAGCAGGTTCTGTCCGCGGTGGCGATCGACCACTACGCGGGCGCGGTGGCGGCTACGCGTCATCTGCTCGATCTCGGGCATCGCACGGTCTTCCACATCGCGGGGCCCGCCGACCGGACCAGCCCCGGGCGCCGCTTCGCCGGGTGGCGGGACACGCTGCTCGCGGCAGGCGCCGATATCCCCCTGCCGATGATCGGCGACTGGAGAGCGGACGTCGGCTATGAGCTCGGATGCCGCCTGGCCACGAGGAACGAGGTAACCGCGATCCTTGTGGCGAACGATCAGATGGCCCTCGGAGTCCTGCGCGCCATGTTCGAAGCCGGGCGACGCGTGCCGGACGACGTCAGCGTGGTCGGCTTCGACGGCAGCCCCCAGGGAGAGTTCTTCAGCCCGCCGCTGACCACGGTCCGTCAGAACTTCAACGAGATGGGCCGTCGCAGCCTCGAGCTGCTCATGGCCGAAATCGAGGTCGGCCGGGACGGCCGGGTGGACGAGACGATCCCGACGGAGCTGATACTCCGCGCGAGCACCGCGGTCGCGGCGAGCCGGGCACTGTCCGCCGTCGGCTGAGTCCCCGCCCGCCGGGAACGGCGCCCGGCCCGAGGGAAACGGCGCCCGGCCCGCGGGAAACGGCGCCCGGCCCCAGGGAAACGGCGCCCCGCCCGCCACCCCCGGCGCGAATTCTTATGCAGTTGTGTGGTTTTCGCGAAGTTTCTCTTCGCCTGCGCCGACATTCTCTCTATGTCCGTGAAAGGAACCTCGTCATGACCACGATCCTCATCCTCAACGCAGCTTCATCTCTTGTGGCTCTCGTCGGCATCGCCGGCTTCGTCGCGTTTCGCGAGCGGCGGGCTCGCCGACGCGCGGTCGTGCAAGTCCTGTACGTGACCACGGGCCGCGCGCGTCAGCTGCCGCACAGCTGAGCGCGGGCCCGAAAGAGTCTCCGGCACGGGAAACGGCCGGGACTGCCGGCAAGGAAACGCCGGCACGGACACGCCAGGTCCGAGCGGAGGCGATGTTTGCCTCCGCTCGGACCGATCCCTTAGCGTTGCGCGGTACCCGAGCCTGGAGGTCGCCGCGAATGCCGCGCACGCACTATCTGCCCGATGAGCAGGTCCACTTCACGTGGGACACCGGGCACGAGCCGCGGCTCGTGGTCGACTCGGGCGACACGGTCGTCGTGTGGACGCGCGACGTGAGCGACAACCAGATCACGCCGGACTCGGACACGAGCGTGATCGCAGGGCTGGACTGGAATCGCGTCTACCCGCTGCTGGGCCCGATCGGGGTCCACGGCGCCGCGCCCGGCGACACGCTGGCGATCGAGGTGCTCGACATCCGCACCCAGGGATGGGGCTGGACCGCGATCCTGCCCGGATTGGGTCTCCTGCCCGAGGACTTCCCGGATGCCTACCTGCGCGTGTTCGACCTGTCGTACGGCCACGTCGCGTACCTGCGCGACGACATCGCGATCCCGCTCGAGCCGTTCTTCGGGACGATGGGCGTGTGCCCGGACGGCGCGTCGGCACAGCCGGTGATGCCGCCCGGCGTGTTCGGCGGGAACATGGACGTGCGCCAACTGGTGCGTGGGTCGACGCTGTATCTGCCGGTGCAGGTCGAGCAGGCACTGTTCTCCTGCGGCGACGCCCACGCCTGCCAGGGCGACGGCGAGGTGTGCGTGACCGGCCTCGAGGCGCCGATGTTCGCCGCGCTGCGGCTCACACTCGAGAAGGGCCGAAGCATCCCATCGCCGCAATACCGGACCCCCGGGGCGCTGACGCCGCGTGTCGACGCGGCGCCGTTCTACGCCACCACGGGCGTCGGCGGCGATCTCTTTCTCGCCGCGCAGGACGCGGTGCGCGCAATGGTCGACCACATCGCGACGACGTACTCGTTGGGACGCGAGGACTCCTACGTCCTATGCAGCCTCGCGGTCGACCTCAAGATCTCCGAGATCGTCGACGCCGGTCAGTACATCGTCAGCGCGCTCCTGCCGGAGGCGATTTTCGCGGACTGAAGGCAGACCCTCGCGGCAAGTAGGCTCCACGCCGTGCGGAGGCGACGGATCGCGGCGATTCTCGGGGCATTGATGCTGGCGTTGCCCGCGACGGCGCTCGCCACTTCGCTCGATAGCTCGTCGACGAGCAAGTTCGTCGCGGCGTCGTTGCAGCCCGTGCGCGCCGCGCTGGCGAAGCAGGGCCTGGAACACGCAGCGACCAAGGCGCTGATCAGCCACGTCCAGTCCGCATGTCCGGGTGCCGTGCCGGCAAACCTCGCGACCGGATCCGAGGCGGAGCGGCGTACATGGGGGGCGTTCTCGGCTGAGGCCCTGGGCGAGTTCAGCTTGGCGCTGATAGCCCCAATCCGGCCTGCCGGGCAGCGCGCGATCCGCCAGATCGCCCCGCTCCGCTGGACAAGTGCCGCGCTCAACCGGCAGGTAGCGGCATTCGTGCGAAGCGGGCGAGCACTGCTCGCTCTGCGTCCGCCGGACATCTGCGCGCAGGCCCAGGCAGCCGCGGCCAACGGGTTTCTCGGTCGTGCCACCGGCGACCGCGGCGTTCATCCAGCGGTATCGCGCGGCGGCGCCGGCATCGGCTCCGACGGCGGTTGCCCTTGCCGACAAGACGAAGCCGTTGGCCGATACTCAGGCGCTTGTCGCCATCGGGCAGTTTGCTCGACTCGAGGCCCGGCTCACGCGAGACCTCAGTCGCTTTGCCTCCCCGGCGCTCGACAGATTCGGCGCCGCGCTGTTCTCACAGTGACCGCAGGAACTCGAGCAGCGGCCCGTTGACCTGATCGGGGTGCGTGAGGTTGGAGGCGTGCGGTCCACCCTCGACGCGGACGAGGCCGCTGCATCCGGATAGCGCCTGAGACAGAGCCTCGGCCTTGTCGATCTCGATCGACATGTCGGCGGTGCCGTGGAACACGATCACCGGGCACGTGATCTCGCCTAGACGATCGGTGATGTCGTCGCGCTCGAACAGGCAGTCCGCGGGGGCACCCATGTTCTCGCGCGGCAGTTCGCGCCATTTGGCGATCCAGACCTCGTTGACCGCCGGGTCGCCGATGATCAGGTTGGCGATGATCTGGGTGAGCTCGTCGAGCGGACCGTGCTCGAGCCAGGTCTGCTGCATCTGGCGATAGGCCGGCATGCGCTCGGGATCCTCAACGCCCGATTGGGTGTCGATCAACGCCAGCGCGCGGACGCGGTCGGGCGCGAGCAGCGCGGCGCGCATCGACAGGAAGCCGCCCTGCGACATCCCTCCGAGCACGGCCTGATCGATGCCGAGATGATCGAGCAGCCCGAGGGAGTCCTGGGCCGAGTCCCAGTACGTGAACGGCTGTCCGTCGAACTCGGTCTCCCCGAATCCGCGCTCGTCCCACGTGATCACGCGGAACTCGGGCGCGAGCGCCTGCACCTGCGGCGCGAACATCTCGCGGTCCATGAGGAAGCCATGCGACAGGATCACGGGCGGACCGCTCCCGCCGCTGTCCTCATAGCGGAGGCGCTGGCCGTTGACGTCGGCGAACGGCATCGTCAGGACCTCGCCGCCGAGGGCTCGAGTTGCGGCATGACCTCGGTGATGAACAGCTCCAGCGTCCGCTTGGACTCGTCGAAGGTCATGTCGCCGGTGGGGAACATGAAGCAGATGTAGTCCACCATCCCGTCGTCAAGCAGCGCCGCGACCCGCTCGGCGATCTGCGGTGGCGTGCCCGACCCGATCTCGATCGCCGGCTCCATGTTCGCGTGAATCGCGCGGAGCGCGCCCTGGGCGTCGTAGCACTCCTGCTCTGACAGCTTGAGGTGGTCGAAGCGGTGGGCGGTTTGCGTGCGGCGAACGAGGCCCTCCATGCCGCGCCGGGCGACGTCGCGTGCCTCGCGCTCGGTCGGCGCGATCGACAGCAGCATGCTGTAGGCGACGCGGGGCTCGGACTCCGGCCCGTCGAATCTGACGTCGTCGCCTCGGTGCTCGTGCCAGGTCTTGAGATACAGCTCGTATGCCTCGGGGCTGATCTTGCCCGGCCACATCAGGCTCATCCCATGCCGGCCAGCCGTAACTGGACTGCCGGGATACCAGAACGGGATCCGGTCCTGCAGCGGCTTGGTCGACATCGGCATCGTCGGGAAGTCGAAGAACCGGCTGTTCTCGCTCGAGATCTCCTCTGACGTGAGCGCGTGCTCGATGATCGCGAGGACGTCAGTGAACCGGTCCCTGGATTCCCACCAGTCCTGGCTGAACCAGTAATGCTCGATCGGCACGGCGCCCCGGCCGACGCCGTACTCAAGCCGGCCGCCGGTCAGGTGATCGAGCACGCACATGTCCTCGATGATCCGCACCGGATGGTGCATCGGCAGCAACTTCACCATCGGCCCGAGCCGGATGTCCGTGGTCACCTGCGAGGCGGCCGCGATGAACAGCTCCTGGCCCGGGGCCATGCACAGGTCGCTGCCGTGGTGCTCGGCGAGGTGGTAGCCGGCGAACCCCGCCTCGTCGGCCATCTTGATCAGCGTGAGCCGGTCCTGGAACAGCTCGTGCGTGGGCGTGCCGGGGATGCCCTCGATGTGGTCGAAGATCCCGAACTTCTTCGCGATCACGGGCGGGACCCTAACGACTTAAGCGACGAGCCGGAGCAACGCCGCGGTCGCGGCCGCCGACAGCGCGACGACCACGAACGGAGCCTTGCGCCACACGAGCACCCCGGCGACGAGCAGCGCCGGCGTGCGCGCGTCGAACACGAACCGCTGCCCGCTGGTGAACGTCTGGATCACGATCAGCGCGGCCAGGACCGGGACGACGACGATCTCGAGCGACCAGCGCGCGGAAGCCTCCTGGTCCAGTCGCGCGCCGATCACGAGCCCGACGAGCTTGAACGCGTAGGCCGAAGCGCACAGCGCGATCACCGGCCACCAGCTCATCGACCAGCCTCTTGCGGATGCCCGACCGCGACCCGCGCCCGCCGGCGACTGGAGGCGAGCAACACGGGGACGGCCGCGAGCGCGGCGGCGATGATCGGCACGCCCGCCGGGGCGATCGGCACCAGCGCCAGTGCGATGATCGCGCCCGCGACCCCGGCACGAATCGCTTCAGCTCCTCGCAACTGCGGCGCGAGCAGGGCCAGGAACACCGCCGGGAACACGGCGTCGAGGCCGTAGTCTCGCGGGTTGCCGAGGCCGCTTCCGGCGAGCGCGCCGGCCAGCGTCCCGATGTTCCATGCCGTGAACAGGCACAGCGCGGTCAGATCGAACGCGCGCCGCTTGGCCGCGAGCGTTGCCTGTGCATGGGCCATCGCCGTGGTCTCGTCGACGATCACCTGTGCCCTCAGCGCGCGCTTGGGCAGGCTGCCGGACAGGATGTCTTTGAGGCTGACCGCGTAGATCGCGTTGCGCGCGGCGAGCAGGAGCGCCGGTGGCAGCGCGCCGGCGACGCCGCCGCCCGCCGCGATCACCGATACGAACGTGAGCTGCGAGGCGCCGGTGAAGCACACCACCGACATCACGCACGTCTGCACGACGCTGAAGCCGGCCGCTACCGACAGCACGCCGAACGACACCGCGTAGACCGCGGTCGCGACCCCGATCGAGAGCGCGTTTCTGAAGATCGGATCGCGGGACATGGTCGAGGCATTGTCTCGCAATCCTGCTGGCATATGGCTGCGAATTCACCCGTGCGACCGTCATTCGTGGCAATATCCAACTATGGATTCGGTCGACCGCGCAATTATCGATGAGCTGATGCGTGACGGTCGGCTGTCGAACGTCGAGCTGGCCGCGAGAGTGAACCTGTCGCCCTCGCCGTGCCTGCGCCGTGTCCGCGCGCTCGAGGAGGCCGGCGTCATCCGCGGCTACCACGCCGACATCGAGCCGGGCGCGATCGGGCGCGGGCTCGAGGTGTCGGTGCTCGTCGAGCTGTCGCTCAAGGACCGCAAGACCGTCGAAGCGTTCGAGGCGCAGATCTCGGAGCTCGACGAGGTGCTCGAGTGTCGGCGCATGTTCGGGATCCCCGACTACATCATCCGCGTCGGGGTGGCCGACACCGACGACTACGAGCGGTTCTACATGAACAAGCTGGCGGAGCTGCCGGGCGTCACCCGCGTCAACTCGCAGTTCACGATGAAGCTGGTGAAGGCGGCGACCCCGGTTTAGGCGCTGCCGAACACCCGCTCGAACATCGCGGTATCGCCGGCGCTCTGGAACTTGACCAGCTTGCCGTCGCGGAACGTGAGCACATCGCAGGAGTCGGCCTCGCCTCCCTCGACCGTGATGTGGGTCAGAACGACCACGCGGTCAGCGTCGGAGAACCAGAACTGCGGCGCGGTCGTGAAGCCCTTCTCGCCGAGCTTGGCCCACATCGCGCCGACCTCCTGCTTGCCATGGATCGTGCCGCTGATCGCACTGTTGCCCGGCGTGATCCACTCGATGTCGTCGGCCACCGCCTCCATCGCGCCGGCGCCGTCGCCGGCCGAGAACGCGGCGTAGGCACGCTTCGCCGTCTCGACGTTCTGCTCGCCCGCCATCGGAAACCCCTTTCCTCTCCTCGCGGCGCATTAGCGCCCTGTTGAGCCGACCCTACACCTGGCGGCACCCGCTCTGGGAACGCCTCCGATCTCAGCCGGTGTGCGGGCCGAAGTCGGCGAGGAACCCCTTCAAGTCCTTGACGTGCTGGGAGTTCACTGCGGCAGTGCAATCGGCGTCAACCACCGCCGCCTCGGTTCCGCCTTCGAACACGTCGGAGGCGCTCAGGCAGTACGCGCGACGGTACGCGAACCACGCGTTGTGGCCCGCGATGAACCGGCGGCGAGCGGCGGCGTCGAACAGCTTTCCGAAGATCTGCTGGTTGAGCGCGTCGATCTTCTTGTCGCTCGCGAGGATCTGCTGCTCGGCGCATCCCTCCATCTGTAGCGTCGAGCGGTGTCCGGGGGCGCCCGAGCACGGCAGCGGGGTGAACGGCTCGTGGATCACCGGCGGCGACAGCTTGGCCGTGCGGGCCGGCGCCGCGGACGCGGGCGCCCACGCAACGACGGCGATGGCCGCGGCGAGTCCGAGGAGCAGGAAGGGCCTGATGCGCATGTTTTCCTCCAGCGGTTTCTGAGTCTCCTGGCGGCCAACCTAGCGCTCCCGGTACCGTCTCGCCGGGATGAGCAACGGCGGCGTCCATCGTGTGGTCGTGATCGGAGGCGGCTTCGGCGGCCTTCAGGCCGCGGCTAAGCTGCGCGGCGCCCCGGTCGACGTGACGCTGATCGACCGGCGGAACTTCCACCTGTTCCAGCCGCTCACGTACCAGGTCGCGACCGGCGCGCTTAACCCCGGCGAGATCGCGTACCCGTTGCGGGCGATCTTCAAGGGCGACCGCAACATCAAGGTGCTGCTCGCCGAGGTCGCCGACTTCGACTTCGACGAGCGGCTGGTCCATCTGCGCGCGGTCGGCGAGGTGCCGGCGCCCGAGCCGGTGGCCTACGACACGCTGATCATCGCCGGCGGCTCGAGCTACTCCTATTTCGGGCACGACGAGTGGCGCGAGTTCGCGGCCGAGGTCAAGTCGCTCGAAAGTGCGCTGACCGTCCGGGGGCGGATCCTGAGCGCGTTCGAGGCGGCAGAGACGGAGACCGACCCGGACGTCAAGGCCGCGTGGCTGACATTCGCGGTCGTCGGGGCCGGGCCGACGGGAGTCGAGATGGCAGGCCAGATCGGGGAGCTCGCGCGCGACACGCTGCGCGGAAACTTCGACGCGGTCGACCCCCGGAGCGGCCGCATCCTTCTGATCGAGGCCGCCGATCGAGTGCTCACGACGTTCCCGCCATCGCTGTCGAAGAAGGCGCAGCGATCACTCGAGCGGATCGGCGTCACGCCGATGCTCGGCGCGACCGTAGTGGGGATCGACGCCGAGTCGGTGACCGTCGCTGACAGCGCCGGCAAGTCCGAGCGGATCCCGACCCGCACGGTCGTGTGGGCGGCCGGCGTGACCGCGTCGAAGCTCGCCGCGAGGCTCGCCGAGCTGACCGGAGCCGAGCTCGACCGCGCGGGGCGCATCGAGGTCGGCCCCGATCTCACCCTTCCCGGACATCCCGAGGTGTTCGCGCTCGGCGACATGGTTCGGGTCCGGGGCACCGACGGTAAGGTCGTCACGTTGCCGGGGGTCGCCCCGTCGGCGATGCAGCAGGGCCGCTACGTGGCAAGGGTGGTCCGCGACCGGCTCGAGTCGAAGGAGGCGCGGCCGTTCCACTACCACGACAAGGGCAACCTGGCCACGATCGGGCGCGGCGCGGCGGTGGCAGACATCAAGGGTCTCCACCTCAGTGGTTTCCTCGCGTGGCTTACGTGGCTGGTCGTTCACCTCTGGTATCTGGTCGGGTTCGAGAACCGAGTCGTCGTGTTCACGCGGTGGGGGTTCAGCTTCATCACGCACGGTCGGGGCGCGCGGCTGATCACGAACACGGCCGCGGAGGTGCGCAGCGACGAGGTCCCCGCGGGGCCCTCCTAGCCCGCGGGGCCGTCCTAGCCCGTGGGGCCTCCCGAGCCCGCCGGGGCCGGCCTAGCCCGGGAAGGCGAGTGCGCTCGGCCGGCGGACGCCCTCGACCCGGCGAGGCGGCTCGCGCCGCACGGCGCGGCACCACGCCACGTGTCTTACCGCCTCGTAGGTCGAATCGGCCTCGCACAGAACCCGGATCGATGTGCGGAATGTCTCGGAGGCTGAGCGCTCGGACACCCGAGTCCGCGGCGCCGCGGCGGGCGTTTAACGACGGCTGCGCCAGGGGAATAGGAGTCGCGTTCGCCGGCATGCACAACGCGCCACTGGAGCTCGAATTCCGTGACCGTGGCCTCTCACGCATGCCCCACATGCGTCACATGCCACGGTCCCCGGCTCGCGGCTCAATTGGCGTGTCATGCATGTGCTCCGGGAGCCGGTCTGCTCCGGTCGCCCCGCACCGGTCACCCGCTCGCGGCGCCGGCGTCGGACCGCTCGCACATCACGAGCGCTGACCGGACGATGTCCGGGAGCGGGACGGCCGGGCACCTGGGGCTCGTCGCCTCCAGCATCAGGCGCCAGACGCCGTCGACTCGACGGAACACAACTGTCACGTACACGCCGTAGTGCCAGCATGGACTGGCGGGATTCGGTCGGGACGTTGAATCCCCCGGCGCGCCGTCCGCGATCGTCTGGCCGAGGCAGCCGAGCGGCGCCGCGTAGGCGGCAGCGACCGCGGCCAGCCCCGTCGTCGCGGCATCGGCCCGGACCATCGCCCTCGGAGCCCGGAGTCGATGTCCGCCGCTGCGGCGCCCCGACGACCGGAGGCCGAGGGGTACGACGGCGACCAAGGCGACCACCGCGACCACCTCGACCACGACGACCATTGCGACGACGCCCGCACCGCGCATGCTGCTGAGCCGATCCCGCGCGGGGGCGTGCCGCGGCCCCGGCACGACCGTGACCTGCACGCTCCGAGGCGGGTCCGCGAGCGGGCGCCAACCGTCCGGCGCACTGGGCTGGGACATGCGGGGAGTATCGCGCCGGCGCGCGCGTGTCCGGGACCGATTTCGAGCATCGTCATCCGAACTGGGCGCACCGCCGGTGCTACGAGCGCGCTCGCCGGTTCGTGATCATCGTCGTCAGCGATCCGGTCACGCGGCGCGTCTGTCGGCACGTCCGGCCGCGAACCCCGCGATCAGTCCCGCGAGCGCGTCGGGCTGGTCGATCATCGAGAACGTTCGCGCCCGCTCGATCACCTCGAGCCGAGCGTTGGGCAGCGTCGCGGCGAGCCGCTGGCCGTCTTCGATCGGGAAGAACGCGTCGTCCTGAGACCACGCGATCAGCGCCGGCTTCGTGAAGCGGGGCAGGCGCTCGCCGGCGTGCACGGTCGTCTGCCGGTTCAGCGAGGCGGTCAGGCGTCGCAGGTCCGCCCGGACTTCAGAGTTGGCAAAAGCAGGCTCGAGCCACTCGGTGACGAGGCTGTCGATGTCGGCGTGTGCGAGCGCACCGTATGCGCGCTCACGTCCCAGTCGGGTGCGAAGCGGCTGAAGGGCGGCCGTGAACGCCGGCGCGAACTTCGCGGCGGCGATGAACGGCTTGAGGATCGGCGGCGGGAAGTGCTCGAATGCGTCGCAACTCGTCAACACGAGCGCGCCGAGTCGCTCCGGCGTGGTGGTCGCGACGACCTGGGCGATCGCGCCGCCGGTGTCGTTGCCCACGAGCACGACGTCCTCGAGCGACAGTTGCTCGAGCAGTTCGCCGACCATCGCCGCGATCGTCTCGATCGTGAGCGCCGACTCTCGCCGCATCGGGTCGGTGTGGGCACCGAGCGGCCACGTCGGCGCGATGCACCGGAAGCCGCCGGTCGCGAGCCTCTCGATCACCGGCCGCCACAGCGAGGCGCCCATCGCATAGCCGTGAATGAACACCACCGGCCGGCCGTCGTCCGGGCCGGCCTTTTCATAATGGATGTTTCCCGTGGTTAGAGAGACCGTGGGCATTGCGAACACCTCCGAAGAAGTTCAATTTACGTACAGGCTGCACGTAAGATACCAACAGGCTGTATGGAAATGCAAGGGCGACGAACTCAGGCACAGCGATCGGCGGCAACGCAGCAGGCGCTGCTGACGGCCGCGCGCCGGTTGTGGGGCGAGCGCGGCTACGCCGCGGTCTCGACCCCCGAGATCGCTGAGGCCGCGGGCGTCACCCGCGGGGCCATGTATCACCAGTTCCCCGACAAGACCGCGCTGTTCGTCTCGGTCCTCGAGGCGGTCGAGACCGACGTGATGGAGCGGCTGGCGGCCACCGTCGCCGGCGGCCGGCCCAAGACCCCGGCCGACACCCTGCACGCCGCGGCCGACGCCTGGATCGACATCGCGAGCGAGCCGGAGGTCCGCCAGCTCGTCCTGCTCGACGCGCCCAACGTGCTCGGCTGGGCCGGCTTCCGCGAGATCTCGCTGCGCTACGGCCTCGGCCTGACCGAGCAGCTGCTGACCGCGGCGATCGAGGCCGGTCAGCTCAAGCGCCAGCCCGTCCGCCCCCTGGCCACCGTGATGATCGGCGCGCTCGACGAGGCGGCGATGTCGATCGCGAATGCCGACGACACTGGAACCGAGCGCGAGCAGGTTCGGGCCGTCGTGCACGACCTGATCGACGGGGTCATGACTCGGACATGACCGGTCGACAGCGGTGACCTCACACCGCCGGCCGGCCCGCCGTTTCACCCACTAGCGACCGACCAGCGAAACGGGAGAGACGATGACAACCACGATCGATGTCGCCACCGAGATCCGCGGGCGCGTCGACGCGCTCGACTGGACGGACCTACGCGCCGAGCTCGACGACAAGGGCCACGCGGTCACCATCCCCGTGCTCACCGAGGACGAGTGCGCCGACCTCTCCGAGCTGTTCGACAGCGGCCGCTTCCGCTCGACGATCGACATGGCCCGCTACCGCTTCGGGGACGGCCGCTACCGCTATTTCGATTACCCGCTGCCCGACACGATCGCGGCGCTGCGTGCGTCTTTCTACCGCCATCTGGCGCCGATCGCGAACGACTGGAGCGAACTGTTGCGCGGCGACGGGCCGACGTTCCCACTGGAGCACGACGAGCTGTTGCGCCAATGCCACGCCGCCTGGCAGAAGCGTCCGACGCCGCTGATCCTCCGCTACGGCGAGGGCGACTGGAACGCGCTGCATCAGGACCTGTACGGCGATGTGTTCTTCCCGTTCCAGGTGCTCACGATTCTGTCGCGGCCCGGCGAAGACTTCGACGGCGGGCAGTTCGTCCTGCTCGAGCAGCGCCCGCGCGCGCAGAGCCGGGCGCATGTGCTCACCCCGGCCCAGGGGGCGTTCGTGATCTTTCCGACCGCGGTCCGCCCGAACCGCGGCAAGACCGGTTACCACCGGGTCGGCATGCGCCACGGCGTCGCGACAATCACCCGAGGGCAGCGGACCGCCCTCGGGGTGATCTTCCACGACGCTACCTGAGGCTGATCAGCTCGCCGTCGCGCAGCGCCACCGGGATCGGGTCGACAACCTCGAGCCGGGCCGGCGCGTCGGGCTCGAAGTTCCGGAATCCGAGCAGCGCCCAGGTGCCGTTCCGCCGGCGAATTAACGGCGCAGCCGACAGCAACGGCTCGCCCCTGAACGGTCGAGCCCGGTCGAGCTCCCACGGGCCGGTGAGCGACTCGCCGGCGACCGACCACGTACAGAAGCGGCCGAACCGAGACAGCTGCTGGGGGCTCTGCTGATCGGGGTGGCAGGTGAACACGAGCAGGGGCTGGCCGTCGACGATCCGGACCTGGGAGACCTCGAGCTCGCCGAAGCCCGGACCCGGCGCTGAGACGGGCGATCCGAGCTCCCAGGACAGCATGTCCGCGCTCCGGGCATGGCCGACTACACCGTCTCTTAAGCGCGGGGCGCCGGCCGCGCGGGCGGTGATCAGCATGTGCCACCCGTCGCCGGCGGGGTCCTTGAACACGAACGGATCCCGCCACGTCGCGCTCGCAGCATCGCCCTGGTCGCCCTGGTCGCCCCGGTCGCCCCGGTCGCCCCGGTCGAGCGAGTCGAGCGAGTCGAGCGAGTCGAGCGGGTCGAGCGAATTGAGCGTTGCGTACCAGCGGGCGTCCGGAGCGACAAGCGGCGCACCGTCCCCGACCCGCCGCCACGTGAACAGGTCCTCCGACTCCGCCATGCCGATCCGCTGATCGTTCACCCCGAGCCCGCGCGAGGTCGACAGCCCGCTGTAGTAGAGCCGCCACACGCCGTCATCGCCGCGCGCCACCGATCCGGTCCACAGCGCCAGGTCGTCCCATCGGCCCGGCGCCGGCGCGAGCGCGTCGTCGTGCACGTCCCAGTGCGCCAGGTCGGTCGAGGTCGCGTGCCCGATCCGCGCCGACGTGTGCCGCAGCCGCGGATCACCCAAGCCGCGCGGCGCCTTCAGGAAGAACAGGTGGTAGCGCTCACCGTCGTCGGCGATCCAGCTGTCCCACACCCACTCATCGGGCAGCGCCAGCATGCGGCCCATCGTTTCACGGTGCGGCCGCCCCCAGCACCGCGCGGTACGCGCGCAGCGTCTGCCCGTACCAAAGATCGGTCAGGCCCTCGTCGGTCATGCCGAGGCGGAGAGCGACGCGCTGGGAGGGCACGTTGTCAAGATCGATAACCGCGAGCACGTCCTCGATCCCGGCCTCCGCCGCCCGGTCGAGCACCGCCCGAGCGGCCTCGGTCGCGTAGCCGCGGCCCTGCCAGTCGGGGTGCAGATGCCACCCGATCTCGACGA
>Ga0335072_10005197_pt1 | contig 19190 bp, 15 predicted proteins | sample Lox_Sample_21_FD_206725 | JGI IMG/M metagenome (GOLD analysis project Ga0335072, IMG submission 206725) | Soil microbial communities from Loxahatchee National Wildlife Refuge, Florida, United States - Lox_Sample_2.1 | ecosystem: Environmental > Terrestrial > Soil > Wetlands | place: USA...
ATTTACTGTGTCGAGGGGGACTTCTCGCATGGGTCTTCGAGGGCTTTCTCGGCAAATCGGGGGGCGTGGCGGGGCATCCGGACGTGCCTGGAAACGCATTGTCCCTCCCACAATCAAGGGATTGAGCCCCCACGTTTTTACCCCACACACTGACTCAATCTTTGTTTGTTGGAAAAGTTGTACAAAATCCATCTGCATACCGTGGGGCTCGGCCTTGTTCCAAGATACCTTTCTCACGAGGCTGAATTTACAATTGTCTTATCCAGTTGTCCGCTTTGCTCCTTGTTACGTTCGTCTAACTTTCTCCTCTCCACCCATTACCATTCCCACCTTTTACATGTGAAGGTGACTCACATCCATCATGTCTGCGAGCGACGGACATTCCAGTCGACCCAAGGTCCTCTGCCCCGAAAAACTCTCTCCTGACGGTCTTGCCCTTCTTCGAGCCACACTTGAAGTCGACGAGCGGAAAGGCCTGACGCCCGACCAATTGATCGAGATAATACCCCACTACGACGCACTTCTTGTTCGATCTGAGACCAAAGTCACCGCCGAGCTTCTCACAGCAGCTAAGAATCTCAAGGTCGTAGCAAGAGCAGGGGTTGGGGTTGATAATGTTGATGTCAAAGTTGCCACGAAGTTGGGCATTGTGGTAGTAAACAGCCCTTCGGGGAACATCGGGGCGGCCGCTGAACATACAATTGCATTGTTGATGTCAATGGCAAGGAATATACCAGATGGCTGTGCTAGCGTGAAGGCAGGAAAATGGGAAAGAAGCAGACTTGTGGGCGTCGAGCTGAAAGGCAAGACACTATGCATCATTGGCCTGGGGAAAGGTAGCTGGCCACCTTCCAAACTCCGTGATTGTTCTCGCTGATATGTCCCAGTTGGACTGATCGTCGCCCGCCTGGCTCGTGGACTCGGCATGAACGTCGTAGCACTGGACCCATACGCATCGCCCTCTGTGGCTGCGGCTGCTAATGTCGCACTCGTTCCATCAATGGCAGCTCTGCTGCCTCTCGCCGACTTCCTTACCATTCATACACCCCTGATCGCGTCCACAAAGGGCATGATCTCCACTGCCGAGCTTGCTCAAATGAAGCAAGGGTCCCGGATACTCAACGTCGCCCGTGGTGGCACCATTGACGAAGCCGCCTTGCTCGTAGCCCTAGAGTCAGGTCATCTTGCAGGTGCCGCGATCGACGTCTTTACCACGGAACCACCAGCAAAGGATCCCGAATCCTCTGCAGCAAAGCTTGTTGCCCACCCGAGGTGTATCGCCACTCCTCATCTCGGTGCCTCAACTGTTGAAGCACAAGAAAATGTTAGCATCGATGTGTGCGAACAAGTCCTACAAATCCTGGCAGGCGACCTACCCCGAAGCGCTGTAAATGCTCCATTGATTCTGCCGGCAGAGTACAAGACCCTCCAGCCATTTGTCCGCCTCGTCGAAAAGATGGGTTCTCTCTACACCCAGCACTTCACATCCCCCACACAGACCCCGACACGAAACACTTTCGATTTGATCTACGAAGGCGAACTAGCGGCCATGTCCAACACGAAACCTCTCTTCGCAGCGTTGATCAAAGGTCTTACATCCCCCATCTCCGACATCGGCACCATGAACGTTAACATCGTGAACGCGGAACTCGTCGCCAAGGAACGCGGGATCTTCGTCTCGGAGCAGAAATCTCGCGAGCCATCGGCGCAGCCCTATTCGTCATTGGTAACGCTCGTCGCGCGCCCGCCGTCGCGTGCATCATCGCTCTCTCGCGCTGGCACCGGCGCCTTAGACTCATCCGACGGTCAAGCCCAAGGCAGTCGACAACACATCATCTCGGGCTTCTGCAGCGACGCATCCCCCTGCATCTCGCGCATCGACCGCTTTAGCACCAATTTCGTGCCGGACGGCACGCTGCTCATCTGCCACAACTACGACGAGCCGGGCAAGATTGGCGTGGTGGGTTCCATCTTGGGCCGAGAGAGCGTCAACATCAATTTCATGACCGTGGCGCCGGCTAGCTTTAAGACGTTGCTGCCGGGTTCGGAGATGAAGGGCCCGCCGAAGCGCCTGGGAGGCGGCATCGGTACCCCAACCCCCGAGATGGGGACACCAAGAGACGGGGCGGAAGCGTTGATGATATTGGGCGTGGATCGGGAGGTCAGCCCACAGCTTGTGAAAGAGCTGTTGGAAGGTGGTGGGGTGCTTAGTGTCAGCAGCGTGACGTTATGAGTAGGCCGTCCACTCCCAAAAAGGAAAAAGAGCCAAGGAAGAATATAGAATAGAGGTGTGGCGAAAAGTCTAACTTCAGTCACTTTCTCTAGGAGCATTCGATCAAGCGGACACCCATCATTGCTCGCAAAGCTTACATAGGGGCAAAAAGGTATATATGGAAATGAGAACTTCGAGCTTCTCATCAAGCAATATTGCTTCCAGGAGTGTGGTTGCAAACACCGATAGCCAGCTGCTCGTTATACCGTACAGTTCTTCAGATCTCAAAGCCCAACGGCTCGCCCAAATCCCGCAGCATGTCTAAGCCAAAAAGCCACACCTTTAACCCTAAAACTAGTAGACCGTATACTGTCTTTCCATCATCAACGCTCATATCTTACACCCGCCCCGGATTAACCCCGCTAAACCCAACGCCCACGTAAAAGGAATTCTCAAACTATATATGTACACATATAACTACAGAATGCCACTCATACTAACACCCCTTAGCTTCCTCAACAGCCCAATCCTCTTCTCCCCCGTCTTCCTCCACGGGCTATTGTTGCCGCTGTCGCGCACACCCCCCACCGCGCTATCCTCTCGCCGCAGCTTTGCTGGCCGCGGCATTGACTCAGACTTGCGCACCGGAGAGCTCTCGTCTCTATACCTCGCGATATCCGGCGGGTAGAACCCACTGCTCGCGCTCGTGGAGGCCTCAGAAACAGACCTGACATCAAACTCGATCGGCCATTCCGCCTGCGGAAACGGCGGTGCCACGATCGTATTCGGCAGGAAATCGAGGCGCTGGGCAACCGAAGACTCTCCGGTGAGTGAGGTATAGCTCGAAGCAAACCTCCTGTGGCCTGCAGCGTCTCTTCGAAGAGGTGACCGAAAATGTGCCACATTGTGCGCCGGATCCTGCAGCCATTCTTGTTTCCTGTCTCGGTAGACAAGCGCGTATTTGTTGGTCTTGTCCGCAGAGCCCGAGTCGGAGGATATTTCGGCTGACGAGTCTCCGAGCTGCTCGCCGTGATCGTTGGGCAGCGCGTGCAGGACGTCTGACCGTTCCCTGGAGTAACTTCTTCTCTTTTGTGTCGCTGCCCAGGGAGTTTGTTCAATGGCAGATTCAGGTAAGGATCCTGGTCCAGCGATGGGGGCTTCCGGAATGAAGGCAGCCTCATTTATGTACGACGAGTCGGCAGGGAAAGCTGAAGACAACGGCGCATAAATCTGTGTATCAGATGATATCGTTGAGACAGGTCGGCTTAGATCTCTTCCCCGAAGCTGCATCTTTCTAGTCTCATTAGGTCCATTTGTGGGAAGAGGTGATGCCTGTCGAGATGCAGTTGATCTTGCTGGTAAGGTCGGTCGAGGAGACGGTAGGCGTTCGACGGCCGCAGCTTCGTGTTCGGAAATTTTGGCGCCATTTTCATAGCCAGATAACAGCGCAGCTATATCAACAACTTCCGCTCCGGTCTTTGACACTGAATCTGAGATGGAAGGGCGTGGGTTGTCTTCACTGGTCTTTTGCTGCTTCTGATTTCGACTTTTCGATGGACTCCGATAGCCCTCAGGGAGTGTCTGGGTTGGTGCCGAGACGTAACTTGACGGTGGATATGGCTTGGCTGTTGTGCCAGTGTTACGAACGTTGGCATAATCAGAAGGTGCTTGACGAGCTGCCCCAAGGTTGGCAGATCCTGGTGGAAATTTGGCTGCGTTACCAGAGGTCGGACGAGAACGAGATTCCGGACCCTTGACAGATTGGAGTTCTGGGAGCCGTATATTGACAATCGCATTTTGCTGAGCCACCAACGTGTTAGGTGTGGTGCCTCTACTGATCGTACTCCGTGTCCGGTGCGGTGTGATGGCGGCTTCACCAGCGTGCACTGGAAGATCACTTGGTACGTCAAGCGCGTAGTCATCACTCACAGTGGTTTCAGCAACCGAAGTGGAGGAAGAGTCAAAATCAGAAACATGTGGATACGGGAACGTCGCACCATTCCGCTCACTAAGGGGCGACCAATTCCTGTACGACAATGGATCAGCGTGAGAAGATTCTGGTATTAAGACGCCATGCTTCCTTTTAGGTTCGAAGTGTTGGCCAGCGTCAACATTGTTCCGTAAGTGAGGTTGGTGGGTTCCGGTCGGGTGAATTTCGTTGATTTCGTTGTTGATTTTGTTGATGAAAGAATGAATGAGAGCAGCCTGATCTTGTGAACTTGACCTATGATTCAAAGTAAATTGTGGTCGTTCCGCTGGATTCCTTCCTCTGCTCCATTGATCATGATGCACTGGATTAGGAGCGCTGGGTGAGCCAACGCCGTTTGCCCTGGTCAGTTCGTTGGGATATTCTGCATAAACCTCAGTCGAAGAGTGTCTGGAAGTTGTGCTTAGTTGACTTTGAGTTGCAAGACTCCCAACAGAAGACGCCCTTATGTATGCCAGGTAAAGCTCTTCCGGAAGTGAAATGAAGCCCAATTTGCAGTATTGCGCGAGGACGCCCGAATGGGAGTATTTGTTTGGCATGGAGTGAAGAAATAAATGATGAAAACAGAGAGGAAGCAGATTCAGGACACTGTAATGGATTGCATTGGAAATGGGAATAGCGAAATGACCCAATTTGGACGGGCTTGAAGTGGGCCCTCAAGATTTGTACTGTGTAAAATGGCAGCTTCGAAGGTTGGTTGCGGAAGTCAGATCTTTCCTCGGTGTGTCCTTTCCAGAAAACTTTGAAACAAGCACGCTGCAGGGGCCATGTGAGACACCAGCATGTCAAGGTGCGGAAAATGCCCCATCGCCTATTCTCTCCCGGTCTCAACACATGGCGCTGGCTAGCTCTTTAACGACTGGTGAAGTGTGTGACAAGGAGCACGGGTCCTCTTCCCCGGTTCTCCACGCGATTCAACTTTTGGACGGAAGTCATGATCGCATCAACAAGGCTAAAAAGCAGTCACCCGTCAGGGGTTTACCGGAGTACTCCAGTGTTTTTTTTCCCCTGACGGCATCTTCGTGCAGCTTTAGCCCAAGAAACGGCCGTGGACTCCGCAATGGATCGCTTGGTAGTGTGAAGTCGAACTCTGCGGTTGACTGTACTTGTATGTAACGCGCGGGCCATGATTATCGGCACCAGACAACGTGGCTGCTGCAAGTCAACAGTCTGGCTGGAATAGCGGGTAAGGTTGGGGGGTGGCTATTCAAACGGTACCCTCTACTCTCAATCCTTCTTCGCTTTTGTCATGACGACCATCTTCTGGTACTCGGAACTGACTCGGTCAGTAACAATGACTCCTCTGACTTCGATTTTCTCGCATTCTCGTTGCCATGAACTCCTCCGAGACCCTACCCAACTCGCACCTCTAACAGCTGCTCTTCAGCGACTTCTTTTCCCTGCGTTTCCAGCGCCACAACAGGATGCCTCTAACAGCCCCTGTATATGGTGAATACTACAAGCCAATATGTACAGCTCAGAATCGCGCCGAAGTCGACAATCATGAGGTCCTCCAGCCACGTCTCTCTTCCGAAGATTGTCTCCATCCATATCATGCCAGTTACTTCCGCAGCAACCAACATGAGCCGGATTGACTTTCCAGGCCGGCAAAGGCTGCCTTTGAGCATAAGGTTAAATGGGAACCCCGCCATCATGTTGTCGTATAGCATGACCAACCCAGGTTGGCGACAAAGATGGCGATTAAGGCCGACATGTCAATGATCACGACTTCCAGAGAGGGCAGGATACACTTTTCGCCGACGTATGACATCTCACTATTGTAAGATCAACAACCACGAGCTGGGAGGCTCACAGCGGTGTTTACTCACAGGCTTCTTAGTCGTTTGCGTGGAACCGGCGCTATAATTACTGCTGTCTGGACTTTTGCAGACGGAGGGACTAGGTAAGGAATCCCTTCTTCAAATGAGGCTGACTCTCACAACAGAGTGCCTGTGATAGCTACTGATGCAGTCGAATGATGAGGCAAGCGTGAAGATGAGTTGGTGATGAGAGTAGGAAGATGAGAACGTCGGAGGAAGTTGAGAAGCGGAAGTCACGAGTCCCTCTTAAAGATGATTTCGGTGTGGAGTTCACTCTTGGTCGAATATGAAGGAGACCCATAGCTACGACAGAAATGAAGGTCAAGTTGGGAAGAGCGGAAGTGATTTTTAACGCTAATGGTGACTGTTGAGATATCATGCCAGTGAATTGTCTCGAACTCTGTCCCTGACGTTTGTCTTGTACTCGTACAACTCACAATTCACACCAATGGTATCAGCATTGCGTTGTCCTTCCAAGTTGCGTATGAAAATCCAATAAGATGACTTCAATTTCTCGAACGGAGAGTTCAATGTTCGAGAAGATACCGGCTTGTACTCTTTCAAGCCTTGCCAAACCATCCCCCAGCACTTGATGGACATCCCAATGGCGGCCCCCATCGTTAGATATCAGGCCTGACCCGTCTATGCCAGCTACGTCCCTTCCGACTATCAACATATTGGATGACAAAGATCCCGGCTCGACTACCGCGACGAAAGCAAGGAAAGTGCACTTGGAGCTTTCGCAATTCCTATTAAGTTCTTGCCCTGCGACGCATTTTGCTTCTGTCCATACATAATTGGCACATACCCGACCACTAAGCCTCGCAGACTATTCCATTCGATCCGAGCTTCGATCCCATTTTCAGATCAAGAAGCGGGAGAATGGGTGTACAAACAATGGAAAGGGAGCGGAGTCCTCATGTTGTGTAACCTCGTCGAAGTGGGAAGATACATGTGAGGCCACCTTCGATCCAAGACTTTCCCGAAACCTGCGACTCGGCTAGCGGGCTTTTGTTTGGTTCCATGTCCATGTGCCAACTCCCCAATGGAACCCTTCTCCTAGCAGACCAATTCCTTCGACGGGTTCCCTTTAGTAGTTCATTCGGGAATCATTCTCTGCAGCAAACAGCCCGCTATCGTCCACAGTACGCCTCGCGGACTATATGCGGCTTCCATCCGGGGTTATTGTCCTTATGTGCCTGAGAAGTAATGCTGGCAATCAGAAGGCCAAGAAGGCCGTCAGCACAAACAAGTCCACCAAGGCGGCCGCCGCCGGCAAATACAGACGTCCGCCCGCCGAACTCTCTGGCACGTTGCCAGTCGCGCTGCCACCAAGGTACCACGACCCAATATCCGTAAGCTGGCCATTCTGGGTCAAGAACGCCGCGTTCCCTCCAACATTGCTGACATCGCTCCGGAAAGACCCAAAGTAGGAATATCGGTCACAGTAATACAACTGATCCAGGAACGCCGTGCTCTGATTGTAGAAACTCTGGCTATTCAACAGCGTGTCATCGGGATCCGCGAACTCAGTAACCCAGATAGGCAGCTGCGGATACGTTGCTCTGACCTGACCGACATGCGAAGCGAGGCCTTGAAAGTTCCCGTACCAGTGGACAGGAATGAAATCGGCCTCGCAGCCCTTCGTACTGAGGGCCGAACATGACTTATTAAAGTTTGCTAGCCAGTTGAACCCATCAGGTGACCCTGTAACAGCTGGTAAGCCGACTTTGATACCCTGATCGCGCAACGGAGCAACGTTGCGCATCCAAACGTCCGCGGCCGTGTCAGCAGGGATGTCGGATCCACCTGTACTCGATTGGCTATCTGGCTCGTTGTAGGTCAGGATGTAGGTGATGCTCGCGCCAGCGTTCATCTGGTTCTGAATAGAAGTAAGAAATGGTGTCTCGGTCGAGCTTAGCTCATCTGAACTCCCAAAGAGCATAGGCACGAATTCGAAGCTTGCATCTGAGGTGTAGGCTGATGACGGCTCAGCTTGGTAATTGTAATACCAGGTCAGATCCGAACCCTTCCTTATCCAGATTTGGTCGTCGGACGGGTGTTTCGTGACAATATCGATCAATCCCCGTTTTGACGATGTGGTGACGCCGTTTGACAGCACAAATGTTGCTTTCAGCACAAGAAACGCCCAGCAAAACCGTCTGGCCAACATGCTCAATCAACTGCTGTTTGATGATCCGTTGGTACACTGATCAAAGCTGCACGCTGGCTTCTGGCTAGGTTGAATTCAGTAAGGAGCCAATTTTGGGGGACAAGAAACACTACCAAAGAAATTCGAGGGAGCGGAAATGCAGTTGCGACTGGCTAAGAGACAAAGAATCGCGTAAGTTTCAAAAAAGCGCAACACAAATACTGAGAGGACTTCTGTGGAATATGGAAGTGTCACGACTAGCGCAAGATAGCATAGGTGACGAGGGAAGTTGATTCAGGAGAAGGGAAGAACGAGCGGAAGGAGCAATCCATCGTAAGAAGCAATTCACTGGGAAAGAACATGGATTCAAGGAAATGAAGTTTGGACGCGTGGACATTCTGTGGCTCAAAGCCAATTTCCGTGTCTTACGCGCAGAATCCGGATCTGAACTGGCCAGTGTGTGTTTATCCTGAAGATCTGCGCCGAGGCGATAGGCGTTTCTGAAAAGCCGAATGCAGACGCCACCAGAGTCTCCAACGGCTATTGACACACCCAAAATTAGCGGCTTTGTATTGGCCATTTCGAAATGGGAACGAAACGCTTGATTCCTGTGATTTTAGGTATCTACACTCGCCTGCTCTATTCCCAAATGTTACTATGCACAAATGAGCGAATCTCTTACGTTCCCCGGTCCCCAGCGCCTCCCAAATGCTGCAAAAACCCTTCGTGACAATGCCAACCATCGCTAAATCTATAATGTCAAATTTTTGCAATCGTCAGACGTTCAATTCGCCCGCCCATAACCCAGTTGAGGAAGGGTAGGCTGTCTCTGGCCTGGTGGAGGCGACACGCTTCTGTATCTAGCGCCCCCTCTGCTCTCGCTTCGTTCGTTATCTTCGCCCATGCTCGCTGCCGACGAGACGAGGAAATCCGAGCTGTCCTCGCGACGAGAACCAAGTCGCGATTTCTCTCCGCCTTGGCCGCGGAACGGCTCGTAGGCAGGGTTGCTAAGAGTGACACCAGATAGATCTCGTCGGTGCCTTGGAGGAGTGAACTTGTAGGGTTGTGGTTCCATGAGGATCGAGTCCCGATTGTCCAGAGGCGTGAGATTGTCAACATCACGGTCGATCTTCTCTGCCTCCTTTCTGCGCTTGCGGTGCGGGTTGTCCTTGATGCAGAATATGAGACTGTTGACTGCAATAAGAATGGCCAGGACACCGGTCAGCGCGGACTGGACGGCGATGAGAACGACACCGGTGATCGTCTTGGTAGATTGAGAAATGCCGAGCTCTTCGACAAACACCAGGATACACACGACGGAGAGCACTCTGACGATTTGTATGATGATGTTGATCCAATTGCCGGACTTGAGGGTGTATGGTCGGCTCCATAGCAGAAGGATCAGCATCAGCGATTCGATGATCAGCTGACCGGCCGTCTGAACCAAGCCATGCCCATCTCCAGCGGCGAGGACGCAGCCCTTCGCAAACATGTAAATGATTGCTGGCATGAACAGCCACCAGTACCCTCTCTTGTAGTCTGCGTAAAAGAGCTTGTACTTTTTCCACAGTTCCTTGTCCTCGTACAACGCGCTATTATCGCCCTGGAGCTTCTCGAAACGCCTTGAAAGCATCCAGATTCGCACAACGTAGAAAGCGAGAATGGCAGTGAACACGCCGAGGGTGACGCCGGCCAGCAGCTTCGCAGCCCAAGAGTCTCCGTGAGTGAACTGGAAGATGCAATAAAGCACCCAAACGCCGTACAGGAGAAGGATAAGATTGACAATTGTGCGGGCCATGACCATCCAATACTCCTTCCGGAAGGTTGTCAATTTCTTCGGGAAGCTGGCGAATAGAGCCCACGCTTCCAAAATGACCTTGAAGAGTAAGATGCCGACGACGATCGAAGCAACAACAATCGCAAAGATCAACAAGACCGTCATGAACGTGTTGGCTTCGGGGATAGTAAGCTGTTCGACATATCCCTGGATACCTTGGACAAGGTGAGATTGCCCCGAATTACCCGACGAAACGCCAGTGGATGACCCCGTCGAAGTCCCGTTGACAGTAGTATCAATAGCTCTGACAACGAGCTCCCACCCACGTTTGGCGATGTTGCTAGTGGTGTTTGAAGACGACCCGTCAGGAAAAATAAGAGTCGCGTTTTTCAAGTAGGAGTAGCTGTCGTCAGTGAGATTGCCACCCGTTGACTTCCTGAAATTGTCGATTGAGGTTTGCATTCCGGACCACGGAATGAGGCCGGTGCTGAAGGCAAAGTTCTTAGTGAAGCTTCGGTATATCCCAGGGTATTGGACGGAGAGCATGCCGTTCATGGCCATGCCCTGAAACCAGCCGATGACTTCACCAAAGCTTGGGCTAGGGGTAGACGTTCCTGGATGGCCACCTGCTGATAATGCTCCTAAGCCAGAAAGTGCCAGAGCTGCACCTGCAATTCCAGCCGCAACATATGAGACCGCAGGCACTTCCACAGACTTCCCGTTCTGCACCGAGGACTGAACGCAGGCTACAATCGCGCCGCCATCCTTTGCTCTCAGTTCCATTCTGGCGTCCCCATCCAAATCGGGTACCGTGTAAGCAATGGAGGGTATCTGGGCAGCGTAGCTGCTGGGGACCGTCTGCGAGCCAGTTGCTGAGAATGATCCTGCAGGCACTTCAAGATGGTCAGCTGTTGAATGTAATCATGAGAGAGATTGGTCGTTCTTACATGGACAGAGCTGTTCAACCTTTGTAGAGGCATCACATGGGTCGAAGCTGTCCTGATACACTTGTACTCCATACGCAGTCACAGTCAAAGTTGCTGTGACTTGCTGTGACTTAGCACTGGATCCGGATACATCGAATGTAAGGAGATTCGTTGATCTGTCAAATTGAATGTCGACGTTGTTCACTGTTATTGTCGAGTTGTTGCTGCAATCTGAGAAGCCGTTTGTCTTGAGGATGTCTCCGCCAAGTACTCCCGATATCAGTGCCAGCACTGTCAGGCTTGACTTCTGTAATTTCCACATCTTGAAAAGATTTTCAACTCGACAGCCGTTCAGGCGTCAAGATGGAGGAGGTGTTTGTCGTACCACCCAGTCCTATTTGTCTGGGGAATTGATATGCTCGGATAGGAATGTCGAATACACACAGCGTCAGATCTCTGAAAGACGGCACGTGAGACGCGGTGGAAGGTCAGGGATTCCGTCCAGGCGAGAAGTGTAGCGAGCGGCGAAGACAGTAGTGGGCAAAGTCTGATAACGAATGTCCGATAACTGAATGGTCGAAATGAACGAGTGTGAGAGACTGATGTGTGCCTCAAAATGTGTGGTTTTGTGATGGAAGAATGCAAAGTATAAGGTTTAAAGCCAGGAACGCCTCTTGGGCTGGGTGGCGGTTCGCCGAAACCCTTCCCCCCTGGTAAGTGGTTTCAGGGATGTTCCTCGGCTAGGGTGAGAAAGGCTCCTGATTCCTCCTTTCGCGATGCGGGAAAACCACACCTCCTGAGAACGCCAAAAGAAATGATCAGAAGCACTTAATTGCAGAAACGTGAAACAAGACGACTCTGAGGAGATAATGGTAACTGCATTCCAAAATGAAGGACATTTTCCTGTAGTTATCATCATTATAGCTGAATGCCATATATAGATTTTCTAGGTGGGCATGTGCCATACCACGGTACCTCTTCAGGGGCAGCATGACAACATGGTAGAGTTTGCCGTCTGAGACTGCTCCCAGGGATTGGCCACTGAAAAAAGCTCGATGCCAGGGGCGATGCGAGTGGGTGAACTGCTTTTTCCTCGACGCTGACGTTGCTTTCCGGGCTTCGCTACGCGTCTAGCTGGGTCTCAGTGGATACAAACCTCGTTTCCGGCCTTGGCTCCACGCCTGCATCGAGGAAAGTGGAAGGCTGAGCATCCCAAATGTCTCATCTTATCAGATCCACTATCAGAAAACTTCTCCAATAAACCAAACAGAGTACGCTATGTGATGGATATCGCTTGTCAAGAAACCCAAACTTGGACCAGAAATGTCGAAAAGTCCTGTCTATTCGTAATTGTGTGGGGTAGGCGGTGCAAAAAGTGACTTTTACGCGCACTGAGAAAATCACCAAATCTAGACAAGGAGTGGAGGAGAAGGAGCACATGGGCGGAAGACATCCGGAAGTTAATGGCATTTTCGCTAGTGTACAGCTCCGTTAGAAGCACAATGCTTGTTTAATGCTTTCCTGCTCCATGTGGTCGGCAAAGAGCGTTTCCCTAGCAGATTCGACGGATTCTGCCAATGTTCGAGTAAAACCAGTCACCACTTCCTACCATAGAGATGTGACCGCCATGGGGTAGTAAGGCAAAGAACTCCGGTGGAAATAGAAAAGCTATGGTCACATATCGTCGACGTTGGAGGACTCCATACTGCAGAGCTAGAGGAGGAGGATGGACGTTGTACGTGTGATATCTCGGCGTCAAACATTTTCTCATCTTCCATACGGATGAAACCGTCCACCTCCGCCTCTTCCGCCCCTATTTCGGAAGTTGGCGCCAGGGACTCCAGCGTTCTTCGGTCCCGTCGGCGCGTTGGCAGGAGCAGCACTCGGTTGCGGTGTTGCAGGGCCTTTTGGAACCTTTCCAGGACCAGCATTTGAGGGTGTCAAATTTCGAACAACACCTGCAGAGCCTCGTCCACCAGCATTCGGGTTGTGGGGTGGAGGAACATCGTCGTACATCCCCTCCCAAGATGTCGCGCTGCCTGATTGTGCACCTTGCTGCGCAAAGTTATTGTTCTGGAACCCACTGCCCTGTTCCATCTGTGCCCGCCGAGCTTGCTGCTGCTCGTACTTTCGTTGTTCGAAGGCAAGTTGCTCTTGTGCGTTGTAGGCTGGCCGATTCACTCCCATGCCTGGACCTGCCGGCGGTCCACCGGGTCCTGTAGGTATGCCCATGTTATTCATTCCGCTTTGCTGTTGCATCATTTGCATCTGCTGCATCATTTGTTGCTGCATCTGCGGGTTCATGCCTTGCATGCTGGCCATATTTGGCATTGCCTGACCGCCGGGGCTTTGCGGTGCAGGACTCATACTTCCTTGCTGCTGACTTTGCATCTGCTTCTGCATTTGCTGCATCTGTTGCATCTGCTGCATCTGAGCCATCATCTGCGGGTTCATCTGTCCCATGCCCATCCCTCCCATGCCACCTGCCATCGCAGCTGACGCCATTTGTGTTTGCATCATTGCAAAATACTGCTGCATTCTTTGCCAGTACTGGGCCATCATTTGCGGAGTCATACCGCCAGCTGCGGCGCCCATCATTCCCGCTTGCGCTTGACCATTCTGTCCGCTTTGATTCGACTGACTTCCGCCGTCGTTGGCATACCTGTCTTCACGGCCAAACTTGCCTCGACCTCTCCCACCTCTCGAGCTATCATCTTCGTCTCCCATCTTTCCCCGTGGCTGAGCTTTCTTGACTTCAATTGGTTTTCCGAGAATTTCGAGCGGGTGGTAGTCCAGGCATCTGTCAACCGCTGCTTCGCCGTCAAATGTCACGAAGCCGAATCCACGTGGCCGTCCAGTATCCTTGTCCATCATAAGTGTGGCGTCAACAACTCTACCAAACTGCATGAAGAACTCTTTGAAGTCCTGTTCTGTAGCTTCTTGGCTGACACCACCAACGAAGATCTTTGATGTCTTCTCCTGCTCGTCTCGGGGAATCGCACGTTTCGGATCAATCTTAGGTTTACGACGTAAGCTTCTTGTTCCTTTCCTCGGGTGCTGGGACAAGGTGCCTAACGCTGCTTGCGCATCTGGGGAAGAGTCAAAGGGAGATGCTCTTACAATTTTGCCATCAAGATAATGCTCTTTCACCATGACAGTGTTCACTGTTTTGGCATCACGGAAAGTGAGAAAACCGAATCCTCGTGAGCGACCAGTAGCTCCGTCTCGCATGACGGTGCATTCCTGGACTTCGCCGAACTGAGAAAAATAGTCGCGAAGAGATTCTACATTAAAGATCTTCGTCAGTGGCACATACGCCGAGGGAAAAATGTGTCCATGAAGAAGATTTCAGTGGGGGCATGAATTGGGTTGCGGCGAATGGAAGTGTGGAAAATACATGGGACATTCGGAAAGTATGGTTCGTTTAGAAGGTGCTTGTTGTAACGACTTACGGTCTGTTGTTTCCCAATTAAGACCGCCAATGAACATTTTCCTGCATCTCAGAGAAGTGATTAGCCTATGAGCTTGACAACACGAGACATGAACTAAATGAGTAAAAACGCGGAAAGGCTGCTAGCAAGGTATCCTTCGATGGCCAGGTGCGCGTCGGCGCAATAGCTGGGCATGTAGGCAAAAACCAATGGCAACTGGAATTCCATCCACCTAAAAAAGGCCTTCGTCGATGAATGCAGGCTCCTTCGTACTGAAGAGCCCCTCGCAGTATCGCGTCGTGATTACAGCCAGATCAGTCATTGAAGCCATCGCGTCATCCCAACCGTACAGAAGCCGGAGTGCGAAGCTTGATAAACTCTATGAGAACCGACCCAGAATATTTGACGACTTTGTCCGATTTGAGGTTTGCCATGGAGGATTGCCAATGCAAAGCATTCCATGTGTTGAAATCAAAAGCGTGGCGCAGTTGAACGAGGAAGCAACCAACAGCTTATTCCCAAACCGCGCGAAGTGGCGCATGACTAGCATATGTGGATGTGGATGGAGTTGTCGAGTTTTCAGGTTTTCCATGCCTCAAGTGATACCGGCAGGTCTCGTGCCACGATGGCACAGACACAACGAGGACAGACACATAGGTTCGAATGAGCGTCAGCCCTTTTATAGACTCAAGAGGCTAGCGCAAGTGCCGTCGAGCTGTGCTAGAGACACTAATAGCATCTATCTTCTGCCTTTGTACTGTTCTGTCTTGTTCTGCTTTTCATCTCGATATAGGCTAGGTAGTATCAGTAATACTATGGTCCTCTTGTCCATACGGCTTGCTCCAGGGATAGTAGCTTTCGAAGATTTCGTGTGATGGCAGCGGCGCCCAGGTTAGTACCGCAAAGCCAGCCTCCATCGTCAACCAATGTTTTCGGAGCCATAAGACCCGAATCCACCTCATGCTCAATTTCAATTCGAGCCGCTGCACATCCATGCATCCTGCGTCTATCCACCCTCTCTGCCATTTTTGCCCCGCTTAGAAGCTGAAGATTGCCGCACAGTGCCTCCAGTTTCTCCTTGAGAACTTGCTGCGAGTCGCCACCTCTGCAACTCATCCCGGGTTACGTGCACTTACGCCAACCCGGGCTCGGCTGCTCGCGCGCGAAGGGCTACAGCCATGTGCGGATTCAAGGCTGTCATCTTCGGATCGGCCCCCATGTGGAGGCCACGGCTGTGATGACAGCTGTATCAAGCTGGCGGTAGGTAACAGGGAAGATTCAAACGTAAAAGTGAAATCAAGCTCGTGTCAAACAAATCGCTTACCCGTCTTCCTTGATCCCCGACCCGAAAGGTTCGCTATCCATATTCACGTCTTCTGAATTGTGGTTTTGGTCATGATTGTCCGTGTGATTGCCGTTTTGGCCATTTCCACTCTGGCCGTGCTGATTTCCAGCCCCACTCTCGAACGGCAGGCCTGTATAAGGAGTATCTGGCTCTTCTCCGAAGGCTCGAGCATCATTTTTTACGACGGATTCTTTTGTCGCAGAGGTCGGCTGGGCAGGTACTTGAGATAACGTTGTAGCAGCAGCGGGTGCTGGAGCTGTGGTGTCATCGCCATCGTAGCTTGTGCAAGAGTCAGTCGGGTATTGGCTGGGCAAGGGGCTCGAACTCGATGGCATCTCACGCCTCGTGAGAGCGTTCGCTGGGAAGGTTAGACTTACAGATCGGCGAAGAGGTCTTCTTCGAGATCCTCAGGTTCTGTCATTGTTATCGTTCAAGAAAGCGAAGGGTGAAAAGAGGAAAGAATGGCCAGTGCCAAAGTGCTCAGCAAGCTTTGTACAGCAAACCCGCTGCTTGGGGTTTAGACTAAGGTGTGAAAAGACGATTGTCCAGTTGAGAAGTTGGTTAGTCGTCCACAGATGAACTTGCAGGTGATGTGGAAAGTTGAAGAGATTGAGGTTTGGCGGAGGTTAGCCCAGCTTCCCTTTAATTTTAGCGCAACTGCCTCCGCATATCTTGAGCTTGGCGCCTACACTCGCAGTCATTGAATGCTGGGAAAACACTCAAGGGCGCGTCATATGATGAACGATGGTTATCTTTGAAACGCAACCTGTTTTTGTTTCTAGCAGGCTGGCTTGCCGGAACAACAGAGCCCAGCATATCTAATGTGTACCTAAGTCCCGTCCATCATGACGAACAAAAAGCCCTTGCAACAACAGGTATGCCACGAATTCTTCCTCAGTTAAGACAAAAGCTGACCGCAATGGTTCAGGAAATGGTCCAGGTCGGTCCGTAGCACATATCCTCAAAGAAGCCCCGTGTATGAAGCGGACAGTCGGACTGTGGCCTCAGGATGGCAATGACCATGGTGTGAACTCGTGCTAACTCGTATGGTATGTGCAGATCGGACCGAGTATGTACGCCGACGTCTACCAATGCAAGCCTGCATCAAGCTAACGTAGTTGAAGGAGGTCAGCTTCGCCTTTCTGGCGGAACCGCCCGGTCGCTCCTCGACAAAGTTCTGGCAGACAGGCTACCGTCATTGGGGCATCATATTCCCATGCGGACATGCTGAAGTTTGACTCCCTGTAGGTCTACGTTCTCGCTATGAGCAGTCCTTCATGCCATGGTACTGAAGGTACAACAGATCTCTCGGCTCGCACTCCAGACCCAGGACTCCCCCAGTGTCATCTTCCAATCGTGCATCTCCAACACCACCGCCCGGTGCCTCCTCTCGAATGACCTCTCCTCCACGACCGTCTTACGGAGCTCTTGCCCCACAGTCGTCGAGTGCTTGGGGTGCAGAAGACGAAGACGACGAAGATGAAGAGGAGGGCGATCTCATGTACGACGACGATGAGGATGAATTTGGATTGCCAAGTTTGGCAATCCGGAAAAAGAAGAGTACCAAAGCAAGACTTGGTAGAATCAAAGATCCAGGAGCTGGAACTTCTGCGACCAATGGCTCTTTAACGATGAACATGGCATCGAGGACTGATTTTATGCGGTCAGACAGCTATGACATTGCGGAGGAAAGGAATCCTCTGGCCTATCCTAGCACAAAGAAGGGCGATGGCAAGATCCTAAGGCCCCAGTACAAAGAGATATTGAAAGATCCTGCAAATTCGTTGCATCTTATCAGTCATCCTTCCTTGCCACCGAATTCATCCCCTAAAGAGATCGAAGCGCATTCTACTCGAGTCTCCCGCATCAACAAGTTTAAACGAATATTGCAGACTAGCTCTATTTCCCTGGCAGAACTGCGAACGCTTGCCTGGTCAGGCGTTCCTGAAGAGGTCCGTGCCATGACATGGCAGTTGCTTCTAGGATACCTTCCGACAAACAGCGAACGGCGAGTAGCTGCACTTGAAAGGAAGAGAAAGGAATATCTCGATGGCGTCCGACAAGCATTTAATCAGGGCACCTCCGTCAACCAGAAATCCGCAACTTCAGGTCTTGCTGGACCAGCATCAAACCCGGCCGTCACGACTGGAAAAGGACGTGGACTCGATGAAGCTGTCTGGCATCAGATTAGCATTGACGTGCCTCGGACAAATCCGCACATACCCCTTTACCAGTTTGAAGCGACCCAGCGCTCCCTTGAACGAATCCTCTACGTATGGGCAATTCGACACCCTGCCAGCGGTTATGTGCAGGGAATCAATGACCTTGCCACCCCCTTTTGGCAGGTCTTCCTAGGCACATATATCACAGATCTCAATATTGAGGAAGGCATGGATCCAGGCCAGCTACCAAAGCCCGTCTTAGACGCGGTTGAAGCAGACTCCTTTTGGTGCCTGACAAAATTGTTGGACGGCATCCAGGACAACTACATATATGCCCAACCTGGGATACACCGGCAAGTAAGCCAATTGCGAGATCTGACAGCCAGAATAGACGCAGGTCTTGCCAAGCACTTTGAGAACGAAGGCGTTGAATACATGCAATTCAGCTTCCGCTGGGTGAATTGTCTGCTTATGAGAGAGATTAGTATCAAGAACACAATTAGGATGTGGGATACATACTTTGTAAGTCTCATCCATTGTTCACTAAACGGGTATTGTGAATCATCTGACGAAGTTCTCCTGATAATAGTCGGAAGAACAAGGATTTTCACAATTCCATCTATATGTTTGCGCCGCTTTTCTCGTCAAATGGTCAGATCAGCTTGTAAAGATGAACTTCCAGGAAGTCCTGATGTTTTTGCAAGCTTTGCCGACAAGAGACTGGACCGAGAAGGATATTGAGCTTTTGCTTAGTGAAGCTTTCATCTGGCAGAGTCTCTTCCAGAGCTCCAGTGCGCATTTGAGGAACTCGGGCGGTCCGCCATCCATGGGCTCGCTCGGCCCGTCGCAATAATAAAGGTTGCTGTCTGCAGCAGGGAATTTTTGATCACAACTGGCACGTGGACCCTCCGGATCCTTCAGCTGAAATGTATGCCTTCGTTGTTAAAAGCCCAAAGAAGCTTTAGGAAATCCCCTTCCTCACACATTCGAGCTCTCTTTTCAGCAAGGTTTGTCTTGTCTTCCAATACCGAGCGCACCTTTTCGCGCACCAACTCTGCGACCTTTCCTTTCCTCTTTCTCTTTGCGCCAGCTTCAAATTTATTTGTCTTGGTCGACTGCTCCCTGAGGAAATCAGGCAAATCGTCGTCGCCGGGCACATCTTCCTCATCCACATCCATATCCATGTTCCCGTCCTCAATCCCTTCCCATTCTTCCAGATCTCCATCATCTTGCAAATTATCAACTTCCTTTAGCACCTCTTCCGGTGGTCCATCTTCAACTGAGACATCATTTTGCGCACACCACGTCCGATAATTACTCTCCAGCATCTCCATAACACTGGTAACTCCCAAAAAGTTCGCTCTTAGCTGTTTGTTCT
>Ga0335072_10005198_pt1 | contig 19189 bp, 15 predicted proteins | sample Lox_Sample_21_FD_206725 | JGI IMG/M metagenome (GOLD analysis project Ga0335072, IMG submission 206725) | Soil microbial communities from Loxahatchee National Wildlife Refuge, Florida, United States - Lox_Sample_2.1 | ecosystem: Environmental > Terrestrial > Soil > Wetlands | place: USA...
GGCGCCGACCCGGATCATCCGAAGCCGACCGACTCGCTGCGCCAGCTGATCGTGCGCACCCGCAGGCAGCTGGGCCGCGCCGCCGACGGACGGGAATGGATCGAGCACCTCGGCGCGGGCCAGTACGCGCTGCACCAGGACGCCTCGTTCGACTGGGCCGAGTTCGAGGAGCTCAGCCAGCGCGGGCTTGCCGAGCGCGATGTTGACTCCCTGCGCAAGGCACTGACGCTCATCCGTGGCAAGCCGTTCACCGGGTGTTATCACTGGTGGCTCGACCTGGCCTTCACCGAGACCGTGCGCGCGCAGATCGTCGACGCGGCCGGCCTCCTGGCCGAGCTGGAACTCACGGCCGGCGACCCGTCGGCCGCCGCGCGCGCGGCGCGGACCGGCCTGGCCGGCGACGTGGCCGCCGAACAGCTGTGGCGCGCGCTGATGCGGGCCGAGCACGCTGCGGGCAACCTGGCCGGGGTGCGCGAGGCCTGGAGCCGCTGCCTGGACACGATGACCGACATCGCCGCCGACGGCGAGCCGCATCCGGACACCGCCGCGCTCTATCAGGAGCTCATCGGCGGCGAACGCGCGCAGCCCGCCTGGGTGCGCGAGGCGCGGGGCTATCGCTGAGCCGCCGGACGGTGACCCTGAGCTAGCCGTTTCACCAGGATTGGGTGCGCTCTGGGCGTACCGACGCACAGGTGGAACGATCTAAGGGTGACGCTACCCAGGAAGGACCCGCCGCCGGCCCGCGACACGGGCCAAAAAGCGGTGTTCCCCGTGCGTCCTGGGGCGAAACCGCACGAGGCGATCCTGGTCGAGGACCGGCTCGAATCAAGGATTCGCATCCCCGCCGACCTGCTCCGCTTCGTGATCGCGCTCATCGAGATCGCCCTGCTCGCCGGGCTCGGGCTGATCGCCCGCGCGACCGCTAACGGTGCCGAGATCGACATAGTGCTGGCCAGTCAGCGCCTGCCCCACGCGGTGCTGTCCTTCCTCGGCTTCGCCGCGCACGGCGCTCTGCTCATCCTGCCCGCCGCGCTGGCGATCCGGGTGCTCGTCCGCCGCCAGCCACGCCGGCTGGCAGAGGGCCTGGCCGCCGGCGGGATCACCGTCGGCGTGGTCCTGGCCGCCAACCTGCTGCTGAAACATCAGGTCGCGAACGGCCTCTACGACGTGCTGACCGCTCGCCACACGGCCGACAAGCGGGTGCCGGCTCTGGACTGGTACCTGTCCGGCCTGACCGCATATGTCACGGTCATCGGGCTGTCCGGCCGGCCCCGCTGGCGGACCGTGTTCTGGCTCGCCGTGGCGTTCTACGCCGTGGCCAGCCTGGCGGACGCGCAGACGACCGTGTTCTCGGTGCTGATCACCCTGCTGATCGGCGTCGCATGCGGCGCCGCGCTGCGGTACGCGCTCGGCGCGGTGTCCGAGCGACCGTCGGCCGTGGAGATCGCCGAGGCGCTCGCCGCCGTGGACGGGCCGGTTGCCGCCATCCGGCGCGTCGCGCACCCGAGCTTGGAGACCCGCAGGTACACGGCGACCCTGCGCGGCGGCGGCCGGCTTGACCTCACCGTCTTCGACCGCGACCAGCAGGCCGCTGACCTGTTCTACCGGCTGTACCGCCGGCTCCGGCTGCGAGCCCAGGTGTCCCGCAGCGCGCCGCTCACCCTGGACCGCGCCGTCGAGCGGCGTGCCCTGCTGACCTATGCCGCCGAGGACGCGGGCGTGCCGACGCCCCGGCTGCGCGCTCTGATCAGGGTGGGTCCCGAGGCCGCGGTGCTGGCCAACGAGAGCCACGACGGGATTACCCTGGCCGAGCTGCCGGGGACGCCGACCGACGCGGAGCTGTCCCGGGTCTGGGACGCCGTGCTCCAGCTGCACAGCCGCCGCGTCACGCACCGGGCGCTGACCGCGGACCGGATCCTGCTCATCGGCGGTGAGCCGGCGCCAGGCGAGCAGCCCCAGGCCCTCGGGCTGCATCCGCGCGCCCGCGACAACGGCGACGGCCAGGTCATGCTGCTCGATCCCGGCAACGGCGACGTGGCAGCGAGCGACCTGCAGTTGCGGCTTGACCTCGCGCAGCTCCTCGCCGAGCTGGCGCTGCTGGTCGGGCCGGAGCGGGCGGCCGGCAGCGGGCGGCAGAAGCTGGGCGAGGAGGAGCTGGCGGCCGTCGCTCCGCTGATCCAGCCTGTCGTGCTGCACCGCTCGACCAGGGCCGCCACCCGCAAGCACAAGGACGTGCTGCCCGCGCTCAGGAAGCTGCTGCGCCCGGCCGTGCTCGGGCCCGAGACCGCGCCGGTCCAGCTCGAGCGCATCCGGCTGCGCACCCTGGTCACGCTCGTCGCGGCGGTGTTCGCGGCCTACCTGCTGGCCGTCGACCTGACCAAGACCAGCTTCAGCCATGTGCTGCGCCACGCCGACTGGCGCTGGACCGTGGCCGCGCTCGCCCTGTCCGCGCTGACCTACGTCGGATCCACGTGGCAGCTGTCCGGGTTCGTGCTCGAGCACCTGAGGCCGGTGAGGACCTTCCTCGCCGAGGTCGCCTGCTCGTTCGTGACCCTGGTCACGCCCGCGGCGGTGGGCGGCGCAGCGCTGAACGTCCGCTACCTGCGCAAGGCCGATGTGGCCCCTGCCGACGCGGTGGCGAGCGTGGGCGTCTCGCAGGTCGTCGCGCTGGTGCTGCACGTCATCCTGCTGGTGATCTTCGCGGCGCTGACCGGTGCGTCGCACGAGACGTCGATCCGGCCGCCGGAGTGGTCCTACTTCGTGCTGGCCGCCCTGGCCGCCGTGGCCCTGGCCGTATTCGCCGTGCCGGCCGGACGCCGGCTGCTGCTGGCCCGGCTGACGCCGACGCTCGGCCAGGTGATCCCGCGCCTGCTCGACCTGGTGCAGCGGCCGGTCAAGCTGGCCGAGGGGATCGGCGGCACGCTGCTGGTCACCGCCTGCTACATAGGCTGCCTCGCCGTCTGCGTCCGCGCGTTCGGCGGCTCGCTGCCGTTCGTGGCCGTCGCGGTGGTCTACCTGACCGGCAACGCGATCGGCTCGGCCGTGCCGATCCCGGGCGGGATCGGCACCGTCGACGCGGCCCTGTCCGCCGGGCTCACCGCGGCCGGGCTGCACGGCACCGTGGCGTTCAGCTCGGTGCTGTTGTTCCGGACCCTGACGTTCTGGCTGCCGGTGCCGGTCGGATGGACCGCACTGAACTATCTGCAGCGCCACGAAGCCCTTTGATTTTTTAACGCCCGGTCTCCCGGCTAGACCAGTCTCGCCAGGGCCAGCGAGGCCGCGAGCAGCACCAGCCCCCACGACATCGCGCGCAGGGCGCCCTCGAGGGGGGCGAGCAGCGCCCGCTGGTCGAGCACGGTGACCTGGCCGCCCGCCAGCGTCACCCGGCCCTCGACCCGGACCGACCGGCGACGCAGGATCCGGGCCGGGGTGCTCAGCCGACGCTGCGCCGCCGACAGGGCCAGGGCCGCCACCGCGGCGAGCACCGGGGCCAGCGCGAGCCGGCCGGTCTGCGCCGCATAGGCGGTCAGCACAGGAAACGCTCCCCACGCGGCGGCGAAGCCCAGGTCTGTGTGGATGATCCCGCCGAACAGCTCGGCGTTGTAGGCCAGGACGAGCAGCGGGCCGACGATCATGAACGGGAGCAGTCCCCAGCCGACCCGGGCCAGCCCGGCCACGCCCAGCGCCACGGCGCCGGCCAGGCCCGCGGCCGTCACCGTCACCAGGACCGGCCCCGGGATGCTTGTCTGCAGCGGCCGGCCGTTCAGCTCGTCGAGTGCATGCGCGGCCAGGCCCACGGCCAGGAAGAACGCAATGAGCGTAGCCAGCAGCGGAGTAAGGGTCACCCGGGGCGCGAGCGCCGCGCCGATCACGACGTACGAGAGATGCCAGGCCGTGTACGGCGGGTGCAGCAGCGTCCACCAGTCGCGCCACGCGCCCGGGCCGGCCGCGTAGTAGGCCGGCCGGGCTCCGGCGGTGGGCTGCTGCGCCGACGCAGCCTCCGATCGCGGCGGGCCGGGCTCCGGGCGATCGGCGCCGAGCCCGTCACCCACCTGCGCGCGTTCCCCACATGACCAGCCCGCCGCCCAGGCTCATCACGCGGACACCGACGTCGGTGAACCCCGCCTGGCGCCAGGCCTCGACCGTCCAGGACACCGGGTAGCGGCGGTAGTGCCCCGAGATGCTCGGGCCCAGGAACCGGCCGACGCCGAACCATTCCTTGCCGCCGGTGACCAGCCCGCCGGCGGGCAGCAGCGTACGCGTGTACAGCCACCACCAGGTCCGCCAGAAGCGCGAGGGCGGGACAAGGAACTCCAGGCTGGCAACCCGCCCGCCGGGCTTGACCACCCGCGCCAGCTCGCTCAGCGTGGCCTGCGGATCGAGCACGTACCGCAGCAGGTAGGTGAACGTCAGCGCGTCGAAGGTGGCGTCGGCGAACGGCAACTGCTCCGCCCGGCCGGCCGTCAGCCGGATCCGGTCGCCCCGCCCCGCCTCGGCGACGTTGCGCTGGCCCTGCCGCAGCATCTGCTCGGTCAGGTCCACGCCGACGACGCTCGCGCCGGTGCGCTCCGCGATCTGCAGCGCGACGCCCGCAGTCCCCGAGGCCACGTCCAGCACCGCCTGGCCGGGGGTCGCGGCGATCGCGCCGACCATCGCGTGGCGCCAGCGGCCGTTCTGCCCGAACGAGAGGATCTCGGCCAGCCGGTCGTATCGCTGCGGGAGCGGCGTGAACAGGTTCTGTGCGAAGCGATTGCGTTCGGCGGCGGGAGTGCTCTGGGCGGCGGGAAGCGGCACGGCGTCTCCTCTGTGCTGGGCCCGGGGGACCACCCCCAGGCCCCCCCGCGGCGCTGGCCCCGGGGGACGGCCCCCGGAGCCCTCCACAGGGGCTCACGGAATTTCACCGTACGCCTTTGCTGCGGCGGTCGCGCAAGGCCAAGATCGCGCCAATCACCCCGGTGCGGATGAATGACAGCGGATTCCGGCGCCACGCCGCTTCAGCCGGCGCTACCGGCGCGGCGTCGCCCGGCCCGGTAGCGTCGCTGGTCAGCGCCCCGGAACCGGGCACGGCCACGCCCGATACGCGGTGTCAGCGCGGGGGTTTGGTTTACCTGGACGACAAGCCTTTGCCGTCACTTGACCAACTCATTACCAAGCCGCCGGGCCGTTTCGGGACCGGCCAATATAGGCGGAAGGGACGTGCGTGTTCACGGCCGGCGGGGCGCGCCGGCGTGATCTAATGCTGGCTGCCTGCCCATGAACCAGTTCCCGGGTTGCCGACGACAAAACGGATATAAGATCCCCTGTCGGCATTCGTCGGCGATGACTGAAGGAGCCTGTATGGCACGTCATTGGTGGATCCCCGTCGCGGCTGTCGCCGTGGTGGCCGGGGGCGCGGTCGCGGTCGCGACGGCCGCGGCGTCCGCCTCGCCTGGATTAACACATCACGCCGTTGAGACCGCTGCGGTTGGCGCGCCCATCGCCTCGCCGACGGCAGTCGCCCCGGGACACCCGATGGTCTCGTCCGGCGGCGGTTCTGTCGCTGGGGTGGCCGGAAACTCGGCCATTGCCCGTGCCGCCAAGAGCACCAACTGGTCGGGTTACGCGGTGCACGCCGGCAAGTACCGCAACGTCTCGGCCACCTGGATCGAGCCCGCGGCCAAGTGCCCGCTCCCCAAGGCCAAGCAGTACGCGGCGTTCTGGGTGGGCCTCGACGGCTACAACAGCGACTCGGTCGAGCAGACCGGAACGGACTCCGACTGCTCGGGTCCGACGCCGCACTACTACGGCTGGTACGAGATGTTCCCGGCGGCACCGGTCTTCTTCAAGACGCAGGTCAAGCCGGGTAATGAGATGAGCGCGTCGGTGACGTTCAGCGGCACCGACACCTACACGATCGTGCTCAAGAACCTTTCCCGACGCTGGACCCACACGATCGTCAAGCACGAGACCGGCCTGGCCCGGTCCTCAGCCGAGGTGATCACCGAGGCACCGTCGTCGACGTCGGGCGTGCTGCCGCTCGCTGACTTCGGCACGGTCACGTTCAGCTCGGTCAGGGTGAGCGGGATCTTGCTGCGGACCCTTAAGCCGACCGCGATTGTCATGGTCGACGGCAACGGCGCGGCGAGGGACTCCACGAGCCCGATCGCCAACGACAAGTTCCACAACACCTGGATCAGGCGCAACTAGCTCAGCGTTTTCCCGGGACGTCCCGCCGCGAACATGCGGTCGGGACGTCCCGTTTTTTGTGCGCGCAGGCCCGCCGTCGGCCTGAGTGCCGCAGCGGCTACGCTCTCGGCATGACCCACGCGAGCGATGAGCGGCGGCTGACGGTCCAGGCGCCCGGCGGCCGGGTACTCGACGTCCTGGTCAGCGGACCCGATGATGGCTTGGCGCTGGTGTTTCACACCGGAACGCCAAGCGGGCTGGTCGGGCTCGGGCCGGCGGCAGGCGATGCGTCCGCCCGTGGCCTGCGCACCGTGTCGTACTCCCGGCCGGGTTACGGCGCCTCCACGCCGCAGCCCGGGCGGCTGGTCGCGGATGCCGCAGCTGACGTCGAGGCGATCCTGGGCGAGCTCCGGGTCGACGAGTTCGTTACGGCGGGCTGGTCCGGCGGCGGCCCGCACGCGCTGGCCTGCGCGGCGCTGCTGCCGGTCCGGTGTCTCGCGGCGGCCACGATCGCCGGGGTGGCGCCCAGCGACAGCCCCGGGCTGGACTGGCTGGCGGGCATGGGCGAGGAGAACCTGGCGGAGTTCAACGCCGCGAACGCGGGGGAAGCCGAGCTGACCAGCTTCCTCGACGAGGCCGCCGAGCAGATGCGCGACGTCTCCGCCACCGCGGTCGCCGACGGGCTGGGCGACCTGGCGTCGGAGGCCGACAAGGCCGCGCTCACCGGCGAGTTCGCCGAATACCTGGCCGCGGCGTTCCGTGCGGCGGTGGCCACGGGCATCGATGGCTGGCGCGACGACGACCTGGCCTTCGCCCGGGACTGGGGGATCAGCCTGGAGGCGCTCGGGCACGCGACGCCGGTGGCCATCTGGCAGGGCAGCGAGGACCGGATGGTGCCCGCGGCGCACGGCGAGTGGCTGGCGGCCAACATCCCGCTGGCCCGGGCCCGGATGCGGCCCGGCGATGGCCACCTCACGCTGATGACGAACTCATTCGGCGAGATACTGGACGACCTGCTCGCCCAGGCCGGCAAGACCAGCTCGTAGTCGTGCCTACGACCCGGGAGTCCAGGTCCGGCATGGCCAGCGCAGGCTTCGATCCCGGCGTGCTCCGGGACGCTTATGACGCCGTGGCCCCGGAGTACGCCCAGAAGTTCGGCGACGACCTGGAAGGCCTGCCGCTGGACACCGAACTTCTCCGCAGCCTGGCAGTCGTAGCGCAGAGCTTTCCCATGCCTGGCAGCGGCGCGCCGCAGGGCGGTCCCGTGCCCGGCAGCGGCACGCCACAGGGCGGTCTCGTGCTCGACGTCGGCTGCGGTCCGGCTCAGGGCGGCGGATACCTGGCCGCGCGCGGGATCCCGGTGCTCGGCCTGGACCTGTCGGCCGGAATGCTGGCCGCGGCCGTGGCCCGTCACGGCGGTGTCGGCCTGCGGGCCGCCTGCGCGGACATGCGGCGGCTGCCGCTGCGCGACCGCTGCTGCGCGGGTGTCACCTCGTTCTACGCGCTGCACCATCTGCCACGCGAGGACCTCGCCTTGGTGCTGAACGAGTTCCGCCGGGTGCTGCGCCCCGGCGCCGGGCTGCTACTGGCCACGCACGAGGGCACCGGGGAGTACGTCGCGAACGACGATCTCGGCATCCGCGGCACCCTGTACGCCGCTCCGGAGCTCGACCGCGCCATCGCCGACGCCGGGTTCGCGGACGTGCGGGTCCGCCGCCGTGACCCGCTGCCCCACGAGCGCCAGTCGGGTCGCCTCTACGTCACCGCGACCGCCCCGTAACCCGGCCCCGTCTTCCCGTAGCTCCTCCTTCAACTCGCCCCGCGCTCCGCGTCAACCCCGGCCTGTGCTGCGCGTCCGCCCCGCCCCGGCCTGTGCTCCGCGTCCGCCCGGTCCAGCCTCCGCGTCCGCCCCGCTCTCCCCTTCGAGGCTCGGGGATCTCGAAGGGCGTTGGGCTGATTCCGCGTTTCGGACCGGTCCTCAATAGCGTCGATGGCACCATCGCTGCGGCTGTATCAGCAGCAGGTTTCCATCCATGCGGCGGCGTGGTGCCGGGGCCTCTCAAGCGGGTGCCGTTATAGGTGCTTTGATCGGATCTGGAGCGCCCTAGTGACGATCTAAAGCGCCCGGCTGAGAGGCGGACCCATTTCGGGCAGGGGGAGCATGACCCAGCTCGCCCCCGAATTCGAGACAACTTGACCGAAACCCTGGCGGCCTCCGGCTCGAGCCCACTTCGGATCTTCACGAGGTGCCCTTGGGGCTGGTGAGGTTGTAGATGGTCTCGCCGCCGATCGTTTCCGAACGGAAGTGGGCCTCGATCCACGAGGTGATCTGAGCGGCGTCGCCCGAACCGCCGCCGAAGCTGTGCGAGTTCGCGCCGACGAAGTAGTGGATCTCGTGTTCGGCGACGTACTTCTCGAACTGGGCGAGCGTCGGCGCCGGATCCGTGCCGTTGAACCCGCCGATCGACATCACTGGCTCGCCGCTGGCCAGCTGCAGGGGCGCGGCGCTGTCCGAGCTGACCGTGGCCGCGGCCCACCGGAAACCGGACGCGCCGTCTCTGAGCAGCCGGGTGAGCGCGCCGCTCACCTGCGTATTGCCGCCGAGGCCGCCACCGATGCCTCCGGCCCCTCCGCCCAGCCCGCCGGCGCGGCCGGACGGGAGCCCGCCCGCGCCGCCGGTGGGCAGCCTGCCGGCGCGGCCGGATGGGAGCCCGCTCGCGCGGCCTGACCCGCTCGCGCGGCCTGACCCGCTCGCGCGGCCTGACCCACTCGCGCGGCCTGACCCACTCGCGCGGCCTGACCCGCTCGCGCCGCCCGGTCGGCCCGCACCACCCGTTGCGTTCCCGGGACCGCCAGCCTGGCCAGCGCCCCCGGACTGGCCCGTGCCTGCCGACCGGCTCGGGCCGTCCGTCCCGCCCAAGCCGCCCAATCCGCCCGCCCCGTTGGACCCGCCGCCGCCAGGGCCGCCGAACGACGATGCGACCGTCGGACCCGCGCTCGGCAACGCGCCGGTGTGCGCGGCGGCCACGGTGTCCAGGCTGTAGGCAAGCGGCCCGGCCAGGCCGGCGACCAGAGCCAGCGTCACCGGCGCCGCGGCCAGGGCGATCCTGCCCCGGCCCGTGGCGGCGACTCGGGCCAGCCACGGCCTGGTCAGCAGCATGGCTGCCGCCGCGAGCCCGGCCAGCAGGACGACCACCCGCAGCCACGGCAGCCAGGAAGGGCTCCGTGACAGCAGGACATAGGACCACATGGCGGTGGCCGTCACGCCGGCAGCCAGGGCTCCGCAGCCGAACCACCCGGCCCGGACCGAGTGCCAGCCGTCGCCCAGCCGCCACAGCCAGGCCGAACCGATGCCGACCAGCGCGGCGATCGCCGGGGCCAACGCGATCGTGTAGTACGGGTGAATGATGCCGGCCATGTAGCTGAACACCGCGCCGGTCACGAGCAACCAGCCGCCCCACAGCAGCGCGGCCGCCCTGGTCCGGTCCGTCCGCACGGCGCGCCTGGTGCCCCACAGCAGCGCCGCGAGCGCGATCAGCGCGGCCGGGAGCAGCCAGCTCACCTGGCCGCCCATAGCGGCCGCGAACAGCCGGGTTACTCCGGTAGAGCCGCCGAACGCAGCCCCGCCGCCACCACCGGCGGGTCCGACCGACCCGGTCTCGTTGCCGTCCAGCCGGCCCAGCCCGTTGTAGCCCAGCGCGAGCTGCAGGATGTTGTCGTTGGTCGAGCCGCCCTCATAGGGCCGGTCCGCTGCCGGGGTGAGCATGACGGCCGCCACCCACCAGCCCGCGCTCAGCACCAGGGCGACGCCGCCGGCCAGCAGTTGCCGCACCCGCCGGCGCACGCCGTACGGCCCTGCGACCAGGTACGTGAGAGCGAATCCGGGCAGCACCAGGAACGCCTGCAGCATCTTGGTCAGGAACCCGAAGCCGAGCAGCGCGCCGGCCAGCACCAGCCAGCGCGTACGACCGCCCTCGAGCGCGCGGGTCATCGCGTAGGCCGCGGCGACCATGACCAGCACCAGCAGGGCGTCGGGGTTGTTGAACCGGAACATCAGCGCGGCTACCGGCGTGATCGCCAGCGTCGCCGCGGCCAGCAGGCCGGCCGCCGGGCCGAACCAGCGACGCACCGTGGCGTACAGCACGCCGGCCGCGGCCACGCCCTCCAGCGCCTGCGGCACCAGCAGGCTCCAGTAGTTGACGCCGAAGATCCGGGCCGAGATCTCCATCACCCATAGCGACGCGGGCGTCTTGTCGACGGTGATGAAGTTCGACGCGTCGAACGAGCCGAAGAAGAACGCCTTCCAGCTCTGGCTGCCGGCCTGCACCGCCGCGGCGTAGAAGTCGTTGGCCCAGCCGTTGCTGGACAGGCCGACGAGGTACAGCGCCGCGGTGAGGGCGAGCACGGCGAGCAGCGCGGGGCGGGCCCAGCGGGGATCGCCCGACGGCCCGCTGACCAGGCGGCCTATCCGCCCGCCGATGGCGGCTCCGTCTGCCTGGCGGGCGTGGCCGGGGCGGGTGGTGACGGCGGTCATCGGGCGCTCCCGTTCGGTTGGATGCTCGGCTGGATGCCCGGCTGGGCGAGCGTTGTCGCGGCGGCCGGCGAGGAGGTGCCAGATCCCGGCGGTGCGGTGCGGGCGCGGAACACCCAGATCCGGTAGAGCGCGAAGCGCAGGATCGTGGCCAGCAGGTTGGCGCCGGCCAGCACGATGACCTCCGCGCCGCGCCCGGGCCGGGCCGAGACCGTGTGCAGCCAAGCCAGGGCAGCCGAGGTCAGGAGCAGCCCGGCCCCGAACGCCAGCAGCCCTCGCACCTGGTGCCGCACCGCGTGCCGCCGCCCGCGCACGCCGAAGGTGAACCGCCGGTTCACCGCCGTGTTGGCGACGGCGGTGACCAGCAGGCTGAGCGCGTTCGCGGCCTCCGCCGCCATCGCCCCGCGCAGGACCAGGTAGAGCAGGACATACGCCGCGGTGCACGCCAGGCCGACGCCGAGGAACCTCGCGAGCTGGCCGCCGCCGCCCAGCCGGACGATGCCGCGCAGGTCGGCGAGCGCGGTGGTGACCAGGTCCACCCGCGAGTCGGCGTCGTCGGTCCAGTCCACCGGCACCTCATGGATGCGCAGCCCGGCCCGCTCGGCCAGCACGAGCAGCTCGGTGTCGAAGAACCAGCCCGGGTCCTGCGTCCGCGCCAGCAGCGGGCGCGCCCGGTCGGCGCGGATTGCCTTGAACCCGCACTGCGCATCCGAGAACCGAACCCTTAGCGTGGCGTGCAGAAGCAGGTTGTAGCAGCGGGAGATGACCTCGCGGCGCGGGCCGCGGGTCACCCGCGCGCCCGGCGCCAGCCGGGTGCCGATCGCCACGTCGCTGTGGCCGGACAGCAGCGGGGCCACCAGCGGCAGCAGCGCGTTCAGGTCGGTGGAGAGGTCGACGTCCATGTAGGCGAGGACTTCGGCGTCGCTGGCGGACCAGACCGACCGCAGCGCCCGGCCGCGGCCCGGCTGGTCCAGGCGGACCGCGCGGACCAGATCGAGCTCGCCTGCCAGGGCCAGCGCCACGCTCCAGGTGGCGTCGGTGCTGCCGTTGTCCGCGATCGTGATCCGGGCGGTGAAAGGGAACCGCTCCCGCAGGTACTCGTGCAGCCGGCGCACGCTCGGCCCGAGGTCTCGCTCCTCGTCGCGCACCGGGACGACGATCTCGACCTGAACGGCCGCGGCCGGTGCAACCGGCGGCCGGAGGTCACAAACGTGCTGATCAAGAACTCTCTCTGGCGATCCCATGCCGATCACGATGCGTGATCACGCTGCGCACGAACTGCGCCGGCTCTCTGCGCCGCCTATGAGCGTGGCGCGGCCGGCGGGTCGCGGAGGAGCGGGAGGGTGATCAGGAAGCGGGTGCGGCCCGGCTCGCTGGTGACTGCGGCCGTGCCTTGGTGGGCGGCGATCACGGCCGCGACGATCGACAGCCCGAGGCCGGTGCTGCCTGCCGCGCGGGACCGGGAGCTGTCGCCGCGGACGAACCGCTCGAACAGGTCGGGCTGCAGTTCGGCCGGGATGCCGGGCCCGTCGTCGGTCACGCTCAGCTCGGCGAGCGGGCCGTCCGCCGAGCGGGCGGGCGCGACGGCGACCGTCACCGTGGTGCCCGCCGGGGTGTGCGTCCGCGCGTTGCTGAGCAGGTTGGCGAGCACCTGGTGCAGCCGCTGGTCGTCGCCGGACACCAGCACGGGCCCGTCGGGCAGCTCGAGCCGCCAGCGGTGATCGGGCCCGGCGGCGCGCGCGTCGCTGGTGGCGTCGATGGCCAGCCGGGTCAGGTCGACCGGACCGGATTCGAGCGGCCGGCCCGCGTCGAGCCGGGCCAGCAGCAGCAGGTCATCGACCAGCGCGCTCATCCGGGCGGCCTCCGACTCGACCCGGCCGAGTGCGTGCTCCACCTCCGGCGGGAGCGTGCCGCCACGGCGCCGCGCCAGCTCGGCGTAGCCGCGGATCGCGGCCAGCGGGGTGCGCAGCTCATGGCTGGCATCGGCCGCGAACCGGCGCAGCCGCGACTCGCTGGCCTCCCGCCGCGCGAGCGCGCTCTCCACGTGCCCGAGCATCCGGTTGAACGCCGTCCCGAGCTGTCCGACCTCAGTGCGCGGGTCGGCGTCAGGGACCCGGTGCGGCAGCTCGACCTGGCTGGCCAGCGGCAGCCGGGCGACCTGGGCCGCCGTCGCAGTCACCCGGCGCAGCGGCCGCAGCGACAGCCGCACCCACCCGGTGCCGAACAGGCCGGTGAGCAGCAGCGCGGCCGCGAACACGATGACCTCGGTCAGCTCCACGTTGTTCAGCGTGTCGGTCATCGGGTCGGTCGGAAGCCCGGTGACCAGGACCCGGCCGTCGGTTCCGGAAACGGCCATCAGCCGGTAGGTGCGATCCAGCGAGGCCAGCCGCTCGGTGTAGGCCCGGCCGTCGGCCGGCAGCCGGGCCAGCATCGACTTGTCGGCGGCCCGTAGTTTGCAGTCGCCGTACGTGACGTTCGCGGCGGTGACGGCCCCGGAGCTCAGCGCGGCCGAGAACGTCCCCGAGGCCTGACCGGGCGTGTCAGCGCACTGCGCCGGATCGTGGTCCCCGTCAGGATCGCCAGAGCGTTCGCCCGGGGAATCCGGCCCCGGAGAATGGTCTCCCGGCGGTCCGTCGACACACATGGTGAAGCGCATGCTGGCGCTCTGAAGCTGATCGTCCAGCTGGCCGAGCAGGAACCCGTGCAGGCTCAGGTAGGTCACCACGCCGACGGCGGCGCAGGCGACGAACAGCAACGCGACCAGGCCGGCGATCAGCCGGCCGCGCAGGGTCCGCCCCGCCAGCCAGGCGCGCACCGAACCTCAGCCGCCCGGCTTCAGGACGTAGCCGACCCCCCGGACGGTGTGAATGAGGGGGTCCCGCCCCGCGTCGATTTTCTTGCGCAGGTAGCTGATGTACAGCTCGACCACATGGGCCTGGCCGCCGAAGTCGTAGTTCCAGACCCGGTCCAGGATCTGCGCCTTGGACAGGACCCGCCGCGGGTTGCGCATGAGGAACCGGAGCAGCTCGAACTCGGTGGCGGTCAGCTCGATCAGCTGGCCGTCGCGCCGCACCTCCCGTGCGTCCTCGTCCATGGTGAGATCGCCCGCGGACAGCTCGGTGCCGGCCCGGGCCGCCCGCGCGACGCCCGCCCGGCGCAGCAGCCCGCGCAGCCGCGCTAGCACCTCCTCCAGGCTGAACGGCTTGGTCACGTAGTCGTCCCCGCCGGCGGTGATGCCCGCGACCCGGTCCTCGACCGCGTCCCGCGCGGTCAGGAACAGCACGCACACGTGCGGCTGCTCGGCGCGCAGCCGGCGCAGCACCTCGAGTCCGCTGAAGTCGGGGAGCATCACGTCCAGGACCACCGCGTCGGGCCGGAACTCCCGTGCGGTCCTGACCGCCGACGTCCCGTCCCCCGCGACCGCGGTGTCCCAGCCCTCGTAGCGCAGCACGCTGGCCAGGAGCTCGGCCAGGCTGGGCTCGTCGTCTACGACCAGCACCCGGATCGGGCTCCCGTCCGGGCGCGTGCCGAGCCGGCCGCCCGCCGTGCTGCTCTCCCGGGCGGAGGCCGTCGTGGGTGCGTTCTCCACAGTGCTCGTCATGTTCCCAGGATGAACTGACCGTCTCCAGCCCGAATATGCGTACGCTCTGTGTTCCTTCTGAAAAACCTAGGATCCTGAACGCCCTGTCCCGGGCCGGATCGGGGCCGCCCGACCCGGCTCTGGCTCCGGGGCGAGAGCTAGCGCCAGCGCCGGGCAGTCGGTCACGGCCCGGCGGGCCTGCCTGGTCAGGCCCGCCGGCACCGGGCCGTCCGCGATCACCGGGTAGCCCCACTCGTCGAGCGCGATCAGCTCCGGCAGCAGTTCGGCGCACAGGCCGTGCCCCGAGCACGCGATCGGGTTGACGCGCAGCGTGCTGGTCACCCGTCAGGTCCCGTCGTCGTCGTCGCCGTCGCCGCCGTCACGGGCCGCAGGCCCGGCCGGCACGGGCAGGAACGGTCGGCCCCCGGGGCCGGTGCAACGGCCCCGCTCGTGCTCGCGGACCTCATCGGCGAACACGAGCAGCGCGCTGCGCAGGAACCTGACCGTGCCGTCTGGGTGATGGCAGGCGCCGCGCCCCTCGACCAGGCCGGCCCACCGCGTCAGGTCGGCGATCACCCGCGGGCCCGGCCGCGGGCCGGCCAGCTCGGTCATGGCCGCCGCGATCGCGGGCAAAGCGTTGCGGCACGGCCCGCACTGCCCGGCCGATTCCCGCGCCAGGTACCGGGCGACCCGGGCGGCCTCGGCCAGCCCGCACCGCCCGGCGGGCAGCGCGGCCAGCACCCCGGCGCCAAGGAAGCCGCCGAGCGGCCGCAGCGCGGCGTTGCTCAGCGTCAGCCGGGTAGCCTGGCGGGCCGGTATCCACGCCCCGTGGTAGCCGCCGACCAGGACGGCGGACGCGGCGCGCAGATCCAGCAGCGCGGCCAGCGGGGTGCCGATCGCCGCCTCGACCACGGTCACCGAGCCGTCCGCCTGACGCAGCGTGCACAGCATGGTGCCGGGCTCGCTGAGCGTGCCCAGGCCCCGGAACCAGGCCGGGCCGTACCGGGCGACCAGGGCCAGGTGGGCCAGCGTCTCCACGTTCTGGACCAGGGTCGGGCGCCCGTCCACCCCGCGCTCGAAGACCGGCGGCGGGGTGAATCTGGGCACCGCCGCTGCGCCGCTGACCAGGCTGGACAGTGCCGACTCCTGCCCCGCGAGGAAGCGGCCCGGGGCCGGGATCACCCGTACGGGGACCCGGTCGAGCCCGGTTGCGGGGCGTTCCGAAATCCGGGTTTCGATCTGGGTGCGACGCAGGACGTCGCGCCGGACGTAAAGGATCGCCCGGCCGGCGCCGACCGCCTCGGCGGCGAGCTGCAGCCCGTCGAGCACGAGGTGCGGCGCGAGCGTCAGCAACGCCTCGTCCTTGTGGCTGGCGGGCTCGCCCTCGGCGCCGTTGCCGGCCACGACCGCGCGGCCGGGGCGGGCGGCGGCCACGGCCTCCAGCTTGCGGTACGCCGGGAACGCGGCGCCGCCGCGGCCGGTGAGGCCGGCGGCGCGCACGTCCGCTATCAGCGCCCGGGTCGCGTCGCGGTACGGAACCGGGCCGTGCCGGCCGAGGTGGGCGGCCAGGCCGGCGGCAAGGTCGGCGGCAAGGTCGGCGGCAAGGCCGGCCGGCGGCAGCAGCCGGGGGAGCCCGCCCCCGCCGGCCGGGCCCGGCCGGGCGGGCGCGACCGGGGTCGTCGCGGAGCCGGTGACGGCGCTCACCGGCGCGCCCCGGTTGCGATCAGCCCGGGCACCGGGCGCGAGCGCAGCCGCGGGACGCGGGCCCGGGTCAGGCGCCAGGCCAGCGCGATCATGACCGCCGCGATGCAGGCGAGGGTCAGGTCCAGCAACGGCCCGGCGCGGCGCAGGTCGGTGCTCGACCCGATGCCGTGGGCGACGGCGACCGGCCAGGACACGTAGGCCAGCCAATGCACGCCGCGCCACACGCGGCGGCTGAGGTGGCGGCGCAGCAGGCTGGTCACGATCACGGCGGCCATCAGGTCCAGCGACACCGCGCCCAGTCCCATCCACAGCGGCTCGTACGCCGAGGCGAACGGGATGATCGCTGCGGCCAGGCTGATGCTGACGAACGAGTCGGTCACGGCGGTGAGCACGTGCACGGCGACGAACGCCGCCGCGAGCAGCGACAGGTTCCGGTGCAGGCCGAGCACGGCGAAGCGGGGCAGCCACGGCGGTGCAGACCCCGGCGGACGCCCCGGCCGGCTGACCAGGATGCCGATGATCACGACGGCGGACAGCAGCACCAGGCTCACCACGCCGGTGGCGCGGTTGGCGTACCAGAGCGCGGTGCTCGAGCTGACTCCGCCCATCACGAGCCGCCCGAGGTGACCTGGCCGCCGCCGGATCCGGATGTCGGCGCCGAGGACGGCGAGCTCAGGCCCGACGAAGAACCGCTCGACGAGCTTGAGCTCGAGTTCGAGCCTGAGCTCGACGAGCTGGCCGAGTGCGATGAGCGGGCGGACGCGGCGTGCGAGCCGGCGGCCGCCGCGGCGCCGGGCAGCGCGACCGCGACGGCCCCGGCGCCGATGAGGCTGACGGCCGCGGCCGAGATCGTGGCCGCGCGCAGCCGGGCCCGGCCCCGGTCCCTGGCCGCGATTCGCGCCGCGACACTCTGCCCGGCGTGCTGATGGTGATCGGTCATGACAGCGAGTGTCACGACCGGCGTTCGGCCGCCGCTTTGAGCTACCTCTCAGCGAGCTATGAAGCGCTGCGCGCCCGCCGCGATCACAGCGAGTTCACCAGCGCGTTCCAGGTGTTCGGGCCGACCACGCCGTCCACGGACAGACCACGCGCAGACTGGAAGCTGCGGACCGCCGCCTGGGTGGAAGGGCCGAAATTCCCGTCGACCTTCACCTTCAGCACCACCTGCACCGCCATGACGGCGTCCCCTGTGCTGCCGCGCTGCACGGTGACGATCAGCCTGGGCCAGGTCACGCTGCCGACGCCGCCGTTGACCGGCAGGCCGGCCGAGCGCTGGAACGCCTCCACGGCCGACTTGGTCTTCGGGCCGAAGTCGCCGTCGACAGTCACGGCGTGGCCGCGGGCGCCGAGCAGGTACTGGATGACCTTAACCACGGTGCCCCGGCGACCCTGGTTAATGTCCGGCCAGTGCGCGACGCCGGACACCGGCGGGCTCGTCGCCGCGGAGGCTTCCGGCCAGTTGGCGTCGGTGACCAGCGAGATGTCGTAGCGGGCCGCGCCCTCGTACTGGGTGGCCACGCTGCCGGCCACCGAATGCGGGACGTTGGTCCATTGCGCCGCCCACCAGAAGAACGCCCGCTTGGTGGCGGCCCTGACCGTGGCAATGTTCGCGAGATTCGCGTAAATCGTTCCCGTCTTGCCCTCGGCCTGCTTGGCGGCCAGCCACGGATCGACCACCGAACTCGGCGGCCAGGCCGCGCCGGGCTCGACGTCTAACACCTCGCAATCGGTGTGGTTGCCGTGATTGTCGATCGTGACAAAAACTGTGCTTGCCGAAAATCTGGATATCGATCCGCTGGTGCGCGAGTCGTGCGGGTAGTAGGCCACCATCTGGGCGTTCGTCGGGATCCCGGTCAGATCCAGAGCGTCGTACATGGTGCGATTTGTCATCGGCAGGCTCCTTCAGCTCCCGTAATTACTTCTGAAGGGACACTTGAAGCATACGGCTTTCTGGAGCCTATCGAGAACGTATTCAGGTCATCGGGACGCGCCAATATTTGACGCGCAATGTAAATCATCACATATATGAAATCTGGCTGCCCGGGCCGAATTAGTGCATGCGGTCGAGAATCTCCCGCACCAGGTCCATCGTCGTATGCGGGTGCAGAAAGGCGAACCTGGCCACGGTCTCGCCCTCCCAGGACGTCGGCGGGATGAACGCCACTTGGTCGCGCAGCAGCCGGTCGGCCCACCCGGCGTACTGGTCCGGCGTCCAGCCGGCGCGGCGGAACAGCACGACGCCGAGCTCGGGCTCGCGGATCAGCTCCAGCTCGGCGCGGGACCGGATCTCGTCCGCGGCCTGGTTGGCCAGGGCGATCGCGGCCTCGATCGCCTCGCAGTAGGCCTGGACGCCGTGCACGGCCAGCGAGAACCACAGCGGCAGGCCGCGGGCCCGGCGGGTCAGGTGGTAGGCGTAATCGGTCGGGTTCCACTCGCCGGGGTCTTCGTGGATGACGTCCAGGTACGAGGCGTCCTGGCGGTGCACGGAGCGGGCGAGCGCCGGATCACGGTAGAGCAGCGCGGCGCAGTCGAACGGCGCGAACAGCCATTTGTGCGGGTCGACGATGAACGAGTCGGCGTGCTCGATCCCGTCGTAGGCGGCGCGGATCGACGGCGCGAACAGACCGGCCCCGCCGTACGCCCCGTCCACGTGGAACCAGGTACCCAGCTCGCGGCACACGGCGGCCGCGCCGGCCAGGTCGTCGATGATGCCGGCGTTGGTGGTGCCCGACGTGGCGACGATCGCGGCGAGCGACGACGGGTCGCCGTCGGCCTCGATCGCGTCGCGCAGCGCGGCGCCGGTCATCCGGTGATCGTCGGTCGGCACGGTCAGCTCGTCCATCTCGAGGATCCGCAGCGTGGCAGCGATCGAGGAGTGCGCCTCCGAGCTGACGGCGACCCGCCACCGGCGCACGCCCGGCGCCCGGCGCTTGGCCGCCTCGCGCGCGACCATCAGCGCGGACAGGTTGGCGGCCGAGCCGCCGGAGACGAAGCAGCCGCCAGCGCCGGCCGGCAGCCCGGCGCGATCGGCGATCAGGCGCAGCACCTGGTTCTCGGCCGAGATCGCGCCCGCGGCCTCGAGCCAGGAGATGCCCTGGATCGATGCGCAGGAGATCAGCATGTCGAACAGCAGCGATGCCTTGGTCGGGGCGGCCGGGATGAAGCCGAGGAAGCGGGGGCTGTCCGCGGAGATCACCGCCGGGGCCAGG
>Ga0335072_10005199_pt1 | contig 19187 bp, 15 predicted proteins | sample Lox_Sample_21_FD_206725 | JGI IMG/M metagenome (GOLD analysis project Ga0335072, IMG submission 206725) | Soil microbial communities from Loxahatchee National Wildlife Refuge, Florida, United States - Lox_Sample_2.1 | ecosystem: Environmental > Terrestrial > Soil > Wetlands | place: USA...
CAGCCTGCAGGTTGCGCCACAACCTTCCTATGTAGATCCCAGGATGGGCTGGGATATCAGCCACGCGCGGAGGCTGGTGCCCGCATTGGCGACGTTCGCACGAAACCGTTCGAATATCCAGTCGACATTTGGCTATTCCAACCCTGACTTCGATCCCATCGAGTTACAACATGCTTTCGCCAACCAGATCGTGGATGAGATCTGGTCCAGGAGCAGTCAATTTCCTCGGTTCAGTAACTTCTGGGACGGCAACGACGGGTGGTATCGGGCCGGTTACGAGAACGGCACTGGCTCGTGCGCCGCCGGGACGCCCCCGTACGGGCTTTCCTGGTCGATTCCGACCGGCGGGTATCTGGCTTGGGGGACCTTCAATGGCACTATGGCGGCAATCGGAAGGAGCTTGTATCACTTGCTGTACGCGGGAGACCCGGAGTCGCGGGCATTCGTTGATCGGTTCTACCCGCAAATCGCCACCCAAGGACCCGCAGGGAATTCAATGTCGAATAGACTCTGGCGATTTACGATGCTTTCCAGTCTGGTGCAGTGACCCGCGGGCATGAGCTCGGATGCGGATCGGAAAGGACTGCGTGCGAGCGCGGTGCTTGCAATTCACCCGCGGGACATCAGGATCTGATCGGAGCCGGGCGGCGGCTGCGGAACGAGCCGCTGTTTGCGCAATGCGACCTGCACCAGGCCCGGCGGCGCGCCAAGCCGTCCGAGGAGGCTGCTAACCCGCCTAAGAGCGGTGTCGCGGGATATCACCGCAACTACGGTGGTAACCAGCAGATTGAGGTCGAGCCAGAAGTTGCGATTGTCGATGTAGAAGAGTCCGAGCCGGCTCTTCCATGGGCGAATGAGCTGATTGTATGCCAGATCCGGATCAGGCTCGTTTTTGAGAATCTCGCCTTCATCGGCAAAGACGATCGAGGAGAAATCCGTGATCCCGGGCCGAACCGTGAGTAGTCGCCGCTCTTCGGGTGTGTATAGATCGGCATCCCGTTTCACCTGGGGGCGCGGACCGACCAGACTCATCTCGCCCCACAGCACGTTCCAGAGCTGGGTGAGTTCGTCGAGCTTGTACGAGCGTATGAATCGCCCGACGCGCGTGATGCGTGGATCATTCGCGCCGGTGGAATCCACGCCCGTCTTGTCCGCTCTGACCATCATGGACCTCAGCTTGACCATCTTGAACGTTCCACCCCCCCTTGCGACGCGTGGCCCCAGATAGAAGGGCGAGTGAAAATCCTGTAACCAGACGGCAACGGCCGTCGGCACGACGATCACCGAGGATATGAGCAATCCCACGAGAGCAGTCACTATGTCGAAAAGCCGTTTGAGCATCGATCCCACTACCTACCCAACATTCCGAGTGCGGCCCCAACCACTGCGCGCTTGTCGAGCCCATAGACCGTGCGCAAGTACTCCTGACTGCCGACGGCAGAGGAGAATCCCGCCCGCAGGCCCACCCGGATGAAAGCTCTGGGAATCGCGCGCTGCTCCAGAAGCGCCTCGGCGACGGCGCCGCCCAAACCGCCTTCCACGGTGTGCTCTTCCAGAGTGAGCACACCACCGGTCTCGCGCGCCGCCGCCGCGAGGGCACCGATGTCCAGAGGCTTGACCGTATGCATGCTCAGCAAGCGGACCGTCAAGCCATGTGATCGAGATAGTTCCTCGGCGGCCTCGAGCGCAACGGCCAAAATTCCTCCAGTCGCGACAATCGTCAGATCGCGTCCGTCCTGCACCAGCCGCGCGCGACCGAGGCGGTATTCGTCGCTTTCCCGGTGTGTCGCCGGGGCCATGGATTTGTCGAGCCGCAAATAGCAGGTGCCGGGAGTATTCACCAGCGCCCGCGTGGCCCCCCTGACCTCCCAGACGTCCGCGGGAACCACGACAGTCAGGCCCGGCAAGGCGCGTAAAATGGAGATGTCCTCGGTGGCATGGTGCGAAATACCGAGTTGACCGTAGCTGAATCCGCCTCCTATCGAGACGATCTTAACGTTTGCATCGTGATAAGCCGCGTCGTTGCGGATTTGCTCCAGGCAGCGGAGGGTCGGAAAATTACCGATCGAGTAGGTGAATACGACGCGGCCCTCCAGGGCCATTCCCGTCGCCAACCCCGTCATATTCTGCTCGGCAACGCCGGCGTTCAGAAATTGCCTGGGATATCGGCGCGCAAACTCCTCAAACACGCCGAAGCCGAGATCACCGGTAACGAGAACGATACGTGGGTCGCCGGCGGCGAGCTCGGTGAGTTCCCGTATGAACGTGTCGCGCATCGCAGTTGCTCTAACGGGTCTTGGAAAAGCCGGCGCGCGAAGCGGTCGCCCGTCCGAAGTCAATCAAGGGCCTGTAACTCTCTCATGGCCCTTTCGTACTCATCGCCCCTGGCGGTTCGATAGTGCCATAGGACCGTATTCTCCATGAACGACACGCCCCTCCCCTTGATCGTATGGGCGATTACGCAGATCGGTTGCCCCGAAGTCGAGGCAGCGGCTATTGCCGGCTTCAATGCCGCGTGATCGTGACCGCCGACCTCGCGCACTTCCCATCCGAAACTGCGCCACTTGTCGGCAAACGGCTCGAGCGCAATCGTATCCGCCACCAGCCCGAGCGACTGAATCTTGTTGTAGTCGACGACCGCAACCAGGTTATCCAGCCTGAAATGGGCGGCGAACAGAATAGCCTCCCAATTCGACCCCTCGTCACACTCACCGTCGCTCAGCAGCACGTACACCCTGTGCTTGCGGCCGTCGAGGCTCGCCGCGTATGCCATTCCCGCGCCCACCGGCAAGCCGTGCCCCAGGGAGCCGGTGGACAGCTCCACGCCGGGTATGCCCTTATGCGACACATGGCCACTGAGGTCGGAACCGTTCTGATAGTGGGTATCGAGCTTCTCGACGGGAAAAAAACCGCGCTCCGCCAAGGCGGCGTATACCCCGGCGCCTGCGTGACCCTTGCTCAGGATGAAGCGGTCGCGCTCCGGCCATTTCGGACGTTCGGGATCGACCCGCAGCACATCCGCATACAGCACGGCGACCAGATCCGCCATGGAGAGCACCGCCGCGATGTGCGAGCTCCCTCCGGCGCTGGTCATTCTCAATGCATGCTTTCGAATGCGCTTTGCAAGGTCCTTCGAATCCATGCGTCAGCCCTTCATGTGGAACTGCTCGATGACGTCGCAGATATAATCCACGTCCTCGTTCAACAGTGCCGTATGCATCGGGAGCATGAGGAACCTGGCGGTCATGAGCTCTGTCCTCGGCAGCACGGCATCGAACCCGAGGTGCTTGAACTGGTGGACGGCACGCCCACCCCACTGCAGCAGCGTACCCACCTCGTGCTGTCGAAGGAACTCGCGCAACTCATCCCGCCGCAAAGACTGCATCTCGTAGTTCTGATAGGTATCGAAGTGTTCCGCATCCGCCTCCGGCCCCGGCGGCAGGATGAGCTCCCTGATATGCTTCAATCTGCGTTCGTAACGCGAGGCTATCTCGCGCCTGCGGGCGATTGCGGCGTCAAAACTCTTGAGCTTCAGATTCAGGACAGCCGCCTGAATGTTGTCCAGACGACAGTTGGTTCCCCAGTCCACGACGATCCCATCCTTGTTGCGTCCGTGATCCCGCCAGAGCTCGACTTGCTCGGCAACTCCGTCGTCATTGGTGACCAGGGCACCGCCATCGCCAAAGCAACCAAGTGACTTTGCGGGATAGAAACTGAAGGTGCCGGCGAGTCCAAACGTGCCGGCGAACCGCCCTTTGAATTTCGAGCCAAGAGCTTGAGCCGCGTCCTCGACGATCTTGAGGTCATATTTGGCGGCAATCGCCTGTATTGCCGCCATGTCGCACGTCCGACCATTCAAATGCACTGGCAAGATCGCCTTCGTGCGCGAGGTAACCACCGCCGTTACCGCGGCAGCGTCGATGAGGTGATCGTCGCCGCACTCGACCAGGACGGGTGTCGCGCCCAGGGCCTTGATAGGAGAGACCGAGGCAATGAATGTGTGAGAGGGAACAATGACCTCGTCGCCCGCACCTATTCCTGCCGCTCTTAACGCGAGGAGGATCGCGTTCGTGCCATCGGCCATTCCGAATGCGTGTTTGACGTTGAGATAACCCGCCAGGTTGCGCTCGAATTCCTTCAGGTCCCGCTGCAGGACATAGGCGCCGCGGCTCAACACGTCGCGGAGAGCGGCCATGATTTCCTGTTCCTGACCAGCGAATAGCGCCGGGTAGTCGAAGTAAGGTACTTTCCGTTTTGCCAACATGAACGGCCCTCGAGTGATGCCGCAACTTTTGTGGTGAATCTAGGTGATCGCGTGGACCGGAACGACCTCAGCGACCGCTCTCCCGCTCCATTAGTGTAGCACGGCAATAGAGCACCTTATGCAGACGATCGGCCTCGTTCCCGGAGACCGCCTGCGGCGGCACAATGTCTTCGCTCCGGATCGAAAGTTCCGCCGGCATGGTCACCAGTCGTCCGAATACGAACCGCTTGAGAAAGCGCTTCCCCCGGAGTGACCTGGGCATGACTCCCATTCTCACCGCCAGCCGTTTTGCCGGCCGCAACAGCCTCTGACGCCACGAGACCGTGCTGACCGGCATATAGCCGTAAATATCGGCGCGGAAGCCGCATTGTCCGAAGAGATCCGTCAGCTCGCGAGCCCCGTAATATCGGTGGCTGAAGGGACTCGGGTTGAAATCCCATAAGTCCTTGTTGGCGGTAGCCACCAATACACAGCCGCCCGGCCGCAGCACCCTGCGACATTCCCGCGCAAAACGGGCTGCATCCGGCAGATAGTAGATCGCCTCTAACAGGATGATCACGTCCTTGGAGGCATCGCGAAGCGGAAGCGACTGCGCGTCCATCTGCATGAGCGAAACGCGGGTTCCGTAGTGCGCACGCGCGAGCGCGAGAATGCGATCCGAATAGTCGCCCGCCTCGATTGAGTTGCTTGCCCGGCTCAATATCCCCAGGCCCGATCCGCTGCCGCAGGCGACCTCCACCACATCCTTGTTCCCGCAGAAACCCGCAGCCCATTCATAGCGATGGTACATGCGCTCAAGCTGCTCCGCTGTGATCTGGGAGCCGGCCAGTTCGGTGACTTCGGAAAACTCGGCGCTCACGACTTCCTCGATGCTTGCATACGTACCGCGACATCCGCGCGCGACCCAGCCGGGGTCGAGCTCGCCCGCCCGCCTGAATGGCCTGCAGAGCCAACCTCGCAGAGGTATTCGATCATTTCCCCGTAGACCTTGTCAGCGCTGTATGTCGTCTCAAACAGTTGCTTCGCATTGCATGACATCGTCGCCAGCCTGGCGCGATCGCTCCGGAGCTGTATGAAGATCTCGGCCAGCGCCGCAACGTCGCCACAGCGATACGTGACCCCACATCGATGCTTGTCGAGCAAGTCACGCGCCAATCCTTCGAGACTCGAGACGATCGGCAATCCCGCCGCCAGGTACTCGACCACCTTGTTGGGCGTGCTCCGCTCGAATCCCATCCCGCCGACGTACGGCGCCAATCCCACACTGGCCATGCCCATCATCATCCAGATCTGTTTCCGACTCACCCAACCGGGGAACACTATATTGGAGTGACCGGAAGCGCGCTCCTTCAGAGCCTGCAGTTTTTCTCCTACACCACAGATTACCACCTTGAACCGCTCACCCCCGGCTTGCAGCCGTATCGCAGCGTCCACCACCGTTTCCAGGTCGAACTGTCGCCCCACCGTACCCAGAAAGCACGCGATGAATTCGGATCCGTCTGCAGCCAGACCATGGCCCTCCCAGAACTCCTTCGTTGACGCCTCCTCCTCCGGGGCGATCTCCGGCACGGGATAGCCGAACAGGAAGTGCCGGTCGAAGCGCCCCGCGTGCCGGCCCGCCAAACGCAGTCCCCATTTCACGAATTCCGCCGTGTTCCCGCTGATCGCGGTCGCCCCACGAAGCGCCTCGCGCGTGGCCGTCCACATCGGCCACAAGCCCACGTTCATCAGCGGCCGCATCCACCGGGAGCCCAGCTCCAGGAAGATTTCCGGCCACAAATCCCTGACATCCAGCACTACCGGAACGCCGTTTGCCCTCCCATATGCGACGGACGCGGCTGCCAGCTCAATGGTCGGGAACGAACAGACGATGACGTCCGGCCGATCCTCCGTTCTGGCCCGTTTCGCGAAGAGGCGGGCAAGCATCCGATGATCGACTATCCGGCGAATCGACACGTTCCTGCGGTAACCGATGCTGCGCAAGAGCACGATCCGCGAACGATCCGTAAGACGCACGGTCTCGGTAGTGTCGTAACGATGCTTCTTCTTCATATGGTCGAACGTCGATGTCCACCACGTGACGTCGTGCCCCGCCCTGGCCAACATTTCGCACAGGATTCCAGTGCGATAGAGCCGCACATCCGCTCCATCCGTGGGGACGGGCTCGCCCACCGTCACCAGCCAGACACGCATGCGAGTTCCGGGACCTTCGCTCAACATGCGGCGGTTGCCAACGGTAGCGATGTGACGTTACCGAAACTACACACATTGGCGGCGCTGCTGGCGATGCCCGAGCCCGCCGAGGTCATCGTATTTTCCGTGACGTTGGCGTGAGTGACGGCGTCGTTCTTGAGAATGTAGGCTGGATTCGCGAAAACGTAATCGATCTGATTGCCCGTGATCGTGAGAATTGCACTTGCCAGATCCGAGTGAACGAATGCGTCAGCGCCTGGAAGAGACGAATCGCCACCGACAAAACTATCGGAAATCACGACGTTTCGGGCTTGGACCGCCGTGTCCGGAATATCCACGCAATACGCCGTGGACGACCCACCGCATTCGAAATACCCCTGCGTCCACCAGAATCCGATCGCGTTGTTCACCACGATGGGAACGTTGCCCGGCCGCGCCTCGGCAGTGCAGAAGACACAGTGAAAGGATTCTACCGGCGAGGCAACGTCGCCCACGACCCATTCATTCTCCCCGTTCCAGACCGCGCTGCAATGATCTCCCACGAAATGGGCTCGCACGAACAGAACGTCGAATCCTATGGGCGCTGCCGCGCGAACGAACACGTTGCTGCACATTGGATTTGCGACCGGCCCGGTTGCGCCGTAGCGAATCCCCGCGATGCGCGCCTCAACCTGTGGGTCGTCGATGACTATGTCGCTGAGGGTGACTCCACTCGCGAAGTTGTCGATGTCTATGAAAGTGTCCGGCGAGGTGGTGGCGTCCAGGCAAAATCCAGCAAGCCTCGAGCCCTGCAGGTGATATGAGGAGACCTCGAACGGAGTCTGGCTCCCGCCCTCCCAAATCAGCCTCGTCAGGCAATGCCTCTCCGGGGTCGGGTACATTGCGGTCGGCGGAATGCCGGGATTGTCCCATGATGCCCCGGCTCCGCGAAAGGAGAACATGGCCCGGGGCGCCAACGGGATCGTGAAGACGAAGGTGCCCGGCGGCAGAGTTATGGCACAGCCGCTCGACGCATTGCAGCTCGTTATCAGCTGGTCGATCGATGGATATGTCGTCGCCAGGTTGGCGGCACGAATCCCGGGACCTCCACAGCCGGAGATTGCCAACATCACGACGGCAGCCGCCGTGGAGCGGTATCGATCCCTGAACACCGCAAGGAGCGATTCCACGACGTTACCGCGGGCAGTCTTAGTTTGTTCGACCTGACTCTTGATGGACATGGGCGTATAGGTGCAGCAGGGTTTCGAGCTCTTTCGGCCAGTTGTACTTTCCGATGATAGCCGCGCGTCCTCCCCTACCCATTCGCGCCGCCTCGTCGGGGTTGTGCATGATGCTGGAGATGGCGCTGGCTATGGCCTGCGGCGATTGCGGGTCCACGCAGATGCCGGCTCCAGCGTCCTCGAGTATCTGACGCCACAGCGGAAAATCGGAAGCAATCACCGGAAGCTCGGCCGACATGTATTCAAACATCTTGGTCGGATTGGCGTCCACATAGCCCGGAACCGGCATTAGCGTTACCAGGCCGGCCATGGATTCGCTCATGACCCGCTGCAGCTGCGGACGGTCGACGTAACCGAGATAGTCCACCTGCTGCCAGCCGGGCATACCGCGTAACTCATCTTCGAAGTCCGGGTCCGAGAATCGCCCGCACAGTACGAGCCTGACGTCGGGTACCAGGGGCAGAGTCTCGACGATGATCTTCAAGCCGCGAATACGCTCGATCCCGCCGGCATAGCACACCTGCTTCCTGCGCTGCGACGATCCGCCTGGCGGGGCCAACTCGTCCGGCATTGGATAATTATTGACGTTGATCGCCCCGGGTGACACGCGCCGAAACCGCCGGGCAATGAACGGCGTCGCCGCGACTATATCGAAAAACCATCGCGCACCGACATGCTCCACCGCCTCGGAAGCCCGCGCGACCAGCTTGCGCATCCATAAAGGAATCCACTCCTTGTCCAGGATGTCGCGCGGCAGGTCCTCATGGACATCGTAAATCACGTGCTTGCCGAGCAATTTGAGCAGCATACCGTAGGGGATCAATTCCGGGTCGTGGAAGTGGTAGATTTCCGCGTTCAGATTTCGCGCCATTCGATAGCAGAGCCAGGCCTGTTTGGACATCCGGGCCAGCCGCCCCCGGGCGGGGGGCAATGCATGCAGAGTAACGCTTTGCGCCGCGGCCTGGCGCACCTCGGCGGAGGAGGCGGTGATGACAAGGTGCGTCTCGTAGCCCGCACGGGCGAGCGAAACGCATTCCTTGTGGTAAATCCGCATATCCAGTCCGCGATGCGCGGACGACAGATGACACACCTTCATCGTACGATCCGGGGGCTTGAAACCTCGACCTCTCCATCGATTCCTAGGTTGCACGGCTCACTTGCCGCGGCAGAGCGAGCACCCACAAGGCTATCAGCAAGACCAAAAGCCCGTGAGTGAGCAATGCGGTCCCCAATGCCGAACTGCATAGGACGACGGCCGGTGTCAGCATAAGTCCTTCCGTCACTCCTGGATCGGATATTTTTTTGGCAAGAAAGTCTCCAAGACGCAGAATGAATGCCAGAACGGCTCCGTAGATGAAAACGCCGATGATACCAAAGTTGGCGAATGCATCGGCCGTCCACCCCGCATTGGGCGACTCGGCCGTCCCCAGGTAATGATCCGCCACCAATTCGAGCGGAAACCGCTGGTAAGGTGCGCCCAGCCAATCTCCCACCGCCTCCCCGCTGAGCGATGCCAGCGGGTGTTGCGAGAAGTACTCGAAGTACAAATTATGCATCGCTGCCGGGTCGAAATACGCCCGCTTCAGAAGAGCGGTTCCGAATGGCGTTATCATGTCGACTATGAATAAGAGGGAGATGATTCCCAGACTGCCGATCAGCAAGGCGCGATGGAAAGGGATGCGCCGAGTCGTCCACACCAAGCCCATGATCGCAAAGGGGATGAAAAGAAATGTCTTGAAATTGGTCATCCCAAACAGCAGAAGTTGCAGACATAGCGTGAGAGCCAGGCCTACGATGGCCCATCGCCGACGCTCCTTCCAGCGCTGCAGAAACAGCACGAGCAGAACCATGTCGAACACGTATCCTGTCCACGCGACGAAGTACCCGAATCCGGGAAGGAGATTCTCGATGTATTCTTCGCGAACGGAATAGACGTCGGCCAGGTTGAAATTGAGCCTCTGCAGCCCTCCAGTCATGATCAATCCACCAAACACATACAGCATTATCAGACCGGCCGATGCGACGAATATGTAGCGGATGAGCCAGCCGGCCGGCCGCAGCTTGATGGGAGGAATCGCTCTGATGAACGATACAGCGGTCACGTATCCGACCAGGATGACGACCAGGTAGGTCGTCGGCAGATCTTCGAAACCGTACAACGTCGTGTAAGGAACGACGATGAAAATATACTGCACGAAAATGATGAATCCGCTGATCGTGCCCCGTTTGCCCGCGATGCGAAAGAGCCAGAAGCACGCGAGGGTCACCAAATAACCAACGGCTAGCTTTCCGACATTCTCGGGGCCGTATGGCTGAAATTCCGGCTGGCCCTCGTAGAGCGGCCTGATGGAAAGGGCGAAAGAAGCATCCAGCGCCGTCTTGTACAGAACGATCATCAGTACATCGAGGAGTTCGGATTTCTTCATTCCCAATTTCATTTCATTGCCGACCCAGCTTGTTCCTCACCACGAACACGAGTACCGACAGATACACCGAGTAAGCCGCAACGTTGACTGCGGACAGGCCAAGAACGGTCGCAAGCACGCCCAGGGAATATACCCGCGCCAAGAAGTAGATCGCGATCATCAGCGTCGTGGTGGTGACATCGTAGATCAACTTGTACTGTTGAACCTGCAGAACGGAAAGAAGATTGCTCAGCGGGCTGACCACCAGGGCAACGTACATCCAGGGAGCGATGCAAACCGCCAGCAGGCCCATCTCCGTCCACGATTTGCCGAATACATACGGCACCAGCAGCCGACCGAGCACCATGATTCCAATCAACGGGAACAGACCGAAGAGACTCAGGCTTCGCAGCAGCCTGTAAAACAGCCTCTGCGCATTGGCGTATTCGCGTTCCCGCACGGCGCGCGCCAGCTCCATCTGGAAGGTGTCGCCCACCGCTCTACCTATCTGCGCGTTCGGTATGGCTACCAACAGCCGGGCCATGCCGAACGACCCCGCCGCCACCGGACCATAGAGCGAGGCCAGCATCGGCACCGGAATGGCCAGCGCAACCTGATTGATGGCTACCGACGGCAACTCATACTTGGCGAATTTCGAGTATCGGATCATCACTGACTGCAGATCGCGCCAGCCGCTGGCTGCCAGCTTGCCGGGGAACCGCTGCCTGACCGCCCGATAAAGCGCACCGCCCCCGCCCCACGCTCCCAGCAACTCCGCGGCGAACAGGGCAGGGATGCCGCCACCCAGCAGTCCAAGGATTATCCGCGCTGACGCGTTGCACCCGGATCTCGATATCGAAGCGCGGGCGATGTGCTTCACCAAGCCACCGCGGAGACCCCACGAGCGCAGCATCATGAAGGTGCCGTAGCCGAGCAATATCGGCACCGAAACCCATGCGGACCACGCCGGCAGCAGTCCGAAGCCGAAAATTTGCCTTGCGCATAATGTGCGCAACACCGGCCACGCCAACAGTGAGGTAGCTGCGACGCACAGCATGCCCAGCCGGAAAACCTGGTGCGACTCCTCGTCCTCGCGCGCGACCAGCAACGCGGACTCGTATCTCCACGACAGCAGCGAGGTCCAGAAGCCGAAGAACGCCAGGAACAGCGAAATGACGCCGATCTGCGCCGGCGTATAGAGACGAGTGACCAAAGGCGTGGTGCAGGCGGTTATTGCCTGCGCAATGACCGTGCCCCCCGTGAGCGCCACAATGCCATGCGCCACCTGCCCTTTCGGCATGAGGCCGGCGATCTGCCGCCTCATCGCTTCGGCCGCTCCGTGCATCACACGGCCACAGAAGATATGAACCCCCGCTCGACGGTCAAACGGGCACGCACCGATCGGCGACCAGACGGTAGCGCTCGCCGGTGTGCGGGCATGCGGCCTCGATGCCTTCGCCCCGCAGGGGTAGGGGCAGCCGTTCGCCGTAGCGGCTCATCCAGCCGATGTGTCTCGCCGGCACTCCGGCCACGAGCGCAAAATCCGGAACATCGCGATTGACGACAGCACCGGCGGCTACAAAGGCGTGTCGACCGACGGTAACGCCGCAAACAATCGTGCAGTTTGCACCCAATGTAGCCCCCTTTCTCACAATCGTATCTCGGTATTCATCCTTGCGGCTCACGGCGGAGCGCGGGTTGTACACGTTGGTGAACACCATGCTGGGCCCACAGAACACGTCGTCCTCCAATGTGACATTGTCGTAAACCGACACGTTGTTCTGTATCTTTACGTTGCTTCCGATTACCACACGGTTGCCGACGAAGACGTTTTGGCCTAGAGAACAGCGTTCTCCGATCTCCGCGCCAGCGCATACATGCACCCAATGCCAGATGCGCGTGCCCTCACCGATCCGGGCCCCAGGATCGATGATGGCCGACGTATGCGCGGAATAGCCCATTCGCCGGTATCTCAGTAGTCCAATGGCAATGAAACGCGGCGACCGTCGCGAGCCGCGATATATGTTGCGATGAGCAACTCCAAGGAGCGCAGCCCTTCGCGTCCGTCTGTTTCGGGTTCGGTATCGCCACGCAGCGTCTTGATCACGTTGTCGTAATACAGCGGGTGTCCGAAGCCATAAACGGAAGTGGTTTCGTAGCTCGAGTTTTTGATCTGATCGTCGTCGGGATCCGGCTCCGCGAACTGCCAGTGCTGGATCTCGTTCACCGCGACGCCGCCCACTCGCGCGGTACCCTTCTCACCCAGGATGGTAATGGACCCTTCGAGGTTCTGGGGATACGTCAACATCGTCACGCTCATCGAGCCCAGGGCGCCGGAACGCCATTTGATGCTCATGACACCTGTATCCTCGACCTCGATGTTGCGAGCAAGGGTGGCGATGAACGCCTGGACGCTCTCCACGGGTCCGATCAGCCAGTCGAGCAAATCCACGTAATGGCTGGCCTGATTCATAAAGGCCCCGCCATCGAATTCCCATGTCCCCCGCCACTTGGCGCTATCGTAGTAGGTCTGCGGCCTGGCCCACAATACGTTCACATTCACCATGTAGATGCGTCCAAAGCGCTTCTTGTCGACTGCGCGCTTGAGCAATTGCAAAGTCGAATTGCACCGGTTCTGCTTGACCACGAACAGACGGACGCCCGAATCATCGCATGCCCTGACCAGGCGCTTGCCATCCTCCCAACGCGTCGCCATCGGCTTCTCTGTTACGACGTGAAAGCCCGCGCGCGCGACCTGGATACCGTGCTCCGCATGCAAACCGCTCGGTGTGGCAATCACGACCGCGTCGAAGCCCCCAGCCTCGAGCATGGCCCCGAGCGTGGAATACCCCTCGGCATCGGTGGCATTACGTGCCGTCCTGAGTGCAGCAGCATCCACATCGCACACCGCGACCAAATCGGCACGATCGGCATGCTGGCGAAGCGACGCGAAGTGCTTTGCAGAGATGCGTCCGCAGCCGGCCAGCGCAAAGCGTATCTTGCGATCACGAATGATCGTGTAATTTGAACTCATTATCTAAACTCGCGCCGGCTCGGCATCCGTGCGTCGTTCCCCCTCTTGCACGCCGAGGTTATGCCTGATCAGGACGACGAAACATCCTATCACCAGTCCCGCGAGAAACGCGAGCAACGTCCAGAGCACGGGCCTTGGGTAGTCCGGCTTCTCCGGTCCAAACGCCGGATCGATGACCTTGAGAGCATACTCGTCGGTCCCTTCCGCGACCATCTGATCGGTCAGCTGATCCTCCATGATCTCGAAGATCCCCTCGCGCTCCTCAACATAGGGTGTCTTTTCGGCCTTTTGATTCAGAAAGGCTATGTGCCGTGTCGCAATGTTGACGGCCTTCTGCTGAGCGTATTTGTTTGTCAGCTGGACGAGACCGTTGGCCCAGTTCGCGGCGGTATCGGGATCGCTCCACGTGACGTCGAGCTCGATCAATCCGGTCTTCGCGTCTTCCGTGACCTCTCTGATTTCTCTGTCGAAGTACTGACTACCTTCCCACAAGGTGGGCACACGATAGCCCTGACGCCACTGCCTGGTGACGGCGTTCCACCGATTGTAGTAAATGACGGGCAGCAGGTTGTGTTCGCGTATGAACTCCTCGGTTATCAACGTGGATTTGAGAAGCGCGATCGACTCCTCCTTCTTCTGATCCTCGGGCATCGAAATGCCGGCGAGACTGGCAAGTCCCTTGTAACGGGACACCATTGAGCCCAGACCGCCGCCGCCGCCGCCGCCGGCCCCGAAGCCGCCGGTATCGTCTTCAACCGATGACAGCACCATCTTGGCCGTATATTCCTTCGGAAGCACCAACGCCAATGTGAGCGCCACGCCCGCGAGCACGAGCGCCGGCAGGATCAGCATCAGCCGCTGGCGCCAAAGCATGCCCAGCAGTGCCCTCAGGTCCAGCTCGTCGTCAACGGTGCTCTCGCTCAAACCGGACCTTGCTCCTCTCATGTTGTTGCCCCTATAGCGTACCAACACCACCCGTGCCCGCTCATTCCCTAGGCCCCGCCGTTGACCCCCGCGGGGATTTCCTACAGCGCATGGACCGCGGCCGCGGCAATGGCGACGTTGTACATGATTCCCGTCACGGCCTGCCAGAATGGCAGCGGCAGCATCTGCTCCGCGTTGATCGGAACCACGATCGTGTCCCCGGTCTCTATCTGCACGTTCGACCCGCGGTCGAACCAATGGCTGCCCTCGTTGGCCACCACACTGCCGTCCGCGCGAACGACATAGATCCTGCCATTGTCAGCCTGCGCCGTGAGGCCGCCGCTGAGACGAATATAACCGTCCCGCGACAGGTCCGGATCGTAGAGATGGGAGGTTGGGTCCTGGACTTCACCGATAACCGTCACCTCCTGCTCGAATTTCGGCACGATGAGCTCATCGCCGTCCCTGAGCACGACGTCGTATTGTGAGTTGGCAGGTTGTTGAATGATTCCACGCAGGTTGATGACGAGCCGGCCGACGGCCTTCTCCCCTTGCAACTGTCCGAGCAGTGATCGGCCCACGATGAGCCCATTCTGCGCGTTCCCAAAGCCGCCACCTTGGGTGGTGGCGACGGCGCGCAAAGCCAGAACGCTGAGCTCGATCTTCATGCGCGCGGCCAGGTCATCCATCTGCTGCTGCTCGCGCTGCTGAAGCTCGACACGCGTGAACACCGCCCCTTGCGGGAACGCGTAAGGAGTGAGTCCTCCGGCCCGCTCGATGACGGATTTCAGCGTCTCTCCGGGCTGGATGGTGTACTTCCCCGGGAAGCGCACCTCTCCGCGCAGCAGCACACTTTCTTGATTGGTCCACTGCGAAACCTCTTTGACGCTCAACACGTCATAAGGGTCGAGTCGCATGTTGGCGGTCGGTTCATCTCTCAGAGCCTGCACCAGATCGATATCGAAAATCTTTGTCTGTCGCGTGCCGTCTTTGGCGACCAGGTAGCGCGTGAGCTCCGCCTTGCCCGAATAAGCCGCGTCGCTGAGCCCCCCCCCGGCGCGGACCAGGTCGGCCACGGTCATTCCCGGCTCCAGGGGATAGTTCCCCGGCACATTGACCTTGCCCTGCACGGTCACGACCTGCTCGGGATGCTCGGCGCTCGATTCCGCCTGCAGATCCTCGACGATCGGCTCGATGATCCGATCACGGCCCGACGACAGATCGAACACCGTAATCTGATCGCGCGGCATGAGCACGGGATCGGCACTGCTCCCGGGATGCGTCCACGCGCTCGCCAGATCGGCGGACAGCGCCTGGACGCGCCGGTCAGGCGGCACCTCCCGGCGGATGAGCACGTAATGCAGGTCGGAATCCGGCTTGAGCTCGCTCACCGAGCCGATCACGTCCGTGAGCCTGATTCCCGGCTGGTATTCGTATTCCCCCGCCGTGTAGACATTGCCCTGCACTACGATATCGGAATCCAGCGAAGGCTTCAGACGCGGGATGAAGATATAGTCCCCGTTGCGCAGACCCTCGACTCGTCCACCTGACGCGGTGAGGTCGAGAGGTTGGACGACCCGCTGACCATTCGGCTCGATTCGAGTAAGCGTGGCCTTGGATGTATCCGCATCCGGCGTGAAACCGCCCGCCAGGGCGATGGCCTGCGAAGGCGTGTCCTCGTCCTTGATCTCATAGATGGCAGGTCTCTCGACCTGTCCGTCAATGGCGACGGTCGGCCCGACGGGAGGCACGAACACGACATCGCCCTGCAGCAGCTTCTCGTCGTGCCCGGTGCTGCCGTGAACGAGCAGGTCATAGAGATCGAACCTGTCGACCACCACGCCGTTGCGCTTCAACTCGATATTGCGCAGGGAGCCGGTGTCGTCGAGGCCGCCTGCGGCATAGAGCGCGGAGGTGATCGTTCCGAGTCCGCTGATCGTGTAACTACCCGGATCGAAGGCGTCGCCCATCACGAACACCTGAATCGAGCGCGTTTGCTCCATGGTAACGCTGGCGCGCACGCCAATCATCTGGTGCGCGACCTTGGACTCGATTTCCAACTGAACGGAGCTGAAGAGCTGGCCGCCGACGGCGATCGGTCCCAGCTCGGGGAAGTTGATGCGTCCGTCGCGACCGACGATCATCTGATATGCGTGATTTTGGCTGCCATACAGCAGGACATCGACCACATCGCCGGGACCGATGACATAGTTCGATGGTACGGGAACGTTGCTGAGCGGCTCGAAGCTCGCCGGGTACTCGGAGAAGATGTCATAGCCGAAGGGCTTGAGGGCTTCCTCCCCCGTCTTTTGCAAAGGCAAAAGCGTCAAGCGAACCTCGAGAGGCTGAAACGCGGGTACGATGGAGAGTCGCAGTGTCGCCTGATCCTCCGTCAACCCGAGAAGCGGAATCGGCGCAAACCCCGGCAGCATCAGCTCGCCGTCAGGGGATAACTGGTAGGGATTGTGGTTGCGAATCACGTCCAAGAGCGTCATCAGGCGCTGCTGCTCGGCCGGGGTCTGCTGGGTTGCCGGCGCCTCGGGAGTCGGCGCCTGCGTGACCGCCGCGGCGGCGGCGCCGCTCGAACCTGCCCCTCCCTGAAGGGACTGCAACTGTTGCAGAGTCTGGGGCGACAGGCTTTGCGCCGCGTCAGCCAGCGATCCTGCCTGCGAGGCGAGCGCCTGCGGCAATGCCGCGGTCGATTGGGTGCTGGGGCGTCGTGCCGGAAGGTGATAACCGACCTCGATGATCACCCAATCTCCGCCTTGGAGCTGCGGAATGAGAGATTGCTGCTGCTGTGCCCGCTTTTCGCGCACCGACATCTCTTCCTGGTACTGCTGGAGCGACTGGCTGGTGCCGCCTGGTGGCTGCTCGAAGCCGAGCGGAGAGGAAGAGGTGCCGGGCCCCAGGGCTCCGCCCGAGCCGAGCTGGTTCATGATCGTCTGCTGCTCGTCCGGTGTGAGCCCCTGAAAGAGCTGCATCAAGCCGAGCCCACCTCCTCCTGATCCCGCATTTTGGGCGTATGCCGCGCCGGCGGTAAGCCCGACAGCAAGAATCGCAAATACCCAGCCGGCAAGCGGCCTGAACGGACGTCGCAATAAGCCCATTAGCAACCTTTTCGGAAGTCCATAACGCGGCGCACGCTGAAGCCCCTTCCGGCCTGTCCCGAATCATCGACCCAGGATGCCCGGGCTCTGCGGCGCGAAGGCGCGATTGTAGCGGGAGCGCCGTTGGTTTGGAGCGCTATCGTTCCCCGGCAGTTCACCGGCAGTTCACCGGCGGCTCACCGGCGGCTCACCGGCGCGGGACTGCCGGGCGGCGCTTGCTTCCTGATGGCCTGCTGCAGCCTTCCAGGCGCCCCCCAAGAACCCGCAGAGCGGCTACCGGTAATGCGTCTCCAGCCACCGCTGATAGCTGCCGTCCATGACGGCGCGCCACCACCACTCGTTCTGTACATACCAGTCGAAGGTGTTGCGCAGCCCTGACGCCAGGGTCACCTGCGCGCGGTATCCCAGCTCGCGCTCGATCTTGCCGCAGTCGATCGCATACCGGCGGTCGTGGCCGGGACGGTCCTTGATGAACTCAATGAGGCTCGACGTCTTGCTGCCACGTGCTGCAGCGGGGCAGTCGGGGAAGCGCGACGCCAGGTCTTTCTGCCCGCCGAAAGCCTCGTCCGCCAGGGTGCACAGCGTCTCGACGAGCCTCAGATTCTCACTCTCAACGCCGCCGCCTATGTTGTAGACCTCGCCAGACCTGCCCTTCTGCAGGATGAGGTCGATGCCGCGGCAGTGATCGCTGACATGCAGCCAGTCCCTGACATTGCGCCCGTCACCGTAGATCGGCAACGGCCGGCCGTGCAGGAGATTGACGATCATCAGAGGGATCAGCTTCTCGGGGAAGTGGAAGGGGCCGTAGTTATTGGAGCAATTGCTGGTGGTGACTTCGAGTCCGTAGGTATGGTGGTAGGCCCGCACCAGGTGATCCGAAGCCGCCTTGCTCGCCGAGTAGGGCGAGTTGGGAGCGTACGGCGTGTGCTCGTGAAACGCGGGATCCTCGGGCGCCAGGGACCCATAGACCTCGTCCGTTGACACGTGGTGGAAGCGATGCCGCTTGACCGTGCGCTCCTGCAGCCACAGCTTGCGCGCCGCCTTCAGCATCGAGTGAGTGCCCTGCACGTTCGTCTCGATGAACGCGTCGGGTCCGTGGATGGAGCGATCGACATGCGACTCCGCGGCGAAGTGCACGATGGTGTCGATCCCCTCCTCGCGCAGCAGGCGCTCGACGAGCGGCGTATCGCAGATGTTGCCCTGCACGAACTCAAGCTCCGGGCGTCCCTTGACCGGCTCCAGATTGGCGAGATTGCCGGCGTACGTCAGCGCGTCGAGCACCACCAGACGATCGCCGGGGTGGGCCTGCAGCCAGTAGTGCACGAAGTTGGCGCCGATGAAGCCGGCGCCTCCGGTGACGAGCAGCCTAGGCACGGGGTATTTCTCCCAGGACTGCGCGCAGACGCCTGCGCCAGTGGATGGGGGTGAGGCCGTAAGAAGCCAGCGAGCGCTTGTCGAGAACACTGTAGGAGGGGCGGCGCGCTGGAGTCGGGTATTCCGCGCTGGCGATAGGGGTCACTGAGATCTCCGGTGGAAGCAAACCAAGCTCTTTGCCCTCTTCCGCGATCGCGACCGCGAAGTCATACCAGCTCGCCACCCCAGCGTCCGTCCAGTGATGGATGCCTCGGATCTCCGGACTGGCGGCGATTCGCCACAGTGCTTCGGCGAGGGAGCGCGCCGCAGTCGGTGTTCCCACCTGATCCGCTACTACGCGCACAGCCCCATTAGCGCGCATGATGCGCAGCATGGTGAGCAGGAAGTTGCTGCCGGTTGCGCCGTAGACCCAGGCGGTTCGCACGATCGTGGAGCGCTCCGGGAGCGCCTCCAGAACGGCGCGCTCGCCGTCTCGCTTGGTCCTGCCGTAGACGCTGAGAGGGTTGGTGGCCGAATCCGGCCGATAGGGAACGGAAGCAACACCATCGAACACGAAGTCGGTCGAGATGTGGATCAGCCTGCCGCCGTGCTCTCGGGCCGCGGCGGCCAGATGCCCGGGACCGTTCGCGTTGATCCGCTTGGCAGCTTCCGGCTCAGACTCGGCCT
>Ga0335072_10005202_pt1 | contig 19178 bp, 10 predicted proteins | sample Lox_Sample_21_FD_206725 | JGI IMG/M metagenome (GOLD analysis project Ga0335072, IMG submission 206725) | Soil microbial communities from Loxahatchee National Wildlife Refuge, Florida, United States - Lox_Sample_2.1 | ecosystem: Environmental > Terrestrial > Soil > Wetlands | place: USA...
AAGCCGGACTATAAACCCGTCGTTCTCTATCACGTGCCCGCGTCCGGCGACCAGGTGCCCGACTTCAAGCTCCGCAATCAGGACGGCCGCGCGATTCATCTCAGCCAGTACCGCGGCAAGACCCTGCTCATCACGTTCATTTATACGCGTTGCCCGCTGCCCAACTTCTGCCCGCTCGTGACGCGCAACTTCGCCACGATTAACCAGCAACTCTCGTCCGACCCCGCGCTTTATGCAAAGACCCACCTGCTCTCAGTCAGCTTCGATCCCGAGCACGACACTCCCCAGCGCCTGCGGGCCTACGGCGCCACCTATATTGGCAGCGATGCCAAAGGCGCCTTCAAACACTGGGAGTTTGCGGTAGGCACCCAGGCGCAAATCTCTGACATGGCCAGGTATTTCGATGTTGGCATCACCCGCGGCGAAAACGACACCATCAACCACACGCTATCTACCACGCTGATCGGCCCCGATGGCAAGGTAGCGCAGTTTTATCCCGGCAACGAATGGACGCCTGCACAAGTCCTCACTGATGTGAAGAAACTGGAGGCGAACGCCGGGTGAGCGCGTCTGTTGAAACTGAAATCCAATTTCCTTCAAGGAACGGCTAATGAGTGACGGCCTCAACATTCCTCATACCGGCGAGCTCGACTTTCTGGCCCTTGGCGCCCTGGTTCACCGCCTCGATACCGGCATCATTCCCTTCCGCAAAGCCACCGAGTGCCAGATTCACGTCAGTGGTGGCGAATACAACGTGGCCGCCAACCTCTCTGACTGTTTCCGCATGCGCACGGCCATCGTCTCCGCCATGGTCGACTATCCCATTGGCGATCTGATTGCCGAACGCGTGCGCGCCATGGGCGTTCGTCCCATCTACAAGCACTTCGAGCACAATGGCGCCACCGGCCCCAACATGGCCACCGTCTACAGCGATCGCGGCGCCGGAGTCCGCCCGCCAGTGGTCTTCTACAACCGCGCCAACGAGGCCGGCGCCCTGCTCAAGCCTGGTGACTTTGACTGGAAGGCTATCTTCTCTCGCGGCGTCCGCTGGGTCCATTGTGGAGGCCTCTTCGCCGCGCTCAGCCCCACGACCGCACCTCTTGCTGCCGAGATGATGAAAGCCGCCAAGGCCACCGGCGCCGTCACGTCCTTCGATCTCAACTTCCGCGAGAAACTCTGGAGAATCTCCGGCGGCATCGATCACGCCGTTGAAACCATCGGCACCATTGTCGAAAATGTCGACGTGCTCATAGGCAACGAAGAAGACCTCCAGAAGGGTCTCGGCATTCCCGGCCCCGACGTCCACGCCAAGTCCAAGCTCGATCCGGGGGTCTTTTTTGGCATGATCGAGCAGGTCACAAAGAAGCACCCGCAGGCCAAAGTTGTAGCCACGACTCTCCGCGAGGTTCACTCCACCAACCGTCATAGCTGGAGCGCCGTCGCGTGGGTCGACGGCAAGACCTACTCCGCACCCACCGCCGAGCTCGAGGTCATCGATCGCGTTGGCGGAGGCGACGGCTTCGCGGCGGGCTTTATCTACGGTCTGCTCAGCGGCGAGAGTCCCCAAGAAGCGCTCAAGCTCGGCTGGGCCCACGGCGCGCTGCTTACTACTTTCCCCGGCGACACCACCATGGCCACCCTCGAGCAGGTCCGCGCCTTCGCCAAGGGCGGTTCAGCGCGCATCCAGCGGTGAACGGGCAGGGAATAGGGAGCAGGAAATGGGGAATAGAGTACTGCCGGACTGCTGACCGGCTGTACCGAGGTACTCCCGGCATACAGAGACCTCACCGGGCTTCGAATTCCGAACAGGCGAGCCGGCTGTCAGAAATACACCTTCGCAGCAGCGGGCTTGTGGCTGATTTCTGACCACTGATCTCTGCCTTTTCCCCTGTACACTGTCTTCGGAGGTCTCTCGTGGCAAACATAAGCATCCTATTTGGAGCGCTGCTCATAATTTTGGGGTGCGCCGGATACGTGCTGACGGGCAGCGCACATCCCACCGCGCTCATTCCCATCTACTTTGGCCTTCCCTTGGTGGTCTTCGGCTTTCTCGCCAGAAGCCCCATTGAGAGCCGCCGCAAGCTCTACATGCACATCAACGTGACCGTCGGCCTGCTCGGCTTTCTGGGCGCGGTGGGCAGCGCCATTCACGCTTATGGCCACGCCCGTTCTCTCGGTGTCGATCCCGACATGAGAGCCATTACCTCTCAGCTCATCATGGCCGCTCTGACCTTCATCTACGTCAACATGTGCGTGCGCTCGTTTATCGCCGCCCGCCAGAAGATGAAAGAATAGCGCATGGCTACAATGCGGGGCGGAGGTATGGGCATGGGCATGCGCGCCGAGCGCTCGGCCCAGGGCCGCAGTGCGCGGGCCGGTCAGGCTGACCTGCCCAAGCCCAAACCCAGTCTGAAAAAAATGGGCCCTGAGATCTGGGCGCTGATCGCGCCCCGCAAAGGCCTCATCGCCATCGGCCTCGTGCTCATGCTCTTGAATCGCGTTGCCGGCCTGGTGATGCCTTACATGAGCAAGCCGCTTCTCGACCAGGCGCTGAACCCCGCTCACGCCCATCCGCACCTGCTCGGCCGGCTCATCATGATAGTGCTGGCCGCCACGGTAATCCAGGCCATCACATCGTTCTCGCTCACCCAACTTCTCTCCAAGGCCGGTCAGCGACTCATCGCCGAATTGCGCCGCCAGGTGCAGCGCCATGTGGGCCTGCTCTCCGTGGCCTATTACGACGAGAACCGCACCGGCACGCTCGTCGCTCGCATCATGACCGACGTTGAAGGGGTGCGCAATCTCATTGGCACCGGCCTCGTGGAATTTCTGGGCGGCGTGGTCACCGCTACGCTGGCCTTCGTCTATCTTCTCCACAAAAGCGCTCCGGTCACCATCAGCGTCTTTACCGGCATCGGAATCTTCGCTTTTTTCCTGCAGTATGGCTTCAAAACCATCCGCCCTATGTTCCGTGAGCGCGGCAAAATCAATGCTGAGGTCACCGGCCGCCTGACGGAGTCTCTCGGCGGCGTGCGCGTCATTAAGGGCTATCACGCTGAAGATCGCGAAGCAAACGTCTTCTCGAGCGGTGTCGAGCGGTTGCTCCAAAACGTGATGAAGTCGCTCACCATGACCAGCGGGCTCTCCGCGGCCACCACTACGATGCTCGGCCTGGTCTCTTCACTGGTCATGTGGATGGGCGGTCATCTCGTGCTTAAGAGCCAGTGGACCGTCGGCGACTACTTCCAGTACAACGTCTTTCTCGCCATGATGATTGCGCCAGTTTTCCAGCTTGTGAACATCGGCACTCAGCTCACTGAGGCTTTTGCAGGCCTCGACCGCACTCACGAAATCATGTCGGAGCTCGAAGAGAACCAATACCCCGGCCGCACCACCCAAATGCCGCCAATCGAGGGGAATGTCCGCTTCGAAAATGTTGAGTTTGCTTATACTCCGGAGAAGCCCGTTTTGCATGGCATCAGTTTTGAGGCGCAGCAGGGAACCGTCACTGCCCTGGTAGGCTCCTCAGGCTCAGGCAAATCCACCATCATCAGCCTGCTCTGCGCCTTCCACAGCCCTGCCGGCGGCAAGGTTTTGGTTGATGGTATCGACCTGTCGAAAGTCGACCTCAACACCTTCCGATCCCAGCTCGGCGTCGTGCTCCAGGATTCGTTCCTCTTCGACGGCACCATTCGCGAGAACGTCATGTTCTCCCGCCCCGACGCCACTGAGGAGCAGTTTTTGTTCGCCTGCCGAACGGCGCGCGTCGACGAGTTCGCCGAGCGTTTCCCCGAAGTTTACGAAACCATTGTCGGCGAGCGCGGCGTCAAACTTTCGGGGGGCCAGCGCCAGCGCCTTTCCATCGCCCGCGCACTCCTCGCGGAGCCCCGCCTGCTCATCCTCGATGAAGCCACCAGTTCGCTCGACTCCGAATCGGAGGGGATGATTCAGGCCGGTCTGCAACAGCTCATGCAGGGCCGCACCACCTTTGTCATCGCCCACCGGCTCTCTACCATCCGCCGGGCGGACCAGATTCTGGTTGTCGAAGAAGGCCGCATCGTCGAGCGCGGCAATCACGCCCAGTTGTACGCTCTTAACGGCCGCTACCGCGACCTCTATGATCGCCAGCACGGGCTCGAGGCCAATCTTTTTCTTGCACCCGGCGAAGGCGACGTCGTACCTGCTTGACGACGTGAATCGGCCGATTTTGATTTGGGGCAAACGTGTTTTCACACCCCATTCGTCCTTGGTTCAAACTAAATGGCACTTTCGTTCGTCTCACATGCAGAGAGCTCCTCTCATCGGCGCGTTCAAGGCCGGAAATAGTTTCTTGACTGAAAATCCCATATTGTGAGAAGCTATACTAGGGACCAGATCGCGGCATGAAGGACCAATATGCGAGATACCGCTCCGCAAGGCACCTATAAAGTTCAGGCTCTCGACAGAGCATTCGCCGTGCTCGACCTTCTCGGCGAGAGCGAGACACCCCTCGGCCTCGCCCAGGTGGCCTCTTCGCTGCAACTGCACAAAAGCACGGCGCACCGCTTCCTTATGGTTCTCGAACGCCACCGGATGGTCGAGCGCACCGCAAACGGCAAGTTCCGGCTGGGGTTGCGTCTTTTCGACTTCGGCAATCGCGCCATCGAGCAATACGATCTTCGCGAGCGCGCCCAGCCCCATCTGCGCCGCCTAGTTGCGGAGACTGAAGAGACCGCGCACCTCTGCATTCTCGAGGCTGCCCGCGTTATCTACATCGACAAGATTGAACCGGCTCGCTCGGTTCGCATGATCACTCGCATAGGGGCCAGCAACCCTGTCCACTGTACCTCAGTGGGCAAAGCCATCCTCGCCTTCCTGCCGCCCGAGCGTGCCGCTGAGGTCATCCGCCGCATCCGTTTCGAGCGACCCACACATCGAACCATCGCTACGCCCGAAGCACTGCGCGCCGAGCTCGAAAAGACCCGTCGCCGCGGCTATGCCGTCGACGACGAAGAGCTCGAAGAAGGCCTCCGTTGCATAGCAGTTCCATTGCTCGATGCTCAGCGCGTGCCAGTCGCCGCCATCAGTGTTTCTGGCCCGTCATTTCGCGTCACCGCGCAGAAACTGCCCTCGATTGCGAACCATCTCCTCACCTGCGTCCGCGCCATCTCGGCCGACATGGGCTACACCTCTTCCAGTCGCGCCGCCCGCAATGCGACTTGGACGCCGACGGCTGTTCAAGCCTGAAAACGTCTATCGGACGCGCCCATTCCGTTACTCAATACTGCTGCAGCGGCAAGATCGCATCACCTAGCGACGGCGATGCAGCCCGGAATTCAGGCCTTGGGAACCCCAAATCCTCCCTATACGGCCCTAATCTCCCGGCGTACAAACCTGCTTCTGGAGACGTAGCTCAGTTGGTCAGAGCGCTGCCCTCTAGCCGAGACTAAGGAAATAAAGAACTTAGTATCTTGGTGTCCACGATGGTGTCCACGCTTGACCGTTTTTGGTAGGCTAAGAGGCACTTACGGTGACGCGATTAACGCGATGTTGGCAGCCGCGGCGATGAACCTCCACAAGCTCCTCGGAGCTTTTGGGCCTCATTTTCTGCGCGTGCTGCTGGGCATCTGGAGCCAACTCCGGCTTATCCCGGCGCCTATCGGCCCGCCGATGTCGTCGATCTCGATCTGAAATCACTTGTTCAGGATCGACTAGATTAAGAAAATATGAGCGTATTGCGCTAATATGTTGACGTTACCCCTCTTGACAAAACAACCCGGGCTTGCCTATTGTTAGCAATTGGAAGGCGAGAGTGCTAAAAGAGGGCCTTCTGCTCTACGCCGTGGGAAGGCACTTCGGCGATCCTCAAGGCTTTTATCAAAACCAACAGAATCCCGCAGGCCGGGCGCGACTCGGCTCGCGCGTGAAGGAGAAGCGAAGCAATGGCAGCAACATCCGTAACAACCAGTTTCACTCCGCTCCATGATCGCATCCTCGTCCGTCGTGTGGAAGAGGGCGAGACGATCCGTGGAGGCATCATCATTCCCGACAGCGCCAAGGAAAAGCCGCAGGAAGGCGAAGTTATTGCGGTGGGCAAGGGCAAGTCGAACGACGAAGGCAAAGTATTTCCCCTCGACGTGAAGGCGGGCGACCGCGTGCTATTCGGCAAGTACTCGGGCACCGAAATCAAGATCGATGGCGAAGAGTACCTGATCATGCGCGAGGAAGAAGTCCTCGGCATTATCAAGAAGTAGTCAGTTGTCAGTGGCAAGTTCGGTTGGCCTGCGAACGGCAGCGTCAACTGAAGATTGACCCTGATGCGACTGAAGCTCAGAACTGATAACTGAAAATTGAGAACTGGAGAAGAGCAATGGCAAAGCAGATTTTGCACGGTGAAGATTCCCGGCAGGCGATTCTGCGCGGCGTGAACACGCTGGCAGACGCCGTGAAGGCGACGCTGGGTCCCAAGGGCCGCAACGTCGTAATCGAGAAGAAGTTTGGTTCGCCCACCATCACCAAGGACGGCGTGACGGTGGCCAAGGAAATCGACCTGAAGGATCCGCTTGAGAACGTGGGCGCGCAGCTGGTGCGTGAGGTTGCCTCGAAGACCAGCGACGTGGCTGGCGACGGCACCACGACTGCCACCGTGTTGGCGCAGTCCATCTTCCGCGAGGGCGTGAAGACGGTTGCGGCCGGCGCGAATCCGACCGCTTTGAAGCGTGGCATTGAGAAGGCTGTCACGACCGTGATCGGCACGCGCGACAAGGACGGCAAGTGGACCGAGGGCGGCGCACTGGGCAAGCTTTCGAAGCCGGTGAGCGAGGGCTCGGTTGCGCAGGTTGGAGCCATCTCGGCCAACGGCGACCAGGAAATTGGCGACATTATTGCCGAGGCAGTCAAAGTTGTGGGCAAGGACGGCGTCATCACCATTGAAGAGTCCAAGACCCTGCACACCGGCCTTGAAACCGTGGACGGCATGCAGTTCGACCGCGGTTACCTGAGCCCGTACTTCGTGACCGACGCCGAGCGCCTCGAGTCGGTTCTGGATGATCCTTACATTCTGATCTACGAGAAGAAGATCAGCGCGATGAAGGACCTTCTGCCCCTGCTCGAGCAGGTTGCCCGTGGCGGCAAGCCGCTGCTGATCATTGCCGAGGACGTTGAGGGCGAAGCCCTGGCGACCCTGGTTGTGAACAAACTGCGCGGAACGCTGAACGTGGCTGCCGTCAAGGCTCCTGGATTCGGCGATCGCCGCAAGGCCATCCTGGGCGATATCGCCGTGCTCACCGGCGGCAAGGCCATCACCGAAGACCTGGGCATCAAGCTGGAAGGCGTAAAGCTCGAGGACCTGGGCAAGGCGAAGCGCGTCACCATCGACAAAGACAACACCACCATTGTGGACGGCGCCGGCAAGGCCAGCGACATCGAGGGCCGCGTCAAGGAGATTCGTTCGCAGATTGAGAAGACCACCAGCGACTACGACAAGGAAAAGCTGCAGGAGCGGCTGGCCAAGCTCGTGGGCGGCGTGGCCATTATCAAGGTGGGCGCGGCCACCGAAACCGAGCTGAAGGAGAAGAAGGCTCGCGTTGAGGATGCCCTGCATGCAACCCGCGCGGCAGTCGAGGAAGGCATCGTCCCCGGCGGCGGCGTGGCCCTGGTTCGTGCCATGCCTGCGGTTCAGGCGCTTATCGCCACGCTCAGCGGCGACGAGAAGACGGGCGCACAGATCGTGCTGCGTTCGCTCGAAGAGCCCCTGCGCCAAATCGTGGCGAACTCAGGTGAAGAGGGCGCGGTGGTTGTGGCCAAGGTTCTGGAGTCGAAGGAAGCGCACTTCGGCTACAACGCCCTGAGTGGGGAGTTCGAGGACCTGGTGAAGGCCGGCGTCATCGACCCGACCAAGGTGACCCGCACGGCACTACAGAACGCGGCTTCAATCGCGGCCCTGCTGCTGACCACTGAGGCTCTGGTTGTGGAACTGCCTGAACCCAAGGCTGCAGCTCCGGCCGGCGGCCACGGCGGCATGGACGGCATGTACTAAGACAGGGATTAGGGAGTAGGGAATAGGGAGTAGAAAACCTCTCGATTCCCAACTCTCCCGAAGGTCCTGAACAACTCAAAGGCCCCCGGCTTCGGCTGGGGGCCTTTTTCTGCGCAAAATTCTGTCCCTGCCGGCGTTAGCAGGTGCATTGGGCAACTGTTTGTTTATGTCGCAGAAGCAGCTATTGGCGCACGGACCACGAGCTGTGGTCCCGGTGTCGACTCATGACTTGCAGAACGTAGCCATCCTGCCGCGAGCCACGAGCGGGGGACGGAGAACTCGCTCCATCCGCAGTCCGTGCAGACCCTGATATCAGGGCAGGGGATCAAGGGTGGGTGGCTAAGTGTGCGCTGGCGATTGCGGTAAAGACGAATCTCTGCCGGAACAATTGAAACCCCGGTTGACTGGCAGTTTGGGCAAACCATTAAAATACACCTCGAGCCAAGTGATTCATAAGCCAAGGACAAGCAGTTCGAAAGCCAAAAAACGCAAATACAAGGAGAAAATTTACTTTACCGAGTTTTCCACTGGTTTTTCAACACTTAGTACCCAGAGTTTACGTACGAAAGTAACATCTCCAACTATTTCCTGACAATAGTCCGACGCTCGGCCGGTGGAATTTTGGGGAAGATGCACGGCTGATTTGCTCCCAAACGCAGGGTTCCGGCCCAGCCAACAAAACGGGGTTCCCGAAGGAACCCCGCGGCAGAATCGCAAAGAGAGCTGCGTTCTAGTAGGTGAAGTGGAAGCCCATGGTGATCATGCGGTTGCTTCCGATGGTGTTGTAGACTGAGCCGAAGTTGGCGGCGTTGTTGGGGCATCCGCCGGGAATGGCGTTCTCAGCGAGGCAGAGTTGGGCGCCGGCCGCATTTGTCGCTCCGGTTGGGATATAGGTCGGAATTACGAGCCCCTTGCCCGAGCCCGTGGAGTAGGGTGGCTGATCGAGGTTGGCGAGGGCAGACTGCTGATCTGCCGGCTGGTTGCTGGTTACAATCTGACCGTAGTTGACGTAATAAGCCGCCGGGTTGAAGCAGTTTGAGCCGGAATATGGGCCGTTGCCATTTGCCTCAGCAATCGCAGAACTCGAGCAAGCGTTGCTTTGGCGAATCTGCGCCTGATCCATGGGAACGTCGAGGCTGGTTGTGTTGGTGACGTTGAAGACATTGAACTCGTAATCGAGCCCAAACCTCTCGCTGAATCTGAATGCCTTGCGGATGGAGAGATTGAGTTGTTTCTGCGCGGTCTGGCGGAAGATATTGCGCTGCGGCGGCGCAAAGTTGGTTTCGTAGATATCCTGCGGATCGTTGCCCGTCGAGACCGGCACGCCCAGGTTGCCCGGGGTAATGTAATTGATCTGAAGCTGGGTGGGATCGATGGCCGGGATGTAGCTGCCGCCAGAGCCGCGAGATGCGCCCTTATTACCGGTCAACTCCCGCTTGACATTGCTTGGATCCTTGACGCCCAGAATCGGGTTCATCAGGGTTGGGTAGTCGCCGAAGTAGATGCTGCCAACCGCTCCGTAGAACTCATAGAGCGAATACGGTTCTCCGCTCTGTAGAACTGCCGTGCCGTTCAGATTCCAGTCGTTGATCAACATCGCCAGCCCGGAATGCGGCCGTGCCTTATTAGGCAGGTTCGCCTGGAAGTAGCCCGAGAAGACGTTGGTGCGATCGAAGTCAGACGACGCATACGAGTTGCGCAGGTTGTTCGGGTTGTCGCCGGTGAAGAACAGGCCCAGATCGCTCTGCTCGTCAAGCGTGTGGCTCCAGGTGTAGCTGGCGCCCAGCATGTAGTTTTGCGACATCTTCTTGTCGAGGTGCACCTGCATGGCGTCGTAGGCCGATACGCCGGCCGTTTTGTAATAGGAGGCGTTCGGGCTGAAGCCGATGTACGGGACGCGGAAGTCGGTGTTGCCTCCGTCCTCGGTATTCCAATACTCGCCAGCGATGGGATAATAGTCGCCGTATCCGTCTGTGTTGTACTGATTGAGCACGTCGAAGCCGTAGCTTGCGTTCTGGCCCCAGACGGGATTGGTCGAAGTGGCAATTGCGGGTGCGTTGAAAGGAATGGGCACTACCTGGTGACGACCGCGATTACCAACATACCCGAGGTCGAAAGCAATGGTACTGGTCGGCTGCCACTGGATGTCGAAATCGTAGTTGATCGTGTAAGGCAGAACGTTGGTGCGGTCGTAGGTGCCAAAGTTAAGCGCATCGGGGCAAGCCGTGTAATCCACTTCGCTCGCATAGCCGCTGCAGGCTGCCCCGGTGCCGCCGCCCAGGTCTACGGTCATGGCATTGAGGGTGTTCGTCAAGGTTTTTGCGATGTTTGCGGGGTTTGAGCTCGGTGGAATATAGGGAGGGCTGGCGGGACACGTCTGAGGGGGCGTTATACTGCTGCAGGTATTGAAGGCCGCGCCGAATGGATCTTCAAGCGTCTTTCCCTGGCCAACGACGTAACTGGCGAGCGGGGCTGACTCGGTGACGCCGAACGGACCACCGTAGCCTGAACCTGCCGGCTGCGAAAGGTAGACGAAGTACTCGCCGCGGTCGTAGTAGATGCCCGCGCCGCCACGCACAACGAAGTTGCCATGATCGCGAGAAGGAGACCAGGCAAATCCGACGCGAGGCGAGATGCCCCATTGCCGCCCGGTCAGGGTTGAATCGCTGACGCCCGATGTCGGGTTGTACTTGTTGTTGCCGGCGATGACGAAACCGGCATTATTTACTGTCCACGTTGCACCGTCTGTAGCCCCACCGGTCGAGCTGGTTACGCTGTACAGGGCAGGGTCAAAGTTGAACATGTTGCCGTACTTTTCCGTCATGCCACCGTGAAGGTCATAACGCACCCCTGCGGTAATGCTGAGGTTGGAGCGCATCTGCCACTTGTCCTGCACGTAGCCGTCCAGCTCGTTGGTGCGGTAGTAGCGATTGGCGTTATTCCTTCCCGACTTCGGGTCGTCGGTTTCAAGCACGTTTGCGCCATGCGACTTGCCCTCGAGGAAGTTCTCAAATCCTGACGTAGTGACCTGCGCAAGTCCGCCCCGATTGTTTTCGATGTTCAATTCAGTGAAGCTATAGCCGCCACCCGCCATGATGGTGTGCTTACCCAAAACCAGAATGAGATTGGTTGAGGGATTGAGACGGGACTGATAGAAGCCCATGTCGGCGAATGAGCTGTACGGTCCGACTCTCAGCGATGGAGAGTCGTTCTGAGTGCTTGGGAAACCTTCGAGCCGCATCCCTGGCAATCCGCTGGCAAGGTCCGCCCCGTCAGTAGTCGTACCGGAAGTGACTCCGAAGTTAGCTGAACCTCCGGAATTGGTCAGGGTCTGATCGAACTTACTGAATGCTGACTGGCGGAACAACCCCAGCCGCTGCTCCCAGTTGAAATGCGGGTTGATGTCGATCGTATTGTCTAGCGCGGCCACCTGCGATCCATTGAGCTGGGTCACGGGGAAGCCGCCGGTCTGCGAGAAATCGTAGGGAATCGTAACGGGGTCAGACTGGTAATAATATTTGGCAGAGAGCCGATCCCTGCTGGTGACCTGCCAGTCCACGTTCCCGTTGGCCTGGTCCGAGGTCATCAGAGACTCGCCGATCAAAGTGACATTGGGAACTCCATAGATGTAAGGGTTGGTGCTTTGAGCAGACGGGATCAGAAAACTTCCGTCAGGCAGCTTGGCATTCATCAGCGCCATGGCTACGGGGTCAATCGCTTTGGTGAACGACCCGCTGCCTTTCCAGCTATTAGCTGCCGCATCGAGACCGGCAACGGACCGGTCGTCGGTGAGCCCGCTCGGCACGGTCATCTGTGTGAGGCCTGTGGACTGGTCAGTGCTCGACATGCGCTGGAATGAAGCGAAGAAGAAGAGCTTGTCTTTCTTGATCGGGCCGCCAATCGTGCCACCCGTGTCCCAGCGGTTCAGGTAGGGATTGACGAGCGACTGCGGGAATGCCCCTACGCCTTGGAGCGAAAGCTGGTATTGCTGATTGAAGAAGTAAGGCGCGGCATTCAGGTCGTTATTGGCGAGCGTGCCGTATACCTGTCCATGAAACTGGTTGGTGCCCGAAATAGTGTTGACGTCGATTTGCGCGCCGGCCGTTGCGCCCTGCTGAGCGTCGTACATCGAGGTGTTAACGCGAAGCTCCTCAATGGTCTCGGGCGGAGGAGAAGGCAGGCTGTTTCCTACCGATCCGTAGGGCGAAGCACCTTCAAGCGATGCACCGGCAATGGGGCCCGCGCCCGCCGAAGAGCTGTTTGAGGTGCTGCCCGCGCCGATGTTGAAGTTGAAGCGCTGCGAGGTCAGTCCGCTCGAGGTCATGCCGTTGAAGATGTTGGTTACGTCAACGCCGTTGACCTGCATGGTGTTGGAGGTGGCGCGCTGGCCATTGGCCTGAATGTTCTGGTTTCCAAGACCGGAGTTGGTGTTCAGTCCGCTCAGCAACTCTGCATTGGTGCCGGGAGACAGGATGGCCAATTGCGTGAAGCTGCCCGTCGCCGTGGGAACGGCTGCAATCTGGGCCGTGTCGAGGGTGTAGCCATTGGTGGTGTCGGTGGCGTTCAGCAGCGGAGTCGCTGTAACTTCAACCGACGTGGAGACTTGGCCAACCTTCAGGGTGATTTGAACCGTGGTTGCGCGTGCTTCCTGCACGGAAATGTTCAACAGTTGCGTTGTATCGAATCCATCGTGGGTGGCACGGACTTTGTAGACGCCGATGGGGAGATTGAATATCTGGAAGAAACCATCACTCTGGCTGGCGGCAGATCGAACCACGTTGATGCTTTCATCCGTAACAGTCACCTGGGCTCCGGGCACCGCTGCCCCCGACGAGTCGAATACTGTTCCGTTAATTGAACCGAGCGTTTGTTGTGCCCGACTACACAGGGTGCCAAATGACACGACAAGCAAAGTCAAGGCCAACGAAGCGACACTCCTCCAAATAGAAGGCTTCTTCATAACTCTCCTTGTGTTGCAGTTGAGGTCTGCACTGCTATGCGATTGGTCAGAAAAGATGCCAGGAAAGACTTGCAATCAGATTGCGGGACAGCGATCAATTGAATGTTAAAAACAGGCTCGCAAACGACTGAACGGCCGGTTAAGCTAGTTTCTGACATTCCGGCCGATTTTCAAAAGCAAATAGTACCTGCCGCCCGGTAACAGCCGCAGAACCTGTGGAAAAAAGGCTCTGCCCGGGTAGGGGGTTCCGGCTGGTCTGTTCCAGGATTCCTTGAAGATCAAAACTGTTAGATGAATACTATAGCAGGAACCGCAAATTCCGATCCCCGCACCCTCCAAAAAGAAAAAGCACATTCATTTTCATTGCTTGCTTCCGATACCCCACTGGATACGCAATCCGGCCCTGACCGTCATCGGCAGGCTCGGATAGCCTATGGGTGCGATGTGCTGCTGGCTGAGAAGGTTGTCGCCTTGAACGTAGATGCCGAGCGCTTTGAAAAGCTGGAAGCTGCCGCCGAGATCGATTCGGGCATAGCCGTGGTCCAGATTGCGGTTTGGCAACAGCAGGCTGTTGCCGCCGTATGCGTCTTCGCCTTCAAGAAAGGTGGAGTCATCGCTGCGGCTGGCAAATGCCGAGGTGAATACTCCTGCGATCTTCCTGCCAGCATACGTGGCCGAGATGAAGCCGGTATGCGGAGCACGCCGGAACGGTCTTGCTCCCTGGAGCGGCGAGTAGGGGCCGACCGGAATGCCGTCAAAGGTGGGAATTGAACCCAGCAGCGCCTCGTCAGCGTTTGTAAATGAACGCTGCACCACGGCATCGAGATAGGTATAGCCACCGCGCAGGAAGATGTTCTTGCCAATGCCGCCCTCGACGTTTGCCTCAGCGCCCTGGGCGCGGAACGCTTCAGAGTTGATGGTGAGCTCGTAGGCGTTGTTGGCCTGCAGAACCTGCTCGAGCTGCTGCTGCTCGGCCGGGCTCAGATTCGGTAGCAGTTCGGGAATCAGATTATAGCCAACGTATTCGACTTCGCGCCCGAACTGATTGTGGAAGTAGCTGGCGCGGAAAAGAATGTGCTGGCTCAGGAATGCCTGTTCCATGCCGCCTTCGTAAGTGCGTACGGCGGGCGCGGAAAGCGGGTTGATGTGGAGCTCTTGAATTGTTTGCGGGCCACCGCCTTGAGGATTATTCATTAAGAACTGGTACAGCGAATCCTCCTGGTCAGGCAGGGTCGGTTCGCGGACCGAATCGCCAAAGTTGAACAGCACCCGCGTTCCGCTGAAAACTCCGCTGCGCGGGCGCAGTGCGTAGTACGAAACTCCCGCGCGCGGCAAAGTCTGAACCCCAAAAACGGAGTAGTGCTCCAGGCTTCCTGCAAGCGTGTAGTAAAAGCGATTCTTGAAATCCCCGTGGACTGACGCCTGGTAATCGTAATTAGTGCGGTCGATCGGCGTGTAGTAGGTGCTGCCGGGATATGCGCCGCGCTCGTCTTCAAATTGAAAACCGATCAAACCCGCCAGGTGGGGCGTAATCGTAATGTCTCCGCGGTAGACCAGCTGATCGCGGTTATTCACAAGTTGAGTGCTATAAGTTGAGCAGTCGAGCACGGCCTGGCCGGTAGCTGAATAGCCATTGGCGCCGGTAATGGTGACGATATTGCCAAGCGTGCCCGACCCGAAGCAGTAGGGCGTGTTCGACACTGGATTGCCTGATAGCGTCCACAGATTCTCCTGCTCGCGCTTGCGCGCCAGACCGTAGCGAACATCGTTGTGGAACGACGCAGTAGTCTGATTGTCGATGGATGCGCTCAGGTAGATGTTTTGATCCTTTTGGGTCGCATCGTCGGCAACACCATAGAAATCCCAAGCGTTGGGAACGCCGGTGCCATCGACAAGATAGTGAATCGTGCCGCGAATCTGCGTCGATCCCGAGGGCTGCCAGCCGAGGTTCGCAGTTGACGTTGCCACGTGGTACTCATCGTTCGGCAGCGCATTGCCGGTCTGAAGCCAGTTGAACGAACCGAGATAATCGAAGTGCCCCCGCGCCCCGGCAAGCTCGAGTTGTTCACGCGAGGAATTGAAGTTTCCCGCATCGCCCTCAAAGCGCAGGGAAGGGAAGCTGGTGGTGCCGTGAGGCGTGGTGAGACTCACCACGCTGGTCATGGCGCCGGCTCCGAAAAGATTCGAATCTGGGCCGCGATACACCTCCACGCTCTCCTGTCCCGACGTACTCAGCGGGCCGAAATCGAAGAGATTGCCAAGATCGCCAACGTCCACGCCGTCCATCAGGATCTTGTTGTCGTCAGAGTCGCCGCCGCGCACAAAGAGCGAGGCCTGTGCGCCCATCTGGCCGTCCTGCATGGTCTGTGTCCCCGGCATCAATCGCAGTGCATCCACAAAATTGGTGCGCAGCGCGAAGTCCACCGGCGCCAATACCGTGATTGCCGAGCTTGTCTGCTGCTGCGAGATAGGAGTTCCAGTGGCCGTTACTACAATCGATTCCCTGACCCAGGCTGGCTCAAGCACCAGATCTCGCTCTATGGAATCGAACGTTCCGGCATAAAAATCGGGAGTTTGCAATTGGCGGAAATTGGTCGCAGAAATCAGCAGGAAGAAGCGCCCGGACGTTCCAGTTGTGATCGTAAAGCTGCCGTCTGCAGCGGATGCGGCCGAACCAACTACCTGGCCCTTGCTGATTAGTGCCACGCTGGCGCCGGTTACGCGTGCACCCGTGGCATCGGTAACGATTCCATGAATTGAAGCGGCGTGAAGGGTGAGAACTGAAGCGGAGAGCAACAAAGCGGTTGCGAAAAGCGGAATCAGGCTGCGTCGCGGCGCGGGTGACAGAAATCGGAAAATGGCCATCGAAGCTCCTTCGTTCCCCTCGGAACGTGAAAGCGGTTGTGCGCCGACGGCGGTTTGAGGGTGAGTATTCCCGGGAATCAATGCGCTTGAGTCGGCGCGACCAGCAGAGAGCGGCGACCTTGCAGGAACTCCGCGAGGGACAAATACCCTGAAACCGCCCGAGGACCGGTCTCCTGACTCGCGCGAATCAACCGCCTTCCCAAGGACCAGCTGCCCGGGTCCTCAGTGGCTCGATGGTTGATCTGTTTGCTCCATCCGGCTCTTAGAACGACGAAAGCCTGACAGGCTGCGCTCACAGTTGCGGGGCAGTGGCGGAATTTCACCGCCTTCCCGAACATCCTGGCGTTATTTGATTGTCTTGGCCGCGCTCGAAGCGCGTCCGGTGATGTCATCGAATCAATTTCGGTGACATCAAACTTTATAGCTGTTGCCGCCGGGTCAAGTCAAAGTTTGTTCTTAAAGGTGAATCCAGCCGCTCTGAATGAGCACTAACGATCCCGTCGCCACAACAACCCACAGCAAAATGCCTTGCAGCAGCGGCCGCGGACCCACCCGCTTGACCGTTTTCATCGAAAGGCCCGTACCAATGAGGTAGAGAGTCACTGTCAGGCCCACCACCCCAAATTGCTTGAGCCACGGATATGCCGGCTGAAGAGCGTGAAAGTAGGTATTGGCAACGGCTGCCAGGCAGAAGAACAAAATGAACCACGGCCAATGGATGCGGGCCTTGCTCTTTTTGATGGCGGCCGTTCCGATCGACAGCGGAACGATCCAGAGTGCCCGTGCCAGTTTCACGGTCGTTCCTACGGCAAGGGCCAGTGCACCGAACTTCGCCGCCGCCCCAACCACCGAACTGGTATCGTGAATCGCCAAAGCCGACCAGAGGCCGAACTGGATTTGTGTCATGTGAAGCTCATTCCCGATGAGAGGGAACAAAAGCAAAGCTACGGAATTAAGGATGAAGATCGTCCCCAATGAGACAGCGATCTCTTCCTCATTCGCCTCTGCAATGGGCGAAATTGCCGCGATAGCACTGCCTCCGCAGATGGCTGTGCCGGTAGAGATCAAATATGAGGTGGTGGGCTTGACCCGCAGCAGCTTTCCCAGGGCCCAGCCGAGAAAGAGCGCAAACGTGATGCTGCATGCGGTATAAAGAAAACCCGAGCGGCCGGCCTCCAGAACCTGGTGCAGGTTCATGCCAAAGCCCAGACCGACAACCGAAAGTTGAAGCAGAAGTTTGGAGCCGTGCCGCGCCCTGGAGTGGAACGGATGATCGAAACTGAAGCCGTACGCGATGCCGAGCGCGAGGGCAACCGGCGGCGAGAGGCGGCCGCTTGCTGCAAGAATCAAACCAGCGATAAACAGAAGCTTGGACACAGGTTCAGTCTTGAGCAGGCCGAGCCCGAAGGTCCAAGCAGAAAGACTGATGCCCCATTAGTCTGGCTTATCTCTGCTTGCCGGGCCTGGCGTGATCGAGTGGCTGATCGGCTCGTTTCGCAGCGGTGCGCGCCAGCACAAAGCTTCGGAATTCGGCCGCCGGGCCGGTGAGTTCAGGCCCCTTAACTGAGACCACCGAAAAGTGGCGGCGGAAACGGGCGCCCCTGATCCCCACTATCCGGAACGCGGGTCCGAGGCGCGCATCTTTTGCAATGGCCCAGCGGGAGACGAAGCCGACTCCAAACCCTGCTTCAACAGCAGATTTGATGGCTTCGGTTGAATCGAGTTCCATCGCCACTTTCAAAGAGCTGCGCCGGATGCGATGCCGCTCAAGCGTCAATTCAACGATGTGCCGCGTTCCCGAGCCGCGCTCCCGCATCAGCAGCGGCACAGTGGTCAGATCCTCGGCAGCGATTTCTTTCCGTTCTGCCCATTCATGCGCGGCTGGGGCCAGCAGGACCAGTTCGTCTTCGAGGAATGGCGCCAATGCGAGATCGCGGCTGCGCGGCGGACCCTCAATGAAGCCCAGCGCGATTTTCTCCTCTTCAACCGCCGTCACAATCTGTTCTGTATTGCCGCTCATCAGCGTGGGATGCACGCGCGGATGCGCCCCGCAAAACTCGCTGAGCAGGCGCGGCAATACATACTGCGCGATGGTGGTTGAGGCTCCCAGGCCGAGTACACCACTCTGCGTGCCGCCCAGGTTTGCGATTGCATGCCTTGCCTCACGCAGCAGCCGGCCCGACTCTTCGGCGTATTGAAGCAGCGCCGTTCCGGCAGGCGTCAACTTTACCTGGGATCCGGAACGATTGAGCAAAATGACTCCCAGTTCCTCTTCAAGCGCCTTGATTTGCTGGCTGACCGCCGGCTGGGTCAGGTACAGCTCTTCGGCGGCTTTGCGAAAGCTCAATTGTTCGGCCACCTTGCGGAAGACGGTGAGCCTGAAGTTTTCAAGGGAGTTCATTTCAATGATTAGAACATCGGCGACCGGCTCCCCAATATATCAAGACCCATGCCTGCCCCGGGGCGCCGCGGGCGATCAACGGTACGATCTCGTATCAATTCTGACCGTGGCAACGGGACTTCCAGAGCGGCTCATCCCGGCCGCTCTGGGGCTCCGAAACGGCTCCCGGCTTTCGGGTTGCTGCGTCAGTCCGGCGCTTCGGCGCTTACTCCCGCATGCTGCGGTCGGATCGCCGCCCGCCGGGAATCGAATAAGAAGTTCCAGCTAAGAAAACAAAGCCCACGCTACCGGAGAATACTTATCGTGTCGCTCGAGGTTAGGGGGCGGTAGCGATATCGCTGATCTCTGCGGTGCACTGTCTCACGCCTCAGACCGCTGGCCATTCTCTCGCGTATTTGCCATCAACCAATTCTCGATCATGCGAGGGGTCCGGCGACCGGCTACCCGGTGACCAATGAATTCCATTGTCCATGCATGGCTCAGATCATCGTAGAAGCCAATGAATTGTGTATTGGGTTGCATTGGCGCAATCCAAAGAGGCTCCGTACAATGTAATAAGAAACCACCTTTGGAGAGGTACAGCGATGCCAGCATATGAATACGAGTGCGCGGCGTGCAGTCATCATTTTGAACGACGACAGAAGATGTCGGACCCGCCGATTTCTGTATGCCCGGACTGCGGCGGCAATGTGAAGAGGCTCATTAGCGGAGGTGCGGGCGCCATCTCCAAGGGAAGCGGGACTTCGAATTCTGGTGTACGTTCTGCATGCGGTTTTAGCGGCGCGTGTTGCGGCCAGGGCGACGCCTGCTGCGGCAATATGGCATGTGAAGCCTAGGGCCTGTTAACACTACTGGGGCGGTTGGCGTTGCGAGCGAAAATCGGGCCAGACTAGGCCGAGCCCGAAGGCTTTGGTGGTTCCAAGGTCGAGGGCGAG
>Ga0335072_10005203_pt1 | contig 19178 bp, 23 predicted proteins | sample Lox_Sample_21_FD_206725 | JGI IMG/M metagenome (GOLD analysis project Ga0335072, IMG submission 206725) | Soil microbial communities from Loxahatchee National Wildlife Refuge, Florida, United States - Lox_Sample_2.1 | ecosystem: Environmental > Terrestrial > Soil > Wetlands | place: USA...
CGAGGGGATCTTCGCCGGTGTCTCCGCCGGCGCGGTCGTGCACGTCGCGCGGCGGATCGCGGAGGAGCTGCCCGAAGGCTCCGTGGTGGTGGGCGTGCTCGCCGACGGCGGCTGGAAGTACCTTTCGGCCGAGTTCTGGCACGCAGCCGACGTGGAGGAGTCGATGGAGGAGTCGCTCTGGTGGTAGTCCCGGCCGAGATTCGCGCGGAGCTCGTGGCGCACGCGACGGCGGAGGCGCCGAACGAGTGCTGCGGCCTGATCGTGTTCTCCGGGGATACCGCCGAGCGCTACGTCCCCGGCCGCAACAAGCTCGCGTCGCCGTACCGCTACGAGCTCGAGATCGATCCGGACGTCTGGTTTCTGGAGGACGAGGGCTTCGAGCTGGCGGTCTTCCATTCGCACCCGGAGACGCAGCCGATCCCGTCGAAGACCGACCAGGAGCTCTCCGGTCTCTGGGGCGGCCGCACGTTCCTGATCTACGGGCTCAAGTTCGACGACCTCCGTGCGTGGCGCATCACGCGCGAAAGCGTCGAGCCCCTGCCCCTCACCTAGCTAGTCCCTTCCGGCCAGTTCCGGTACGTCGTCCCGGACGACGTACGTTTATCGGCTTTTTCGGCCCGAACCCGCGCGTTTCCGGCGGTTTCTGAAAATCACGTACCTCGTCCGGGACGACGTACGGTGTGGAAAACGTCAGTCGAGGCGGGCGAGCTCGATCAGGTTCCCGAACGGGTCGCGGCAGGTGAACCGCGTCCGGCCGGCGACCCGCGTGCCGGTGCGCGTCTCGACCCCCGCCGCGTCGAGCCTCGCGCGCAGCTCCTCCACCTCGGCGAGCGCGAGGCAGAAATGCTGGCCCGGGTGCGGCGGCTCGTCGGAGAGCATCAGGTGCAGCTCCTGGTCGCCCTCGAGCCGGAACCAGACGAACGCCGCGGGATCGAGCTCCGGCAGCACGTCGCGTTCCTCGAGACCGAGCACGCCGGTGTAGAAGCGCCGCGCGGCCTCGACCCCGTCGCGCGGGATCGGCACCGTCACATGCTGCAGCCTCACGGCGCGAGGAGGACGCGCGTGCCGGTCTTGGCCGACTCGAAGAGTGCCGCGATCGTCCGTGCCTGGCCGACCGCATCCGCCCGGCCGAGCAGGAGCTCCGCCTCGCCGCGGATCGCCTCGCTCATGTTCTCGAGCTCGATGCCGTACGAGTCGATCACCGGCAGCTCGCGCCGCTCCACGTCGCCGCCCCGGTGCAGCTCGATCACCGGCTTCCGCGCATGCCACGGATCGTCGAGGAAGAGCGAGCCCTCGCTGCCGATCACCTCGAGCAGGTCGCGGTTCGGGAGCGCCGTGCCGCAGTCGAACTGCGCGATCACGTCGCCCGGGAACCGGAGCGTGCCGGCGAACACCCAGTCCGTGCCCGACGAGCCGAACCACGCCTCGCCGAACGCACTCTCCGGCTCGCCGCCGATGAGCCGCGAGCCGCTCACGCAGTAGCAGCCGACGTCCATCAGCGCACCGCCGTCCGCATCGGTGCGCAGGCGGATGTTGTCGACGTCGTAGAGCGAGTAGCTGAACGTCGCGTGCACGAGGCGCACGTCGCCGACGGCACCCTCGACGACGAGCGCCGCGAGCAGCTGCGCCTGCGGATTGTGCCGCCACATGAACGCCTCGCTGAGCAGCAGCCCGGTGCGTTCCGCGACGTCGAACGCCGCCTCCACCTCCTCGGGATGCCGCGAGAACGGCTTCTCGCACAGCACGTGCTTGCCGGCCTCGAGCGACCGGATCGACCACTCGATGTGCAGGTGATTCGGGAGGGAGATGTAGACCGCTTCGATCTCCTCGTCCGCGAGCAGGTCCTCGTACGAGCCGTACGCGCGCGGGATCCCCCACTCCTTCGCGTACGCGTCGGCAGCGGCCTGGCTTCGACTCGCCACCCCGACGAGCTCGACCTCCGGCGACGCCTGCGCCGGCGGGATCACCAGCCGGTTGATGTCGGCCGTCGAGAGGATGCCCCAGCGCACAGGCTCCATGCTCATCCCCACGAGTCCTCGGTCATCGGCCGGAGGGCCGTCTCGAGGATGCGGAAGTGCCGCGGCCGCTCGAGCACGTAGATGACGAGGTCGGCGACGTCGTCGCCGCTCATCATCCCCGGCAGCACGTCGGGCGAACGGCCGCGGCCGTCGTCGAGTGCGAACTCGGTCGCAACGCCCCCCGGGCAGATGTTCGTGCAGCGAATCCCGTGCTCGCGCAGCTCGTGGTCGAGCGCCCGCGTGAATCCGACCTGGCCGAACTTCGAGGCGCAGTAGACGGCCTCGTACGGCAGCCCGCGGCGGCCCGCCTCGGAGGCGAGCGAGACGACGTCGCCCTCGCGGCCGAGCATGTGGGGCAGCGCGGCGCGCACCGCGTACAGCGTCCCCTTCAGGTTGACGTCGATCATCTCGTCGAGGTGCTCGAGCGAGAGGTCGAGGAACGGGCCGTACGCGCCGACGCCGGCGTTCGCGACCACGATGTCGATGCCGCCGAAGCGCTCCGCCGTCTCGTCGCAGAGCGCCACCAGCGCCGGCAGGTCGCGGACGTCGCACGGACGCGCGACTGTGCGGTCGAGTCCGAGATCGTCGCCGCGCCGCGACGCGAGACCCAGGTTGACGCCGCGCGCGTGCAGCTGCCGCGCGATCGCGGCGCCGATGCCTCCGCTCGAGCCGGTGATCACCGCCGTCTTCCCGTCGAGGCTCATCCGTCCTCCCATCGTCGAGGTTCACCGATACGCAACTGACTCCCTGTCGCCGCCCCGGGCGGACGAGCGCGCGATCGCGTCGGCCACCTCGGCCGCCCGGTAGCCGTCCTCGAAGGTCGCCGCGTATGGAGCAAGCGGCTCCTCGCCGGCGATCGCCCGCAGCATCCGCGCCATTTCCAGCGTGAACGTATCGCCCCAGCCGAGCGTATGCCCGGGCGGCCACCAGTCCCCTGTCACCCGCTCCGCGCGATACGGGCCGCCGTCGGAGACGAGCAGCTCGTCGAAGCGCTCGAGGTCGAACGCGATCGAGCCGCGCGAGCCGTTGAGCTCGAAGGTGTTCTGGTTGACGCGGCCGCGCGCCAGCCGCGAAGCCTCGAGCGTCCCGATGGCGCCGCCCTCGAGCTCGATCGCCGCGACGAACGCGTCGTCGACGTCGCGTCCCTCGACGTACGTGCGCACGAGTGCCGACACCGAGACGATCTCGCCGGCGAGAAAGCGCACGAGATCGATCACGTGCGTGCCGAGATCGCCGATCGCCCCGGTCCCCGCCTGCGAGCGGTCGAAGCGCCAGACGTCGCCCGGCGCCTCCCAGCCCCACGACTGGAGGTACCGGGCCCGGACGTGCACGAGCTCCCCGAGGACTCCGGTCTCGATCAGGTCGCGCGCACGGCGGATCGCCGGCACGAACCGGTAGTTGAAGCCGCAGAGATGGACGACGCCGGCGTCCTCGGCCGCGCGCCACATCTCGTGGGACTGAGCGGCGTCGAGACCGAGCGGCTTCTCGCAGAGGACGTGCTTGCCCGCGCGGGCCGCGGCGATCGTCGGCTCGGCGTGGAGCGCGTTCGGACCGCCGTTGTCGAAGAGCCCGACGCGCTCGTCGACGACCTGCTCGCGCCAGTCGTCGGTCGTCTCAGCCCAGCCGTAGCGTTCCGCCACCTCGGCGGCGGCCTTCAGATCGCGGCCCGAGATCGAGACGAGCTCCGGCACGAGCGGCGGATCGAGGTCACGCACCGCGTGCAACGCACGCGAATGCGCCTTGCCCATGAAGGCATAGCCGAGCATGGCGACGCCGATCGTCGGCTTGGGAGGTGGCGCCACGACGGCGCAGGTTACGTCAGGCTCAGGTGGTGGCGCGCCCGCGGCGGGCAACCGCGTCGACCGCGACCGCGGCCAGCAGCACGAGGGCGGTGACGATGTCCTGCGTGTCGGCCGAGAGGCCGATCAGGCCCATCCCGTTGTAGATCGTCGCGATCACCATGCCTCCGAGCAGCGCATGGAGCATCTTGCCCCGGCCGCCGAAGAGGCTCGTCCCGCCGATCACCGCGGCGGCGACCGCGTACAGCACGAGCGTGCCGCCGTCGACGTCGCTCGAGATCGAGCCGAGCCGCGACGCGTAGATGATCCCGCCCATGCCCGCGGTGAGCGAGCAGAGCGTGAACGCGAGCACGCGAATCCGGGGAACGTTGATGCCCGCGCGCCGTGCGGCCTCGGCGTTGCCGCCGATCGCATAGACGTAGCGGCCGAACCGCGTGCGATCGAGGAGCAGCGACCAGGCGATCAGCACGCCGAGCACGATCGGGACGACCCACGGCACGCCGCGCAGTCCGCCGAAGAGGCCGCGCTGCTGGTTGCAGATCACGACGAGGACGATGCCCGCGACCGCGGTGACTGCGACCTTGAGGGCAGTCAGCGCAAGCGGCGGCGTCGCGAGCCCGCTTGCCCGCCGGCGTTTGTCGCGCACGAACGAGAGCACGCCGTACAGCACGACGCCCACGCTCATCACGATCCACCCGACCGCCGGACTCAGCGAGCCGCTGACGAAGTCGAGGATGACGTTGTTCGAGATGCGGATCGTGCCGCCGTTGTCGGGATTCTGGAGCGAGACGAGGGCGATCAGGACACCCTCCCAGCCGAGCAGGCCGGCGAGGGTGACGACGAACGACGGGAGTCCCAGTCGCGTGATCAGCTGCCCCTGCAGGAAGCCGATCGCGGCGGCTGCGGCGAGTCCGGCTGCGACGGCCGGGATCCAGCCCCAGTTGTGCGGCGGCGCGGCGAGCGTCGCCATGATCACCGCCGCGATGCCGGCGACGTAGCCGATCGACAGGTCGATCTCGCCGAGGAGCAAGACGAACACCTCTGCCATGCCGAGCAGGACGAACGGGGCGCCCTGCTCGAGGAGGTTCGCGAGGTTGGCCGCAGAGAGGAAGACCGAGCTCTGCGTCTGGAAGATGATGATGATGATGATCAGGCCGGCGACGACCGGCAGCACGCCGCTCTCGCCGGAACGTACGCGCCGATACCACGCGTGGAAGTACTCGCCGAGGCTGCCCTCGACCGGAACGGCGATCGGCGCGGTGCCGGTCGACGGAGCCGTCGTCGGGTCCCGATCTTCGACCGGCACGTCGGTGGTGCTCACGGCTGCTCGACCTTGACTTTGTGATTCGACGAGCCGGTAGTGATCCACTCGACCGTGGTCTGCGTGTCGAACTGGGAAGCGGGACCTGCCACGGCCATGCGGCCGAGATAGAGCACCGCGACGCGATCGCTGACTGCGAAGACGTCGTTCAGGTTGTGCGAGATCAGCAGGACGGCGATGCCGCGCTTTGCGAGCCGTTGGATCAGCTCCAGCACCTGCGCGGTCTGGGCGACGCCGAGCGCCGCGGTCGGCTCGTCCATGATCACGAGCTTTGCCTCCCACATGACGGCGCGCGCGACGGCGACGGCCTGGCGCTGCCCACCCGAGAGCGAGCCGACGGGCTGGCGAATCGAGCGAACCGTGGTCACGGAGAGCTCCGAGAGTGTCTGCTTCGCGGTCAGCTCCATCGGCGACTCCTCGAGGAAGCGAAACTTGGTGGGCTCGCGCCCGAGGAACATGTTGGCGACGATGTCCAGGTTGTCACAGAGCGCGAGATCCTGGTAGACGGTCTGGATCCCGAGCTCGGCGGCGACCTTCGGCGTCCGGATGTGGACGGGTTCGCCCTGCCAGAACAACTCGCCTTCGTCGGCGGAGTAGATCCCGGAGACGATCTTGATCAGCGTCGACTTGCCGGCGCCGTTGTCACCGACGAGCGCCGTGACCTGGCCGGCCGGGATGTCGAGATCGACTCCCTTGAGCGCCTGGACGGCCCCGAAGCTCTTGAAGACGTTGCGGAGGCGGAGGAGCGGCACCTCGCCGATCGAGTCCGCCGCCGGCACGGCTCCGGGAGCCGGAGAGACGGCGACCCGGTCTGCCTCTTCAGCAGACCGGGCCCCCTGCGCAGCGTCTGCGTCGTTCAACGCCGCGGTCGAGTCTTGCGCCATCTGGTCAGTATCGACCCTCTGACTACCTAGTGGATGCCGTACTTCGTGCAGTCTGCCTTGTACGAGCCGGCGCAGAGCTGCTTCGCGGGAACGAACCCGTCCGCGATGACCGTCGACTGCATGTTCTTGCCGGTCACCCATTGCGGGGTCAGCAGGACGGACGGAACCTGGACATGAGACACCGAGTCCAGGGTCTTGCCGTTGGCGAGCGCCGCCGGCGGCGTCTTGCCCGCGCGGAGGTAGATCGCCAGGGCGGCAGCGCCCTGAGCCTCGAGGTCGATCGCCTTGTAGACGGTTCCGCACTGGTAACCCGAGATGATGTTCTGCAGGCCGACCAACGTCGCATCCTGGCCGGTCAGCGGGAACGTGTTCGGCTGCACCTTCTGCGTCTGCAGGTAGGAGATGATCGGAGCAGCGTTCTCGTCATTCGGGAGCAGGGCAGCGTTGGCCGACGGGTTCGCCGTCAGCGCCTGCTCGAACTCGGTCGCGGCAACCGACGGCGTCCACGTGCCGGCCGGAGTCGCGACTTCCTTCCACTTCCCGGACTTGAACAGCGGCTGAAGCACCGCGTTGTAGCCGTTGAAGAACAGCGTCGCGTTGTTGTCGGTCGGGGCCCCGCGCATCACGATCACGTTCGGGCTCGCGACCTTCCACGCTGCCACGCAGGCCTGGAGGCCCTGGCCGAGAAGCGTGCCGACGCGGACGTTGTTGAAGCTCACGTAGTAGGCGCGCGTGCCGCCGAGCGTGAGCCGGTCGTAGTCGATCACCTTGACACCGTGCGACTTCGCGTAGCTCTCGATCTTCGCGCCGACGCCCGAATCGAGCGGATCGACGAGAAGCACCTTCGCGCCGGACGAGATGTCGGCCTCCGCGTCGGTGAGCTGCGTGCTGTCACTTCCCTGCGCGTTCTGGATCTTGTACTGCGAGGAGTTCAAGCCGGCCTTGGTGAAGGCCTCCTTGAGATACGGCGCGTCGAACTCCGTGTACCGGGCCGAGGACACGGTGTCGGGCAGGATGACCCCGATGCTGCCGGTCCCGGCGGCCGCCAGAGGCTTCAAGAGCGACATCGCGCTGAAGCTCCGGTTGAACGAGGCGACGGTGATCCGGATCGTCCCGGACGCCTTCGCCGTCTTCGCGGACTTCGCCGACCCGCTCGCCACCACCGACAGCGCCGCGATCGCAACGATCGCCAGCACCGCCGAAAGGCCGAGGGCCTTGCGCTTGCTGTTCAGTAGCACATTTCCTCCTTGACTCTGACTTTGGAGCAGCTGAACACCAAGGCCCAGGGTAGGGATGGTTGCGTAAACGGCACATCAACATCCTGTGGGCTCGGGGGAACAAAACGTAAACGACTTTGAACCCGCATATTCACTCCGGCCTAAGCCAATACCCGACCCGCGCCTGGGTCAGGATCAGCGGCTCTCCGCCCTCTTCTTCGAGCTTCGCGCGGAGCCGCCGGACGTAGACCCGGACGTATTCGATCTCCGTCTCGTAGCCGGAGCCCCAGACCCGGCGCAGGAGCTGAGCATGGGTCAGCACCTTGCCGCGGTTGACGGCGAGCTCGCGGAGGAGCGCGAACTCGGTGGGCGTCAGATGCAGCGCCACGCCGCCGCGAAGGACGCGCTGGCCCGGGAGGTCGATCTCGAGCCCGGGTGCGAGCACGATGTGCCCGGCGTCCTCGACGGGGGCGGGCGGGCGGGTGCGACGCAGCGTCGCGGCGATGCGGGCGAGCAGCTCCTCGATGCTGAACGGCTTCGTCATGTAGTCGTCGGCGCCGAGATTCAATGCAGCGACCTTGTCATGGTCGCCGCCGCGGGCGGAGACCACGATCACGCCGACGCTCGAGCGCTCGCGCATCTGCCGGCAGAGGTCGAAGCCGTCGATCGCGGGGAGCATCAGGTCGAGCAGGATGATGTCCGGCCGCTCGGTCTCGAGCAGCTTCAGAGCCTGGCGCCCGTCGGTCGAGACGACCGTGTGAAAGCCGCGCACGACCAGGTTGGAACGCATCAGGTCGACGATGTTCGGGTCGTCCTCGACGATCAGGATCGTGGTGCTCGGCGCTTCCACGACGACCATCAGAGCTCGCTCTCCGCGCTCTCCCGTTCGCGGCCCTCGGCCTGGTCGACGGGAAGCTCGATCAGGAACGCCGTCCCCTGCTCGACCGGCTGCAGCGCGATCCGTCCGCCGTGCGCGTCCACGATGCCCTTCGCGATCGAAAGGCCGAGTCCCGCGCCGGCGGTCGGCCCGAGCCGACGCTGGCGCAGGCGGAACAGCGTCGACCTGATCTCGGCGGGAACGCCGCTGCCGTCGTCTCGCACCCGGATCCAGATCTCGCTCGAGCCGTCGTACACGGCGTCGACCCAGATGCTCGTGCCCGCGGGGTTGTGGCGAAGCGCATTGTCGAGCAAGTTGACGAAGACCTGCTCGAGCCGGTCGTGGTCGACCCACGCGACCGGCAGGTCGTCCGCGCACGTCACCGTGACCGCGGTCGAGCCGGCGGGAACGACGCACGCGACTGCGGCGTCGAGCACGAGACGGAGATCGCACCAGTCGCGCCGGAGTCGCAGCGTCGACGACTCGATCGCCGAGAAGTCGAGGAGATCGTCGACGAGCCGGTTGAGACGCGCGGACTCCGCGCCGATCCGGTTGAGGAAACGCTCCTCCGATTCGCCGTCCCAGGTCACGTCGGGCTGCATCAGGCTCGACGCGTAGCCACGGATCGCGGTGAGCGGCGTTCGCAGCTCGTGGCTCAGACGCGAGAGAAAATCCCGTTGGAGCTCCTGCGAACGGCGGAGCGCGGTTGCCTCCTCACGCGCGCGTTCCGATTCCTGCCGTTCGTAGGCCAGCCGGAGCGAGTTCGCCGCGTCTTCCATGAGCGCGCGCCCGTCGGCCGGCAGCGCGTCGGGCCAGCGCGCGACCAGCGCGCCGGAGCCGCCGGGAGACGAGAAGACGACGCCGAGACTCGACCCGCCGGTATCGCCGCCGATCTGCCGCGCCTTGCCGTCGCGCCGTTCCGAGCCGATCGTCGCCTTGGCCACGTCGAGCAGCTCGCGCGACGGAAGCGTTCGCGCGCCGTTCCCGTCGACACCCGCCCAAACGTCGGTCGCGGGTCCGCCGCCGTTCCGGCTCAGCAGTCCGACCTCCTCGGCCTGAAGTCCTTCACAGAGTGCATGCAGCACGAGCTCGAGGCTCTGCGCGAGCGGGATCGGGCCCGCAAGCGTCTCGAGCATCTCCTGGATCGTCTCGAGCACGCGGTTGCGACCGGTCATCTCGCCGAGCAGGCGCTCGCGCTCGACTGCGCTCGCCGCGAAGCCCGCGTAGAGCGTGACGAGGTCGAGCTCGTCGCGGCCGGAGCCGGCGCCGTCGGGACGCCAGAGCGTCATCACGCCGAGCAGGCCGTCGGCGCCGATCACCGGTGTCGCCGAGCAGCTGCCGAGGACGTCGTCCTCTGCGACCGTCTCCTCGAGCGACGCGGCGAGGCCCGTCGGCCCTCCCGACGCGCCGAGCGGCAGCTCGGCGAAGCGCTGACGCAGGAGCTCGGGCAGCCCGGTCTCGGCCGCGAGGCGCAGAGTCTGCCCCTCGACGAGATGGATGCAGATGCACGCGACGCCGAGCGCCGCGGAAAGCGTGGAGACGATCAGGTCGAGGCTCGACGAAGGGTCCGCGGTCGCGAGGCGATCGGCGAGGCCGTGCAGTCGGCTCAGCTGCCGCCGTGCCGAGGCGTCGGTCTGCTGGCCGGTGATCAGCGAGATCACGTCGTCGGGGTTGCTCGTCGCGACGTCGAGCTGCATCAGCAGCCGGCCGTGGCGAAGCACGGCGACGCGGTCCGCGAGCCGGAACATCTGATTGACATCGTGCGAGACGAGCAGGATCGTCGTTCCGCGGTCGTGGAGATCGGCGATCAGCCGCTCGACCTGCGCCGACTCGCTGACGCCGAGCGCCGAGGTCGGCTCGTCGACGATCAGGAGCGGCGGCCGGTGCCGCATCGCGCGCGCCACGGCGATCAGCTGCCGCTGACCGGCCGAGAGCGAGCCGACCTTGCGCGTGGTGTCCTTGATCGGAATCTCGAGCTCGTCGAGCAGAGCTGCCGCCGCCGAGTGGAAGCGGGACTCGGAGAAGAGCAGGCCTGGGCGCTCGCCGCCGAGGAGGAGGTTCGCCGCGATGTCGAGGTTGTCGCAGAGCGCCAGGTCCTGCCAGACGACCGCGACGCCCCGCCGGGCCACCGCCTTGGGGTCGGAGTCGACGCGCTGGCCTGAGATCAGGACCCGGCCGCTCGTCGGGGCGAGGTCGCCCGCGATGCAGCGGACGAGCGTCGACTTGCCCGCGCCGTTCTCCCCCGCGAGCGCCACCGCCTCGCCCGGCCGGATCTGGAGGTCGACGCCGTCGACCGCGCGGAAGGAGCCGAACTGCACCGTCAGCCCCTCGACGTCGAGCATCGGCTCTCCGGAGACGCGGACGTCCTCCATCCTCCTCACGGCCATGCGGACATTGTGTCGATCGGCGCGCGGCGGCGGCGTGCGTCTTTAGAGCTCGTTCTCGACGGGCTCGCCGTCGGCGGCGCTGTGGCGCCAGCCGAAGGTGATCGTCAACCGCTCGATCCGCTGCCCCTCCAGCGAGTCGACCCGGAAGACCGTGCCGTCGTAGTCGACCTCGTCGCCCGGCTCGGCCGCGCGGCCGAGCTCGCCGAAGACGAAGCCGGCGACCGTGTGGTAGTCCTCGTCGGGGAGCTTGCAGCCGAACTGCTCGTTGAACTCGTCGATCGTGACGGTTCCGTCGATCCGCACCGTGTCGTCGTCGACCCGCTCGAAGTCCTCGTCGGGAACGTCGAACTCGTCTTCGATCTCGCCGACGATCTCCTCGAGCAGATCCTCGAGCGTGACGATCCCCTCCATCGTCCCGTACTCGTTGATCACGATCGCGAGGTGCTGGCTCGTGCGCCGGAACTCGTGCAGGAGCGCAGCCAGGTCCTTCGTCTCCGGCACCATCGTCGCCGGCCGCACGATCTCGGCGAGGTCGACGTCGTCGATCGTTCCGCGCTCGTGCATCGCCTCGATCAGGTCGCGCACGTGGAGCACGCCCACGATCTCGTCGAGCGTGCCGCGGTACACCGGATAGCGCGTGTAGGGCGAGTCGAGGACGGCCCGAAGCGCCTCCGCCGGCGGCAGGTCGATCGAGATCGCCACGACCTCGGGTCGCGGGACCATGACGTCGGCGGCCTGCTTGTCGGCGAAGTCGAAGACGCGCGAGACCATCTCCTGCTCGTCGCGCTCGATCTCGCCCTGGTCGGCCGAGCTCACGAGCAGCATCCGCAGCTCGGCCTCGGAATGCGCCTCGTGCTCGGCCCCCGGCGGCTCCTGCCCGAGGAACCCGAGCACGAGCTCGGTCGTCCGCTGCAGCACCCAGACGAGCGGGCCGAAGACCGTGAAGAACGCGCCCACCGGCGCGGAGACGAGCAGCGCGGTGCGTTCGGGGTGGTTGAGCGCGATCCCCTTCGGCACGAGCTCGCCGATCACCACGTGCAGGAACGTGATGATCAGCAGCGCGAGCAGGACCGAGAGCACGCTTGCGAGCCACGGGTCGAAGAGGTGCGAGAGCACGGGCTCGCCCAGGGCGCCGATGGCGAGCGAGGTGACGGTCACGCCGAGCTGCATCGCCGCGATGAAGCGCGGCGGGTCGCTCGTGATCCGCAGCGCTTCGCGGGCACGGCGGTTGCCCTCCCGTTCGAGCTCGCGGATCCGTGTGCGCCGCGAGGTCACGAGCCCGTACTCGCCGGCGACGAAGAAGGCGTTCAGCAGGATCAGCCCGCCGACGGCCAGCAGCTGGAGAGTGGTGTTCATACCTGCGGCCGCGTTCGCGGAGGGTCGTCCAAGCGGAACGGATCCTAGCGAAGCCGGCGGCAGGCGAACATATGTTCTATGCTACGGCCTTGCGCGTCGAGTACCGCGAAGAGCCGTGCAAGGTGGCCCTGAACCGCGTCAAGGGCATGTCCTTCGGCTGGTCGCTGAACCCGTACATGGGCTGCGTGCACCGCTGCACCTTCTGTTACGTGCGGGCCTTCGAGCTGCGCGCCGACCGTCCCTACGACGAGCGCTACGGCACCTCGATCCGGGTCAAGGTGAACGTGGCCGAGGTCTTGCGCCGCGAGCTCGCGCGAGCCTCGTGGCGGGGCGATGGGGTTGCGATCGGCGCCGCCACCGACCCGTACCAGCCCGCCGAGGGCCGCTACCGGCTGACGCGCGCCTGCCTCGAGGCGCTCGCCGACTTCTCCGCGCCGTTTTCGGTCATCACCCGGAGTCCGCTGATCGTGCGGGATCTCGACGTGCTCGCGCGCGCGGCGAGCCGCGCCGAGGTCTCGGTCAGCTTCTCCGTGCCGACGCTCGACGAGCACGTCTGGCGGCAGACCGAGCCCGGAACGGCCCCGCCCCGGCAACGCCTCCGGGCGCTGCGGCGGCTCGTCGACGCGGGGATCCGGGCGTCGGTGGGCATGGCGCCGATCCTGCCGGGCATCTCGGACCGGCCCGAGCAGCTGGCGGCGGTCGTGCGGGCGTCGCGGGCCGCGGGAGCGTGCGGGATCTGGGCGAACCTCCTCTACCTCCGGCCGGGAACCCGCGAGCACTTCCTCACCTGCCTCCAGCGCGACTGGCCCGAGCTCCTGCCCGAATACGAGCGCCTCTACGCGAACCGCGCCTATCTCCCCGCGGCCGAGACGGTGCCGGTCCGCTCGCGGGTCCAGGGGCTCGCGCGGGAGCACGGAATTCGCGATCGCCGGCGGATCCGGCTGGCGCCGCCGCCGGAACCCGAGCAGCTGACCCTCCTCCAACCGCACTAAGATCCTGGCGCGATGACGAAGGAGATCACCACCCTGATCGTCGACGACCACGAAGTGGTGCGCGAGGGACTGCGGCTCTCCCTCTCGCGCGCGCCGCACATCCGCGTGGTCGGCGAGGCCTCCGACGGCGCCTCCGCCGTCGAGCTGGCGCTCCGCCGCCGGCCCGAGGTCGTGATCATGGACGTCCGGATGCCCGGCATGGACGGGCTCGAGGCGACGAAGCAGCTCGTCGAGCAGGCGCCCGACATGAAGGTGTTGATCTTCACCGCCTACTCGGAGCGCTCGCTCCTCGGCCGCGGGTTCGAGTACGGCGCGAAGGGCTACGTCCTCAAGGAGGCGCCCCACACGACGCTCGTCCGCGCGATCGAGAAGGTCGCGGCGGGCGAGGCGTACGTCGACCCGGCCCTGATGCCCGCGTTTCTCGCGGGCCGCGACCAGGCGGACATGCTCACCGCGCGTGAGCGCGAGATCCTCCAGCTGCTGGCCGACGGGATGTCGAACGCCGACGTCGCCGAGAAGCTCTTCATCTCGCAGGAGACGGTGAAGAGTCACGTCCGGCACATCCTCACGAAGCTCGAGGCGGACACGCGCACGCACGCGGTCGCAATCGCGCTGCGCGAAGCGATCATCGATTAGTGGCCGACGAGCCCGTCGACCGGCTGATCGCCGCAGAGCAGGACGAGCGGCGGCGGCTCGCGCTCTTCCTGCACGACGGTCCGGTGCAGCAGCTCTCCGGGATCGCGCTGATGCTCGACGGCGCCCTCCACTCGATCGAGGACGGCCGCACCGACGAGGCGCGCGAGATCATCGCGAGCGCGCTCCAGCGCCACCGCGCGACGATCCGCGAGCTGCGCGACCTCTCGTTTGCGCTCGAGCCGGTCGTCCTGCGCGACCGCGGCTGCGCCGCCGCGATCCGTGCGCTCGCCGACCAGGTGAGCGACAGCCAGGGCATCCGGTTCGAGCTCGACGTCGACACCGCCGACGAGTTCGGCGAGACGGCGCAGGTGTCGCTCTACACGATCGTGCGGGAGCTCGTCGAGCAGTCGATCCGCCGCGGCCCGCCCCGGCTGATCTCGATCGACATCAGCCGGACGGAGGAGGGCGGCGCCGAGGCGACCCTGGTCGACGACGCGGAGCCAGAGCGCCGCCGCCGGACGCTCGAGGCGATCGAGGAGCGCGTCGAGCAGCTGCACGGGGCGCTCTTGATCGAGCCGGCCGACGGCGGCGGCACCCGCGCCAGCGTCACGCTGCCCTCGTACGCCGCCCAGCGTTAGCATTCCGGTGTGAGTGAGGGCAACGGCAGCGGCTCGCGCGGCCACGTGCTCTTCGTCTGGTCGCCGACCGGCTACACGCTGAGCGAGCGCGGCGGCGATCCGCCGCCCGTCGGCTTCGAGTTCGACGACAACGGCCGCACGCTCGTGATCAGCAAGATCGGCGTCTCGCCGCTCCCGGGCGACCGGCGTCCCTGCGCCTTCTCGGTCGGCAAGGGCTAGCGCCACCGTCCCCTGCGGCCAGTTCTTGTACCTCGTCCCGAACGACGTACGTTTGTAAACCCGCGACCGTCCAAACGGCTCGAGCAAGCCAACCACGCCCGAAAGGTTCGTAGCCGTACGTCGTCCGGGACGACGTACGGCTGTGGAAAACCAGCGAGATGCGCGGGCTACCGGGCCATGTCCTCGGCGGCGGTGAGGCCAAGCACGAGCGCCTGGGCGAGCCCGCTCGCGTAGCCGCCGGTCGCGACGCCGCCGGCGTCGACCCCGGCCGCATGGAGACCTTCCACCGGCACCCCGTGGGCGTCGAGCACACGCGCCCGCTCGTCGACGCGCAGGCCGCCGATCGTGTGCGTGACCGACGCGACGACGCGCGCGGCCACCTCGACGCCGGGCGGCGGCGCGAACGGCAGCTCGGCGAGCGGAATCCGGGCGGGCTCGACGAGCTCGGCCACGCTGCGTTCGCGCACCCGCTGCCCGAGCGCGTCGACGCCGAGGAGGTAATAGGCCCGGGCGCCGCGCCTGCGTGCGGTCGCCTGTACGACGTTCGTCTCGGACCAGCTCACGTCGCGGGCGGCGAAGAACTCGACCCCGTCCTCGTCGAAGATGCGCGCAAACCTGGCATAGAGCTGCGAGTCGCGAACGAAGTCCGATTCGCCCCACTCCGTGTCGGGCATGTTCCGGCCGTAGAACTCGTCCATGCCCGCGGTAAGCGCAGCGCCGCGCGACAGCGCGTGCTCGAGCCCGTCGCCGGTCGACCACGGATTCGCGCGCAGCCGTAACGGCGCCGCCGGTCGCACGTAGCGCTCGACGAGCGCGGCCGAGGACGCGAAGCCGCCGGTCGCGAGCAGCAGCTCATGCGCTTCCGGGAACGGCGAGCCGAGCTCGACGCAACCGCCGAGGCGGCCGAGCAGCGTCGCGGCCAGCCCGTGCGGGTCGAACCGCTTGCCGACCGTCAGCGGATTGCCCGTCTCCTCCCAGACCACCGGGGCACCGAGCGAGCGCAGCCATTCGAGCGCCTCGTCGAGCCGCTCCCAGACGAGCCGCTGGAGCCGTTCGTCGCCGCCCGGGCATTCGCGCCGGAAGTCGTCCCACAGCCGGTGGCGCCAGATGACGCCGGAGGAGAGCAGCATCGAGCCGCCGGCCCGCGTCCCTTTCTCGTGCACGCGCACGTCCCGCCCGAGCTCGCGCAGCCGTACCGCCGCCGCGAGGCCGGCCATGCCCGCGCCGGCGACGAGCACTATCTGAGCGAGAACGTGGGCTTGTGCTCGACGTACTCGATGCGAACGCCTTCGGGTCCCGTCAGGAACGCGGCGTAGGTGTTCGGCGCGTCGACGATCGACTCCACCTCGATGCCGAGCTCCTCGGCGTCGGCGACGGCGTCGTCGGCCGAGTCGACGAGCACGGCCAGGTGGTTGAGAAGCGGGCGGTCAGTCTGGTCGACCGGGGCCGCGCGCAACTCGACGTATGCACCGCCGACCTCGACACGACCCTCGCCCAGGTTGCGGAAACCGTATCGCTCGTACTCCGCCGCCGTCTGGACGGGATCCGCCGAAGCGAGCTGCACGTGGTCGAGGTCGTAGTCGACCTCGGTCGGCGCCTCCACGAGCGCGACGCGCAGGCCTTCGCCGGCGTCGACGACCTCGTCCGCGCCGGCTGGAAGCTTCGCCCGGGCAGCCGCGAGATCGTTCACGCGCAGCGCCACGAGGCCGAACGCGCCGGGGTCGCGCGGTCCTTCGGCGTCGAAGAGGGTCAGCTTGAACCGCCGGGCATCCGCGCCGAGCAGCGTGAAGCTCTCCTGGCGGTCGATCACGTGCAGGCCGAAGTGGCTCGTCAGGAAACCCGCGATCCGGTCCCGGCCCCCCACCCAGAAGGCCACGTGATCCAGTGTCTTCGGCTGCATCTGTCACTCACCCCCGTCGACCCACCGGGGGGGGCCGCCTAGTTTTGAACGTTGTGCTCCGTGGCGTATTCCGCAGTGAGCTCGTCGACCTTCGCCATGCTCTCGTTGTAGGCCGCGTTGATCTTCACGAACGGCTCCCACTTCTCCGGCAGCGCATCCTCGGGGAAGATCGCCTCCACCGGGCATTCCGGCTCGCAGGCGCCGCAGTCGATGCACTCTTCGGGGTCGATCACGAGGATCCGCGCCGCCACGTGGATGCAGTCCACGGGGCAGACGTCGATGCACGACTGGTCCTTGATGTCGATGCACGGCTCGGCGATGACGTACGTCACGGCGCGTCACTCTACCGAGGTGAGCAGTCCCTCGATCAGGTCCCCCGTGCGTTCGAACAGCGCCGATTTCGCGACCACCCGGTCGAATCCGGCCGCATGCGCGCGCCTCAGCCCATCCGTGTCGGTGTGGTTCGTGAAGCCGAGGAGCGGCACCTCGGGGAAGTTGTCCGCGACGTCGTCCGGGTCGACGCGCGCGACGTCTGCGATCACGAGATCGGGCGGGTCGATGCCTTCGACCGTGACCCAACGATGATCTGGGAGCACGCCCTCGAGCTTCTCGCGAAGGAAGAGGTCGACCCCAACGAGCAGGATCGTTGCCATGCCGGCTACCGACGATAACACCCTTGCCGACGAATACAAGCGGGGGCTCAGCCTTGCGCGGGCCGGGGAGTGGTTCGAGGCCCACGAGGCGTTCGAACTCGCCTGGCGCGCCGCCGACCCCGGGGAACGCGACTTCTTCCAGGGGCTCGTCCACGCCGTCGTCTTCGCCTACCAGACGGGCCGGGGCAAGGCGGTCGGCGCGTCGCGCCAGCGCGCAAAGGCCCTGCGCCGTCTCGCTCCCTACGCGCCTGCACACCGAGGCCTCGACGTCAGCCGCCTGTTGTCGGCGCTAGAACGTGCCGAGCCCGATCTTCGTGAAGAACTGGTCGAGCACCACGCGCAGCCACCAGTCGCGATGGAAGAAGAGCAGCAGGCCGAGCGCGATCAAGATCGATCCGGAGATGACGCGTAGCGCCTGGTAGTGGGAGCGGACGAAGCGGAACGCGTTCATGGCGTGCGCAAACGCCACACCGGCGAGCACGAACGCGGCTCCGAGTCCGAGCGAGTAGGCAAGCAGCAGGACGACGCCCTTCGCAACCGTGCCGGTCGAGCTCGCGAGCACGAGGATCGACGCGAGCACGGTGCCGATGCACGGCGCCGCGCAAACCGCAAACGCTGCCCCGAGGAGCACGGCCGAGCCGGTGCGCCGCGACTGCCGGAGGAGGCCCGGCGCGACGGCTCGCTCCGGCCACGGCAGGAGGCCGACGAACGCGAGCCCGATCACGATCAGCGCGAACCCCGCGATCTGCGTCTGCGTCTCCTTGGCGACCACGCTCGCGATCGCCGCCGCGCCGGCCCCGAGCGCCACGAACACGATCGTGAAGCCGGCGATGAACGGGACGCTCGCGGCCACGACCCGCCGCCCGGCGCCCGGCTGGCCGAGGTGGTCGACCTCGACCGCCGAGACGGCCGAGAGGTAACCGGGCACGAGCGGGAGCACGCACGGCGTGATCACCGAGACCAGCCCGGCGAGGAACGCGACGGGAAGCTTCTCAGCCATCGAAGCGCGCGAGCTCGTCGTCGATCCGCCGCTCGACGGCCGGGTCGAGCGGGGGTCCGGCTCGCGCATCGCGGTCGTCGTCTCGGTTTCGCGACCAGAGCCAGGCGGCCCCGCCGAGCGCGACGGCGCCGAGGGCGATCCCGGTGAAGGGCAGCAGCCAGGCGAGCAGGTCGAAGCCATGTGTGGTGGGGACGCCGAGCACCTGCGGACCGAGGTGCTTGACGAAGTAGTTCTCGATCTCCTCCTTCGTCCAGCCCTCGGCGATGAAGCGCCGGATGTAGGCCTTCATCTGCATCGCGATCGGCGAAGACGACTCGTCGAGCGGCTCGTGGCAGGCGGGGCAGACGAGGTCCGCCTCCATCTCGGTCTGCGTGGGATGCTGGTTGCTCGCCGAAGCCGCCGCGGCCGCAACGAGCGCGAGCGCCGCAAGCGCGACGGCGACGCGCTTCATTCCCCGCGCAGCGCGTTGCGAATGCCGGTGGTGAGCGTCTTCATCGTCGCTCCGCCGACGATGTGACCGCCGGGCACCGCCGGGACGACGACGCCCTGCTTGTCGATGAAGAACGTCTCCGGGAAGCCGGTCACGCCGTAGTGGCCGACGAGCGGCCCGTCGTCGCTGACGTTCGGATAGGTGATGTCGAACCGCTTGATGAACTTCTGGGCCGGGCCCGGCAGATCCTGGAAGTCGACCCCGAGAAACACGACGTCCTTGCCCCGCCATTGCCTCGAGGCAGCGGCCATCGTCCTCGCCTCGGCGACGCAGGGCGGGCAGTACGACTCCCAGAAGTTCAGGACGACCACCTTCCCGCGAAGGGACTTGAGGCTCAGCGTCCCGCCGCCCTCGACGAGGGAGCGCGTGAAGAGCGGCGCGGGAAACGAGTGCCCGCTGTCCACTTCCTTCGCGACCTTGCCGCCCGGGGAGTGCGCCACGTCCCAGATCAGGACCCCCAAGAGCGCGACGACCACGGCGACGGCGGCGGCCTGGGCAGCTCGGCGCAGCTTCACGGCGCTTTGAGTGTAGCCACCGCCGCGAGGGCCATTTCCGGGTCGTCCGTGGTGATCCCGTCCACGTCGAGGGCGTCGAGGGCTTCGACGGAGGCCCGGTCGTTCACCGTCCACGTGAAGAAGGCCGCGCCGCGCCGATGGGCCGCCGCCACGGCCTCCGCGGTCACGAGTGCGCGGTGGATCATCACTGCGTCCGCTCCGGAAAGCGCGAGCATGAGCGAGATGCGCCGCGGCAGGAGCTCCCGCCCGGTCGCGACCGCCGTCCCGACGATTCCC
>Ga0335072_10005204_pt1 | contig 19174 bp, 19 predicted proteins | sample Lox_Sample_21_FD_206725 | JGI IMG/M metagenome (GOLD analysis project Ga0335072, IMG submission 206725) | Soil microbial communities from Loxahatchee National Wildlife Refuge, Florida, United States - Lox_Sample_2.1 | ecosystem: Environmental > Terrestrial > Soil > Wetlands | place: USA...
ATCGGTTGGGGAGGCGGGGATGGAATTGCGAGGGGCAGTCGCGCTGGTGACCGGCGGCAATGGCGGGCTGGGACAGCGCATCTGCCACGCGCTGGCGCGGGAAGGGGCGCATATCGCGGTGATGTATGCGCAGAGCCGGGAGCAAGCAGAGGAGGTCGCGCGCACGCTGGCCACCAGCTACCAGGTGAATGCCGCCGCTTTCCCCTGCGACATAACCGACGCCGCGGCGGTGCGGAAGCTGATCGACGATGTGGCCGCGCGCTTCGGGCAGATCGACATCCTGGTGAACGACGCCGCGTACAACAAGGCGATTCCGTTCCAGGATCTCGACGGGCTGACGCAGGAGGTGTGGGACAAGATCATGGCGGTGAACCTTACCGGACCGATGCGCATGATCAAGGCGGTGGCTCCCGTGATGAAGGCGCAGGGCAGGGGGCGGATCGTCAATATCGCCTCGGTGGCGGGGCTGGGACCGACGGGGTCGTCGATCGCCTACGCCGTGTCGAAGGCGGGGTTGATTCACCTGACGCGCTGTATGGCCGTGGCACTCGCGCCGGAGGTGCTGGTGAACTGCGTAGCCCCCGGGCTGCTTGAGGGCACGCGCGCCACCGCCAATCTCCGGGCAGAGCAAATTGAACGGTCATCGGCCGGGTCGCTGCTGAAGAAGGCGGCCGACAAGGACGACTGCGCTGACATGACGGTGGCGATGTGCCGGACGGAGACAATGACCGGGCAGACGGTGGTGATCGATTCGGGGCGGATGTTCCACTGAACAAAGTGCCCAGCCCGTTGCGCCTGTTGATGTATGGGCAGCCTTCATGCAATGGCGCGTCTACCGTTGAATAGCCGCGGTCGGATTTTATCCTACTCATGGGTTCATTCATGCAGACTGCGGAAAAAATCTCGATCACCTTGCCTCCGGACATGGCCCGGCTGCTTCGCGAAGCAGTGGCGGGGGGCGAATATGCCTCCACCAGCGAGGCAATGCGCGATGCTGTACGCACCTGGCATCGCCAGCGTCTGGAAGACGCCGAGCGCCTGGCCGTGCTGAGGGCGCGCGTTCGGCAGTCGATTTCGGATCCAGCCCCATCGTTATCCGAGTCAGAGGCCGACGTCCGGCTCGCCGCCTTGTTCGCGGATTTCGGCGCCGGCGATGAGCCGGTATGAACTACGATACCGGCCTGCGGCCCTAGCCGACCTTGAAGACATTTTCCGGGGCGTCGTCCGCGTCAGCAGAAGCCCGGTGACAGCGCGCCGCGTTGTTGAGCGAATTCGTGCGCGCTGCCGCCTGATCCCGGCGCTGCCATATGGCGGCCGTCCCCGCGACGATCTCGCACCCGGCCTGCCCACCATCGCGTTTGAGCGACAGATCGTCATCGTTTTTCGCGTCGTAGAGGACGCGGTTGAGATCACCAACATCTTTTGGAGCAACCGGGATTACGCGGCACTTTACCGGCGCGGTGAGCCAGAGGACTGTGAGGCGCGCCGTTGACCCGCCGCCCGCCGGCGGGCAAGGATGCGCGGCCATGATCCTGCTGATCGACAACTACGACAGCTTCACTTTCAACCTCTACCACTTCCTCGGTGACGTGGGCGGGCAGTGCGATGTCGTGCGCAACGACAAGCTGACGGTTGCCGACGCCCTGGCCCGACAGCCGGAAGCGATCGTGCTGTCCCCGGGACCCTGCACCCCGAACGAGGCCGGCATCTGTCTCGAGCTGATCGCCGCCGCCGCGGGCAAGGTGCCTGTCCTCGGCGTCTGCCTCGGTCACCAGGCAATCGGCCAGGCGTTCGGCGGCAACGTGGTGCGTGCTCCGGCGCCGATGCACGGCAAGACCAGCCGCATCTTCCACGCCGGGTCCGACATTTTCGCGGGCGTGGCCTCGCCGTTCACCGCCACCCGCTACCACAGCCTGATCGTCGACCGCGGAACGCTGCCGTCGGAGCTGGTCGCAACCGCCTGGACCGAGGACGGCATCGTCATGGGCCTGCGCCACCGCGTCCTGCCGGTCTACGGCGTACAGTTCCATCCCGAGAGCATCGCCTCAGAGCATGGCCACACGCTGCTGGCCAATTTCCTGGCCATCGCCCGCGGCAGCAATCAGCCTGCCCGCGCCGCCTGACCACAAGCCATCGTGTCCAACAACCTGAAACCCATGCTCGCCCGCCTCGCCGCCGGCGAGGCGCTGTCCGCCGCCGAGGCGGAAACGGCCTTCGACATCATCATGTCCGGTGAGGCGACCCCCGCCCAGATCGGCGGCCTGCTGATGGCGATGCGCGTGCGTGGCGAGACGGTGGCCGAGCTCACCGGCGCGGTCCGTGCGCTGCGGAACCGCATGACGGCGATCCCCGCGCCCGACGGCGCGATCGACGTCTGCGGCACCGGCGGCGACAATGCCGGCACCCTGAACGTCTCGACCGCCGTCACCTTCGTGGTGGCCGGGGCAGGGGTCCCGGTCGCCAAGCACGGCAACCGCGCGCTTTCGTCGCGCACCGGCGGGGCCGACGTGCTGGCCGCGCTGGGCGTGAATGTCGATGCGCCGATGGAGCGCCTGCCCGACATCTTGCGCGCCGCCAACTGCGTGTTTTTGTTCGCCCCCCGCCACCATCCCTCGATGCGCCACGCCGCGGGTCCCCGTGTCGAGCTGGGCACCCGCACCATGTTCAACTTGCTCGGCCCGCTGGCGAACCCGGCACGCGTCCGCCGTCAGCTCACCGGCGTGTTCGCTCCCGAATGGGCGCGTCCGATGGCCGAGACGTTGGGCATGCTCGGCAGCGAGGCGGCCTGGATCGTCCACGGCCAGGGCCTGGATGAACTCACGGTCGCGGGTGAGAACCAGGTGACCGCCTTGCGGGACGGCAGCGTGACGAGCTTTACCGTCGCGCCGGAGGATGCCGATCTGCCACGCGCGCCGATCCAGGCGATCGCCGGCGGCGACGCGGCCTTGAATGCCGCCAGCCTGACCGCATTATTGGAGGGCGCTCCCGGCCCCTATCGCGATACCGTCGTGCTCAATGCCGCCGCTGCGCTGCTGGTCGCAGGCCGCGCAGCAGACCTGCGTGAGGGTGCCAGGATTGCCGTCGACGCCATCGCATCCGGGGCGGCGCTTGCCACGTTACAGACCATGCGCCGGGAGACCGGGCCGGCGGACGCACCGGCCCGCTGACGCCCGCTTCCCCGACCGGCTATCGAGGAGACGATGCCGAACGATTCCACTACCCTGCCGGACGTGCTGGCCCGCATTTGCTCCGACAAGCGCGATGAGGTCGCGGCTCGCAAGGCGAAGCGCACCATCGAGCGGCTTCGCGCCGACATCACCGCGCGCGACGATGCCCCGCGCGGCTTTGGCCGGGCACTGATGCGCGCGTGCGCCGCCGGGCGCTTCGGGCTGATCGCGGAGATCAAGAAGGCCTCGCCGTCCGGCGGCCTGATCCGCCCGGACTTCGATCCGCCGGCGCTCGCGGCGGCCTATCGGGATGGCGGCGCCACCTGCCTCTCGGTGCTGACCGACGAGCGCTATTTCCAGGGCAGCGCAGAGCATTTGCACGCCGCGCGCGAGGCCGTGCCGCTGCCGGTGCTGCGCAAGGATTTCATCCTCGATCCCTGGCAGGTGTACGAAAGCCGTGCCATGGGTGCCGACTGCATCCTGCTGATCATGGCGGCGCTGGGCAACGATCAGGCCCGCGAGCTGGAGGGGGTGGCGCGGGGGCTCGATATGGACGTGCTGGTCGAGATCCACAACGAGCAGGAATTGCAACGCGCGCTGGGTCTCGAAACCAGTCTGATCGGGATCAACAACCGCAATCTGAAAACGTTGGCGACCGACCTCGCGGTGACGGACCAATTGGCGCCGCTGGTTCCGGCGGACCGCTTCCTGGTTGCCGAAAGCGGCATCCGAACCCACGAGGACGTGCTCCGTCTCGCCGCCGCGGGGGCGCGTTGCTACCTCGTGGGCGAAAGCCTGATGCGCCAGCCGGATGTGACGGCCGCCACGCTCGCGCTCCTTGCGCATCCGTCCGGAGCGGACGAATGAGAATGCGCATTCTCCGCTCCCACGCCAAGCGGCATCGGCCTCGAAGCGAACCCCGAATGCGGATGGCAAGCACCGCGGATCGTGCCCGATGACCGCCTTCACGCATTTCGACGCTGCCGGCAACGCCGCCATGGTCGATGTTTCCGCCAAGCCGGTCAGTGACCGGACCGCTACCGCCTGTGCGCGTGTGACCATGCGGCCGGAGACCGCTGCCATGATCCGCGCCGGGACCGCGAAAAAGGGCGACGTGCTGGGCGTGGCGCGCATCGCCGGCATCATGGCGGCCAAGCGCACCGCGGAACTGATTCCGCTGTGTCATCCGCTGCCGATCAGCGCCGTGGCGGTGGAACTGGAAGCGGGCGAGGACGCGGTGGAGATCGCCGCCACGGTCAGAACCATGGGCCAGACCGGGGTGGAAATGGAGGCGCTGACCGCGGCTTCGGTCGCGGCCCTGACGGTCTATGACATGTGCAAGTCCGCCGATCGCGGGATGCGGATCGAGGCACTGCGCCTGGTCCATAAGGCCGGCGGCAAATCAGGTGAGTTCCGGCAGGAGTGACAGGCGCCCGGCCGAAGCTGTCGGGATGTCATTTGCCGCATGCTTCCTTTTGCCATTGCCGCAAGCGGCGCGCGACCGCGATTGCGGCGCGGGGCGGCAATTTCAGTCGCTGTCGGATGGCGCATGTCTGCTGCGGTAACGCAGTGACGTGCCAGGCAAACTCCCTTGCCGGCGCTTCGGCATGGCGAACGTAGCAGTTGCCCGGCGCGGTCCGTCGCTCGCCAGCGTGGCGCATTGCCATCGCTGCTACCTTGCGGGTGCCGTGGTGCAAAATGCCGCGCCCGTCGTGCTGGATATCGCCGGCAGTGATGACGCCAGCCCATGGCGCGAGGTTTTCGACCGGCCGCCGTTCGCCTATCGCATCAACGATCCGGCGGGCGCGGGATCGTCCGGCGCCTCCTGCCGCATCCCCCTTGCCGACGCTTCCGTTGACATCGTGCTGGCCAGTCAGTCGGCGGATCATCCCGATTTCATCTGGCGCGTCATCCCGGAGATGCTCCGCGTGCTGCGCTCCGATGGCTGCGTTGCCTTGGCACTCCCGTCGTCCGGACTGATCCACCGTCTGCCCGGCGGCCGCTACCGCTTTTTCGCCAATGCCTGCGAGGCGCTCGCCGAGTTTGCCGGCTGCCAGCTTCTGGCGGATTGGCCTGACGGTCGCGGACCGTGGCACGATCGGGTCGGCGTGTTCCGCCGCGCGGACGCCCCGCCGCTGGCAAATCCCCCACCGCCGCCACCGCCTGGCTCTCCAGTCTGGAACGACGTTGCCGCCGGCGCCGAAGAAGAGACCGTGCGCGGTGCGGTGCCGTATCTCGAATTGCTCTCCCGCCTGCAAGCGGAGCTTTCCCCGGCGCACTACCTGGAAATCGGTGTGCGTACCGGCAGCAGCCTCGCCCTTGCCCGAGGCCGTGCCACCGGCATTGACCCGGACCCGAGCGTGGACGTTCCGCTGCCGCAGACGACCGAAGTCGTGCGCCTGACCAGCGATGCGTATTTCGCCGGCGGCATGGCAAACGTGCATCCCGATTTTGCCTTCATCGACGGCATGCATCTCGTCGAAAACGCGTTGCGGGATTTCATGAACATCGAACGCTGTGCTGCGCCCGGCGCCGTGGTGGCAATCGACGACATATTTCCCAACCACACAGCGCAGGCTGAACGGGACCGGCGGACCCGCGTCTGGACCGGTGACGTCTGGCGCCTCGTCGAAATCCTGCGGACCTGGCGTCCCGACCTTTTTCTTCTGCCGATCGACACCGCGCCGACGGGACTGCTGCTTGTCGCGGGGCTCGACCCATGGAGCAATGTGTTGTGGGACGCGTATTGCTCTGCGCTGCGCGGCGCAATGGAAACGCCGCTGCCGCCGTCTGACGTCATCGCGCGTCAGGCCGCGGTGGCACCGGGTTCGGATACGCTTCGCCGGGTGATCGAGACGCTCAAGCGCGTGCGCGCCGGGCGTTGTCCGCCGCGGGAGGTCGTGGCGCGGCTGCGGGAAGCAACCGCAACCGACAATGTATCGCACCAGCCGGTATGCTCTGGCGGACCCAGGCTATCGCTCGTCGTCATTGGTTATAACATGCGGCGCGAGCTGCCGCGCACCATCCGCTCGCTCTCGCCCGCGATGCAGCGCGACATCGATGCGCGGGACTACGAGGTTATACTGATCGACAACGGCTCAACGCAGCCGGCCGATCCGGATCAACTGCGTGCCTCATTTCCCGGGCTCGCGATCTACCGGATGCGGAACCCGACCGTATCGCCGGTGCCGGCGATCAATTTCGGCCTTTCCGTCGCGCGCGGCGAGCTGGTCGGCGTGTGCATCGACGGCGCCCGCATGGCATCTCCGGGCCTGCTGTCGAAGGCGCTGACGGCGTCGCGGCTGCATGATCGCCCGGTGATCGGCACGATCGGATTCCATCTCGGTCCCGCGGTGCAGTCCGAAAGCATCAAGCGCGGCTACAATCAGGCCGTCGAGGACGCCTTGCTCGCGCGCTCCGGCTGGGAGGCTGACGGCTATCGCTTGTTCGCGATTTCGAGTTTCGCGGCGTCTTCCAGCGGCGGCTGGTTTGCGTTGCCGACCGAAAGCAACGCCTTGTTTCTTCGCGCCACACATTGGCGTGCGCTTGGCGGTTGGGACCACCGCTTCGTTTCGCCCGGCGGTGGCTTTGCCAACCTCGACACCTGGGCGCGGGCCTGCGCCGATCCCTCCGGCTCAGTGATCATATTGCTCGGCGAGGCGACGTTTCATCAGATTCATGGCGGCGTGGCGACCAACTCGCTCAATCCGCCAATGGTCTTGTTCCACGAGGAATACATGCGATTGCGTGGCCACGCGTACCGCCCGCCGACGCGCGAGCCGCTGTTTTTCGGCGCGCTGCCGGACGCGGCGCGCAAGAGCCCGGGTCCGGCGGCAGGCGTTTCCTTGCAGCGTCCGTAGCGCCGCGATACATCGCTCAGACCAACATCTGGCAAAGCCTCCGGCCATGGACCTCAAGGAACATATCCGCGGCATCCCCGATTTTCCCAAGCCGGGCATCCTGTTCTACGACATCTCCACATTGCTGCGGGATGCGGATGCGTGGCAGGTCGCCATGGGGCGCATGGCCAAGGCGGTGCGCGCCTATCAGCCGGACTTGCTCGCCGGCCTGGAAAGCCGCGGCTTCCTGATTGCCGCTCCGCTGGCGCTGAAGCTTGGCTGCGGGTTCGTCATGCTGCGTAAGCGAAACAAGCTGCCCGGCGAGACGGTGGGCCTGAACTATCAACTGGAATACGGCACCGATCGGCTCGAGGTTCAGGCCGACGCGGTCGAGCGGGGTCAGCGCGTCGTGATCGTGGATGACCTGCTGGCAACCGGCGGCACCATGTCCGCCGGCATCGCGCTGCTGCGTCAGGTGGGGGCCGTGGTGCCAGCCGCGGCCGCGCTGATCGAACTGACATTCCTCAACGGACGGTCGCGGCTGGATATCCCCTGCGAGGCGCTGGTCGCTTACGATTCCTGAGCGGGACGGCGCGCGGGACAGGCGACGCCGCACCAGCGCCTATACGCTGCCGCTATTTGCGTTCACGGCTGCTTGGGGTAGGAGGGGAAGGTCTGGTCGCGGCCAGGCCCCGAGCGCAGGACCAGTCCAACCATGACCGAACCCCTGCCATCGCCGCTTCGGCGCCGCCTTCTGACCGTGCTTGCGACGCTGCCCGTGCTGACGCGGGCGGAGCGGACCCTTGCCGCGCCGTCTTTCGGCATATCGCCGGCCCTGGCCGACACGCCCTTCCCGGATGGCGCGACGATCCTGGTCGCCGGCCCCGATGACGGCGCCATGGCTCACTGGGCGCGCGTGCTGCGGCCTGTTCTCGCGCAATCGCTCGATCCGGGCATGGGCGCGCGACAGACCGATGTCGGCGGGGCCGACGGCGTGACGGGCGCCAACCAGTTCGACACGCGCGTCGCACCCGACGGCCATACCGTGCTGCTTGCTCCGGGCGAGGCCGTGCTGGACTGGCTGGTCGGCGATCCGCGCGCGCAGTTCGATGTCGGCCACTGGATGCCGGTGATGGCCTGTGTCGCGCCGGCCGTGCTGGTTGGCCGGGCAGCCGCTTTTGCCAACGGCGGCGTGGTGCGCATCGCGGCAACGCATCCGTCGGGGCACGAGTTGCCGGCCATTCTCGGGATCGAATTGCTGGGTGGGCGGGCGCAGCTCGTTCCCGATGCCGCCCAGAACGAGACGCTGGCCGACACGCTGCAGCAGAACGCGCTGGACGCGGTGCTGTTGCGAGGCCACGGGGTGGCGGAGCAAGCCAAGGAACTTGCCGCCGCCGGCGCGGTTCCGATCTTTACCCTTGGCACGCACGACGAGACCGGTGCCCTCGTCCGTTCCGCGGCGTTCCCGGACACGCCGACCTTGCCGGAGCTTTATGCCGCGCGGCGCGGAGCGGTGCTGGGCGGGCCGATCTACGATGGCTGGGCCGCGGCGGCCACCGCCTCGCAGCTTGAGTTCGCCCTGGTGCTGCCGCAGTTGACGCCGGCGGCGATGGTGGCGCTGTGGCGCCGCGCCGGCGCCAGGGCCGCCGGTTCGCTCGACCTCCAGGCGGCCGCCCTGCCGCTTGGCGTGCAATTGCTCGGCGGTCCCGCCGCCACCGCCGGCATGGCGCCCGCCGCCGCGAATGGCGCCGCCTTGCTCGCGCTGCGCCAATGGCTCAGCCACCGTTTCAACTGGCGTCCCGCCTGAAACGCGCTGCCGGGCGCTCGTTTTTTGCGCGCATGGTGTCGCGCCGCGACGCCGGTCGGCCGCTGGCCCCGCCGCAACAGGAAAGCCGCTGATGAGCATTCTGAACGATCCGCCCCTGGAACGCCTCCTCGCCAGCCTGCACGGCAGAAGCGACGAGCAAATCCCGGCAATGAACGAGTATTACGCGCGGCAGAACGTTTACGCCGGGGCTCTGCCGGGCGAGGAAGCTGACCGGATTAAAACATTCCGCAGCGACAAGCTGGTCGCGCTCGATCGCGACAAGGCGGAATTCTGTTATCTGCTGTGCCGCGCCAGTCAGGCGCGGCGGGTCGTCGAAGCCGGCACGTCCTATGGTGTTTCCATGCTCTATCTCGCCGCGGCGGTGCGCGACAACATGCGCGCCGCCGGCGGTGACAACGCTCACGGCGACAACATTGGCACCGCCGGTGGTGACGGCGTGGTCATCGGCACCGAATACGAACCCGCCAAGGCCGCCGCCGCCCGCGCCCATTTCGAGCAAACCGGGCTCGCCCCATTCATCGATCTGCGCGAAGGCGATCTGCGCCTGACGCTGCAACGGATCGACGGGCCGATCGATTTCGTATTGCTCGACATATGGACGCCGATGGCACGCCCCGCCCTTGAACTGGTCATGCCGCATCTGCGGCAGGGCGCCATGGTGGTCTGTGACAACACCAAGGATCACCGCGCTGCGTACGCCGACTTGTTCGCGTTCCTCGACGATCCGGCCAACGGCTTCCGCACCATGACGCTGCCGTTCGGCGGCGGTTTGGAACTGTCGGTGCGCTGCGGCGCGTGACCAGCGGCGCCGTCGTCGCGGCCGGCTGGACCCTGCGGCACCGCCGCGCCAGGATGCGGACCAACGCTCGTTGCGGGGAAGCGCGTCCATGGCAAAGCCGCCGAATATCGTGTTCATCATGGCCGACGACCTCGGCTATGCCGATGTCGGCTGCTATGGTCGGCCGGACCTGTCTACGCCCAACATCGACCGCATTGCCGCGCGCGGCGCACGTTTGACGCAGGGCTACGCCAATTCCGCGGTTTGCTCCGCCACGCGCCTTGCGCTGATCACGGGCCGCTATCAGTACCGCCTGCCGCTGGGATTGGAGGAGCCGCTGGCCGGCAAGCTCGATGTGGGATTGCCAGCAGAGCACCCGACATTGCCGTCACTGCTGCTGGCGGCCGGCTACCGCACCGCGCTGGTGGGCAAGTGGCACCTCGGCATGCCGCCGAAGTTCGGCCCGCCGCGAAGCGGTTATGAACAATTCTACGGTATGCGTTCCGGCGCGGCGGACTACTACACGCACGTAAACCCGCGCGGCAGTCACGATTTGTGGGATGGCGACGAGCAAGTCTCACACGATGGCTACCTGACGGACCTGCTTGGCGACCGCGCCGTTGCCATGATCGATGCGTTCGCCGCGGGGCAGAAGCCGTTCTTGCTCAGCCTGCATTTCAACGCGCCGCACTGGCCGTGGGAGGCTCCGGGCGACCGTCCCGAATCCGATCGCCTGCGCGGCAGCACCCTGCGGCATTTCGACGGCGGCACGCGCGAGACCTATTACCGCATGATCCAGGCGATGGATTTGCAGATCGGCCGCGTGTTGCAGGCGTTGGATGCGCATGGGCAGAGCAACAACACGATCGTGATCTTTACCAGCGACAACGGCGGTGAGCGCTTCTCCGACACCTGGCCGTTCACGGGCATCAAGACCGAGCTGCTGGAGGGCGGGCTGCGCGTGCCGACACTGATCTGCTGGCCGGCACGCATTCCGGCCGGGCAGGTGAACGAGCAAGTGGCGATCACCATGGACTGGTTCCCGACGCTGCTTGAAGCCGCGGGCGTTGCGCCGCATCCGGAGTATCCGCCGGACGGGATCAGCCTGCTGCCGGTACTGACCCGGATGGCCGGTCCGCGACCGCGGAAATTGTTCTGGCGGTACAAGACCAACGCGCAGCGCGCGATGCGCGACGGTGATTTCAAATACCTCAAAATTCGCGACAACACCTTCTTGTTCAACGTCGCCGACGACCCGCGCGAGCGCGCCAACCTGCAGGACCGGCGCCGGGACGTGGCAGGGAAAATGGTGGCGGCCTGGCACGCGTGGAACGCGACGATGCTGCCGGAAATTCCCGACAGTTTCGGCGAAACCTATACGGCGGCGCAACTCGCCGACCATATCGGGCTGGTGTAGAGAGCAGCCGTTGCCGCGAAGGAGGCCCGGATGAAACTCTGGTACCAGAGCATGTCGCGCCAGACCGAGTGGGGTGGCTATCCGCGCGCCTTGCGGGAGATCCTCGATCGCGTGAAGGACCCCGATACGGAAATCCACGTCGCCGGCATCACCGAGATCGGCGGCGTCGGCGACCAGTTCCGTTACCTGGAGTACCTGGAAACCGGGGAGGTGCTGAAGAATGTCGGCCGCGCGGTGCGCGAGGGCTACGATGCGTTCCTGATCGGCAACATCGCCGATCCCGGCCTGCGCGAGGCACGCGAGATCGCGGACATTCCCGTGCTGGGGCTGTGCGAATCGGCGATGCACATGGCGTGCATGATGGGGGCGAATTTTTCCTTCGTGACGATCAACGAGAAGTTCACGCCGCGCATCGTCGAGAACGTCGCGCGGTATGGCTTGCGTGATCGCTTCGCCGGCGCGGCGCGCATGCAGATTGACCGGCTGACCGATCTTGGGCCGGGCTTTGACGATCCCGAAGCGCAGCGACGCATCCTGGCGCAATTCAATGCCGCGGCGCGGAAGAATACCGAGGCGGGCGCGGAGGTAGTGATCGCCGCGGGCGGTGTGGTGATGGCGCTGCTGGCGCATGCCGGGGTGTACGAGACGGAAGACGGCGTGCCGATTTTGAACGGGATTACCAATCTGGTGAAGCTGGGCGAGATGGCGGTGAAAATGAGCAAGATCATGGGTGGACGGTTTACCTCGAAGAAATGCAGCTATGCGCCGCCACCGGCGGATCAGATCGAGACGTTTCGGAAATTCTATGGAGAGGCGATCTATCCCACCGTGAAGGCGCCCCGGACATGACACCGCTGACACTGCGGACCGCCTTCGCCTCCTATCCCCATGCTGTCGCGCTGAAGGATGGCGCCATCACCTCCGAGCGCATCCGCTTCGACTTCGAAGAGATGCCGCAGATCACCCGTGCTTTCCGGCGCATGGTGCGCACGCTCGATTTCGACCTGTGCGAGATCGCGCTCACCACGCTTGCCCAGGCCCATGCCTACGGCAAGCCGATCATCGGCCTGCCGATCGTGTTGATGCGCGGCTTCCATCACGGCGCGCTGATCTGCCGCCGCGACGCCGCCATCGCCGGTCCGCGCGACCTCATCGGCAAGCGCGTCGGCGTTCGCGCTTATTCGCAGACCACCGGCATCTGGCTGCGTGGCATTATGCAGGCCGAATACGACGTGCATCCCGGCAGCATCACCTGGGTCACCGCCGAGGACGCACATGTGGTGGAATACCAGGACCCGCCTAATGCGGTTCGCATCGCGACGGGGCAGGACCTGTCGGCCATGTTGATGGCGGGCGAGATCGATGCCGGCATCGCTCTGACGGGGCTGGATGCCGCTTCGGTCCGCACCGTCATTGCAAACGCTGACCAGGCCGCCGCCGATTGGTTCCGTCGCACCGGCGCCTATCCGGTCAACCACGTGGTCTGCCTGAAACGCGAATTGCTTGACCGGCATTCGTGGCTGGCGGACGAACTCATGGCGATGTTCTCCGCCGCGAAGCAGGCGGCACGCGCACCGAGCGCGGAGTCGCGCTGGGCCCCGATCGTCGGTGAGAACGTGCTGCCCTACGGCCTTGCCGCCAACCGCCGCGGTATCGAATTGTGCGTGCAATACGCTGCGCAACAGGGGCTGATCCCGGAAGTCTATGCTCCGGAAATCCTGTTCTTGGCGTAATGAATTGAAGGAGGACCTGCACCATGGACATCCCCCGCCTGAACGGCGCGATCAAGGCGCTGGAATCCGGCAAGCCCGCGTTTGCCACGTTTGCCCAGGGTGAGGTCGGCACCGCGATCAATCTCGCTACCTCCGCGTACGATGCCGTGGTGTTCGAAATGGAACACAACCCGTACGACATCAAGGCGCTGCGCGACTGCATGCAGTACATGCTGAACCGGCGGCAGATCGCCACGTCCGGCAGCATCGCGCCGGCGGTGGCACCGTTCGTGCGCATTCCGCCCAATGGCGGCGAGCAAAGTCAGTGGATTGCCAAGCAGGTGCTGGATATCGGCGTCTATGGCATCGTCTGGCCGCATGTCAGCACGGTCGAGGATGCGCGCAACGCCGTCGCCGCGTCGCGCTATCCGCGTCCGGCCGAAGCCGCGTATTACGACCCTCCGGGCCAGCGTGGCGATGCACCGCGTTCTGCCGCACGCTATTGGGGGTTAACCGACCAGGAATACTACAAGCGCGCCGATACCTGGCCGTTGAACCCGGCCGGCGAGGTGCTGACCGTGATCATGTGCGAAGAGAAGCGCGCGATCGCCAACCTGCCGAAGATGATCGAGCAAGTGCCGGGCATCGGCGTGGTGCTGATCGGCGAGGGGGACCTGTCGCAGGATCTCGGCTATCCGCGGCAATATGAGCATTCCACGGTGGCCTCGGCGATCAACGAGATATTGGCAATCTGCAAGCAGTACAACATGCCATGCGGCCATCCGCATGTGGACAGCAAGAATGTCGAGAAACTGCTGGAGCAAGGGTTTCGCTGGCTGATGCCGGGTCCGGTGTCGAGCTACGGGGCGTTGGAGACAGGACGGCGGATTTCCGGACGCACATGAGGCGGCGGCCAGGCGATCCCGGTCGCGAGCATGCAGCCGCGACCAGGATTCCTGCCGCCGCTGAGACCTGGCAATGACGTGGACGATCAGGCCCGGACGCGATGCCGATGCCGACGCATTCATCGCGCTGATAGCGGCGTGCTGGGGGATGTATCCTGGCGTTCGCATGGACGTGGACGGCGAGATGCCCGAGTTGCATTTGCTCGCCACCTACTATGCGGACGCCGGAGGCATGTTGTGGACGGCGGAAGACGGTGGCGTTGTGGCGGGCATGGTGGCGGTGCGCCCGCATCATGCCAGTGCAATGCCGAACGGGGCCGCGACGCGGGTTCATGGCGAGGCGGCCGCAGCCGCGACAGAACAATCGCAGGCGGTCTGGGAATTGTGCCGCGTCTATGTGCATCCGTCTCGGCACGGCTCGGGCCTCGGGCATGTCCTGGTCGATGCTGCCGAGGCACACGCGATCGCCGCGGGAGCGCAGCGCCTGGTGCTGTGGAGCGATACGCGCTTCGACCGCGCGCACCGGTTCTATGAAAAGCGGTCGTATGTCCGCTCGGGGCCGATCCGCGTGCTGGCCGACATTTCGAATTCGCTGGAATTCGCGTACGCCAAACCGGTGAACAGCGTCGAAGTATTGGATGCCGCGGGTGCGGCCTCGGCGGAACGGCGGCTGGCGGACATCATGCTCGCCTGCGTGGATCGCGGTGAGGGGCTGTCGTTTCTGCCGCCGCTGAAGCCGTCGGTTGCCCGCTCATACTGGAAGCGCGTAGCCGGCCAGGTCGCAAGCGGCGCGCGGAGATTGTTGTGTGGTTGGACGCAAGGCGTGCTGGCGGGGGCGGTGGTGCTGGACCTGGACATGCCGCAAGACCAGCAGCATCGGGCTGACGTGAAAAAGCTGATGGTGCATCCCGATGCTCGCCGGCGGGGCCTTGGACGCGCCCTGATGCAGCGCGCGGAGCAAGAGGCAGGGCAGGCGGGACGATCGCTGCTGACGCTGAATGCGCGGGCGGGCGCCGTGGCTGAAGACCTGTATCGTGGCATGGGTTGGCACGAGGCCGGGCGTATCCCCGGTCACACGATGAACGCGGACGGAACCAAAGCGGATACGCTGATCTTTTGGAAGGAGATTACGCCGGCGCACAAGTAAACCTCGCCTGCCCATGACCTTTCCTACGCCCGACCGGCGCGACCCCGCGAAGTTAGACGGTGCCGGCTACCGTGGTCCGGCGCATGTCTCGCGGCTTTGTCTCGTCGAAGCGCGTCACGCGATGCATGGTGCAGCGGTTGTCCCACATCACCAGGTCGTAACGCGTCCAGGCATGCGAATAAACGAACTGCCGCTGCGTTGCATGCTCTGTCAGTTCGCACAGGAAAGCGCGCGCTTCCGGCACCGGCCAGCCGACGATGCCGCCGGCATGCGCGGACAGGAACAACGACTTCCGTCCGGTCACCGGATGGCTGCGTACCAGTGGCTGGCGCACCGGCAGGAACATCGCCCGCTCTTCCTCGGTAACTTCAAAACCCAGTTCGCCACGCGAGAACAAGAGCGAATGCTCGCAGACCAGGTCAGCGATTTCGGTCTTGGTGCCGGCGTCCAGCGCGTCGTACGCGGCGCGCATGTCGGCGAATTGCGTCTGGCCACCAAGGTCAACAACGACGCGGCCCGACAGCAGCGAGTATTTCGCCGGCACGGCGCGGTATGAACTGTCCGAATGCCACAGCCGATTGCCCAGGTTGAACATCCGCCGGCGGTCGTCGCGGGCGAACACGCGCTGGTCCTTGTCGAGATTGCCGGCGTCCTGCATGTCGAGCGGCAGCCGCCGCTCATCCAGCTTTGCAACGTGGCCGCCCGGCGCTTGCTCCAGTGTGCCGAAATTGCGAGTGAACGCGCGCTGCTCGTCGTCGGTGCAGCGCTGATCGCGAAACACCAGTACCGCGTGGCGATCCATGCCGGCTTCGATGGCGGCCACGTCGGCGGGCGTGACCGGTCCGGTGAGGTCGATCCCGGACACCTCGCCCGCGAATGTCGCGGCAACCGGCCTGATCTCCATGCTCATGCCGCGAGCGATTCCTCCTGCTGCGCCGTCATTTCAGTGCCCGCGACCGTGGTGCGGCGCATGTCGCGGGGCTGCGCGTTATCGTAACGCCGCACGCGATGCATCGTCGCGCGGTTGTCCCACATCACGAGATCGTACGGCCGCCATTTGTGCGCATATACGAAGGCGGGTTGCGTCGCATGCTCTGTCAGGTCGCGGATGAACGCGCGTGCCTCCGGCATCGGCCAGCCGATGATCGTGCCGATATGCGAGGCAAGATACAGCGATTTGCGTCCGCTGCCGGCATGCGTGCGCACCAGGCGCTGGCGCACCGGGCGCATCGTCGCGCGCTCCTCCGGCGTCAGATCGCCGAAGCCCAGCAGTTCGCGGGAAAAGATCAGCGAATGCTCGCAGACCAGGTCCTCGATCTCGGCCTTGGTCGCGTTGTCGAGCGCCGCCCAGGCGGCCCGCATGTCGGCGAACTCCGTCTCGCCACCGCTGGTCGCTACGATGCGGCCGGACAGAATTGAATATTTCGCCGGGACCGCCTTGAACGAGCTGTCGGAGTGCCAGAGCATATTGCCGAGGCTGTACAGCCGCCGCCGGTCGTCGCGCGCCAGCAACGTATTGTCCTTGTCGATATTCGACACGTCGGCGAAGGCGGGGTGCAGCCGTTGCTCGCCGGGCTTGGAGATGCCGGTGCCGCGGGTTTCCTCCAGCTCACCGAACGATCGGCTGAATGCGAGTTGCTGGTCGTCGGTCAGGCGCTGGTCGCGAAACACCAGCACGGCGTGGGTGTCGAGCGCCGTCTCGATGGCAGCGGCATCATCAGCCGACAGTGCGCGCGTGGTATCGACGCCGGATACCTCGGCGGCGAACAATGGATGCAGCGACGTGGTGTTAAGGGTCATCGGCGGGTCATCCTCGAGGCTCGGCGCGTCATGCCGCACCATGCATCATGTTGCGCAGCGCGAAGCCGAAGCGCAGCCAGGTGAAGCCTTGCACCAGCAACTCCACGGCGATCAACGTGCCCAGAATCCACAGTCCCGACCACGGCAGGCTGGCATAGAGCAATACGGCGAGGCCGACGCTGATGATGCCGCTCAGCAGCATCAGCCACCACCCCGGTGCTTCGTGGTGACGCAGCGATATAAGGATGCGCATGATGCCGCCGATCAGAAGTGCGGCGAGCAGGAACAAGGTCAGGACCAGGGAGCCGCTGACCGGCTCCTGCATGATCAGGAAGCCACCGATCACGTAGAGCATGCCCGCGAGGAGGCTGAGCAAGAAGGCGCTCCATTCGCGGATCATGAAGGCGTGGATGATCTGGAAGATGCCGCCGAGGAGCAACATGGCGCCGATGAATATGACGCTGGCCAGCGTGAACATGACAACATCGCCAAGCGCGAAGACGCCGCCCGCGATCATGACGATGCCCAAGGCGACGAACCAGCCCCATTTGGATGCGGCTGATCGATATCCCAGGCCTTGTGGGCCTATCCCGGCCGGCACATCGGACATGATTGCTCTTTCCCCCCCGTGGTTCCACCTCTTTGGCGGCTCTGGTCGTGCACGGTGCGGCGCGGCTACTCCGCGGCTTGCAGCACCGGGGCAGCGGTCACGCCGGTGCCCTTGATCGACGTGCGGCGGAGGTCGCGAACTTCGTGCAGATCGTCGAACCGGCGGGCGCGGTGCATCACCGTGCGGTTGTCCCACATCACCAGCTCGTTCACCCGCCATTTATGCGCGTAGACGAATTCCGGCTGCGTCGCATGCTCTGCCAGGTCGCGGATGAAGGCGCGCGCCTCCGGCACCGGCCAGCCGACGATGCCGCCGATATGCGACGACAGATAGAGCGACTTCCGCCCCGTCACCGGATGCGTGATCACCAGCCGATGCCGCACCGGCTTCAGCTTGTCCGCATTCTCCCCGCCTTCCACCGCGAAGCCGATTTGCTCGCGCGAAAACACGATCGAATGTTCACACACCACGTCTTCAATTTCCGCTTTCGTGGCGGGATCCAGCGCATCATAGGCGGCGCGCATGTCGGCGAATTCCGTGTTGCCGCCCTTGCCCGGCACGATGCGGGAATGCAGCAGCGTATAGCCGGCGCCATGCGGGCGGAACGATGCGTCGGAGTGCCACAGCCGATTGGCCAGCGCATACATCCGCTTTTCGTCGTCGCGCGCGCGGAGCTCGTTGCGCGCGGTGAGGTTGGAGATGTCACCCAGTTCCAGCCGATCCCCCAGCCGCCGTTCGCCCGGCTTGCTGAGCTGGCCGATCAGCGTCACCTCGAGCTCGCCGAAATTCCGGCTGAACGCGCACTGTTGTTCATCGGTGAGCGGCTGATCCGGAAACGCCAGGACGGCGTAACGGTCCATGCCGGTTTCGATCGCCGCGACTTCCGCGGCGGCGAGCGGACGGGTGATGTCCAGGCCGGTCACCTCGCCGGCAAAGTGCGGATGCAACGGGCGGATGCTGAGGCTCATGCGCGTTTTCCTCCTGGATTATCAGCGGGAAAGTATAGCGTGCGCGGCTACCGGCGCCAGACAGGGCCGACCGGACGGGGCGGACCAGGCCATGCCCGGCTTGGTGGACGCCGCCCTTGCCGCTATAGCTGTCCCCTGCGTGCGGGTGTGGCGGAACCGGTAGACGCGCAGGTCTCAAAAACCTGTTCCCTCACGGGAGTGCCGGTTCGATCCCGGCCACCCGCACCATCGGTCATCGCCGCAGGGGACGAATGCGCACCCGCCCTGGCTCGACGACCAGCAGATTCCCGTTGAGCTTGTCCGCGTGGCTGGTTGCCACGTCGGTTACCAGGGCAGCCTCCGCGGCATTCGACAGGCGATCCAACTCGAGCAAGATCACGCCGCGAACCCCAAGCTGCTGTCGAACCACCAGTTCCCCGAAATCGCGATCCTCTGTTATCAGGATGCGCCCCTCGTTGTCGGCAACCGCGAGTACCTCGTCATCCGAAGCCCCCGCCCTGGTTGCGCCGGCGGAGGCCGATATCCTGCCTCTCGTTGGTGTCGGAATGCCAGCAGGTACACCGCGTCCGCGGTAGCAGCGTGTCGATAGAGTGCGATGTAACCCGAGTTACCAAGGCAAATAATCAGCTCGCGCAAATGGGTCGCACCCGTCATTGGACGCCCGATCTCCGGGAGGTTTTGCAGCAGGCCAAACTGTCGGGCGATGACCTTGCTGGCACGCTGAGCTGCCTGGCTATTGCGTGCAAGCAGCCAAAGCCGGCGCCGCTCCAGGTCCAGCCGCGCGCGTTCAGCGACGATTTCGTGTGGCACTCGGGCGGCTCCGAGTCCACCTCCGTTCCCCACGTTTTCAGCCAGGCATTGAGCTCATCGCCGGTCAGATGAAGGTCGGTTCGCTGGTAATGCGACCAGGAGTCCTCTGCCTCCTGCACGAAGCTCTGCCGGGCCTCCTCGAGCTCAACGTATTGGGCGATGGCCTCGCGCATGACCACGCCGGCCGGCTTCT
>Ga0335072_10005205_pt1 | contig 19173 bp, 23 predicted proteins | sample Lox_Sample_21_FD_206725 | JGI IMG/M metagenome (GOLD analysis project Ga0335072, IMG submission 206725) | Soil microbial communities from Loxahatchee National Wildlife Refuge, Florida, United States - Lox_Sample_2.1 | ecosystem: Environmental > Terrestrial > Soil > Wetlands | place: USA...
AGCTCGTCGCCCAGATCGTCACCGAGGAGTTGAAGTAGGCGCCGGCCCCGAGCGCCCGACAACAGGAAACTAGGCGCTGCGCAGCCGGTATAAGCGAGTGTGCGACGTTTCTCGCTCGGATTGACACTGCTCGGAACGCTTCTGTCGTTTTTTCCGAACGTGGGTCTCGGAAGCACGAACGCGACCGTCGTCGTCATTCCGATTCACGGCACGATCGACAGCGGGATGGAGCATCTGGTCGAGCGCGCCGTTGCCGAAGCGCGCGACGACCATGCCAAAGCAATCGTCCTCGACGTCAACACGTTCGGTGGTCTGGTCGACGCGGCGACGAACATTCGCGACGCGCTCTATTCCGCCGGCATCCCGGTCGATGCGTATGTTTCCGAACGCGCGTGGTCGGCAGGTGCGCTGATCTCGCTTTCGGCGGGGAAAATCGTCATGGCGCCCGGTTCGAGCATTGGTGCCGCCGAGCCGATCCCCAAAACGCCGAAGACGGTCTCGGCGCTGCGGGCAGAGTTCGAAGCGACCGCCGAGCGCGCGCATCGCAATCCGATCGTTGCGGGCGGAATGGTCGATGCCAATCTGAACGTTCCGCCGTACAAGAAACCCGGCGCGATCCTTAGCTTGACTGCGAACGAAGCCGTGCGGGCACATTTCGCCGACGGCATTGCGATGACGCAGGCGGATGCGCTCCAGGACTTCGGGTTGGCCAATGCGACGATCGTGACACCCGCGTATACGTTCGGCGAACGGCTCGCGCGCTTCGCCACGAATCCGGAGGTGAGCGGAATGCTTTTGTCACTCGGATTTCTCGGTTTTCTCATCGAGCTGCAGACGCTGCACGGAATCGCCGGCGCAGTCGGTGCGGCTGCGTTGGCGTTGTTCTTCGGCTCGCACGTTTACGCCGGCTTTAGTAACACGCTGGTCATCTTGCTCGGAATCGCCGGCATCGTATTGATCCTGCTCGAGCTGCACGTCTTTCCGGGCCACGGGATCTCGGGGATCGCGGGTGCGATTGCGCTGATCGCCGCAGTGTTCTTGGCGTTTGGAGGCCTGCCGTTCGTCTTCGTTACGGCGCAGTCGCTCGCAATTGCGATCGTGCTCTCGGCGCTGGTGTTCTGGGGTGCGTCGCGCGTTTTCCCGGACAGCGCGTGGCTGCGACGCATCGCCCTCGCGGCCGAGCAGGGACCGGATTACGTCGCATCGGCCGACTACGGCGTCTTAGTCGGAAAAACCGGGATTGCAACGTCCTATTTGCGGCCGGCGGGGGTCGCGACCATCGACGGCAAGCGCGTTCCGGTTCTGACCGAAGGCGATTTCGTCGGAGAGGGAACGGCGGTTACGGTCACCCGCGTCGAAGGTGCGCGCATTTTCGTGCGCCCCGCAATTGAAGTTCGAACGGAGACAGCATGACGACGGATTTTGCCATCGGGTTGATCGCGCTCGCGATCATCATCGGGTTGATGATCTTCCTGTACTATTTTCCGCTCGGAATGTGGATCAGAACGATTGCCGCCGGTGTTCCGCTTTCGATTCTCTCGTTGATCCGCATGCGCTTGATCGGGATCCCGCCGGGCGCGATCGTTACGAATTTGGTGCGGGCCCGCAAGGCCGGCTTGCCCTTGACGATCGATCAGCTGCAGTCGCATTTGCTGGCCGGCGGCAACATCGACAACGTGACGCTCGCGATGATCGCTGCGCAACGCGCGCAGATTCCGCTTGAATGGCAGCGCGCCGCCGCGATCGACCTCGCGGGCCGCAACGTGCTGGAAGCGCTTCAAACATCCGTCAACCCGAAGGTGATCGAGACACCGACCTTTCAGGGCGTCGCACAGAACGGCATTCAGCTCAACGTCAAGGCGCGCATCACGGTGCGCAGCAACCTCGACCGTTACGTCGGTGGCGCAGGCGAGCCGACGATCGTTGCACGCGTCGGCGAAGGAGTCGTCTCGGCAGTCGGCGCGGCGGTCGATCACAAAGAAGTCCTCGAATATCCCGATCGGATCTCGAAAGCAGTGCTTTCGAAGGGTCTCGACGCGGGGACGGCCTTCGAGATCGTGTCGATCGATATCGCTGACGTCGACGTCGGAAAAAACATCGGCGCGGATTTGCAGACCTCGCAAGCGGAAGCCGACCGCCGCATCGCGCAAGCCAAGGCCTCCGAGCGTCAATACGCAGCACAAGCGGCCGAGCAAGAACAGAAGGCCGAGACGCAGCGCATGCGCGCGCGCGTCGTCGAGGCCGAGGCTTCGGTTCCGCTTGCGGTTGCGGAAGCGTTTCGGTCGGGGAATCTCGGCGTCATGGACTATTACAGGATGAACAACATCAAGGCCGATACCGAGATGCGCTCGGCAATATCCGGAGGCGTCGCACCCGAGCAGCAGCCGCCCGCGAGGCCACCGACGCCGTGAGCGACTTCATCGTCTCGATCCTCGAGACGGTAGCGGACGCCGCTGCGGCGGCCAAGGCACGCCGGGACGCGGCGCAGGGCCAACCCGCGCCCCCGCGGCGGTTCGAACGCGCGCCGCCGCCGCCCGAACCCCTCGTCCAGGCGGCGCCGCCCTCCCAGCCGCCCGTACCCGCGGCCCTCGAGCCGCGATCGCTCGAGATCCGGCGCCTGTTCGCGGGGCCCGAAAGCCTCGTGCGGACCGTCGTCGCTGCGGAGATCCTCGGCCCGCCGCTCGCGCTGCGCCGGCAGAACTTCTGGGACCCACCGGGCGTTTAAGGGGTTTGTGAACGTCCGAGGCGACGAGGCGTAGCCGTCAAGCAAATTAGCAGCGAGCAGATTTTCGAGCTCGGAGGGGCGGTCGATCCGCTGCGCGTGTTCGGGCTCTACGATCAAAACCTGACGGCGCTCGAAGGGCTGATTCCGGTCGTCGTGCGTCTGGACGGAAATCGCGTTTTCGTCAGCGGCGAGCAACCCGCAGTCGCACGCGCGATGCGCGTGCTCGATCAGATGAACGCCGCGGCGAGCGGTGGCAGCTCGCTTGGACCCGACGACGTTGCGCTCGCGGTTCGCCAGATCGACGAGGATGGCGTGCAGCGAATTCCGCCGACGCTCTACACGACGCATCGCGGACGCGAGATTCGTCCGAAGAGTCCCGGTCAGGCGCGCTTCGTGCGCGCGATCGAGCGTTCGCCGCTGACGTTCGGCATCGGACCTGCGGGAACCGGGAAGACGTTCTTGGCCGTCACGATGGCGGTGCGTGCGCTGCGCGCACGCGAAGTCGCGCGCTTGGTGCTGTCGCGCCCGGCGGTCGAAGCCGGCGAGAAGCTCGGCTTTCTTCCCGGCGATCTGCGCGAGAAGGTCGATCCGTATTTGCGCCCGCTGTATGACTCGCTCGGCGAGCTGTTGGACGACGGCGTCGTCGTCAAGCATCTCGAGCGCGGGACGATCGAAGTTGCACCGCTCGCGTATATGCGCGGACGCACGCTGTCCGATGCATTTGTCATTCTCGATGAAGCGCAGAATACATCGAGCGAGCAGCTGAAGATGTTTTTGACGCGTTTGGGAAACGGTTCGAAGATGGTCGTCAACGGGGACGTCACCCAAATCGATTTGCCGAGTGGCGTCCGCAGCGGCTTGCTCGAAGCGCCGGCGCTCTTCGAAGGGATCGACGGTATCGAGATCGTCGAGCTCGACGACACCGATATCGTTCGGCATCCGCTCGTGTCGCAGATCGTTCGCGCCTATGCCCGTCGCGCTCGTAAGCCGCGTTCGTAGCCGCAACCTCAAGCTGACGGCGCTGCGCCGCACCGCGCAGCGGTTGCTCGAGGCCGTCGGTCACGCGGACGCGCAACTTTCGATCACGCTCGTCGGCGACGCCGGTATCCGCAAGCTCAATCGTGAGTACAGGCGCAAAGATCGCGCCACCGACGTGCTCAGCTTTCCGCTCGGCGACGGGGCGCAGCAGCATCTCCTGGGCGACGTCGTGATCAGCGTCGCGACCGCAAAACGTCAGGCCGCAAAATACGATGCGCCGGCGCAGCGCGAGATCGAGCGCCTTTTGATTCATGGGATCTTGCACCTCTTGGGTCACGACCATCATAAACGCGACGAACGTCAGCGCATGGAGCGCGAGGAACGGCGTTTGGCGCGCGCGATCGGTATGCCGTGGCCGTACTGAAGCACGCCCTGGAAGGCATCGGCCACGCCTGGCGCACGCAGCGCAATTTCAGGATTCAGATCATCCTTGGAGCCCTCGCAATCGCCGTCTTTGCGTTATTTCGCGCGTCCGTGCTCGCATTTGCGATCCTGGCGCTCACGATCGCTCTCGTATTGGCGTTCGAGGCCATGAACACGGCGCTCGAATCGCTTGTCGACCTCGTGTCGCCCGAGCGGCACGCGCTCGCCAAGGTGGCGAAAGACGCGGCCGCGGGCGCCGTCTTGATCGCGGCGGCCGGCGCGGTCGCTGTAGGAATCCTCCTAGCGCTTGCCTTCTCGCCGCACTGAGGGACACGGCCCGAAAGCGTGGTATAGTATCCTCTGCTTGAGTACGGACCCACTACCGGGTAGTCCCGAGCCGGCGCCCACACCGTAGGCAGCGGTTACGGAAGCGATGCCGGCCAACTTAGCCTGGGAGAGCCTGGCGCTCGTTCTTCTGATCGGGGGAGCGGCATTTTTTGCCGCGTCCGAAGCTGCGTTGATCTCGGTCTCGCGCATTCGCATTCGGCAGATGGCCGAGCAGAAGGTTCGCGGCAGCCGTTCCGCGCTGCATCTCCTGGACGATCGCAGCCGCCTGCTCGCAACGGTCTTGATCGGCAACACCGTCGTGCTGCTGGCGGCCGACTCGCTGGCGACGTGGATTTTCATACGCGAAAGCGTACCGCACGCGGCGATCTGGTCGACCGTCCTGATGACGGTTTTGATCCTGCTGTTCGGCGAGATCGTACCGAAAACGGTCGCGGTGTCGAACTCGGAGCGCTGGGCCATCCGACTTGCGCCGGTTTTGGAGCATGTGGCGCGCCTGCTGGGGCCGATCAACCGCATATTCGTCGGGATCACGTACGTTCTCGTGCGCCCGTTCGGGATTCGGCCGAGCCTGCAAGGCCCGTTCATAACCGAAGAGGATATCCGCACGATCGTCAACGTCGGCGCCGAGCAAAAGGTGCTCGAGGAAGACGAACGCGAGATGATTCAGTCGGTCATCCAGTTCGGCGACACGATCGTCCGTGAAGTCATGCAGCCGCGTCCGACGATGGTTTGCATCGGCGTCAACGAGACACCGCGCAAGGCGCTCGAGCTCGTCATCTCGGAAGGTTATTCGAAGTTGCCGGTCTTCGAGGAGACGATCGACAATATCATCGGCGCCATTTACGAACGCGAGCTGCTGATCGCACTTGCGAACGGCAGTATTGCGTCCGTGTCGACGCGCTCGATCATGCGCTCGGTCGTCTTCGTGCCGGAGAACAAAAAAGTCGCCGAGCTTCTGCAGCAAATGAAGCGCGATCAATTCTCGCTCGCAATCGTGGTCGACGAGTACGGTGGCACAGCCGGCCTCGTGACGACGGAAGACATTCTGGAAGAGATCGTCGGTGAAATCCGCGACGAACACGACGAAGGCGAAGAGGAACCGATTCACCTGCTCGACTCGAACGAAGCAATCGTCGACGCGCGCGTCAACATCGAAGACGTGAACGCCGAGCTGGGGACGCACTTGCCTCACGAAGAGTTCGAAACGATCGGTGGCTATATCGTCGGGAGTCTCGGGCACTTGCCGCACGAAGGCGAAGAGATGACGACCGATGACGGCGTGAAGCTTCGCGTCGAGCGCATGCGGCATCGCCGTATCCTCTCGATTCGCGTGAAGCTCAACGGTCGCGCGCACGCCGAGGAGCCGCTCGAAGCCGATGCCCACAGCATCTGAGCTGCTGCAAGCCGCGCGCGAGGCGCGCGAGCATGCCTACGCACCGTATTCGAACTTCACCGTCGGTGCCGCGCTGTTGGCCGAAGGCGGCCAGGTCGTGACGGGCGCGAACGTCGAGAATGCATCCTATCCGGTCGGGATGTGCGCAGAGCGGACGGCGCTGTTCGCGGCGGTCGCACGCGGCCATCGGACCTTCGAAGCGATTGCGATCGTAGGCCCGGAGGGCGTCGCGCTCACGCCGTGCGGAGCGTGCCGCCAGGCACTTTCCGAGTTCGGCGATCTGCGCATCATCCGCCAAGGATGTGACGACGTGACGTTGCGCCAGCTTTTGCCGGACGCGTTCGGTCCGCGGCATCTTGCACGAACGGGCGTATAAAACCGACGCTTTCGTCCTGCGAGGACGCAACCTCGGCGAAGCGGATAAGATATTCACGCTGTTTACTCGCGCACGCGGAAAAATCGACGCCGTCGCAAAAGGCGTTCGCCGCATCAAGAGCCAGAATGCGGGCCGTCTCGAGTTTCTGACCGAAGCCGCGCTGACGATGCACGCCGGCCGGAATCTCGACGTCATCACCGGCGCGACGATCTTGCATTCCGAGTGGGAAGGCATCGTGCAGCCGGGCGCATTCGCGGCCGCAAACGTCGTCGCCGAGCTGGTCGACGCGTTTTGCGAGCCTGATTTCGCGCAGGCCGAGATCTACGAGCTGCTCGCCGGCGCCGTGCACGCGCTCGCCGTCGCGGAACGGCCTTCTGAGCTCTTGCCGCGCTTCGAGCTGCGATTGCTCGACGTGCTCGGAGTTTTGCCGAGCTTGGATTCGTGCGTTCGGTGCGGCGACTTGCTGGAGGGTGCGCGCCACGTTTGGCTCGATCCGTCGGCGGGCGGTCTGGTCTGCGATGCATGCCACGCGGGCGGCGAGGCGGGCCGGCTCGACGCCGATGAGATCGCGAACATTCGCGCCCTGGCGGCGCCGCGCGCAAGACGCGGCGCGACGACGTCGGCGCTACCGAACGTCGCGCGAGCCGTCGACGCGCTGCTCGTCTATCATCTCGGGAAGCGGGCCAAAGCGTCTGCGTTTCTCGAGGAGCTTGCCCACGAACGATGAGTATTCTCGCACTCGACGTCGGTGAGAAACGCATCGGCGTCGCCGTCTCGGATCCCAGTGAGACCTTTTCGCTTCCGCTCGACGTCATCGAGCGTACGGCGATACGTGAAGACGTTGCGCGCATCGTCGCGATTGCAGCGGAGCGCAACGCGCAGGTGATCGTCGTCGGCGATCCCGTGCGGCTGGGAGGCGAACGCGGCCTTGCATCCGAGAAGATCGACCGCTTCGTTGCGGAGCTTGCACGCGGATGGAAGGGCGCGATCGAACGGGTCGACGAGCGGTTGACCACCGTGCAGGCGACGCGTTCGTTGATTGCGGCCGATGTTTCACGCAAAAAGCGTAAAACGATCGTTGACAAGCTGGCGGCCGCGCTGATCCTCGATACCTATCTCGCGCGACGGACGACGCGTTGAATCGAGCCGGCCTTCGCATCGTAGCGCCGGTGGCCGGCGTCTTCCTTCTGGTTGTGGTGCTCGCGGCAGTGAGCGTGTGGTTTGCGGTCTACGCCGATCGCAGCCGGCCGAATTCGGCGACGGACGTCGTCGTACCGCACGGCGCGACGTCCGGCGACGTGGCCACGTTGCTGGCGCAGCGCAACGTCATCGCAAATGCGACGATGTTTCGAATCTTGGCTCGTATCCGGAGCGTCGACCGCGATCTCGAAGCCGGCGAATACGTCTTTCCCGCGCACGAGACGCTCGATGGGGTCTTGCAAGAGCTGCTGGCCGGTCGCGCGCGCGTCGCAACGTGGGTGACGATTCCCGAAGGATTCACGGCAGTTCAGATTGCGGATGCGCTCGCCGACCACAGGCTCGGTTCCCGGAGGGCGTATCAGACGTACTTCGAGCATCAGACGATCGTCGTCGGCGGCGTGCGCACGAAAAGCCTCGAAGGCTATCTCTTTCCGAGCACCTACCTCTTTCCGCTGGCAGCGACGCCCGAGCAGGCCGCGGACATTCTGGTCGACCAGTTTCGCAAAGAGCTGCCGCGCGATGCCGAGCAACGAGCACGTCGCCTGGGATACACGCTTCCGCAGGTGGTGACGGTCGCTTCGCTCGTCGAGCGGGAAGCGAAGGCCGACGACGAGCGTTCTTTGATCGCCGGCGTCATCTACAACCGGCTGCGCAAAGGAATGCCGCTGCAGGTGGACGCGTCGCTCGAATATGCCTTTCCGAATCACCACACCGAAATCACGAAGGCCGATCTGCGGATCGATTCACCCTACAATACGTACCTGCACGTCGGATTGCCGCCGACGCCGATTGCCAACCCCGGCCTGCCCTCGTTGCTGGGTGCGCTGTACCCGCGGCGGACGGACTACTACTATTACGTCTATAAGGGAAATGGTCATCACGCATTCGCCCGGACGCTCGGGGAACACAACGCAAACGTCGAACGCTATCTGCACTGAGATTGGAGGCCCGCCATAAACTCGAATGCTGGAAACGGTGAGGCCCATGCCGCGGCCGAGGGCGAAGCTCTCGAGCTGCGCGAGACGTTTTCCGTCGAGACGACGGACGGCCGAGAAATCGAGTTCGAGGTCGTCGGCATCGTCGAGGACGAGGACAAGACGGCGTACGCAATCTGCTACAGTGAGGGCGAGGACGAATTCGTCGTCTCCGACGCGATGGGCAATCTGCTCGCCGATGAGCGGCTCGCACAGGAGATCCTCGATGACTTCTTCGCCTTGGCCGAAGAAGCCGATGCAGACGAACCGGAGGAAAAGCCGTAGCTAAGCCGGGCCCCGTGCTCTTTCTCTCGGCAAGCGTCGGCGTCGGCCATACGTCGGCAGCGAAAGCCGTCGAATTGGCGCTCGGCGAGAACGAGGGCGACGTGCGAATCGTCGACGCCTACGCGCATGCCGTCCCGTTCTTCTCGAAGATCGCGGCCGACGGCTACATCCGCATGGTCAAGATTGCGCCGTGGATGTACGGATTTCTCTACGACCGAGTCGAGCGCGCACGCAAAGTCGGATCATCACGAAAATGGCTCAGCCGCCTGGGCGCCCAGAATCTGCACGCGCTGATCGAGGCGATGCGCCCGAGCTGCGTCGTCTGCACGCACGCGTTTCCATGCGGAATAATGGCCGATTACAAGAGCACGATCGATCCCACGCTGCCGGTGCTCGGCATCGTGACCGACTATGTCGTTCATCCGTTTTGGATTTATCGTAACATTGACGCCTACGCCGTTGCCACGCCGCAAATGCGCGACACGCTGATCGCGCGCGGCGTCTCACCATCGCGCGTACGGACGACGGGTATTCCCGTCGATCCGCGCTTCGGACTCGTGGCGTCGAAACCGCAGGCGCGCTACGAGCTCGGCCTCGGTACGCTCGGGCAGCGGCGGCTCGTGCTCGTGATGGCCGGAGGGCTTGGAATCGGTCCGCTCGAGATGATGCTGCGCGGGCTCGAAGACGTCTCGCATCCGGTTGCCGCAGTCGTCCTGACGGGGAAGAATGCACGGCGCGAAGCACGTTTGCGCGATTGGGTTTCGCGCTTGCGTTATCCGGTTTTGGTCCGTGGATTCGAGGAGAACGTCTACGACTACATGCACGCCGCCGACGTCCTCTTGACGAAGCCGGGCGGATTGACGATCTCCGAAGCGCTCGTCGCGCGCATTCCGATGGTGCTCGTCAAACCGCTCGGTGGACAGGAGGAGCGCAACACGCGCCACTTCCTCAAACACCGTGCGGCGTTGCGCGCGAACACGCGCGACGACGTCTCGCGCGCCGTCGAACGTCTCCTGGACGCGCAACCGCACGACCTGGAGCGACTGTTCACACGCGCGGAAGCGTTGCGCAGACCGGAAGCCGCCGCAGACGTCGCACTCATGGTGCGCGGGCTGCTGGGCGAAGATTTGGGCGCGCGGGCCCTTGCCTGAGGCAGGTCCTTATCTACGGTCTTCGAAAAAAGTGCGCCGCCCGTGGAGAGGTGGCCGAGTGGCTGAAGGCGGCGGTTTGCTAAACCGTTATACGGATAACACCGTATCGAGGGTTCGAATCCCTCTCTCTCCGATGGACTGCAAGAAATAAAAAAACTACAACGCGCGGTCGTAGCTCAATTGGATAGAGCAACAGGCTACGAACTTGTAGGTTGGGGGTTCGAGTCCCTCCGACCGCGATGTTCAACGACAACTGAATGATGCACGGCGGCTCGGTAGCTCAGTGGTAGAGCGGGGGACTCATAAGCCCTAGGTCGTAGGTTCAAATCCTACCCGAGTCAATTTTATTTTCTCCGATTCTCTTGTAATAAAAAATAGTAGCCGTAAACCCGCCGAGCGGCTTGAGCGCGTAATCGGGGATCGCGCCGGCGCGCAAAAATCCGAGTTTCTCATAGAACTCCGCGCCGCCGTCTTCGGCAGCGGTGTCGAGGGTGAGCAGCGTGCGCCCGTTGTCGATCGCGGTCTGCTCGGCGACGCGCACGAGTGCCCGCGCGATGCCCTGGCCGCGGTGGCTCATGCGCGTCATCATTTTGGCAAGCTCTGCGCGATGGGGTTGATTCGGCATCCACATGTAAAGAAGGGTCGTCGTGCCTACGAGCAGCTCGCCGTCAAACGCGCCGAGAACGACACGCTCGCGGCGCTCGGCGGCAGCCAGCGAATCTTCCCAAAACGAACGTGCAAGCTCGGGCGCAAGCGGATGCATGAAGCTCACCGAGCCGCCGTTTGCCACGGTGTCGATCAAGAGCGCGGCCAATGCGCAAACCGTCGGCGAGTCCTTCTTAAGGACTTCGATCGTGATCACGCTTGTGTTGGGGGGCGGTCCGCCGCAGGCGGTGAATCCAGCGAAAGCGGCACGGGGTTCTAGCTCCAGAGCCGTTAAAGAGGTACGTGATGTCGACAATTCCCTGCGATTTCTGCCCTCACCCGGTCGACCGTGGTCAGATGGAAGAAATCGAGATCTCGCACTATGTTCCGGATTCGTCGGGCGACGATCTGGCATATGCGCGCACGTACTTTTTCGGCCATCCGGATTGCGTTCGGAAGTTTTATCGCGGTCTGGTGGATCACAAGCTCGATTTGTTCAAGCATGTCCCTTCGCAGCAGCGCGTCAATCCGCAGGAGCCGCGCGGGTAGCGCCCCAACTCGTACGGCTGCAAGCGTGCGGTCGTAGCTCAATTGGATAGAGTATCAGCCTCCGAAGCTGAGGGTTGTGGGTTCGATTCCCGCCGACCGCATGAAATCCGCGTCGATGAGGCGCACATGCGGCGTGCGCTCGAGCTCGCAGCGGAAGCAGAAGCCGCCGGGGACGTCCCGGTCGGCGCCGTTCTTTTGTGCGGTGAAGCTGTTATCGAAACGCAGAACGAGCGCGAACGGCGCGCCGATCCGACGGCGCATGCCGAGATGCTTGCTATCGCCGAAGCCGCGCGCCGAATCGGCGCCTGGCGTCTGGGTGAGTCGACGCTTTACGTCAGCAAAGAGCCGTGTGTCATGTGCGCGGGTGCGATCGTCGCAGCGCGCATCTCGCGGCTGGTGTACGGCGCCGGCGATCCGAAAGGCGGCGCCGCCGGATCTGTAATCGACGTGTTCGGTTCGGCGGCCGTTCACCACCGAGTGCAGGTGATCGGGGGCATTCTCGAACAAGAGTCGGCCCGCCAGCTGCATGACTTCTTCGCTCGCTTGCGGGGGAATCGCGCGCAGACCGCGGAGAGGTGGTCGAGTGGTTGAAGGCACCCGCCTCGAAAGCGGGCAGACGTGATGAGCGTCTCGAGAGTTCGAATCTCTCCCTCTCCGAATTCAGCGCCGCGTCAATTCGAGAATCGCTGCAACGACGTCGCGGCGCGAACGCCGACCGGCTTCGAGCTCGCGCAGTAAGCGGAGCGCTTCACCGGATTCGAGCGCGGCTCGCGCCATGCGCGTAGCGCCTTCGCGGGCCAGCCGGACGACTTCGAACTGCACGGCGCGCGCCGCATTCGGTGCCCCGCGAAGCTCGAACTCTTGCAGTGCCGAAACAAGATCGTCGACGCCCGTTCCATCGCTTGCGATCGTTTGCAGAACCGGAACGTCGCGTGCGCTTTCGCGAAGCATATGCTTGAGATCGACGCTCGTCGCATTGGCGCCCGGACGATCGGCCATGTTGACGACGAACACGTCGGCGATTTCCGTCAGGCCGGCTTTGATCGTTTGCACGCTGTCGCCGAGCGCGGGGACCGTGACGACGACGACGACGTCGGCGATTGCGACGATTTCGAGCTCGACTTGGCCGACGCCGACCGTCTCGATGATGCAGAGATCGAAGCCCGCCGCCTCGATCAAGGCAACCGCCTCGCGGGTTGCCGGTGCGATGCCACCTGCCCCTTCCCGCGATGCCATGCTGCGAATGAAGACGCCGTCGTCGCTCGAGTGCCGCTGCATCCGCACCCGATCGCCGAGAACTGCGCCGTGCGTAAACGGCGAGGACGGGTCGACCGCGACGACCGCGACCGTTTTGCCCTGGTCGCGGAATTTTTCGATCAGGCGGTCGACGAGCGTCGATTTTCCCGCACCCGGGGGGCCGGTGATGCCGTAAACGGAGAGCCGGCCGAGCGCCGCGTCGCGCGGGCCTAGCGCGGCGAGCAGCTCGCCTGCCTCGGCGTGCCCATTCTCGACCTTGCTGATGGCGCGCGCCAGGTCGCGCTGCTTGCGCGGCGCGATCGACCCGGCACAAGCCTCTTGCTGCCCGCGCATGCCGCCCGTCTTCGACGCGGTGGCGGGGCGCCTTCCCGCGCTTGCGATACTCGCCATGGAGAGCAACCGGCCGATTTTCAGGCTTCCTCAGGAAATTTTAAGGTCGAGAAGCCATTTCATCGGCAGTTGTGTTATATTCACGCTTGATGTGATGGGCCCGGTGCCGTCCGTCGCTCAAGCGTAGGTTCGTCTAGTCCGTGGTCAGAGTGGATCCGTCTCCTCACTATCAGGTACGTCGCGAACACGAAAATAAGCCGGCACCAGAAACGAAGAAACCTGTTCACGTATGTACACTGATGAGATCCTGACTTGCACGGATTGCAATGCCCAATTCACCTTTAGCGCCGGAGAGCAAGAGTTTTTCGCCGCCAAGGGCTTTCAGAACAAGCCGAACCGTTGCCCCGATTGCCGCGCCGCGCGTAAAGCGCAACGCGCATCCGGTGGTGGCGGCGGATATTCGGGCGGCGGATACGGTGGTGGTGGCGGCGGTGGCCGTCAACGCGAGATGTTCCAAGCCGTTTGCAGCCAATGCGGACGGACGGCGGAAGTTCCGTTCCAACCACGCGGCGACAAGCCGGTTTATTGCCGCGACTGCTTCCAGCAGCGGCAATCCTATCGCTAACTAAACAAGCGATAGCCAAAATGGACGGCTCACTGCGGTGGGCCGTTTTCATTGGGAGTCGACGAGACCGTATTTCTTCTCGAGCTGCGGATCGTCATTGACGTACGTGATCGTTCTCTTGTTCAGATTGACTTCCCAGCGGTATCCCGAGCCGGAGCGATCGCAAAAGCACACGAGCTCGACGTGATACTTTGGATCGTGTAGCGAATCGCTGTATTCGGGCGTCATCGGAATCGCATGATCGCTTTTCGGGTCGTGCAAAACGAAGAGGCTGCCGTCGACCGAGTCGGACCACTCCGTCGTCCACGCGAACTTCTTGGCACCGGGTGAGTGCGCAAGCTCCTGACCGAATTCGGTCTTCCTCACCATGAGGACGGCGAGCCGTGCTTCATGATCGAAGCGCGCTTGCCACTCGCGATACGATGTTTCCGGATCGAAGATCGTCGGCTTGGGCACGGGCGTCGGCGTCGGAGGCAAGCACTCCGGAATGCCGCACGTCTTTCCCGTCAAACGATCGTAGCGTTTGACGGCGTTGCCGTCGATCATCGTGTACTCGTAGCGGAAGAAGCTCTGATACACGATGAGCCATAGCACGAGCGCGCCGGCGATATACCACACCCGGAACATGCGCCGAGCGTTCGGCCGCTGAGCGAATCTCCCTTTTGCTAAGCAATTTTACAGTGCGCCGAACGCAGGCGTGAATTGTTGCGTCACGCGAATCGTCGACGCCATGCAGCAGGTTTTAGGCGTTGAAGAAGCGCCTGCAGTTCGCGCGCTCTACCGGATACAAAACTGCGCGCTGGCGAATTGCGCATCCGACGTGCATCTGGACCCGACGCCCTCCGGAGGACGCGTTCGCTTTCGCGTAGACGGGATGCTGCGCAATATCGAAACGCTCGAGGGCATTCTCTACCTCTCCCTCGTGTCGCGCATCAAGTTGCTGGCCGGAATGGACATCGCGGACCGTCGGCAACCGCAGGACGGGCGCTATGCGATCCCCTCGCAAAAGGGCGACGTCGACGCTCGCGTTTCCTCGGTTCCGACCATCGACGGAGAGAAGCTCGTGATTCGGTTGCTCGATACTCGGGCGAAGAGTCCGGCTCTCGACTGCCTCGGCATGCGGGTTACGACATTGGCACGTTATCGGCGCTTGATTGCGGCTCCCTACGGCTTTCTGATCGTGACCGGTCCGACGGGCAGCGGCAAGACGACGACGCTCTATAGCTCTTTGCGCGAGATATCCAATCAAACGCGCAGCATCTGCACGGTCGAGGATCCCGTGGAGATGCGGCTCGAGGGCGTTGCGCAGGTGAATGTAAATGCGCGCGCGGGTCTCGATTTTTCGGTCGTCCTCCGCTCGTTTCTGCGTCAGGATCCTAATGTCATCATGGTCGGCGAGATGCGAGACGCGGCCACCGCATCGGTCGCGATCTCCGCGGCGCTTTCGGGTCAGCTCGTGCTGACGACCCTGCATAGCAACGATGCGCCTCGAACGATCGAGCGGCTTCTCGAGCTCGGTGTGGAGCGTCATGCCATCGGAGCAGCCTTGTTCGGAGTGCTCTCGCAGCGACTCGTGCGGCGTCTGTGCCCGGAGTGCCGCGCGTTCGACGCACGTTCGGGTGCGTATGTTGCAGCGGGATGCCCGGAATGCCTCAATACCGGTTACTCGGGCAGGATCGGTCTATTCGAGCTGCTCGAAGTCGACGACGCGATCCGCGAAGCTATCGCAGGCGGGTCGTCCGTCGTAGCGATTCGCAGACTGGCCGAGCGCACCGGGTACGAGCCGCTCGCGGCCGACGGCTCGGCGAAGCTCGCGTCGGGTGAGACATCGCGGGACGAGTTGCGGCGAGTGTTGGGCTCGGCAGCGTGAACGCGGCGGCTCTGGGACGAATGCGCGTCGAAGAGATCATTCGCGCAGCGCGTGAGCGCGGCGCCTCCGATGTCCATGTTGCGGCCGGCGGTCGCATCGTATTGCGTATCGACGGCGAGCTGGTCCGGAGGGACGACCAGCTCTCGCAAGCCGAGATCGACGCGTTCTTGGGTACGCACCTCGAGGAACGTGGCCGGCGCCATCTTACGGAACGCGGGCACTGCGATGCAGCGCTGCATCATAGCGCTTTTGGCGCAATCCGTGTTCACGCGTTTCGCGCAAGCGACGGTCTGCGTTGTGCGTTACGCCTATTCCCGGCGGCGGTTCCGAATATCCAAACGTTCGATCTTCCGTCCTCGGTTGAGCGGCTCGCGCTGCGAAAAAGCGGGTTGGTCCTGATCGTGGGACCGACAGGCAGCGGAAAGACGACGCTTCTCGCCGCGATGATCGACGCGCTGAATCGAACTCAGCCGCGCCACATCGTGACGCTTGAAGACCCTATCGAGTACATGCACCGCGATGACCGATGCGTCATCGCACAATGTGAGGTAGGCGATGAACCCTCCGGCTTGGCCGCCGCGATTCGCGCCGTACTGCGCGCGGACCCCGACGTGATCGTCATTGGCGAGCTGCGCGATGCGGAAGCGATGCGAAGCGCGCTCGGCGCTGCCGAGACCGGGCATCTGGTCATGGCGTCGCTGCACACGGTCGATGCGCCGGGGGCTCTCGAACGGCTTATCGACGCGTTTCCGATCGACGGACGCGAGCAAATCAGGATCCAGGTCGCACAAACGCTTGCGGCGGTCATCGCTCTTCGTCTCATTAGGCGCGCGCGCGGCGCCGGACGCCGGCTGGTTGCCGAGGTCCTGATTGCCACGGACGCCGTTCGTCATCTCGTTCGCGAGGGCAAAACGCATCAACTTCGTTCAACGATGCAAACCGGACGAGCTTCGGGCATGCAGACGCTCGAGATGCATCTCGCAGCGCTCGTCGAGCGCGGCGAAATCACATTCGAGACGGCAATCGCTTGTGCACCGCGGCCAGCCGATCTCTCACAGGCGCGAGCCACGTGAGTATGCGGGTCTTCCGGTACACTGCCCGCAGTCGTGCCGGCGAGGCGGTTGCCGGCGTCTTGCGGGCCGAATCCGTGGGCGCAGCGGCCGTCGATTTGCAGCGGCGGGCGCTTCTGGTTACATCGCTGCGCAGAAGTAATGAAAAGCAGCCGTTCGCGCTGTTCGCGTCCGGCGGACGCCGGCAACGGGCGGTATTGGCATTCTTTCGTGCCTTCTCCGTGCTCGTCCGCGCCGGTATCCCGCTGCGCAACGCGCTCGACGTTTCTGTCGCCCACTGCGGTGAGAGCCACCTGCGCGAGGCGCTGCGCGCAATTGCTGCGGACGTCGAGCAGGGAAGCAGTTTGAGCTCCGCTTTTGCCCGGCGACCTGCGGAGTTTTCGACGCTGCAAGCGGCGATGATCGCGGCCGGAGAGGCGGGCGGCGTTCTTGACGACGTCTTGGATCGCATTGCAGACGTGCTCGAGCGCGAGCACGTCATACGCAAGAAGCTGCAAGCCGCCTTACTCTACCCCGCGATTGTCGCGGCAGCGGCAATGCTGTTGATTCTTTTCCTCATGGTCCACGTCGTTCCGATGTTTGCGTCGCTCTTTGCGCGCTTTTCGGTGCCGTTGCCGTGGCCGACGCGGATGTTGCTGGAACTGGGCGGATTGCTGAGCTCGCCGGGCACGGTCCCTATTCTTGCCGTGACGCTTGCGAGCGCCGTTGCGGCTTTTCGACTGGCCAGGCCGGAGTACGTGGCCGCATTCGACCGCATAAGGCTTGGAATACCGCTTGTGGGCGCCGTCGTTCGGCATGCGATCGTCGCGAGGATCGCTCGACTGCTGGGCGCGCTGTTGCGATCCGGCGTCGGAGTTCTGACGGCGATCGAGGTCGTCGCTCCCGTTTCAGCGAGCGTTGCCTACGGACAAGCGTTATCCGGCGTCGGTGACGAGCTGCGCCGAGGCAATACCATGCGCGATGCATTGCAGCGCACCGCACTGTTCGATCCGTTGACGTTGGCGCTCGTCGGCGTCGGCGAGGAAAGCGGATCCCTCGACGTGATGCTCATCGCAGCCGCAAACTATCTTGACGTTGAGGTCGAGGCTTCGATCGCAACTCTCGTTTCCGTCATCGAGCCGGCGTTGATCGGCGTCGTCGGTTTCGTGGTCGCGCTCATCGTCTTTTCTATTTTCCTACCTCTGTACGGACTGATAGGGTCGATAACATGACAGCTGAGCTACGCCAGAATCTCGTCGACGGGTACGTCGCAGATCCGTCACTTGCCAATCGGAATGCGCTCGTCGCAGCTCACCAATATCTGTGCCGCAGGGGCGCGCGCAAGTTCTTTCGGGGTACGATAGACCGCGCGGATCTCGAGCAGGTCGGCGCCATCGGCCTCATCAAGGCAGCCCAGCGCTATGACGGCAGCTATCAGACGCCCTTCGAGGCGTATGCGTGGCTGATCATCGTCGGAGAGCTCATGCATTTCGTGCGCGACCACGAACGTCTGGTTCGAACGCCGCGTCATCTGCGAGCACTCGAGCGACTGTACGCGCAGGCGTATGAGGAGCTGTCCGCGCGCGACCAACGCGAACCCTCGACGTCGGCGCTGGCGGCCGAGATAGGCGTCTCGGCGCTCGTCGTCGATCAATTGCGGGTCCTACGCGGGCACGCTGCTCCCGACGCCGACGATGATGAGTCGCGCAGCGGACGCGAAAGCTTCGTTGCTCCTCACGTCGAGGGTGTATCCGAGTCGTACTGTCTCGAGGATCGGCTTAGTCTCGCGAATGCGCTTGCGAGCTTGTCGGGCCGCGAGCAACGGATCGTGCGCGAGATTTTCTTTTTGGACCGGACTCAGACGGAAGTCGGACGATCGCTAGGAATTTCGCAGCGTCAGGTGTCGCGTTTGCTCGCGCGCACGCTGCAACGTCTTGCACGAATGTTGGATGCGGCTTAGGGACGCGCACCGGGGCACTGAGCGTAGCATGAAGAGCGAGCGTGGGTTTACATTGATCGAGCTGATGATCGTCGTTTCGATCATAGCGATCTTGGCCGGTATCCTCATTCCGAATTTCGTCAACGCGCGTGCTCAGGCAATGACCGCGGCATGTGAGTCGAACCTGCGCTCGATAGCGACGGCCGCCGAGCTCTACTACGCGGACCAGCAGGTCTACCCGAGCTCCGGTGACGTTTCGGCGACGCTCTTCACGGCTAACGGCACGGGATACTTGAATACGGTGCCGACCGATCCGGCTGCCACGACGATCGGGGCGCCGTACACCTTTACGAACACGACCTCGGCGGGCGTCGCAGGTTACACGATTGCATGCCCCGGGGTTCACGCGAACTCGACGCTTGCGAAACTGGCCGGTTATACGAGTTCGGCAAGCTCGATTCAATATATCGCCGGTACGGGCCTGAGCGCCAAGTGAGCGGCCTTGTCGTGCTGGCCTCGACATTTACGGCCGGCTTCGCGTCGAGTGTCGGTCCTTGCATTGCACCGCGCTATCTCATGCTGGCAGCGTATGCAACGCAACGGCGTGATGCAACCAAGGCCGCAGTGTTTGTAATGGGATGCCTCGGAGGCTACCTCGTATACGCTTGCGCGGGTGCGCTGATTGCCTTCATGCGCGTGGGGACGCACTTCGTGTACGCGTTCTTTGCTGTCGCCCTCGTCGTCGCCGGATTACGTGCGCTCACGACCTCGTTTCCGCACAGCTGTGCAAGCGCGGGTCAGGCATCGTTCTCGCTCGGCGGCGCGTTTCTCGCCGGAGTCCTCTCGTCGATGACGTTTTCTCCCTGTTGCGCGCCGATCGCGTTCGGGCTCGGACTTGTGGCTGCGCAGCACGACCTCACGATCACGGCCTCGCTGCTGTTGGCATTCGGTCTCGGTCACACCCTGCCGCTCGTGGTCATCGCCGCGGCCGCATCGACGCGGCGGCTCGAACGCTTCCGCCTGCCGCAGGACGTCGGCGCAACGATCAGCGGGTCG
>Ga0335072_10005206_pt1 | contig 19170 bp, 11 predicted proteins | sample Lox_Sample_21_FD_206725 | JGI IMG/M metagenome (GOLD analysis project Ga0335072, IMG submission 206725) | Soil microbial communities from Loxahatchee National Wildlife Refuge, Florida, United States - Lox_Sample_2.1 | ecosystem: Environmental > Terrestrial > Soil > Wetlands | place: USA...
ACGTAAGTTGCATGTCGGTTAGGCCCTTCACTCGTTCCCTAAACTTCGGACGGAACTTGTCCAACTGCTTGAGGATTTTCATCCTTGAGAGAGGCTGTAGATTACGCTCCATGAACTGATTCAGCCTTGCATAACCCTTGACGTAGTTGAATGGCTTCAGCATGCCGGCATCATATTTTGCCTTGAGGAGCTTCTTCAATCGCTCTTCCGGTGACTCGGATCCCGTCGGATCAGCTGCCATCATGTAATATTGTTCGCGAGCTTTGTCCAGGGGATAGGCGCTGGCGGGACGTGAGATGGCGGCACCGACGGCAGCCTGAGATGGTATAGCCGATATATTATGTTGTTGCTGCACTGGAGTAAGAATATTGTCGGTGAGGTTGTTCACGTTGTTGCTGTTGTTAAATGCATTATCCGTCAGCATACCGTTCATGATGTTAGATTCGTCGTTGGAGTAGAGAGCACCGTCCTCGAGCAGGCTGTTACTCAGAAAGTTATTGAGCAGATCGTACTCGGCAGAGGCTTCGGAGGTATTGAACATGTATTGAGGATGTAGCGTGTTCATATCTTGCAAAAGGTGACTCTGAGAGCCAACATTCCAATCTTGAAGGCTTAGGACTACAGGAGCTCAAGTTAGCCTTCGTAGCACATCACGTCACATATACAGGTCTAGAACTATAACTCACGAGCACCGCTGGCAAAGCCAGGCTGAGTAGATGCTTGAACGGGCGTTGGCTGTACAAGCGGTGCATTCGAAATTTGCGGCGGGGGGAAATTGCTCAGGTTCATGCCTGTATCCGATCGACTTGGAGCCGGCATTGAGTTCAGCGGGCCATCAGCCGTCGTGTCAATTTTAGGCTTTGCATCGTTTTCGCCACCCACCGACCCAGATTCGGGTTTCCTCTTAGCAGGCTCTCGGGGTTCGTCGTGACATAGGTGACCGATGCTGCGCTTGATACATCGCGTGCAAGGACGTTCCTGTGCAGACAGCAGTCAGCGGTCGGGAGGATCCTAACTGTACTACAAGATCGCATACAAGGTCGCAAGTCATGTGCTGGAAAGAATAGTTAGCTACGGCTGTTCCGACACTCGTTTCGAGCCACATGGCACATGCATATGGCTCTGGAGTGCAACACGGAGGCTTACCGATCTTCTGCAGTATATGCATGCTATAGCAGACACTGCGTCAGCGAATTGACCCCTTTACAGACTTCCATGCTGTGGATACCAACCATGATTGACTTTTCTTCGCTTCTTCGCAGAGCTCCTGCCATCCTCTTTCGCGGCGGTGCCGTTTTTCTGCGGCACGCCCGACTTGCCTAAAGCCTGGTTCTCATCGTCCTCCGCCTTCACCAAGTCGTTCGACTCCATTATGAAGAGTGGCGCTTCATTGGAGTCGGGCGGGTGGAGCCTTGTGTAGCGAGAAGATTTCGGAGCGCAACTCAGAGACGGCACGCGGCAGGTTACACGCTCGGAGGATCAATGCAGCAATGGCGACGGTGAGGGCACCGGTTGCGAGGGAAGGAGGCAGAAGAGAGCGGTTGCAAGCTCCCCGTACCGGTAATTAGTGAATTTGTAGGATGCGCCGCGAACTTCTCCACCTAACCACTTGGTCAATTCCTCAGGCCCGACGCTGACACAGCGCAGTGGGCCGTGGTTGCACAGAGCATGGGTCGCGGAGCCCAACCCAGCCCAGTCTTGCTCCGTCTATCTGGCACCGCCCAGCCGAGGCGTGATCGTTCGATCCATCCCGATTACCAGCCAATCGAACCCATTTTGAGGGGAGCAGTCCGAGACCCGAGGCTTTCCGCCCTCGCTTCCGAATCTTCCCCGCCTTGTGTACACAAAGATTACGTTTATGCATATTGTCACCACTTTGAGGTATGAGCTCGAACGTGTCGCGTGCCAGTTAAATCAATTTGACTACCGAAACACAATTGATGTTAGGTGCCTCTACCAAGCATCGTGGCTGTCCAGCATCAGGCAGTGCTGGTTGCCAACCTGGATATCGCTAAATCCGCTCTCACAATTGCCTCTGACAGGCCCTCAACCTGTGCTTTGTTCGCGAGGATACTGCTGAGATGATGCTTGAATTGTCGGAGTAACGGCTGCACGTTGACATCATCAATTCTCTCCAAATCGTGTCGTCGAGCCGGAGGGCTTGCAAACCGTATGCTCTCTTGATCACTTGTAATTGACTTCTCGTGTTCCACGCGCTGCAACAGCGGATGAACGGCCCTGCTTTCCTTACTCCTCTTACTCTCCTCATACTTGACGTCCTTCTTCAAGTCCTCCAACGCGGCCCTGTCTCTCTCCAAAGCCCGTTCTTCCTCCTCAATCGCCTCTTCGAGAAGTCTACACGAGTGTGCAGCCGGCGTCAACTCAGCCTCGAGCTTCCTGTTCCTCTCAACCACGCGGTCCAGATTGAACATCCACTCCTTTGCGCGCGGTGGAAACGGCATCCGCGGAAGTTGCTTCTCCAGCCGCCTTAGCACCGTTCCCAAAGCCGCCTCGATCTCTCTCGCTCGTCGCTCATCCTTGGCTCCGTGCATGACACTTCTCTTCGCCGTGTTGAATATGTCGCGGACTTGCTGCTGCGCCGGTGGAGGCAGTGCTTTCCAGTGCCTCTTGACCACTTCTTGTGGCAGGCGCTTGACGTGTTTCTTCAGGTATGAAAAGGCTCGTTTTGTTGGTCTGGATTCCATGTCTGGCTCGCGATCGTGGCTGTCCTCTACTGACGAGATTTTGCGCTTCTTCCCGGCTGCAGTAAATTGTGCTTGAGACTGTTCTTTGGACGATCCGACTTGCTCATGTTGCTCTGCGCCGCGCTCATTCGACGCGGATGCATTGTGTTCACCTTGACTGATGCGCCTTGCAGCAAAGACTTTCTTCGCTTTCACTTGAACATTTGGGTGGTTCGCTCTTGGATTTGAAGGTTTCATCGTTTGTTTTGAATTGGGAGGTTTGAAATAAGAATTGGTGAGTTGCGTTCGTGTAAACATTGCATAGTGAGACGTAGACGCGTCGGCGGAAGATCGGGTGGGACACGCCGCCACGTGGAAGGCTGGCTTCGTGGCTTACAACATCGGCTTACCAAACCGCTTAAAGTTGACATGAAAGCAAAACTCCGGGTTTTTACAATTGAAGATACGTTAAGTCCTACTGCAATAAAACGGTATGAGCCATTTAGCCCTCCTTTTGCTCGCCGTCAGGGCTGTGGGTATACTAAGATGCCTCAAAGAAGGCATATAAATGCCCGTAGCGGTTCCACCGCTAGATATCAAACGCCTTTAGCAATGCGCCGAATTAAAGAATATACATGGTCTCTAGTGTAGCATCCCTCAAAGCCACTTTTCAAATAAGGCGCCATCTGTAGTGCTTCTAACTCTTCGCTTCCGTTAGCCAAGGCTGGTTCAACATTTCTTTCACGGCATTCCATTTTCTCTTCAGGCTCTCGTGCTCGGAATTAATCTGCCGTTGCGTTAGTTTGACATAGTGACTTGCATCTCGAATGGATAACTCACCTGCGCGTGCGCCATCTTGGATTCCACCAACTCACGCTCAAATTCAGCCTTCTCATCCTCCAGAGCCCGATTCGCATTGTGCACTTCGATATTCCTCTGCATTACGGCGTCCATCTCACCTTTCATTCTCTCTTCCACTTCTTGCGTCTGCCTCTCAACCACGGCCTTCAGTTCCGCAACCTGGCCCTTGAGACTCTCGTTCTCGTCCGTGAGTGTTTCGTTGTCGACCTTCGTGCGCACAAGGTCCGACGCAACCTGTACGTGCTCGATGTCGGACTTCTCAGCGCGCTCCTCCAGCACGCGCACCTTGCTCGCCAGCCGCGCGTTCTCGGCACGCAGCGCCTCGAGCTCTTCCTCGCGGTGCTTCTCGGCCGCGCGCCTCTCCTCCCACTCGGCGGCGTAGTGCCGCAGCTGGTCGGGCTCGAGCTTGACGGCGCACGCGTCCTGCACCAGCACGTCGGCGCGGTACACCTCCTTGTCGACGCCGCCGGCCGAGCCGAAGAAGCCGGACTCGAGCAGCGAGCTGGCCGTCGGCGCCTTGTCGATGTACACGTCGAACAGCTTCTCCTTCAGGAACGTCGTCAGCGCCGCCATGTCCTTCATGCCCAGCAGCTGCTCCTTGTTCTTCTGCATGAGCACCACCCCGAACTTGACAATCGCGCACTCCAGCCCTTCGCTCAGGATCAGGTCGTACACGCGCAGCACCAGTTGCAGTGGGAAGCGGTATGCGAACAGCGTCAGGAACCATTGCGTTGCGTACAGTTGCGGATTCACGCCGCGGCGGTGCAGGTGGCAGTACAGCGCCGGTTCCAGATCTTCGAGCAGTCGTTCGAATTGGTACAGATGCAAGTGTAAACCGGCCATGTCAGGTAGGAACATCTCGCGAAGGCCGTAATTGTACATTAGCTTCACCATCAAAGAAAAGGCTTCCTCCTCAGGCATCTGCATGTCGTTAGCAAATTGATTGTCGTAGTATGTTGACGGAGAGAACTTACGTTGAAGAGCAACGGCATAGCAATGAAGTTCATGCCTTGAGCGTAACCGACATGTTCGTCGTAGAGTGCATAAGCTTTGCAGACACCGAACAGCCCATCTTGCAATCCCGCCGCCATCATATACTTCGAGTAGCTCGTTCTAGATCCAAGATCTCGTTTGATCATTCTTTCAAGCCTTTGCACCTTCACCGGATCAGTTTTGAAGTGTGCGATATCGAATTCGCCATTGATTGTCGGCATCACTGTTGATGCTGGAGTGGATGGGTTTGAATGTATGGAAGATGCGGAGGAAGCGATTGAATCCTTCTCTTTGGTACCGTCGCTACCGGTCATGGAAGTGTGTCCATTCGTATGGGTCTTCTCTTTTTCTGTTCCTTTCGCGGCAAGCTCGTGATAGATTGCCTCGAGCCTCTCATCTTTGCTTTTAGCTAGCACCTGCCATACAACGCCACGAATCGCTTGCGGAATACCACTCACAATTGCTTGGTTGAGATCTTCCGGGTTGACGCGAGCTACAGCAGCAGGACCTTCGTACACCACTGATTGCCAAAGATCCCAGTCGACCGGAGTAGCTGAAGGACCAGCAGCTATGCCAACTGCCGTGCCAGGAGCTAGGTTCGCATCGATTGTAGGTGCTCGCTGCGGAGGTTGTGGACCTGAACCTGAAGGCGCGCGTTGAATTGGAGTATGCTCATTCGGACCGTCCTTCTCTTCGCCACTGAGAGTAGGACTGCCAATGCCAAACCCAATGTTTGTGGAACGACCGATCAAGCCAGCAATTGCTCCACCTTGTCCAACACTGTTCTGTGGAGACTCGTCTTCCATATTGATTCCGGCCTCTTCTTGCATTCTCAACATTTTGAATCTATCTTTGAGACTAGTCTGGCTGCTCCTGGTGTTGCCAGTCTCTTGTCCTTCCGAAATCTTACCCAGCATCATTTCTGGGTTGCTGAGATTACTGTTGACGGAAGACTGCGTGCCTCGACGCTCGCCCGTTGCATTTGAAGAAGGGATAGGAGTCGTCTTCTTTTCATTGCCACTTGTTGCCCGCGACAGCCACGAGAATGGACTGCTGAACTTGCTACGTCCTGCGGCAGGATCGGGAGAACTGCGTTTGCGTTCAAGTACTGAAGGAGGTGGTGGATAATCATTCATTGATACCGGACCTGATAGTCCCTGTACCATCAATTTTGAGTGTTCCACATCAGTTTTCGAAGAGAGTGTGTTGATTGAGGATTGGGTGAGATTTCGAGAGTGCGAAGCGGTTGGTATCACTCCTAATGGACCTGTGAATACAAAGTTTTCATGAACGAGTTTCTTTGGGTGTTTCATACCATCTTCTAGGCTGACTTCATCCATAGGCCCGACGCTGAGTCTTTCTGATCCGTGAGACGCCGATTCTTTATCCTCACGATTGGCAATTCCATTTTTATGGTCAAGAGTATCCCGGTTCGGGAGAGGAGGTGCAAGGTTGGTATCGAACATCTGCGCAAGTCCTTTCACTCCCTTGCCTGATCCAGTAGACTGTTTTCTATCCGTCAATGAACGTCCCGATTCCAGCGAGGAGGTTCGTTGTCTAGGGGTAATTTCTGCTGCGTCTTCGAAGGTCTCCTGTATGTGATTAGCAGTGTCGTTACTGAATTGGCATGAGCGACAGAGTTTGCAACTTACTTCTTTGTCCGACACCTCGTCGTTTGGATTGACACTGGTTGGCGTCGTTGGCCGTACCTCTGCCATGCTTATGGCGTTATTCTCAACTCCTGGTCGTAGATGCGGGCAGCAGTTCCTAGCTGCAAGGGTCGACCATGTCTAGACGCTTCAGAGTTGGAGATCGCAAGATGTCCAGAGGAGAACAATTGTTGTAGGTTGGGTCTACCTCCGATGAAAAAGAAAGAGAAAGTCAGTGGCGTCGCAGCAGTTAGTCGGTAGGCATGAAACTCTTTGTACTGATGGAGCAAGTTTGGAACGGAGCCGGAACTTGAACTCGGAGATTATTTTTGGGAGTGGCTACTCTAACTCGAGCCGTCGGGTGGTCCAGGAGATCAACAGTAGCGAGAAGACGGAGTATGGTCAGCAGTGAAGCGAATTGAAGAGGCAGAAGTGGAGATTTGAAATGACCTTGCTTCAAATATCAGCAAAACATCAAAGTTGCGCAAACAGTTCCTTGCACAGGCCAGCGTGACCAAAACCTCGAACGACGTGAGTGGAGTCTGAAACGCGCCCGCTGTAAACCGATCTCATCGTACACACGCCACCACTACCCGGTTGGCTGAACACGCACTGCCTCCCTCAATTCACATGGTGTTCTCATTGCTGCTGATGTCAATCCCATCGGTTGCTGCTTGGACGCAGGAAGTAGAAGATTTGCCAGTAAATACAGATCAATTCGCGCAATAATATACAAACGTCCTTCCAGAAATTATTCCAGAGGCTCACTTCCTGCAAAAAAGCCCAGAGATATAAGTACTCGTACAGTATGCCACGCTTTTTGTGTGTGGCAGTTGCTCAATCACCTTTTTTTCTGTACCAGCAGCACATGAGAATTCAATCCGTAGCCAGTTTCCAAACCCAAGCCCGTGATTGACACCAATCCGCTCCGTATATTCCGCTTGTTATACCACCCACTTGGCCTTGTGCGTTGATAAAGATATCAGCCACACCGAGCTGTCATGTGAGGTAAGGAGTTGCCTCCAAACCAGCACCATGCTGGAATAGAAGTCTATGTAGTATCCGCCGCCAATCTGACTTGATCGTATCATGATCTTGGAGCTCTCCAATCCCACACCAAGTCTTTCCACTTAGTCAAGCTAATGGAACTCCGCCTCGACTACTCCGTATCGTACACCTTCGACTCTAAGCTCAAAGATCAAGCCGGCGCTCTGCACACGCATGTCTAGCGAGAAATCTAAATTGTCGAATTCCACACCTTTCGAAGTCGTCAGACGCGTGAAAAGACTACGCGGAACCGCGCTTAGGTCTGTTCGCAGAGTGCACACTTGGATGAGATCCTTGTTAAAGGCGTCAGGTGCCTCATCATCCGCGCAAGCAATCAAGTCATCTTCGACGATCAGTGATTGACCTGTTCGGAAGTTACGCGTGTAGTGGAAAGAGATAGGTCGATGCTCAGATACTTGAGCACCCTGGAGACATGTCAGCTGAAGTAAATTCGTTTAGTTCGGCGAAATGCTTTACCTTTGCAATGTGCCATTGCATCCGATCACTAACCATCCATCTCTCCCAAAGAGGACTCCAGTATCGATCCTTGATCCCGTGCTTCGACTCATCAAATACCGTGGCATAACTCGTGCCATAGTGCCACCTACTTCTTCTACTAATCACCATGCTTCCCTCTAGACCTCGAATCACCGCTCCACGGACGACAGCCGTCCATGCGTACATGGGATGCATGACCTCAATCGGCTCGTGGATATCAGAGCCAGCCGGCGAAGGTGGTATCTCCGAGTATGGCGGCGGCGGTGCGGCACCAAAATGCGCCTTCATCTTCTTGTACATGTAATTGCTTTGTCCGAAGCCACCGACGAGCACAATGGCCGCGACGTGACCGGCTTTGGCGCGAATCGTCTCGACCTGTCCTTCGACAAGCTCGATGACCTCCTTGACGACGGGATCCAAGATGCTCTTGATCTGGTCGTTCTTCATGAGCAGGAAGCCGCTCTCCAGCCCGACCTCCTCGTCGTCGGGCAGGCCGGGAAACGGCACGTTGACCTCCTGGTCGGGGTCCTCGTCGTCGAAGTTGCGCTTGACGAATTCCTCGAAGTACTTGAGGCCCATGTTCCAGGTCTTGCCCTTGCGCTCGCGCATGACGCGGTAGCGCTCGTCACCCAGCCGCCGCCGCACGAAGTCCTCGAAGCGGTAGTTCAGAAACGCTGACCCGCACAGGCCGCCCGTGCCTACCACCGACTCCTCCACGCGCAGCGGCGCCAGCGCTCGGATGCGGTACGCAATCAGATCGACGGTGCCGCCGCCCGCGTCGCACACCACGAAGTTGTCGCCGACCTTGAGGTGGTTGGGCTGGATGGCGCGCAGCGTGTAGACGGCCGCGGCCTCGGGCTCCGAGATCAGCATGATATCGTCGCGGCGCGCCATGCCAGCGCGCTCGGCGGCCACGAGCGTTGCGTTCTTCGCCGCGTCGCTCCACACCGCCGGCACCGTCAGCACCCACTCGATGCGCGTGGCCGCCACGAACGCCCCGCCGTACCGCCGCGACAGCGTCTCCAGCGTGTGTGCGTGCAGCGCCGATAGGTAGTCTGCTACCGCTTCGGTCACCGTCTTGCCGAACGCTTTGAGCTGCGCCGCCGTTTCTAGCGCTGATACGAAGTGTGGTAGTTTTTGTGATCGGTCCAGAAACAGCTTTATGCATCGTAGTCGTGGTTCATCAGGTTTGAACTGGAAGCCCCATTTTGTCTGCATTTGTGGTTTAGGCACCGAAGCCAGTGCGTGAAGGTTTGGAGTTGAGGATGAATGTTTTAGTGCTGCCGGCACATATCCAATTTCTGTTGGTACTTTGTCCGATGTGATACCGTTTCCTCCAGGCCATCTGTTGGAACAGTTTTAGCATATATTGACTGACGAGGTGATGAGGGGTATAGGAGTGTGGGTTTGGTGGAAGAGGGGAGGGTATGAGTTACGTTTTGATAATGTCGATATCGTCGGGAGCACCACTGTACACGATTGCTACTCTGTAAAAGGCGTGATTAGCATATGTCGCGTCCGGTTGGCTTCACTTGCGATAGGAGTGGATACCCTGAATATGTAGTTCCAAAATCTACGCCAACTATAATTCGTTCTTCCTTCTTTTGGTCGGCCACATCACCATTGGAGGCGATAGGCGTCGACGCGCCGTTGGTTCCATTTCGATAGGGTAGAGGGGAACTGGTCCCGTTCGGTTGTGTTCCGTTGGCAGTCATTGCCTTCAGGAGAGAGTGAGGAGTCGTTTTGGTGTGGCGGAACGCTGAAGCGATGACAAGAGAGGCTTTTTCAAGACATTAACGATGATAGCGATTGAGACAATCTATTCTGGAGGCATTGAAAGCTCCCAGGCACCGATAATTGGGCTCAACGACTGGTTACAGGAGCGACGTGCGTTAAGAAGAACACCAAGAAGCTATTGGGAGTCAAAGTCGAGACAGGACAAGGTAGCGGCTTGCACAAATCCTGGATGCTGCAGCGGACGCTTACAGCAGTTAGGAGGGTGTGGATAAAGGCAGGCACGGCAACGCTCAGGGCTCGTTCTCACGTTCGCAGCATGTTCCCACACACGGAGCATTTCGCTTCAGTGGAGATCGCGGGAGTGTGCAGGCGGGCCAGACCGGACTAGCCAGCCAAAATTCCATTTGTCAAAACCCCTCGCACAGCCTTGTCAGGGGGAACAGCCCATCCTCGAGGATCCTCTCACCGTGTAAGCAATGGCTTTAATTGTTTGAAATATAGTCGTCGTCGACATCGCCGCATGCCAGGGATAAGGCTCGTCTTTCATGGGTAGCGAAGCCATGATGTGGAAATGGGCTGAACTTAGTGAAGCGTTATGTGCTTCGTTTAAGAGCAAAGAGAAAGACGTGGCAGAGGGATCAGGGCAATGCAGAGTATAGAACTGCTCGCCATGGTTGTTGTGCATACGATACAACACCAGTCAATCAGCGTAGGCTTCGATTTAATTAATCGGGGTTTGCTTTGTATTTGTCTCTCAACTCCAACGCTAAACCACGAGTTCACTAAGGATTCACTAAGAGTTCCACTAAGAGTTCCACTAAGAGTTCCCTATGGCAGGGCGACGTCATTGCAGTGTGGTTCAGCGGAACGTTACAACCCTGTTCTTTGCGCTGATCGAACCACGAGCTACCTGATTATCGCTGCGTCGGATCCTTCCTGCAGAACCTCAATTCTCCGATGTGCAATTATTTCTAAGCAACATCGAAATCGATCAACTTCCCGCCATGGCGCATGTAGTATCAAGCTTGAACCCTTTCCACAAGACCACTCCCGATCCGTCGGCAGCAGCGCACGAAGATGTCCAGTCGCTTGCCACAATGCTGTCGCATGAAGAGTGCAGCGCGCTCACGATGCTGCTCAACAACTGCATGGCTTCCATGCGGCGCACAATCACCGACACCTTCGATCCTCGATACGCAGGCCTGCCCTCAGACTCACAGTTCGACCGCTTCACCGCACCTAACCCGCTCGAGAACAAGGACCTCGACCTGAGCAACGTGGACGTCGAGAAGCTCGACAAGGAGCGCAGAGAAGCCGACCGCCGCATCAAAGAGCTGTCGGAGCCCGAAATGCAAGGCCTCAAGTCGGCCGCGCTCAAGTTCTTCGACGACTGGCGCGACAACGTGCTGGCGCGCGTGGGCGAGGTCGTGAGCAGCAAGACGGAGGCGACGGCGCAGAAGAGCGAGGCCGAGAGCAGCAGCGCCGCGGCCGCGGCCGCCACACCCAAGCCGCAGAACCGCAGACTCAGCGTCGAGCCGCCGCGCCGCATCGACGCTGCCGCGCAGGACATCCTGCGCGAGCTGTACCCGCCCGTCGACTCGGAGCTGGCGGCGCTCGACGAGGACAAGAGACGTCTGATCCTGCACTCGATGATGCTGCTGCTGCTCAGCTTGGAGCACTACGCGGCACACTCGCGCGTGCTGATGCTGCACCTGACCAGCGCGCTGCACCTGCCGATGGACTTCCTGGCCGAGGACGAGAGCAACATCGCGCGCGGCTTGCTAGAGGCGGTCGCGCAGATGAGCGCCGAGGACGAGCGCAAGAAGAGAGAGGCCGCCAACGACCATTCGAGGAAGTGGAAGGTGGGCCTGGCTTCTGTGGCTGGTGCTGCCATCATTGGAATCACCGGTGGCCTTGCTGCGCCGCTGATTGCTGCTGGCGTTGGAGCGGCCTTGGGTGGTCTGGGTCTGGAAGCAACCGTGGCAGCTACATACCTAGGTAGTCTTGCAAGTAGCACCATGGTTGTTGGAGGGCTCTTCGGTGCGTATGGTGGAAGGATGACGGGAAAGATGATGGACAAGTATGCGAAGGAGGTCGAAGATTTTGGTTTCGTGCCTGTCCGAAAATTCCACCGGCCTCGAAAGATTGAGAAGGAGTATCGTCGATTAAGAGTCGCCGTTGGCATCAGTGGCTGGCTGGAAGACAAAGAAGAAGTCATCAAACCGTGGCGAGTGCTCTATCCAAGTATCGAGGCGTTTGCTTTGAAATGGGAGGTCGAGGCACTACTCAAGCTCGGAAACTCACTCAGCTCACTGCTCAAGAGTACGGCGTGGAGCTATGCGAAGAAAGAAATCATCCGGAGAACGATCTTCGCGGCACTGAAAGAAGCCATGTGGCCGCTCTATCTCATTAAAGCTGCTCGAATCATCGACAATCCTTTCAGTGTGGCCAAGACCCGAGCAGATAAAGCTGGTAGGCTGCTGGCAGACGCACTCATCAATAAAGCTCAAGGTGAAAGACCAGTCACATTAATTGGGTTTTCGCTTGGTGCTCGAGTCATTCACTCCTGTTTGACAACGTTGGCTGAACGGAAGGCATTCGGTTTGGTAGAGTCGGCAGTCCTGCTCGGAGCCCCAATTTCAGCCCACTCGGCAGAGTGGAGGCAGATGCGGTCAGTGGTTGCCGGTAGACTGGTCAACGTATACTCAGAACACGACTACATTCTCGCTTTCCTTTACCGAGCCAGCGCTTTGCAGTTCGGCGTCGCAGGTCTTCAAAAAGCGGATTTCGTGCGAGGCGTGGAGAACATCGACGTTAGCGATCTGATCGATGGACACCTTCGTTACAGATACCTAACGGGTAGCATTTTGAGGCGAATTGGATTCGAAGATTTGGATCTTGAGGAAGTCGAGGACGAGGAGGCTGAGCTGGAGGCTGTTGAAGAGCTTAATGAGAAAGAACGCAAAGACAAGGAGAGAGAGGAGATCAAGGAAGGCAAAGATAAAGATGCTGATGCTGAAGCCAAAGATATTGAACACGAGGTTGATGAGAAGAACAAACGATCGATGATGGATTGGGCCACAGCGAAGTTGAAGATTGGGTCTATTTGGGGAATTTGGAGAGGTAAGAAGGATGAACATGGACCTGAAGTTGAGGGAGAAGAAGAGGATGTGATACCAGAGGATGAAGAGACGAAGGATGACGAAGTGAAGAAGGATGATGAAAAGGATGAGAAAAAGCCCGAAGCATGAAGGCCATGGCGGCATCTTTGTGTGGATCGATTTACGGAGAGATACCCCATATATCTGGCAGTGGCTTTGTTTGATGACGAATTCACGATATCTACTCATGCTCTTTAAGTTCACTTGAGGAAGCAGAAACGCATATACTATAGGATTGCGCTCCTAGATTCCTTTTTACCACTAGAAATAAAACCATCTCGTTGAATCTGCACAGTTCTTAGGAGTCGGTGCTATTGATTATATCTCGAGTGGAAGGTTTTCAACTTCGGCACATGTTTCAAAGTCCTTGATGCCTGTTCTCAAGCCGTGCTCGAATTCCCAGACAAATTTTCCTTTCATGCCACTGTCTACAATTCTCTTTCGTACCCAGAGATCGATCATACCAATCCTGTCTCCACCGCCTGGTTTGCAACTCTTATTCTTCATTCGGAAAAATGACATGGCATCGTTCCACCCAATCTTGAAACCTTCTTCGAACTTCCAGTGCTCAAAGAGCTCGCCTGGACACGTTTTGTTCCAGTAATTGGTATGCTCGGTCATCCTTTGTTCCAGCTGAAGGTTATACTGTTGTTGGGCTCTGGTGATGGTGTCCTGAATGATGTAGTAGGATGAGAGAAAGTTGCGAGGAGGTGTGATGTTGGAGGCATCAACCTGATCTGTGAAACCCCAAGCACCTCCTTGCCAATCCATGGCCAATGTCCAGAAGTATGATCCTCCTGCTCGTTGTCTCCATCGTAGACTCTGGGCGTGTCCAAACTCCGAGATGAGTTGTTTTCCATCAGTGCTTAATTCGGTGCAGCCGGCTTTGCTCCACGATTCCCTGCTCATCACGCAACTGTATTCTCCAACAATGACTTGAGCGGCACCACGATCGACAACATTGCCATCTTTCCCATCCAGCGAAGAGAGTTGAGTTGGAACCTTGGCAATGATTTGATGCGGCGAGCAAGCTTTATCCGCTTCGGAAAAGCAGGCGTAGACGTGGGTGTCGATACAAACAGGACATAAATCATCTCTGTGACAGAGATCCATACGTTGAACGTAGTCGATTGTAGCGGTGAGGTCCCACGAATCCGAAATATAAACTGGAAGAGTGCGATCGATAGAAGAGATGGCTTTAATTGCGTTGTCATACCAATCCGTCATGTTAGCCGAACTGTAATCGACTTCGTTTACGATCTGTAGACCGATGATACCATCCATGTGTGAGATTTCAGAAGCGATGAATTGTAGACATGATATCGCCAGCTCACGATATCCGGGGTTTGACCATAGTTCTGCTTTCCCAGTATTGGTTCCAGAATGCTCCTCTTTATTTGCGCCACCTGGAAGCGCATGAAAGTCAATCAAAACGCCAATTTCATCCTTCCATAAGGTCTTGACGAGTTTCTTGACTGCTTTCCATGCGTGTGCATAAACTTCTCCGTATGGCTCGAATGGCGTGCCTGAGCAGTATTTCGGACCCAAAGTGAAGTAGCCGATAGGGAGTCGAATCGATGTGCAGCAGGCTTTGGCGGAGAGCCAGTCAAGAACCTGATAGGATAATGCTTCTTCCCACCGTTTCTCGAAGGCTTTTTGTGTTTCGCGTATTCCGAACTTTTCCACCGACATCGACACGGCTGCTAGTTCGCTTGTGCGGTCCGGAGGAGCATTCTGAAGAAATGCGGAGGGTTTGAGCCACCTTTCTAGGACAAACAATGAGCCAAAGTTACATCCATGATGATACCGATAGCGTATGATGTCGAGCTTGGTGGGCGGTTTCATAGCAGGCAGTCGACCAGTTCCCTCTCTCATCCCCACGACCTTAAGTTTGTTCATGGTGCTCCTCTCCAAGGGGTGATTTGGAATAGCAAAGAAATTTATTCATAGGGACATGTCTAGAAGATCAGTAGGAAAGGATGTATCTAGTGAAGAACCATCGAAAGCATTATGTTGTTATACCACCCAACCTCAATCTCGACACTTTTTGATCATATACACCACGTGACCTACCACCGCTCTTACCCGGGAGACTCAGGTGGAACCGTGTCTGAAATGGAAATTGGGTTTAGATAAGGCAAGTGCCGAGCGTTAGGTTATTTTTATGTTGGTGTACAGCCCGAACTCTTACAGGTCTAAGAATCCTTCCTCAGTTCGTGTTGATTAAAGAAGTGGTCAATTAAGGAGATGATATCGCATATTTATCAAGATACTAGTATTGGTATTCTCAATCTTCCAAGTCCGAATCATCACCAAGATCTACCTCGACCGTATGGATTTCATCTATAGTTTGCCCACCCCGAACTTCATATATTTCCGCGCCGTCGCCATGCAAACGCCAAATAGAACCCTTTGCGAGCGTAATCCTGTCGGGATTTCTACTGTCATGCCATCGACGCTGGACCTTGCGGCATTGCACTGCTTCTACGCAGAGACCGTTAACTGTGAAAGCCGCTTTGCTTTTGCCCTTGTCATAGATGGAGTCTGAAACACCAGAGCCTTTCACATCTGTGAGAGTCGTAACTAGGCTAGGTATTCAAGAATGTACCAATGTCTTTCGCGGGTATTTCGAATAAGCAAAACGGATGAAGACTCTATAATGACTGTTATGGCAAGAGCAGTGGCCGGGTTGAGATATCTTACCTTCTGCATGTATTTGAGCACGAAACGACTAGTACAACAATTAAGATCGATCAATCATAACGACGCCCAATTCTTGCGGCTGTTCACATCAACGACCTTGAGAATGTGGATCGGGTCCCAATAAACTAGCTTTTGCTGAAGAGAAGCTGCTGCTGTGATGTTTCCCAATTTGACGATTATCTTTTCGTCTCTAACTCTTAGACCATGCTCTGACAGTTCTAGCGCATTACTAAAGAGCTTTTCAGCATAATCATTTTGAACAACCGTAATGCCAAGTACTCGGAAAGGCCGATCTTCTTCTTCGGGGGATTCGGGCTGCATCGAATTCGAGATGAGAAGATAGAGAGTTGACTCGCCGTCCTTCTCGGCAACAAATTCAAGCAACGCTTCCTGCGACTCTTGCGGGTGCCTAGGATGTATCGTAAAACATTGCTCATGTTTATCCCACTCACACCTATTCACCAAAACGCGGTGAAGATGGAACCCTACACTGTCGATGACGACAAACTTGGTACAGGTGGTAAAAGGTCGCGATTCATGATACACAGGCTGCTCAGACAAGCAAATCTTTCGAGGCTCTGCGAGGAGTGCCAATCGGGTTGGAACCTTTACAGTTGGACATCCTTCATGAGAACTGATACGATTGTACGTGCCTTCCGAGGAGTTTCCGGAAAGGAGTACCCCTAGATAAGCACTCGCTTTTTCAGAGGTACGAAACGGGAGAACGGCTATCGCTAAATCATATCTTTTCTGCGCGCCCGTCGAATCTGGGCCATGAAGGATGAACCAAGTCTTTCGGGCGATAACGAATACTTGAATCTCAATCCCACGATTCGTTATCACCCAAGGTTTCGTGTCATTACTTGTGTTAAGTGAGTGAAAGCCTGAATGCTGGAAGAAGAGGCTCGGGGAATCTGCAAGTATCGGTCGTACGGTCGGAAGGAGAGGGAATATCCTTGATTGAGCCCCTTCAGGATCAATAGGACGTTCGGGATGTCCTCCCCATGTTAAAAGTGATTGAGAAGATGCAAGTTTGAATAGCTCAAGCTGTAGTCTTCTGAAGGCAGAGTGTTTGCCCTCTCCGTAAAGCAATGGCATGTGAACGCCAAATATTCCCATTAAACAATAGGCAATGTCTTCAGCTCGAGATGTCTTTCGCTTAGCAGCCCAAACCATGCGCGTGGCATATAGTTCGCCAAATATCTTTGAAGAATCGAGAAGGATAGCGTTATCGATCCCAGTAATAGAAGATATTGTGTCGCAATAGAACACCTTCTCTCCCAGCTTGCGCCACTTGGAGTCGAAGAATACGAGAAGCTTTGGAGCTAGGAGTTCTTGAAGTGTCCAGCCTCTGGTAAACCATCTACTGTTTTTCAGAAGGTTTTCTCCACCGGTCGTTAGAAGCTCTTCTGAGCTATCGTCTTCCGCCGCTAAATTCACGTCCGATAAGTACGCATAACAAATCTTCGCTTCGCTGTACCATCGAAACATGGAATTTACCGCTTCTGAGAGCTCCGAGCTACTGGACTTGTCGATACAACAAGTATCCACCCATGAATATTTCAAGCCGTCTAGATGTGCTTGTTTTGCACAACGCCTGATCTTGTCATAGCCAGGCTTATCCGTACCAGTACCCCTCATCAAGTCCTCGAAGATGACCTCTTCACCAGCCGCTCCCCACGTATGCGAAAGTATAGCATACTCCGGAATCTCATCATCGAGACACTCGATCAGGCTGAGATTACCATCAGCGGTAAGCTCCAAAAGACGCATTGTTATGGTTCGATTTCTGGAAACCCGGAGGGAAAAGTTGTTAGTAGTGAAGATAAACTAGTCTATTTCTTGCTTGAAAACCCGAAGAAAGTGGACGGTATGTTTGTTGATGGACTGGTGGTTGGAAAGTTCCAAATGGGTAGGCTGGAGGTTGAACTAGAACGCTACGGTACAATTTTGTTCTCGGCTGTTGGACTGCTTGCATTGCCCGTGCAGAGCGGCTGTTTTTCGAAGCAGTTTTGTTAGTGCAACGGACATGGCTTATAGTACGTAACGTCACCGTATAGAAGGTGCGAATCCTTAACACAGTCCCTTAGCGGAGCATGTCGTTAAGTAAAGGGAGCAGTGAAGTTAATAAGTCACTGGCAAAGTTTCCCGCGGCGCTGGCTGCATAACTCTCCAACTCTCCGCTTTCTCGTCACATCTAACAAAGAATCAGATATGCTTCGAAACGGTGGCAATACCTCTTCTGTAACGAAAATCCTGTAACTCGGGGAGTCTGACCTTGTTTCTGTGGCCACTGTCCAACGACAAAGTGTTAAACGTGCTGACACATTTTCGAACGACTTTATCTTAATCCATCTGTATTCACATTGAGGGCATTGTACTACGTTCCTGTCCATTTGGAAAGCCTTCAAGAGAAGAGTTTCGGGATTAAATGAAGACATATGCCCCGATAGCTAACGATTCCTGGCATCGCCTCCAGCACTTTCGGCACATGTCTTTTTCTTTGTATGATATGCGAAACAGTCAAGACAAGTTCGAGGACCTGGAAGTCCTGATTCTCAGGTTTATCGATTAGGAACGTCACGATCCCAAAGACAAAATTTACGGCCTGCTGTCTCTTGCTAATTATCCTGGGCCCTGGGAGATTGAAGCTGATTATACCAAGACGAATAGACAGGTGTACGATCAGGTTATGGAGGTCGTTTGTGATTCTGCCCGCTTACACCTGCCTTGGAAACGTCAATATTTTGCAAAAACGTTGCTAAATGAACTCAACTTGAGTCATCTAGAGAGCGAGATATTAGTGAACCCTAGCTTTAGTTCATATTCTCGATATTTCACATAGGTTGTTTCATCATTTACGTAGCCAAACAAACGCTTCTGGGTTCATCTAACCCCTCGTACTATATCACATGGAACCTATAATAATCCAACAGAAGATGGTCCACAATTTGATGGCACCTGATAAACGCGCCGGTATCTGAAGTATCGAACTCTCGCATCATAAATTTGGTGGAGCTTAAAACATCGACGGCAGCGATATAGCAGCAGGCGCTATAATTATCGGTTTTCATCCTGGACGTCGTATCAACCTCGTATCCAAGACTCGGCAACCCGCATCATGAGAACGCTCCATCAAGGCTGAATCTGCAGAACTCCAGAACAATAGACTGAGACTTCAAACCCGGATTTAATCCGGCCAACGCTCCAAAATGAACATCGGCAGAAGCTACTCTCCCTGGCCAGGAACCATGGTCCCGGTCAACAGAACGCGCACGATATGCCCAGATCCCACGGGAACGTCCACGTCATCACCGACAGCGCCCTGCACCGTCGAGCCCGCCTGCTCCGATCCCAGCGACATCATGGTGGTGTCCGTGGCAGCGACCTGCATCGCAACGTACGCGCTGGTGCTCGGCCGCCGCTCCGGCCTCCTCTCCGCAGCGCGGCGCGCCCTGCACCTCGACCGGCCATCCATTCCGCGCTCCGCGCTGCTCCCGCTGGTGCTGGACCTCGCCGGCAACGCGCTGCTCGCGGCGGCCTTCACGCACTGGCGCGGCTACGCCACGACGCTGAGCGGCGCCGCGCTGCTCATGCTACTGTTGCTGCGCATGCGCATGGAGGGCGCGTTCGCGCTCATCACCTTCCTGCTAGTGCCGCGCATCATCAACGCGCCGCACCGCATGCCCGACTCCGTGCTGCAGCTCGCGCCGCGCCGCCTCCGCGACCGCGATGGCTGGCCCGCCGGCGCGCGCCACGCCGCCGCCGAGCTCGCGCTCTGGGCGGCCGCGGCCAGCGTCGCGGCTTATGTCTACGTTGTGGGCTGGGCCCGCGGCC